>Ga0196971_1000522_pt1 | contig 27532 bp, 25 predicted proteins | sample S1v_1013CmetaG_FD_148660 | JGI IMG/M metagenome (GOLD analysis project Ga0196971, IMG submission 148660) | Soil microbial communities from Anza Borrego desert, Southern California, United States - S1+v_10-13C | ecosystem: Environmental > Terrestrial > Soil > Desert | place: USA: California...
CCGTTCCCACTGATCGTCCCGTAAGCCATACCGTCGTACCATTCATCGACCTTCTTCTGAATTCACTCTCTCAATTGAATCGCTTTTGGTCGTCTTTGGCGACCCCTTAATTGAGGACACGCCCTAGTTCTATGGAATAGTGGCGCAAGCCGTCGCGTTCCGATTCCTGTACGTTCGTCTCCCGCAGTTCGAGCCAGCGGTTGATTCGGTTCCGGGGAAGAGAATTTCGGTCGAGGGAGGTTTCCCGATCGACGGCGATAACCAGCGTTTGTCGGATGACATCGCCGATGGCGTAGCCGAACGGACGGGGCGTCAGAACCTGAAAATCCCTGACCGGATCCGGCACTTCCGTGACCTCAGAGGTTGCGGCTCCGGGAAAAAGCAGCAGAAAAACGAGGCAAGTCCTTTTCATAAGGCGCGCTGAAAATAACGGGTGAGATATTCGGCCTTGAATCCTTCTTCGAGAAACAGCGGCTCCCGTCCGTGGCTCAGGAACAGATGGACCAGGCGGTCCCGCCGGTCTCGGTAGGATTCTTCCAGCCGGGCCCGGAGCTTCGGCCGCAGCAGCAGCAAGCGCTCCGAGCCGTCTTCCAAGTCGCGCATGCGGCGAAACCCGAGCGTAGCGTCACCGCCCATTTCGCTCGTGTCCCAAAACACCAGGGGCACCACGTCTTGCGGCCCCAAAGAGACCAGAATCCGCTTGACCAATGTCAAAGGCATGTGGAAATCGGAGGCCAGAAAAACCAGCGCGCGCGATGTCGGCAGGCATTTCGCCGCATTCGCCAGGCCGCGGGCGTTGGTCCCCTTGGGCCGGAAGCGGCGCAGGCGATTGACCAGGTTCAAAGCCATGGCCGGGTGACGGCACACCGGCAAAGAAAATTCGGCGTGGATCTTTTCCGAACAGCCGATGATTCCCAAAGCATCGCCGGTGCGGTAAGCGGATAAAGCCAGAGAACCCAGAAAATCGGCCAGCGTGTCCATTTTGTGCCCGGCACCGCGAAATTCCATCGATGCGGACAAATCCACGATGGCAAACACCTTGATGGCGCTGCGTTGCTCGTAGATCCGCACGGCATAGCCGCCGAAGGGATCGAGCACGCTCGCCCGGAGATCGATCCGGCGCGGATCGGGATGTTTCAGCAAGGGGGCGAGCCCGTGAAAGCGCTCGCCGCTGCCGGAGCGCCGGCTCGGATGAAAGCCGGGGCGCACGGCGTCTGAACGCCACGACACCCGGTAATGGAATTCCTCGGTGCGCCCAGCCTGCATTTCTCACACCCCTCCAATCGCAAACGGCATCTCTGGGAGCGCCAGAGATGCCCTTCCTACTGCGGACGCCGATTCGCTCGCCGTGGCGCACCGTACTCTTTCGCGCCGGCTCGACGTAGTGGCGGCTACGCCTTTGCCGCCACTACTACGTCCGTGCGGCGCGCCACACCGGCGCCTCGACGCCCTCGCTACGAAGGGGTGTGAGAAATGCAGGCTAGCCATCACGGCGCGGCAATCGAATGGAGAATTTTGTCCACCAATCCCGGAACCAGTTCATCGCGCCGATATTCGTAGGCCGGCTTCAGAAATACCCGATGTGCCATCGCCGGATAGAAGACTGCTTGTACGTCCTCTGGAATGACCCGGTCCCGCCCTTTCAGCCAGGCGTGGACGCGTGCGGCGCGAATGAGATAACTCATGCCGCGGGGACTCGCCCCGGCCTGGATCAGCTCCGACATGTCGGCGTCGGCCACGGAGATGCCGAACCGCTCCGGTTCGTGGCTGGCCCGCCACAAGTCGCGGGTGTAAGCCCGCAGGGTCGGGCTAGCCTGAATGCCGTTCTGGATGGCCGCGGCGACCTCGTCGAGCTCGCGGTACGGCAGCACGCCCCCCGTCACCGCGCCGAGCAGGCTGTCCACGTCATGAAACCGGGGATCGAAGGTCAGCTGATCCAAGGTATCCGCATCGCTTGGATAGTCCATTGCGATTTCCAATAGGAACCGGTCGCGGGCGGCAGCCGGGAGCTCGAAGGTTTCCTCTTTTTCCACCCGGTTGCGGTCGGCGAACACCTGGAGATAGGGAAAGCGGAACTCGCGGTTGAATGCGGTGACGCTGCGCTCCGCCATGATGCGCAGCAGCAGCGAATGAACCTGGGGACGGGCCCGGTTGATCTCGTTGAAGAAGAAGGTCGAAAGCTGCTCGCCGTGCTTCAGGGCGGGACCGGGATCGACCCGAGGCCTGCCGTTCTCGTCGAGGTAGGTGTAATAGATCAAATCGGCGGGCATCAGATCGATGGTCCCTTCGATCCGTTCGTATTCGCCCCCTATGGCTCGCGATACGGCCCGTAGCAGAGTGGTCTTGCCCACACCGACGTTGCCCTCTAATAGCACATGGCCACGGGCGAACACGGCAATGGTCATCAGCCGGATCGCATGAGGCTGGCCGATGATGGCTTTTGCGATTTCCGACTCGAAGCGAAAAGCTTTTTCCCGCCAGTCGGCCAGTTGTTGTTCGGAATGCATGTATTAAGTATTGGAATAGCCAACCTATCGTGGGTTGGCACTGCCCCGATTCCGCTAACTCAAGCCGTCATGCCGGCAATCCATGCCGGAATGACGAAGTAGATCTTGGCTTAACGGCATTGATTGGGTATTGCCTACTCCACCGCTCTCAAGCCTCCAGCCGATTCAATCCACCTTGTAAACGAACTTGCCGGTCTTGCTGAACTGTTCCACGCGCTTCTGATTGCGGGCTTCCATGGCCTTGATGGCCTCCTGCTGTTTGTTCAATTCGGCTGGATCGTGCTTGGGATCGTATTTGCTGCCCGCCACTTTTTCGGGATAACCGGGTTTCGGTTCCCAGCAGTTACCCGGGGCCTTGCACGTTGTGCCGTCGTAGGCGTTGACGTTGAAAGCGGCCACGGACAGCAGTCCGGCGCTCAAAAAGAGAGTTTTCAGTTTCATGGGTCGGGTCTCCTGTTCGGTGGTGGGGAAAACTATTTGAGCCATTCGGCCTTGGCCGGATCGCCCTTGTAGATGTCGCGCAGCCAAGCCATGACGCGCAGCATCTCGTCGGCGTTCAGATTGGTGCTTTGCGGTCCCATCATGCCTTGGGCACCACCCCAGAGAACTTCGAACAAGCCAACATCGGTGGCGGCTCTAGGGTATGTCCAGTAGTCGTCCCCCAGTCCCGGTCCAAGCTTGCCTTCGGCTTCATGGCCATGGCAGCCGGAGCAGGCGGTGAGATACAGACTGTGGCCTTTATCGACGGCTTCCTTGTGGTTGTTATAGGGATTCTTGCCGGTTTCCTTGAATTTCTTGAAAGCATCGGTATCGCCGCCTTTTTTGCCGTATTCGAAATCCAGGGTTTCGCCGGTAACGGCGTGGCGGAAGGTGATTTCCGCGTAGCCCCCTGTGGAGGCGAGAGCCGCGCCCACGGCGAGCGCGGCCGTGCAGATTCGTAGTTTCATGAAGGTTTTATCCTCTGTTCTTTTTTTCGTTCGGTTCGATTGGCATGAAAGTCGTCCATCAGTGCCCTATCCTGTGGGAGTGGACTTCAGCCCGCGACTTGTGCCTTGATGCCCATCCGTCGCGGGCTGAGGCCCGCTCCCACACTCAACCTGTCTTGCGCTTTTTGTCTCCTTCCTGCGCAGCGGTAGCCGCCGGTTCATCCAAGGGCAGCAGCGGAATTCCCTCCGCCTTGAGCAGGGTTCGAATCTCCTTCTCACGTTTCTTCAACACCCGGTCGATATTCGCCAGCAAGGCTTCCTCGCCTTTTCTCACCCCTACCGAGGTGGAATAGTGATGGGGCACCTTTTCGCCGTCGGAGCGAGTCTGACGATCCGGAATCACCCGCATCTCCAAAGGTTTGCCGGCGTTTTTCACATAGCGCGCGGCTTGCGGCCCCCACAGCACGGCCAGGTCGGCGCTGCCCGATTCCACTTCCCTGACCAGTTTCTCCGGAACGTAGCGGACGTACTGGTTGCGGCGGGCCTTGAAGCCCACCAGGGATTGCACGTAGTTGAACTGGTCGTAATAGCGCCCGACCTTCTTGAGCATCGTCTCCGCCGGGGTGTCCGGCATGAAGGCGATATGTCCGGCCTTTTTCAGGAATTCGCTGTCCCAGTCGGCGATCTTTACACCCTTCTCCTTGCGGTACACGAACACATAGCTGGAGCGGTAATAGGGCTTCGAGGTCGACAGACGCGGATCGTCCGTGTCCACGCCGACAACCACGTCACATAAGCCGCGATCCAATTGGTCCCGGATAAAGTACCGGGGGTCCTGCCACCAGACGTATTCCACCGGGCGACCCAACTCCTTGCCGATCAGTTCCGCCAGCTTGTTTTCGAAGCCTTTACCGTCCTTGTCCGAATAAGGCAGTTCGTTTTCCGCCGCGCAGACCTTGAGAGGTTCGGCGGCTGCCGCCGGTCGGCTGCCGATATCGGCCAACAGCCAGGCGCAAATGACGATGCGTATCAAACGCATGGGGTGATTTCCTCCATATAAAAAAGCAGATGTAGGATGTGTTAGGCGCAGCCGTAACCCATCGTTCCGCGCCTTCGGTGGGTTACGGCCTGACGGCCTAACCCACCCTACAACCTACGGCTACGCGGTGCTTACAGCGAGAACACGAACAGCGAGCCGCCCATCTGGGTGTGGTGAGCCAGTTCCTTGAAGGCGCCCACCGCGCCGAGGCCGGCGGTCGGGTCCTTTAGATCGAACACCAGTCCAACGCCCGGCCAGCCGCCCACGCCGGAGTAAATGGCAACGTACTGTCTGCCGTTGTGCTTATAAGTGATGGGATGACCGATGACGCCGGAAGGGAGCTTGAACTTCCAGACTTCCTTGCCGTTCCGGGAATCGAGTGCCTTGATGTAACCATCGAGCGTGCCGTAGAACACCAGGTCGCCGGCGGTCGCCAGGGTGCCGCCCCAGACGGCGAATTTTTCCGGGATTTCCCATTCCATCTTGCCGGTAACCGAGTTCATGGCCTTGACCTGACCCAAGGTGCCCTTCGGGCCCGGATACATGTTGAGGGTCGCGCCTACGAAGAACTGGCCTGCCCGGTAAGGCAGCATGAAGGGCTCCCAGTCCATGCAGATATGGTTCACGCCCATGAAGAACAGTTTCTTTTTCGGGTCGTAGGACTCCAGACCCTGGTTGTGATAGCCCATGGCCGAGGGACAGATGCCCTTGGCTTCGTGATCCATGCGGGTGGAGTATTCGGGATCGCGGATAGGCACGCCGGTCTTGAGATCCACTTTCTTCACCCAATTGACCGGGTCGTCGATCTTGAAGGCATTGACCAGGTCGCCGTTTTCCCGGTTGAGGGTGTAGATGATGCCGTTGCGGTCGGGATGGGTCAGAAGCGGCGTCATCTTGCCGTCTACCTCCTGTTCGGACAGGCCCATGTAGTTGACGCCGGCGTAATCCCATTCGTCATGAGGCGTCTTCTGGTAGCCGAACTTGGCCTTACCCGTGTCGAGATCGCGGCCCCAGATGGTCATGGTCCATTTGTTGTCGCCGGGACGCATGGTTTCGTTCCAGGGCGCCGGGTTTCCGGAACCGTAGTAGACCATGTCCAGCTTCGGATCGTAGGCGTACCAGCCCCAGTTGGTGCCGCCGCCGATCTTCCAGGCATCGCCTTCCCAGGTTTGCTGACCCAGTCCGAACTGGCCGTAATGTGGATTATGGCTGTTGAACGCGGCATCCAGCAGCAAATCGTCGTCGGGGCCGGTGGCGTAGGCGCGCCATTCCTGCTTGCCGTCCTTGATGTTGTAGGCGGTCACGTAGCCGCGCACGCCCAGCTCGGCGCCGGCCGACCCCACTAGAACCTTGTCCTTGGCCACGAAGGGCGCGCCGGTCAGAGTGGAGCCCATGGTGATATCGGAGTTCTCCATTTTCCAGATTTCTTCGCCGGTCTTGGCGTTGAGCGCGACGACGTGGCCGTCCAACTGGTTGAGGAAAATCTTGGCCGGACCGTGCTCGCCGGCGGGTACGTACGCGAGACCGCGGTTCACCACGTCACAGCAGGCGACAGCACGGGCGGCCGGATTCTGCTTGGGCTTGTACTGCCAGAGAATCTTGCCGGGGTCGTTGAGATCTAAGGGATAGACGTTGTTGGGGAACGGCGTGTGCACGTACATGATGCCGTCCGCCACCAGAGGGGCGCCCTCGTGACCGTGTAGGGTGCCGGTGGAAAAAGTCCACGCCACCTTGAGGTGATGGACGTTGTCGACGTTGATTTGGTCCATTTCGGAAAAATGGGTGGCGCTGTAATCCTTGGTCTGCATGACCCAGTTTTTATCGTCCTTCGACATTTTGACGAGAGCGTCGTTGGCGGAGCCGGTACCGGACACGGCCAAGAGCCCACCCGCCATCAGAGCGCTGCCGATGGCCGCCGCCAATTTGCGTTTTTGCATGTTTTTCTCCTCGTTGGATGCTTGTTCGGACTGTCCGAAGACAGAGCGGTCACGGATCGATGATCACGGCGGCGAAGTTTGGAAGAATCCGGCGATTAGCTGTAGTGAAATAAGCCCGAATCAGGACGGGAAAAAATCGGGAAGAATTGTGAAAAACCTCCCACCTACCCTCATGGTCTTAAACTTCGCATCCAAAATGCACGATGTCGGGAAAAATTCCTTTTTTCGAGGTCGTTCTTCTGAGCTATTGACGGGATAACAGGGGTTCTCTAGCCTGCTTTCGTTCACAGCGACACGATCGATGAGCCAGGAAACGATGCACGACCGGTTTATACCCGGTCACGAAATCGAGATCGCCAGCAAAGGCGGGACGATTTGGGAATACGAGTGCGATGCAGTCACGAAGAAGTCGTCGAGGACGATGAAAAAGAGATTTGCCAGATTGCTAAAGAATGACGTCTATTCGTTTTGACCTACCCTCGAACGGGCTCGACGGAGCCCGTTTTTGTTTCCATGAATAAGCAAAAAACTCACTGCAAATCCGAGCCGACGAGAACCATGCACGAAGGTCTTAGTTTACGTTTTCGCTTGAACCTGATGATCGTGCTCACCATGTTGGCGATACTCGGCCTCGGCACCTTGTTTGCCGTTCACAACGCCCGCCGATCGGTCGCTGAGGAAATCGATTCCACGGTTAATCTCGCACTGCAACTGATCGAGGTCAGCCTGTCCGAAAACCGGAACTCCACGGATTCGCTCGGCAACTGGTTCTCCCAACTGAACAAACTGGATAAAACTCGGCATCTCCGCATTCAGGTCCGGCAAGCGCCGGAGCAATCCGCCGGGAGCGACCATTCGGCCGAGAACCGAATGGGAGGAACGGAGTTCGCCCACGGGGCCAGAACTAAGGACGGTCTTGATCAATTTGGATCGCCAGAAGCTGGCCCGCGGGACGAATCCCAGCGTTGGGATGAGCACACCCTGATCGACTTCGCGGCACGTGGGAGTGAGCGCACGACGGATGTGCCCGGCTGGTTCGCTTGGGCGGTCAAGCCCGGCTCCATTGCTGCGGAAAAACGGGTGGAAACCGCCGGCAACGGTGTTATCAGCATTCTTATCGAAGCCAACCCGGAGGATGAAATTGCCGAAGCATGGAATGAGGCCCGGGGTTTTCTGACACTGATAGCAATCCTGGCGGTGACTATCTACGCCCTGGTGCACATCACGGTCGGCCGGGCGTTCCGGTGCGTCGGCGTGATTCTGGACGGACTGGAAGACATTGAACGGGGCGATTACGGCAGGCGTCTGCCGGACTTTTCCTTACCCGAATTCGCGCGAATTTCCCAGGCGTTCAATCACACGGCCTCCGCACTGGAAAAAGCCCGCGACGAAAATCGCGCACTCACCCAGCAATCCTTGGCTATTCAAGAAGAAGAACGGCGCTATTTGGCTCAGGAGCTTCACGACGAACTCGGACAATCTCTGAGTGCGATCAAGGTACTGGCCGCCTCGCTGCGCAAGCGGGACAACGGCCCTCAGAATAATGAAACGATCGAGCGCATCATGGCGGTTTGCGACCGGCTGTTCGGCGTAGTGCGCGGGATGATGCGCCGTCTGCGCCCTCTCATCCTGGACGAACTGGGACTTATCGCCTCGTTGGAAGATCTGATCGAGAACTGGCGCAGCCGCAATCCCGACATCAATCTGCACTTCGATTGCGAAGACGACATCGAAGAGTACGCCGGCGCCGCTAAAATCCATCTGTTCCGTATCGTTCAGGAGTGCCTGACGAACGTCGTTAAACACGCCGAGGCCAACGGCGTCCGGATAGAACTTCGGTTAAAGGAGATAACGGAGATGGAAAAACATTCTCGAAGCTCGATTCTGCTCAAAATCAGCGACAACGGATGTGGATTCGATCCGAACCAGCCCAGGCGAGGCTTCGGTTTGCTCGGTATTCGAGAGCGTGTCGCCAGCTTGGGCGGAGAATTCAACCTGATTACCTGCCCCAGCGAGGGCGTATCGCTCGAAGTTTGCGTACCTTGTGGAGAAGCATCCTAATGAATCCGAAAATCACCGTGATGCTGGTCGACGACCATGCCGTGGTTCGTGCGGGCTATAGGCTATTGCTGTCGCAAACCGAGAATATCGAGGTGGTCTGCGAAGCCGAACGCGGCGAGGAAGCTTGCCAATACTATTCGGAGTCCCAGCCTAACGTAATCGTCATGGACCTGAGCCTGCCGGGCATCGGCGGACTCGCCTCCATTCGCCGAATTTCGAGCCGCGACCCCAGTGCCAAAATACTCGTATTCAGCATCCATGACGAGCTGGTCTATGTCCTTAGGGCCTTGGAAGCCGGCGCCAAGGGTTACATCACCAAAAGCAGCGCTCCGGAGACCTTGGTGGAGGCCGTGAAGAAAGTGGCCGGCGGCGAAACCTACGTGGAACCGGAAATCGCCCAAAAACTTTTGGTCCAGACCATAGCCGGAAAAGACGCCTCCGCTGATTTGAATTCGCTTTCAGCCCGCGAATTCGACGTCTTTTGCCTGTTGGCCAAAGGCTATACGACCCGAGAGGTTGCTGACGAACTCTGCCTCAGCTATAAGACCGTCGGCAATTACACCACTCTAATCAAGAATAAACTCAATGTGAGCACCACCGCGGAAATGGCTCGCCTCGCTTACCAATACGGACTGCTCAAGGCTTAAAGTCGGGAATTTTTCCCATAGTCGATACCCGCCGCCCCCTTTAAAATTCGCCGTTTTTTTGAATTTGTGGGGGGATTTTTATGTTTAAAAAAAGAAGAACTTTCCGTATGGGAACCTCTCTACTGGTTCTCATGGGCGCCGATTTGACTGCTGCCGCGGAAAACAACGACGAAAGCGTAGATCTCGGCACGGTCGAAATCATCGGCGAAACGCCGCTAATGGTCTCGGGCGTGCCGGCGAATAAAATTCCGTCTCCCGTGCAAACGGCGACGTCCGAGCAACTGGATCTTAATCAGAGCTTTTCGCTGGCGGATTATATGCGCTGGAATTTCGGCAGCGTCAACGTCAACGACGCTCAAAACAACCCCTTCCAGCCCGATGTTCAATTCCGAGGGTTTACCGCGTCTCCGCTGCTGGGATTGCCCCAGGGGTTATCCGTCTATGTCAACGGCATCCGCTTCAACGAACCGTTCGGCGATACCGTCAACTGGGATTTGATCCCCGAAGGCGCCATCGAGCGGATGACGCTGCATTCCGGCTCCAACGCGGTGTACGGCCTGAACAGCCTCGGCGGTGCTATTTCCATGCGCACCAAGACAGGTTTCACCGCACCCGGCCACACTGTCGAAGTGGCAGGCGGATCTTGGGGACGGCACTGGCAAGAAGTCACGAGCGGATGGAATAACGGCACCGTCGGCTATTTCATCGACCTTAAGAGTTTCTATGAGGACGGTTGGCGCGATTTCTCGCCCACCGACGTCAAGCAGGGATTCGGCACGTTTAGCTGGCAAAATGAACGGTCCAAGCTGAACCTCACCCTGGCTTCCAACAACAACCGGCTGATCGGCAACGGCGCTTTGCCGCTCCAACTGGCCAAGCAAGATCCGGAAGCGATTTTCACCCATCCCGATCGCACCATCACACGCTTGTTCTTGGCATCCCTCGACGGCAGCACTTGGCTCACCGATCACTTCGAGTTGTCGGGTAACGCTTATTTTCGGCAAAACCGGATCAAGACTTTCAATGGCGACGATTCCGACTTCGACGACTGCGAGGATCCGGCCAACGAAGGCCTTCTTTGCGAGGAAGAAGACGGCGAAGAAGAGGTCGTCGAGGACGTCAATGGCAATAACGTGCTGGCCAGCGATGCGGTCGAGGGGGCGACCAACAATACCAGTCAAACCAACCAGCGCAGTTACGGCGGCAGTTTGCAGGGCGCCTTCGAGCACGATCTCTTCGCCATGCACAACCGGGTCGTCGCCGGCGGCAGTTACGACGAAGGACGCATTCACTTCAGCTCCGATACGGAGCTGGCATCGCTTACCGAGGACCGAGGCACCATAGGAAGCGGAGTCCTGGTGAACGAATCGCGGGTGAGAGTCCACGGCCACGTTCGCCACCACGGGATTTATCTCAGCGATACGCTGTCGGTCACCGACCAACTGACCCTAACGGCGGCAGGCCGCTACAACCTGTCGTTCGTCCGGCTCGACGACCAGTTCGGCGACGAGCTGAACGGCTTTCACAAGTTCGAACGGTTCAATCCTTCCGCCGGGCTAACCTATGCATTTATGCCGGAATTCACCGCTTACGGCAGTTATAGCGAATCGAACCGGGCGCCCACTCCGATGGAACTGTCCTGTGCCAACCCTGAAGCGCCTTGCAAGCTGCCGAATGCGTTTCTTTCCGACCCGCCGCTGGACCAGGTGGTGGCCAAAGCCTGGGAGGCCGGTTTCCGCGGCGAGTTCGCCAAGTTCTGGGGCGGAAATATCAACTGGAACGCCGGCCTGTTCCAGACCGAAAATCATGATGACATTCTCTTCATCAGCAGCGGCAATCTCACGAATCAGGGCTTTTTCGACAATGTCGGAACCACGCGGCGCCGGGGTATCGAACTGGGGCTTTCGGGGGCTTTCGAACGGGTGCGGTTCGGAGTCAATTACACCCTGCTCGACGCCACCTTCCGTACGCCTTTTCTCGCCAGCAGCCCGAACAATCCGTCCGCCGACGAGAACGGACAGATTCAGGTGGAAAAGGGCGACCGCATCCCCAGTCTTCCGCGGCACATGCTGAAAGTCTCGACGGACGTGGAGGTCGTCAAGGGGCTGAATGTCGGCGTGAATATGATTTACAACAGCGGTCAGTACTTCCGCGGCGACGAAGCCAATCTCAACCAGCCGCTTGAGGAATATGCCGTGTTCAACCTGCACGGCGAATACCGGTTCAACGAGCATGTGGCGTTATTCAGCCGTATCGACAACCTGTTCGACAAGCGGTACTACACCATCGGACTGTATGGCGAAGCCGATGAAGTGCTCGGCGACGGCTTTACCGATCCGCGTTTCGTAGGCATCGGCTCTCCCAGAGCCGGTTGGGTAGGACTGAAGCTGTCCCTGTAAGTCCAGGCATTTACTATCCGTTGTGTTACATATTGTTTTCTGGATAGTAATAACCGACAGCTATTTAGTTCATAAGAATATCTTATGAGAAGAATGGGTATAAATGTGTATACTTTATACCAACCTCAACTGAACTTGGTGACGACCTAATCCGCTCCTTCGGGTGCGTCCAGCCGAAAGTTCTCCTCCTCTTGGCGACCCTCGTGGTCGCTTTTTTTTGCCTGAAGCATAGGTAAAAAAAAGCCCGCTTTACGCGGGCAGTATCTTTATTATTGTTGTTGTAGCGTATTACGTCGCACACTAGTGGCGACGCATATTATTAGTGCTCTTGTAATTATTATAACTACCCCATAAGGGGTCTTTCCTCCTCTTTGACGACTCTATATTTGTGCTTCCTCCCTAAAGCTGGCGCACAGTCTAAAGAAAAAATTTTTTGTGTCCACCCTTTTTTGCCCATCGATCGCTCTGTCCGAAGGACCTCGATTTTCTCTTTAAAAATCTTATAGATAGTTGAAGTAGAATAGAAGCTCTTTCTAATATCCTACTATTTTACTCAGATTTATAAGATCTCTTTAGTATCTTCTGTGTTTCCCAAAATGATCACATTGATGCGAGTTACTCTCGGTTTAGACGTCGCATTTTGACACGTCCTCAGGACCGCCTTCTTACAGAAGAAGTTCAGTCGATGGGTTCCAAGGCGAGTTGACGTGATCCCTGAAAACACATCAACGAGGCCCGGTAACGGGCTTGTGCACGACACCCATGCTTTCTACCCAGGCGCGCACCGTGCTTACAGATTCATCGGTCAGACCCGCGAAAGATGCCACGGCTCCGGCTGCATCGGCGCTGGGCGAGATTCTGCTGAGCTGGAACATCCGTTCGGCTAAACGCTTGTTACTGCCGAGCTCGTAGACCAGCGCTCGAAAACGGATCACCGCTCTGGCGCTGCCCGGTCGCTCGAAAATTTGTTCGAATTCCTCAAGTTCGATCCGAATCCGGAACGGTCCGCCATCCCCCAATAGTGCAAAACGCTGTGCCAGTAACTCCGACGGCGGCGCGATCCAGCGATCAAGCGTGTAGAAACCCACTCGGGTAGGATCGGAGTAAACGAATCGATATCGAATTCGGTCACCTCTCAGCCACTCCGGGGCATCCACGTCTACCGCGGACCACGCCGCCGGTGATCCGTCCGCTCGACTCGGCAGCGGCCCCAGATCATGAAACCTGGACGGGGGTGATTTTTCAGGGCTGAGGGTACAACTCGAGACAGCCAGCACGACGGGCAACAGCTTTGCAAGAACAAATCTCTTCATCTCGGCTCCTGAAAACCCGGCTCCCCCGGTCCAGGAGCTGGCTTAGGCGACCCGAACAGTAGAATCCGAGGGTCATTTTCCAGCCTGTTGGAAAGGTTTCTTATATCGACGGCGATCGACTCGGTTTCATCAAGCAATTCATTCACCTTGGGCAAAGTGGTTTGTACCACCACGTCACCGGCCGTTCTACCCGAAGCGATCAGGCTCTCGGTGCTTTTGACGAGTCCCCGAACTTCCTTGACGGTCGCATCTAGATCACCGGCAAGCCTATTGATCCCCGCCATCATCCGCTGCGCTTCCCCGCTCAAAGCCGGTATTTCTGCCAGCATTTCGTCCACTCTTTTTTCGAATATGGCCAAGTGCTCGGTTGAGGTCGCAACGGCCTCGAGGATACGCTCGATCCTCTGGCGATTATTCTCGTTCAGCACGCTGTTGAGCCGGGTCGCCAACATGCCCAATTGGGAGAGAATGTCCTGTCCGGACTCGGTGAGCTTGTCGAACAGCGAAGGCCGTAGCGGAATACGGGCCGGATCGTCCGGGTCCGTCGGCAAAGGCTCCGGCTGCTCACCGGTATCGTACAATTCCACTTGGGCCAAGCCCGTCAAAGCCTGAACACGCAGTATGGCGTACGTGCTCCGGGTAATCGGAAGATCTTCATTCAGCTCGACCCGGACGAGAATATTCCGCCGATCTTGGGGATCGAAACGGATGGTGGAGACCTTGCCGGCATTCACACCGCGGAAAAGCACCGTGGACTCCGGATTAAGCCCGGAAACCGATCTCTGGGTGACGACGTAATAGCTCTTATACTCTTCGCCGTAATTGCCCAGCCACATGGCGGCGATAACCGAAGCCGCACCCAAAATGATTACGAACAATCCCGTCAGGAACGCGTAGGTTTCTCTACCCATATCAGCCGATCCGCTCGAAGACCCGATGGCCGCGCTTGCCGTGAAAATAATGTCGGGCAAAGGGATGCTCGGAATCCAGCGCATCCTCAACCGGACCGCACACGACTAGGCGCTGGTCGGCCAATACGCCGACTTTCGTGCACAAGTCTCTTACCGTATCCAAATCGTGGGTCACCATGACTACCGTAAAGCCGAGCTCCCGATGCAACCCGCCCAAAAGATCGACAAATTCTTCACTCAACACGGGATCGAGTCCCGATGTCGGCTCGTCGAGAAACAATAATTCCGGCTCCATCACCAGCGCCCGCGCCAACGCGACACGCTTGATCATGCCGCCGGACAACTCGGCCGGCATCAATGAGCCGTCGCTTGCGGTCAATCCCACCATCGTAAGCTTCATGCGCACCAAATGACCGATGAGATCTTCATCAAGGACACGAAATTCACGCAAGGGAAATGCGATGTTATCGAAAACGCTTAGGGCGCTGAACAAAGCCCCTCCCTGAAACAGCACGCCGCAACGGTTGCGAAGCTGTTGATGCCGTTCAGCCGCGACGTCTTGCAGACACTCGTCGAAAAGATGAACTCTGCCACGGGTTGGCTCCTGAAGCCCGATCATTTCGCGCATCAGCAGCGTTTTTCCGCTCCCCGAACCGCCGACCAAACCGAAAATTTCACCCCTGCCTAACGACAAACTGATGTCCCGATGTACCACGGTTTTTCCGAAACAGGTCCAAATCTGTTCCATTCTGATGACGGCATCGTTCATTATTACAGGCCTACCTCACGGAACAGGATCGCGAAAACGGCGTCAATCAATATAACCAGAGTAATCGATGCGACCACCGAACGCGTGGTTTCGTTGCCCAAACTCTCGGTGTTCGGTTCTATGCGCAACCCGAAATGACAAGCTAACAGTGCGATAAACAGTCCGAACACCGCTCCCTTGCCGAATCCGATAGCGAAATTGGCCACCGGCACCGCATCGGGCAAACTCATGAAGAACTGATAATAACCGACCCTCAATTCGAAATGAGCCGCGATCGCTCCGCCGATCAATGCGACCGTATCGGTCCAGACGACCAGGAGCGGCAAGGCGATCGTTAGCGCGACGACTTTAGGTAAAATCAGGCGTAGCGAACGGGAAATACCCAGCGCCTCAAGCGCATCCAGTTCCTGGGTCACCCGCATCACACCGATACGCGCAGTCATAGCCGATCCCGAGCGTCCAGCCACGAGAATGGCAGCGAGCAGTGGACCAAGCTCCCGGATAATGCTCAGCCCAAGTATGTTGACGATGTAAATCTGAGCGCCGAAGGTTTGCAGTTGCAGCGATGAGAGATAGCTGACCACAATCCCGATGAGAAATCCGACCAAGGCGGTAATACCCAGGGCCCGTCCCCCGGTCTCATGAATGGCCGCTGAGATTTCCCGCCACGGCACGTCCCGAGGATGGCGCATCAAATGTCCCACATCCAGTATGAATTGCCCGAATATCGAGACGAGCTCTAGGAAATGCTCCGCCGCGCCCGCAAAGATCCGGCGAATATGCTCGCGGACGGGCTCTACACGCCGGCTTATCGGTTCAGAGGAGATTGCGGACCAATTCTGCAAACGGGCAAAAGTGGACTCCTGCTCGGGGCGCAAATGCAGCTTGCCTGGCAACTGTCCACCCCAGGCCCGCCAAAGCAAAAAGGCCCCGGCACTATCCAAGGCCGTAACGTCGCGGATGTCCCACTCGTTCGCCGCATCGCGGGCATGGCCCTGAAGTGCATCGAGAAGACGCGGTCCTTCTGCCGCCAGACCACGCAGATTCCAACTGCCCTTCAGTGTAAGGATGTTACGACCGGATGCCGTCCTTTCTTCGATGGACGGCTGGAGTGCCCTGTCGGGCGACTGCTCTATCATAGGGGATATTCAAGCGCCTTTAGCCATCACGGACAAGGCGGCTGACGGGTTTTTTGGGCCGTACGGATATCTCCGCGATTTTTACGAGCGCTTGTCAGAGGGTACAACGCCGCTTCAGGATCACGCGGGCCGCCCCGGTCTGTCCCCAAATACCCGCATCAAACTCGAGATGATTGCGAGCGTTGCGAGATAGAAGAGAATCTGCATGCCATCCGGTCGGGAGACATAGCCGATCAGGGTATGCAAAACTTGACCGATCAAACTGTCCTCGGACAGCCAATTGGACGTATTCCACACCTCGCGGCCCAAAGGCGGAAGCAGGTCGGCCTGTACCAGATAGGCCGCTCCCTGCGAAGCCAACCCAGCCGCCAAAAACAGAATAAGCCAACTGGTCACCTTAAACAGGTAACGCGTGGGAATGCGCAGCAAGCCGTAGTACATCGCCAGGCCTACGGCGGTGCCCAGGGAGATGCCAACGACTCCACCCGTCAGCATAGATCCCGTGTTACTTTCATCCGCTGACGCGATTCCATATAAAAAAAGAACGACTTCCGAACCTTCCCGCAGCACCGCTAGCCCGACCACGACCGCCAGAGCATAGAGGGGCCGGTCACCCGACAACACAGCTTTTCCCACCCGGCTCATTTCCTGCGCGAGTTCCCGTCCGTGGCGCTGCATCCAGACGTTGTGCCAGCCGAGCATCACGACCGCAGTGAACAACACGACCGCATTGAAAAGATCCTGTCCGACGCCGGATGCGGCTTCGGCGATGCTGCCCGCGAAAGCCGCGACCAGACAGGCAGTCACCAGCCCACCACCGACGCCGCCCCATACCCACCAACCGCGCGCGGCGACGCCGCGGCTCGCCGCCATGACAATGCTGATCACGAGCGCGGCCTCGATGACCTCTCTGAATACGATGATTGCAGTGGCTAACATGTTCTTAAGATGTTCTTAAGGTGATACCTTTTTACTTTGCAACAATGCGCCCTTTGGCGGATTCTTCGTGAAATTCCCCAAAAAATTCATAAGTACCCGGATCGAGCGGCCCGACCGATACAGTTGCCTGACTTTTGCCGGGAATGATCTTTTCCCTTTTTAATGACCGGCTTTCGAATTCCTCGGGAGTCGGATCTTCATTCTTGACGATCAGCTTGATTTTCTGGCCTGCGGGCACCTCAAGCTCGACGGGTTCGAAACGATGCTCCTTGATCGTCAGCGTATAGGTTTCGGCCGCCGAAACGGAGCCGCAAACCATCAGCCATACGCTCAGTGCTGTAAACCGGGCCGAATGAGTCCTATTCTGCATAATGTTCGGTTCTCCCAAGGTCAAAGGAATGCGTGGATTGCGCAATTGCAACGGTTTTTGCCAAGGCTAAATGATAATGTTTATCAATTGAATAGGCAAACCGGAACGGCTGATTGACCCGCCTCTTTTCCTCGATGAATCCCGCCTCGCAAGCTTGCGAATTCTTCTTGCCTGAATAATGCAGCGGTGATACCTAGGCAACGATAGGGCATGGTGTCTACGATGCCCTGCCATCCGACGATTTTTGGAAATGACGCCATGCCCCGTTATATCGCCGCCATCGATCAAGGCACCACCAGCACCCGCTGCATTATCTTCGATCACAGCGGACGTGCGGCGGCGATGGCCCAGGCGGAACACCGCCAGATCTACCCGCGCCCGGGCTGGGTCGAACATGATCCATTGGAAATTTGGCGGAACACCCAAAGTGTAATTGCCGAGGCGCTTCGAAACGCGGAGATAGAACCCCAGGAAGTCGCGGCTCTCGGAGTGACCAATCAGCGCGAAACCGTAGTTGTTTGGGAGAAAGCCACCGGGAAGCCGGTTTACCCCGCTATCGTTTGGCAAGACACGCGCAGCGCTGAAATCTGCGAGGAGCTTTCCTTGGAAGGCGGACAGGATCGATTTCGTGCTAACACCGGGCTGCCGGTCGCCACCTATTTCTCGGGGCCCAAACTTCAATGGCTGCTGGATAACGTAGAGGGGACCAGGATACGGGCCGAACGCGGCGAGTTGCTGTGCGGCACGATCGATAGCTGGTTGATTTGGAATCTGACCGGCGGCAAGGACGGAGGCATCCACATCACCGATGTGACCAATGCCTCGCGCACGCTGCTGATGAACCTCAAAACTCTGGCCTGGGATGAGGAGCTACTCGCCGCCATAAACGTGCCGCGCTCCATCCTGCCGGCAATCCGTTCGTCATCCGAAATTTACGGCGTCGCGAAAGGGGCTCTCGCCGGCATTCCGGTGGCCGGCAACCTGGGCGATCAGCAGGCCGCGTTATTCGGGCAAACCTGCTTCGACACGGGCGATGCAAAAAACACCTATGGAACCGGATGCTTCATGCTGCTGAATACCGGCCATCCGGTGCAGTCACGGCATGGGCTCCTCACTACGGTGGCTTACCGGATCGGCAACGCTCCCCCTGCCTACGCCCTCGAAGGTTCGATCGCCGTGGCCGGAGCGCTCGTTCAATGGCTGAGGGACAATCTGGGGTTCATCCAGACCTCGGCGGATGTCGAAGCCCTGGCCAATACAGTCGAGGACAACGGCGGAATCTATCTAGTGCCCGCCTTTTCGGGACTTTTCGCTCCCCATTGGCGCAGCGACGCCCGGGGAATAATTGTCGGATTGACCCGTTATGCAAACAAAGGCCATTTTGCCCGAGCCGCACTCGAAGCCACTGCCTATCAGACCCGTGAGATACTCGACGCGATGCGCCAGGAAACGGGACTGGAGCTGGATACGCTCAAGGTGGACGGCGGCATGGTGGTCAACGAGACCCTCATGCAGTTTCAAGCGGATATACTCGGTGCCCCGGTCATCCGCCCCATCGTGACCGAAACGACGGCCCTCGGAGCGGCTTACGCCGCGGGTCTCGCCATAGGTTTCTGGCGCGACTTCGAGGAGCTTCGTGATCTGTGGGGAAAAGACAAGGAATGGCGCCCGCGCATGTCGCCGGAAACCCGAGAGCGGCTTTACGCTAACTGGAAGAAGGCGGTTGCGCGCACCTATGGCTGGCTCGAGTAACCGAAAGTAGCCAGGATCGCCGAGAAGACCCCGTCGCTGGCGTTCGCTGCCGGCGCACTACTCTCCGCCTTTCTCAATCAAGCTCCCACGTTCAGGCTCCGTTCAGGAAAACGGAATGATACTAATCGCGCCTCGTCACAAATGGAGCGAACGCCGTGAACAAAATAAGAACTCTGTTGATTGTGCTGACCTGTGCGACTGCGCTTACTGGTTGCGCATCGACGGGATATCACCCCCATGAGAACTATCCGTATCGTAACACCCTGACCGGTGCCGCGATCGGCGCCGCCGGCGGCGCATTGCTCGGCCACGCCGTGGACGATGGCGGACGAGGTGCGCTCTTGGGCGGCACCGTCGGAGCTATGGTTGGAGGCGCGGCCGGCTATTACATGGATCAGAAGAAAAACCGCGATTCTTACTACGGCCGTCAGCCTAATTACAGCGGTTACAATGACTCATATCGCCCCTCCCCTTACGGAGAACGGGAGCCACGCACTTATCCCTATCAGCACTAAATCATCGGGGATGTTTTTTCGTAGCTGCCGGGAAAGCGTAAAAGACAAGGGAGAACATTTCGAGCTCATACGTTTTTCCCGGCCCGCCAAGGATATAGCGTCCAAACTTTACCGATTCCGTCGTTCCAGAGTCACAAGATGGGTTACGCCGATGAATGGCGTGCCTACCTTGCGGCCGGGGCCGCAGCATCCTGATTTACTGCTCTTTTTGTAGCTTGTCGATCGACTCCTTATCCTGATAGATGACTTTTGGCTCGAAGTAAGCGGCTGGATATCTGGAATCCGCTTGTGGGCTTTCAGCCTTCACCGAAATATCTTCTGCTGCCCCTACAGCCGCCGGGACAATCACCTTTGGTTCGAAGTGATATGCAGGATACTTTGGGTCGTCGTCCGCCGAACTTACCGCAGCAAGCGCCATCAACAATATCGCACCGCCGAAGATAGTTGCAGTTTTCACGATGTTCTCCTTTGTGCCGTCAATCCAGATGCCGATACTATCAACTGATCGAGCATAGCGCGTTAAAGTTTCCCAAATTTTTGAATCTGTTGCCGGTATATCACTGTATTTCAAGTAGTCCGCTGAAACCGCTGTCATCAAAATCCTCCCGTGAAACGCCAAAACGGCTACATCTTGGTGCAATGCCGGACTGATTTGCACCTATTCAAGAAATGAATAGGAAGTATTGCGTCTTGTTTTTAACGATTCTCAAGTAACTCGAGGCTTCTAATGAATGGCATGACTCATGCTCAATTAAGGGCAAGTGCAATTTTCTATCGCTAAAGCTATCCAAGAAAATCAGAGTGGCCACTATTTGTCCGGAGTTGTCTTCACCATCGCCGACTAGAGGTTACGCTCATGAAAACATCCGTAAACACACTTCTGGAACGCAGTCTAACGGCTTTCACATTATGGGGATACGGATGGAAACGAAGAAAACAATCCGACAGCGCTACGTGCCGAATCGAATGGCAAGATCCCATGACAGGATTATGGTATGGCGAACAAAATGCCATGAAGCTTCTTAGGGGGTATGCCCTGGCGGACTATCGCAAGGTGAGTCCCAAGACTGATAACTACCGGTCTTATTTTTAATATCAAATCCCTTTACTTACTCCTCTCGACGTTCTCAAGCTGCCTGACAGGGCAGCTTTTTTATTTGCTCTCGACATTCTAGGCGGCAGGAAAATCGCTCCCCGTCCAACAAGCCGAGTTGCCTTTTCTTTTATAGTCCCGACTACTCATAGGTCCGTTCGGTTTAAACAACCTCGCAGGAATAGTTCAACCACCTGCTGCGTCCACTGCGCTATTTCATCCCCGGTTGGAGCGTCTTCCAAACCCAGTTGTTGCCGCTGAAACCGTTCGCCGCGGAGAGCGCTGACAAACTGCCCGGCTAAAAATATCGGATCAATGCCTATCACTTGCCCCGACTTCTGGTGCATTGCGAAAAACTGCGCGAGCCGATCCAGGGTGCGCTGCGGTCCTTGTCCATAAAATTCGGCGGCCAATTCCGGAAAGCGATGAGCTTCGGCTATCAATTGCGCACGCAAGCGAATAATCTCCGGACGAGAAAGACGAAAAAGAAAGTGCTTCCCGAATACGATAAGCGTTTCTTCCAAAGGCTTGGCCAAAGCTTGGTCTAACGGCAAGGTCGCTACCAACAGATCGCTGTAGTGGCGAATTACTGCCCCGAACAGATCGGCTTTACCGCCGAATTGGCGGTAAATTGTGCGGAGCGACACACGAGCCTCACGGGCAATAGTTTCTAGGCTGACATTGCCGTAACCTCGCTCCACAAACAGTCGAAGGGCATTATCTAGGAGTTGATCGCGTCGGATGGCAGATTCACCCTTCCGTGGTCGGCCTATGCGAATCATAGTCTTAACTTTATTCCTTATTTGAATGGACACACACGTCCAGTTTAGCGAAAATAATGAAACGATATCTTACCTTTTCTTTTCGCGCCGTGTCGCTATCTTCGATCGCTCTCCCTTAACACGCCATGCCTATGCCAGTCCCGTTTACATCCGGTAAATCTTTCGGCCCGTTATACCGACCGTACAATTCTCAATCCCAGATGCTCCTCAGAAACGCTACTCTTCGCACCCCGCTGTGGCTGACGCTGTGCGCAGCGATACTTGTACAAATCCTTGGCTGCAGTAAACCCCAGGAGGACAAAGCCACTCCTGCGGCTCAGATGCCTCCGCCGAAGGTGAAGATTGCTCAGCCTCTGCAAAAGGAAGTTTTGGAATGGGACGAGTACACCGGACGCATAGAAGCGATGGAAACCGTGGAGGTCCGAGCGAGGGTCGACGGCTACCTCGACAAGGTGAACTTCAAAGCCGGCGATAAGGTAAAAAAGGGAGATTTGTTGTTTGTAATCGACCCGCGTCCGTACCGGGCTGAACTGAATCGAGCGGAAGGGGAGCTCGAACGGGCCAAGGCGCGGCTCGAACTGGCGAAAAACGATTTGAAACGCGCGGAACATCTGCGGCGGTCGAAAGCCATTTCCGAAGAAGAATACGACGCCCGGAGCAAGGGACAACGAGAAGCATCCGCTGCCGTTCGGGCGGCCGAGGCGTCTGCCCAAATGGCCAGGCTGAACCTGGAATTCACCGAGGTGCGAGCACCTATCAGCGGGCGGATTGGGCGCGAACTTGTTACCCAGGGCAACTTGGTGAACGGTGGTGGCGGCGACGGGACTTTGCTGACGATCATCGTATCGATTGACCCGGTTTATGTTTATGTCGATGCGGACGAACGGGCGGTACTCAGGTACCGGCGCTTGGCCGAAGCCGGCACACGGGCCAGTGCTCGCGCAACGCGAATTCCCGCTAAATTAGCGCTTATCGATGAATCCGATTTTCCTCACGACGGCTACATCGATTATATCGAGCCCCGTATGGACCCCAGCACTGGAACCTTGCGGGCCAGAGGGGTTTTCCCCAATCCTAATGAGCTCTTGAGCCCCGGATTCTTTGGCCGACTCCGCGTACCCGGAAGCCCGCCATACCAAGGTCTTCTAATTCCCGATAGGGCCATTGGGACCGATCAAGGCCAGAAGTTCGTCTGGATTACGAAGGACGACGGCTTGGCCGAATACCGGCGAATTGTCCCCGGTGCTGCCGTTGGCCAGATGCGTGTAGTTTCCGAAGGGCTACAGCCCGGAGAGTGGGTAGTTATCGAAGGCATCCAAAAAATACGGCCCGGCACCAAAGTACAAGGGGAGCGAATCACGCTTTCCGAGACTAGCGGCACTTAATCAGAGACGCGGCGTCCGACCATGACGAGATTTACTCATTTTTTCATCGATCGCCCCATCTTCGCGTCGGTGCTTTCCATACTCATCGTTCTCATTGGAGGACTGGCCGCACTTAGCCTGTCCATTGCCCAATACCCCGAGATCGCACCGCCCAATGTCGTCGTGCGCGCGACGTATCCGGGCGCGAATGCGAAAGTGCTGGCCGAAACGGTAGCGACGCCCATAGAGCAGGAAGTCAACGGCGTCGAGGACATGTTGTACATGTCGTCCCAGTCCACTAACGACGGCGTCATGCAGCTGACCATCACCTTCAAACCGGGCACCGATCTCGATAAATCGCAGGTACTCGTGCAGAACCGGGTGGCTCTGGCCGAACCGCGGCTGCCGGAAGAAGTGCGCCGGCAGGGCATCACCGTGCGCAAACGCAGCCCCGATCTGAGCCTGGTAGTAAACCTGATCTCTCCCGATGGACGCTATGACAGCGTCTATCTCAGCAATTACGCCCTGCTACAGATCCGGGACGCCTTGGCTCGCCTGCCCGGCGTCGGCGACATCGTCTTGTTTGGCGGCCGCGAATACAGCATGCGGATCTGGCTGGACCCGGAAAAGGTAGCGGCCCGCAATCTGACGTCCGCCGATGTTGTGCAGGCGATCCGCGAGCAGAATATCCAGGTGGCGGCCGGCGTCGTCGGACAACCGCCTACGCCGGGCGGAATAGATTTCCAGCTCACCGTCACCACCATGGGACGCCTGACGGATGAGAGCCAATTTGGCGATATCATCATCAAGACGGGGCAGGACGGCCAGGTGACACGGCTCAGGGACGTGGCACGGATCGAACTCGGGGCCAAAGATTACAGCTCTGCGCTCAACCTGGACGGCAAGCCGACCGTAGGCTTAGCCATTTTCCAGCTGCCGGGCTCCAATGCCATCGACACCAAGAAGGCGGTAGTGGACGCCATGGAGAAGCTCAAGGAGCGCTTCCCCGAGGGGCTCGATTACCTCATGGTCTACGACACCGTAGTATTCGTTACGCAATCCATCGCAGCGGTGGTGGAGACTCTCTTCGAGGCGATTCTGCTAGTCGTAATCGTGGTGCTGGTGTTCCTGCAGAACTGGCGGGCCACCATCATCCCGTTGCTGGCAGTGCCGGTATCGCTCATCGGCACCTTCGCGGTCATGGCGGCCATGGGACTCTCACTGAATACTCTTTCCCTGTTCGGCCTGGTCCTCGCCATCGGTATCGTGGTGGACGACGCCATCGTGGTCGTCGAAAACGTGGAACGGAACATCGCCCTCGGTCTCCGGGCTCGGGAAGCGACCCGGCGGGCCATGGAAGAAGTAGTCGGCCCCATTATCGCGACAGCGCTGGTCCTGGTTGCTGTCTTCGTGCCGACGGCCTTCATCACCGGCGTATCGGGGGCTTTTTACAAGCAATTCGCCTTGACCATATCGGTGTCGACTGTTATTTCCGCATTCAACTCGCTTACCTTGAGTCCGGCTCTTTGCGCCCTGCTCCTGGATCGGGCCCATGGCAACAAAGATTGGTTCACACGTCAATTCGACCGGCTCTTTGGCTGGTTTTTCCGCGGCTTTAACCGGGTTTTCGGTGCCCTCAGCGAGGGCTATGCGCGCCTGGTGGGCCGATTGATCCGCATCACGGCCGTGGTGCTGGTGCTCTACGTAGCGCTCAACGGCCTTAATTTTCTGGCTTTCGCCAAGGTGCCGACCGGATTCATCCCGCAACAGGATCAAGGCTATCTGATCCTGTATGCGCAGCTCCCGGATGCCGCGTCGCTGGAACGCACCGACGCGGTGATCAAGCGAGCCACGGAAATCATCATGAAAACCGAAGGCGTCACTCACGTAAATTCATACACCGGATTTTCGATCCTGGCCGGAACCAGCCAATCCAACGCCGGCACCATGTTCGCCCGCCTCGCCCCGTTCGAAGAACGGGCCGGCCATCCGGAGCTATCCGGGGAAGCAATTATAGGCACGCTACGTCAGAACCTCGCGGGGATAGAGGATGCCCATATTGCCGTGTTCGCGCCGCCGCCGGTTCGCGGTCTCAGCTCGGTGGGCGGTTTCAAGCTGCAAATCCAGGATCGGGCCAATGTCGGCTCGGAGGAATTGCATCGTGTCGCGAACGAAGTCATCGCCAAGGGCAATCAACAACCTGGACTGGTCGGCCTGTTCACGAGCTTCCGGTCCAGCGTGCCGCAGGTCTACGTGGACGTAAACCGGACCCAGGCCAAGTCGCAGGATGTCCCTCTGGGCAGCGTCTTCGACACACTCCAGATTTATCTCGGCTCACTGTACGTCAACGATTTCAACCTTTTCGGCAGAACCTATCAGGTAACGGCGCAAGCCGATTCGCAGTTCCGGCTGAAGCCCTCGGACATCGCCGATCTCAAAACCCGTAATCGCGACGGCGAGATGGTTCCACTCGGCACCTTGGTGGACATTCGCGAATCGGTCGGACCGGACAAGGTGGCTCGCTACAACATGTACCCGTCCGCTGAAATCAACGGCACCACCCTGCCCGGCGTCAGCTCGGGTCAAGCCATCGCCCTGATGGAGCAGGTGGCGAAGCAAGAGCTCCCTTCAACCATGGGTTTTGAATGGACCGAACTCAGCCTGCAGCAGATTCTCGCCGGCAATACCGCCATGCTCATATTTCCGTTGAGCGTGATCTTCGTGTTCCTGGCCCTGGCCGCGCAGTACGAGAGCTGGTCGCTGCCGTTCGCCATCATCCTCATCGTGCCCATGTGTCTCTTGAGCTCTATGACCGGCATTTGGCTCCGCGGCATGGACAACAATATTTTCACCCAGGTCGGCTTTATCGTCTTGGTCGGGCTGGCGAGCAAGAATGCGATTCTTATCGTCGAGTTCGCCCGGAATCTCCAGGATACCGGCAGGGACCGCTACCAAGCCGCCATTGAAGCGGCGCGTCTGCGTCTTCGGCCGATCTTGATGACCTCCTTCGCATTCATTCTCGGCGTATTTCCGCTGGTCATCTCCAGCGGTGCGGGCGCGGAGTCCCGGCGAATACTCGGAACCGCGGTCTTCAGCGGCATGCTGGGCGTCACTTTCTTCGGCTTGCTGCTGACGCCGGTGTTCTACGTCGTCATGCGGGGTTTGGTCGAGCGCCGCCAGCGGCGACGGTCCGAGCCTTCTCCCGCTGAAATTCAAACGACGTCGAACAACAGTCCCTAATTTCGTAAGAATCGATATGTCTAAACCCTGCTCCACCGTTCGGCCCAAGCGGTTTGCTTCCGTGGGCACCCTTCCCGCCCGCCTTCGTAATGTCGCCCCGATGACTCTCGCCGCGGTTCTCTCCGCCTGTGCGGTCGGACCCGATTATATGAAACCGGAATCCGCTCCGGGACCGCAGTTCGCCAACACCGTGCTTCCCGAATTCAAGCGCGACGGCATCGAGGTGGCGTGGTGGAAGCAGTTCGGCGATCCCGTGCTGTCGGACCTGATTGATCGGGCGGTGAAAAACAACCGGGATCTCAAGACGGCCGAGGCGAATCTCCGCGTTGCGCGCGCGCTCTACCTGGAAGCCGGGCTGGATCTCCTCCCCACCATAACCAGTCACGCCAATTACACGACGCAAAAGCGAAGTTTCGACGCAATGAACCGTCGGACCTTCGCGCCGCGCGAGCTTGAGCTCTTCAACGTCGGTTTCGACGCTTTTTGGGAATTGGACATATTCGGCCGGATACGACGTAACGTCGAAGCGCGCGATGCCGAGGTGGACGCCGCGGAAGCCGATCTGCGCGACCTACTCGTCATCGTCATTTCCGAGGTGGCGCGCAACTACCTCGAGTTGCGGGGCATGCAAAATCAACTGAATGTCGCCCAAAAAAACGCTGACAATCAGGCCGCCACGTTGGAATTGACCGAGGCTCGGCTGGAAGCCGGCCGCGGCACGGAACTGGACACCTCGCGAGCCAAGGCTCAACTCGACTCCACGCTGGCGACGATTCCGCCGATTCAAACCAGGATTCGGGAAAACATTCATCGCCTCAGCGTGCTGATCGGTCAGCTTCCGGACACGCTATCGAGCCGCCTGTCCGAGCCCGCGCCGATGCCCACGATTCCCGAAACGATCGATATCGGCAATCCAGCCGATCTCCTGCGACGGCGCCCCGATATCCGCGTCGCTGAGCGTAGTCTGGCCGCGGCTACCGCCGGAATCGGCGTTGCCACGGCCGATCTTTTCCCCCGAGTGACCTTCAACGGTACGATCGCGCTGGAAGCCCGCACCCTTTCGGGCCTCGGCGCTGCCGGCTCGGAAGCTTTTTTCGCCGGGCCCCGCATCTCCTGGGCATTTCTCGATTTGGGACGCGTCCGTGCCCGCATCAAGGCGGCGGACGCCAACGCAGAAGCCAATCTCGCGAGTTATGAGCAAACCGTACTCACGGCGCTCGAGGAAACCGAAAACGCGCTGGTGAATTACAACCGGCAACGCGCCCGGCGTGACTTGCTGGCTTCAGCCTCAACAGCCAGCGTACGGGCACATCAACTTGCGCATCTGCGTTTCGAAGACGGCATTACGGATTTTCTCACCGTGTTGGATGTCGAACGCCGCTTGCTCCTGGATCAGGAACAACTGGCCCTAAGTCAGACTAACACGGCAACGAGTCTGATCGCGCTCTATAAGGCTCTCGGCGGCGGCTGGGAAATTTACGCAGCAGATCGGAATGCCGCCGCTAACACGGTTCCCGTATTATCGGATTAAACGGATCGTCGGGGCGGATAAGGTAGTACGCGCTTGCCCAAGCGCTTAACCATAAGCCTGATTTATCCAAAACCTAAATTTATTCAATTTTTACATGTGAATACTCGGGCCTAGACTTCCTACTAAGAGATCATGTTATCGCTTTACCCATCTTTGAACGGAGGACTAGCCGTCAAGTCCCGCCTGTTTATAAACCTTCTTGCGAAAGAGATGGGGATGGGAGGTTTGCCAGTTTTTGAGAGCTTGAACGGGGGTGAGATGGCCCAAGGCCCGCTGTGGGATGTGCTGGTTGTAGAGG
>Ga0196971_1000523_pt1 | contig 27472 bp, 25 predicted proteins | sample S1v_1013CmetaG_FD_148660 | JGI IMG/M metagenome (GOLD analysis project Ga0196971, IMG submission 148660) | Soil microbial communities from Anza Borrego desert, Southern California, United States - S1+v_10-13C | ecosystem: Environmental > Terrestrial > Soil > Desert | place: USA: California...
GCACGACGAGGCCTTCCTGCGGCGCCTGCGGTTGACGCACCGGATCGAGCGCGACGGCGATGGGTGGCGCGTGCAGGAGGTTTGAAGGCCAGGTGGCCGGGGCGTACATGCCTGAGTAGCCGCGCGGTAAATATGACCAAAGAGCGGCCATAAGAACGCTATGTCTCCTTTATGAGATTGTGACGGGCGACTGCCGGTCATCTCTGTTCCCTTGGTGGACATGTCGGAAGTGAAAAAGCAAATGCGCAGCTAACATGCATGCGCTTCAGTTGAATGGACCATTTTCTGGAAAGGTGGTCATATTTCAAAATTGACCGTATTGCAGAGGCAACTCCCTTCTATCACGGACATCGTCATACTGGTGAGCGGCCGATAACGTGTTGCTGCGGGCCGACAACCACCAGCCGAACCGCGCCGGCCATCCATTGAACCCGCTTGCACCCCGGCCCAACGCAGATCTTGCGGCATGAGCCCAGTTCGGATCGACCAGCATTTCCCTGCCCACAGCAATAACATCTGCCTGTCCGTTGGCGAGAATTGATTCCGCCTGGTCCGCGCTGACAATGAGCCCGACCGCCATCGTCGCAACCTCGCCGCGCTGACGGACCGCGGCGGCATACGGAGCGAGATAGCAGTAGTCCGGCCGGGGTGCATTTTCCGATGCGGCTCCGACCATGCCACCATAAGAACAGTCGATCACGTCGACGCCAATTCCCTTGAGTTTTCCCGCCAGTTCAATGGTGTCTTCCAAAGTCCGCCCGCCTGCCACGCCGTCCAGCACGGAGAGTCGGACGAAAAGCGGCCGATCGGCCGGCCAGACGTCCCGCACTGCCGCGACCACTTCGCATGGAAAACGCATCCGCCGCCGGGCGTCGCCGCCATAGGCGTCGTCCCTCAGGTTGGCCAGTGGCGACAAGAATGTGTGCAACAAAAAACCGTGCGCCGCGTGGAGCTCGAGAACATCGAAGCCCGCGATGGCCGCGCGCTTTGCGGCCGCCTGAAAACTTGCCTTGATCGAAACGATTTCTGCAATGCTTAATTCGCTTGGTGTCGGCCAGCCATTTGCATGTGGAACGGGGCTCGGTGCCCGCACCTGCCAGGGCGCTTCGCCGTTCTCCGCGGGGGCCGACGCCAGCGGGCTGCCGCCTTCCCACGGGCGTTGGACGGAGGCACGTCGCCCGGCATGCCCGATCTGAATTCCTGCCGCAGCGCCCTGCGCTTTCAACGCAGCGGCCACGCGCGCCAGGGGAGCAACATGGTCTTCGCTCCAGATACCTAGATCGCCATGGGTAATACGCCCATCCATCGTCACTGCCGTTGCCTCTACGAAAACCAGCCCGGCCCCCCCAAGGCGAAGCGTCCAAGTTGCATAAGATGAAAATCGCTCGCAAACCCGTTTTGTGCGGCGTACATGCACATCGGGCTGACTGCAATGCGGTTTCGCAGTACAACGGAACGGAGCTGCAGCGGTTGAAAGAGTTTTGACATACGGGCGAATCTTCGAGCGGATGATCGGAGCAGACGCCGCGACAAGGCGCGGTGGTACAGGTGTTGCTGCCCTACTCTACAAACTGCACGCGCGGCGGTCCAATCAATTGTTTTTCATGTACATCAAAATTGTTGAGGCCACGTCGATGTTGGGCCACCCGCATGCCGGGCGACTGTCGCAGTCGCGAGCTTAAGATATTCGGCAGCCCGCATCGTCGTTTCCGCCATCCATGGAGCATTCGGCCTCGACGAAAGGCCCGCCTCCGCTTCGAATGCGATCAGAAAATACGAAGGCGACTTGAAAAAGGTGATTGGACGGGCCGGCCGCCGGCCCCGTACAGTCAAGGCTCACAAGTTCAAACCGAGGAATCCATGGCACACACAGTCAATATCGTTAACGCTTTCGTGGACGGCGAAAAAGGTGGCAATCCAGCCGGCGTTGTCTTGCGGGCAGACGGCTTGACCGCGGCCGACAAGCTGCGGATTGCCCAGTTGGTCGGGTTGTCGGAAACTGCATTCGTGTCGGCGTCCCGGGTGGCCGACGTCAAGCTCGATTTCTTTACCCCGACCCGCCAGATCGCGCATTGCGGTCACGCCACGATCGCCACCTTCGGCCTGCTTGCGCAGCGCGGCATCATCTCCCGCGCGAATGCATCGAAAGAAACGATTGATGGTACCCGCCAGATCATGCTGCGTGGCCAGTCTGCGTACATGGAACAACTGGCACCAACCTACTTTGACGAAGATGCTTTCTCCGCTGGCATTACCACGGATCGCATCCTGGCCAGCCTGGACATCAAGCGCGATGCCATTGTCGCGGCGCCGTGCGTGGTCGCCACCGGCAACCGGTTCCTGCTGGTTCACGTACGGTCGGGTGCGGTTCTGGCGGGGTTGAAGCCGGACATGAAGGAGGTGGGGCTGATTGGCGAAGCGTTGGGTGTGGTGGGCTATTACGTCTTTACCACCGAAGTCGAGGGGTTTGCCGCGACTACCCGTATGTTCGCGCCGCACTACGGCATTGATGAAGAGGCAGCCACCGGCATGGCGGCCGGCCCGCTGGCGTGCTACCTGCATGACCGGCTCGGGATGAGGATACCGGCGTTCCTGATACAGCAGGGAGCTTTCATGCGCGAGCCGTCGCCGTCGAGGATCACCGTCGAACTTAACATCCGGGAGGGGAAAATCGCGAATCTTTTCGCGGGGGGAAATGCCAAGGTCGTCAGCTCGATCAACATTGTCTTGTAAGACACTTCAGCGCGTCGGCTCAATCTGCCAGGCGCGCCGGACGGCTTGCTGTGCAACGCGCAGCAGGCCCGGTTTTGGAGCCGTCTGGGACATCACAAAATGTACGCCGGCGTCCACGACGACGCCGTCCAACACGCGTACGTCATCCTTTGGATAGCTCTCCAGCATATCGCGTCGAACCAAGGACAGACCGGCTTCCTGGCCGACCAAATCGAGCAAAAGCGCTTCTTGATCGGTCCGAATAGCAGGCGTAAAGTTGCGGCCATGTGCGGCGAACAGCGCGTTCGTGAGCTGGTAGAAGGAGCAGCCGTCAGAGGTGCCAATCCAAGGCAGATCCAATGCACTGGCCAGCCCCCCTACTTCAACCTGGTCGTGCCATGCCGCAGGATAGCCGACCACAAACTCGGCGTTAGTGAGAAGCAAACTGGTTACCGCCTGCCCTTTCAGGTTTCCTTCGACGAAGCCGGCGTCAAATACCCCGTCCGCAATATTTTTCAGGACGCTACCCGATGTCGTCTGCACCAAAGAAATCGTCACCTGCGGTGCCGCTTCGCGCATATGACGCAGGAAGGCCGGCAGGCGCAGGAAGGCCGGATCGTTTACGGTGCCTATCACCAGTTCCCCCGCCGCGTCCCCAATGAGGCTATTGACCTCATCCTTGATCGCCTCGACAGCGTGCAGAATATGTTTTGCGTGCCTGAACACGGCTTCGCCGGTGGCGGTGAGCGTCATTCCCTTTGCGTGTCTTTCGAATAGTCGCGCGCGCAGTTCTTCCTCCAGCAGCTTGATATGCGCGCTGATTGCCGGCTGACTCAGGTGCAGCAACTCTGCTGCGCGGGCGACGGTGCCGCAACGGGCAATCGTGACCAATGACCTTAACTGATTAATGTCCATAGGGAATATGGCGAGGGCCGCTTTGCCGCGGGTCCGGGTTGATCGACAAGTTATATGCGGCGAAGCACTTCATAGCGTTCCTGCACAAAGCCATTTTCACTTACATCAGCACTGATCAACCGAAGCGTCTGTTCCTTTTCACCATGATGAAACAGAGGAATTCCCCTTCCCAGCAAAATGGGAATTCGAGTAATGGTCAGCTCGTTTATCAAACCCGTATTGAGAAAACGCTGAATAGTAATGCCGCCATCAATATACAGGTGGTTAAAGCCTTGCGTTCCTAACTTTTCAACGATCTCGTCTGGCGAACCGGAGCATAAACTGACCTTCCCTTCAAGTTCACCCGGAATGGCCACCCCGCGGCTTGAAAGCACAATCACAGGCTTGCCTTCGTAAGGCCAGAATCCAAACGACAGCGCTTTCTCAAAGGTATATCTCCCCATGACGATCCCGTCGACGGTCGAGATGAAGTCGTCGTAGGAAAGCCCATTCAACTTCGCTTCCGCGTAGTCCGGATGATGCAGCCATTCGATATCTCCATCAGGCCGAGCGATAAAGCCATCAACGCTTGCCGCTATATACACGGAACACTTCATAATGCACCTGCTCCAAATCGCACATAACCGGATCTATACGCCGCGGCGTGAGTGGCGCCTGTATTCCGCAGGGTTTCAAACACGATTGCACCATCTGTTCGGGACACCATGGCAAGCACCTTCCTCGCGCCGCCAAGATATTATCTGATCTCCTGCATGGCCAGCCTGAAATGTCCGCCAGGACTAACTTCTCGCTGTAGTCAGCGCCAATCGTCGATTACGTAGACACCAGATCGGTTATAGCCAGTTTGATTGTTCCTTTGCATGACGACGCCCTGGATCTGAGTACGAAAGCCTCGTGTGAGCATCTGTCTATATGCTTCATGCCGAGCAGTATTGACCCCAGCAGCGAGACGCACAAGTCCCTTCTGAGAAGCCATTGCTTCACATGCCTCGAGCAGATTGCCGAAGTGCTGTTCAACCATTGGTCCGGGTCTTGCAATCCCGAACTTGATGTAACAGGTCCCACTTCCCGCTTCGGTGCCGGGACCAAAGTGGCAAACAGCGACCGCCGCAAGGCCGGTATCATCAAACAGGAGTACCGTCTCGCCCAAGTTTGCACGCGCGCCGGCAAGAACCTCTGACCTGACATCCAGCCCCGCATAGATCTCGTCCGTCAAGTCACGGAAGGCCTGCAGCACCTCGTCCCGCTTGTCTTCCGCGATCTCCGAGAATGTTGTCCACCTCAGATCAGTTGATTCAAGTTCGACACGTTTTGCCATCACCATAGTGAGAAATTGCGGCCAGAATCCGAACTTCTGATAGAGGCCGTGGTGTTTCGCGCTGTTGGGGAAGGTGAAAAGCCCGGCATGAGTAATATTCCACTCGTCAAAGCGCGCGATTACTGGTTCGATGAGGCGAGAGCCTACCTTGCAATCCCAAATGTCCGGATGCGTTGTCAGCGGGCCGAAAAACCCGACGCTGCCCCAGTTCGTGGCAAAGTTCGATCCGACGAGCTTGCCGTCCACTTCGGCTGCAAACGCATTGCCGGGATTGGCGTGCCAGCGCGAATGCACGTAGTTTGCATCTCCCAAGAAATCGGCAGGATTCGGAAGGCCAATGAAGGTACCGAATGCCAGCCGCATGATGTGGTCCGCAGCCTGAAGATCTTTCTCTTCGAGGGGACGAATCGAGATGCTTGCCTGTATTGTTGCCTGCCATGATTGAGAGTCTTTCATACTTATTCCCTTCCTATTGCGTGAATCGCTGGCGCTGAGAAGGAGGTTCGCGTCTTGCGACGATGCGAGCGCGGATTCTTTGGGTTGCTTCATCAGCCCAGGCCTGGTATCCCTGATGTTCAACGGAGATCCGACACAGCGATCGGTGCAGGAGCTTTCCTGCCCCCGACGCTGGTTCCAACCGGCATACAGGGCGTCAGCTGTTGTCGAGTTGCCATTCCCAAACATCACCATCTTCTGGATGATGGACTGTGCCGATACGTTTGAACCCCAATTTCTTGAGGATCCAGGCCGAAGCGTTCGTTTCAGGCAGGGTTTGCGCCTTCACCTGCGTCACACCGTGCTGCTCGGTCAACGCGATCAAGTTCCGAGCCATCCGCGTTGCGACGCCCCTTCCCTCGAATCCGGGAAATGTGAAGTACGCAATCTCGACGCGCCCTGATACAGGCGGCGTCTTAAATGCACAAGTACCCACCAGCATGCCGTTCTCCTCGGCCAGATAGCCCGCCCATGGCATCTCAGGAATACCCTCCGGATACAGGGACAAGGTGGCAATACACAGTCCCGAGAGGAAGTCCGAATCCTTCACCTCAGGACGCGACGCGACTTCTGCAGTAATTGGAATAAGCTTCATTTTTATCGAAGTACCTCATGGGGTAGTTCTTATACCGCAATCTACCGTACGAAGCCGGCGGCACATAGCAGCGCCGGGTCATTGTCGGCCGTGTGGCTGGCGTTGCCGTTGAGCAGGCCGCCAAGCAGCCAATCGGCCTTCCACGGCGCCAGTGAGCGCAATTGATTGTGGGGCGAACCCGCTGGCGCGGCGATGCTTCACCAGCCGGCCTCTCACCTCGGTGACGGTCAGCAACGGTGCTGCCTCCTCCGAGATACTGCCCCCTGCAGCATTCTGCACATATCCGGTGGCACCGACTAATAGCATGCGCCCCTCCTTGCAGCGGAGCGATATCCAGAATGACGTCGCCGTGGTCAACGTGTACCGGAAGGGCCCGCTGGACCAAGGGCGCGTTGGACGGGACGGCAGACAGATAGCCAGTCCAACCGGAACCGTCAGGGGACCGCCCGGTTCATCATTCTGAAAGAATGTAAATTGGCGTTGCATGATAACCAATTCTGGCCAGCTATTTGTCGCAAATGTGTCGCGAATTTGTGGGTAAAGATCCGTTGAGCCAATCATTTGAACAAGTACGATAAATAAGAGGGAATGCTTCAGCAGTAACAAGGTGCGAGCAGGGCAAGAACAGCTTTAATCCCGACATCGGCCGACTGCTTCGGCAATTGCCACCATATGGCCACAGGACGAATAGTGGAGAACGAGGATCCTGATCGTATTCGTTCCTTCGGTGAATGGCCGGCAATAGGGTCAGGGAGGGAAATCATTTCTGCTGCGGCGACGCGGTGGCGGCCAGGACCAGCATGGCGCCCAGCAGCGCGAAATTCTTCAGGAAGTGGTTGAGCTGTTCTGCCGATGCTTCGCCGGACACGGCCCAGAACTGGTGGAACAGTAGTGTTGCCGGGACCAGAAAGGCCGCGAATGCCACGGCGACCATGCGCGTGCGAATGCCTGCGGCGAGTGCAAAGCCGCCCCCGATCTCGAGGGCCAGGGTCGCGACAAGCAAGGCGGATGCGAAGGGCAGACCGCTGGAAGACATCCAGGCGGCGGTGTCCGAAAACGATGCAGCCTTCAGGATGCCCGAGACGATGAAAAGGCTGGCGATGCCAATGCGGCCGACGGTGTATTGCAATGTGGATTGATGTGCCATGGTTTCCTCCAGGCGGTAATTGAACTCGGGGATGGGCCGGCCCTTCCGGCACGTAGCCTTCGGGATCGCCGGCGCAAGCAGTGAAAACATCTTAGGCGTTCCGAAAACGATGATAAATACATAAAATGGCCTTCTTTGTTCCATTTACAGGACAAACCTCATGATTGTCGATGCGCAAGATCTGGTGCTTTTCGCCTGCGTGGCCGAGACGGAGAGCTTCACTGAAGCGGCGGAACGGCTCGGCATGCCGAAATCCACCTTGTCGCGTCGATTATCGGAACTGGAGACCCGGCTTGGTGAGCGCCTTCTCGTCCGCACCACGCGCCGTCTGACGGTTACCGATTTCGGTCGCCTGGTAATGGCGCATGGCCAGTCGATCGCCGCCGAAGCCGAGGCCGCATCCGTCCTCGCGCAAAGCCGCCAGACGCGTCCAACCGGGCGCCTGCGCGTAACGATGCCAAGCGACTTTGCAAACCTGTTGCTGGCCTCCTTCCTGACGCGCTTCTCGGCGCAGCACCCGGGCATCACGCTGGAACTCGACCTTTCTCCGCGCATCATCGATCTCGTTGCCGAAGGCTACGACCTTGCGATTCGCATGGGCGAGCTTGCCGATGACGCGATGCTGGTGGCGCGGCCGCTCGTACGACTGAGCACGGCGTTGTATGCATCTCCAGCTTACGTGGCGCGCAAGGGTTTGCCGGCCACGCCGGAAGCGTTGCAGGCACACGATGGCGTCCACCTGCATGCACACGGCAGTGATGCGGCGGCATGGGAGTTGCGCCGTGGGGCAGAACGGGTGAAATGCGCGCCGGGCGTGCGCGTGCTGATCAATTCGCCGGAGCTGATCCTGCGCATGACCCTCGAGGGCGCAGGTATCGCACCGATCGATGACTACATGGCCCAACCGCATCTGGCGTCCGGACGCCTGGTCCGGGTACTACCGAAGTGGAGTCTTGCACCGGTGCAGGCCTGGGTGGTTACGCCGGGACGCAAACTGCTGCCGTCGCGAACGCGAGCGTTCATGCTGGCGCTGGAAGCTGAATTCGCCGCGAGGCGGTAGTTCGCCGATGCAGGCGGCAGGCAGTGCGTGCTAAAGCGCGCGGAAACACATCGCTGCCTGGGCAGCTGCAAGGTTCTGGGTCTCAAGGGCCGGATGTGTGCGATGCCGGCCTTTAGCGCCGAGATGATCCATTCCATACGGTAATCACTGGATTTCCTGGCGTCCTATCTATCTCACGGCAGGGGAAAAAACATCCTGCGCCCGCGAAACCTCCTCCCGGAGCGGGAAGCGACGGGGCTGGTCAGGGCGGGATGGACTGCCGCGCACTTGACGACCGATGTGCGACGCAGCGATGCCTCCGAGAGTCAGCTTTCCGTCCTTGTGGCAGCGTGCCCGCCAACTCTACAATGGCAATGCCGGCGACACCCCTTCGCCCGATCCTGCTTTGTCAGCTCAACGGTTCCGATGACCATTCCTACGACGCAATACGCGAAAAGCGGAGCCCACCGCATCGCTTACCAGGTGATTGGAAAGGGACCAATCGATATCGTGCTCGTCCCCGGATTCGTATCGAATGTAGACCTGCAATGGGAGCATTCCGGATTCCAGCGCCTGCTTGAAAATATTGCAAGCTTTGCCCGGCTCGTCGTCTTTGACAAGCGAGGAACGGGCTTGAGCGACAGAGTGCCGAGCAATGCGCTGCCGACGCTCGAGGCGCGGATGGATGACGTCCGCGCGGTCATGGATGCGGCAGGGATGAAAAGCGCCGCGCTGATCGGCGTGTCCGAAGGCGGGCCGATGAGCATGCTGTTCGCCGCGACCTACCCGCATCGCACGCGCGCGCTGGTCCTGTACGGCACCTACTCCCGGTTCCACCCGGACGTGCTCGACCGTACCGGGCTGGCCAGCTACCTCGAGGCCATGGAGAACGGCTGGGGCACGGGCGCAAGCCTGCGCTATTTCGCGCCCAGCCTCAGCGACGACGAACGCATGGTCGGCTGGTGGGCGCGCTACGAACGCCACTCGGCGAGCCCGACCGCCGCCGTCTCGCTGGTAAGAATGAACGCCGAAATCAACGTCGGCGACCTTCTGGCATCGATCCGGGTTCCCACGCTGATCCTTCATCGACGCGACGATACCCGCGTGTCCGCATCTTCCGGCCGCCGCCTGGCCGAAAGCATCGGCGGCGCGCGGTATGTGGAACTGGAGGGGCGCGACCACCTGTTCTTCGCCGGCGACGTCGACGCCCTCACGAGCGAAATCCAGGAATTCGTAACCGGTAACCGCCCTGCGTCCAGCGACAAGACCGTGCTCGTCACGGTCATGGCGGCAGCAATCAAGGATCCGGTCGCCATGGCGATCAAGTGGGGCGACGCCGAGTGGGAACGCAAACTCGCCGACCTCCGGCAGCGAGCGGGCAGCGCAATTTCCTCGAACCGCGGCGTGCCGTTCTTCTCCTCCAATGAAGAAATCTACGGCTGGTTCGATGGTCCGGCGCGTGCCGTGCAATGCGCGGCCACCTTGCTGCAGGACGCGGCGGAACATGGCGTCCCGCTTGCATGCGGCGTCCACATCGGAGAAGCCGAAAAGCGCGGCGACAAAGTCAGCGGCGTAACGGTGCAGCTCGCACGCCAACTCGCCCTCAGCGCCACCACGCCGCAAGTGCTGGTCACCGGCGTGGTGCGGGATCTTACTGTCGGAGCCGGCCTGAGCTATACGGACTCCAGGACGACACTGGAACTCGACAACCGTCAGATTCCCGTCTTCACGGCAGGCAGTGCCGGCCCCGCTGCCAGCGGCACCGAGGAACTGAGGACGAAGTTCGCATCGCTGAGCGCGCGCGAAAAGGAAGTTCTCACGCTGATCTCGCTCGGCCTGACCAATGCCATGATCGCTGACCGGCTCCATCTCAGCGAGCACACGGTCAAGCGCCACGTCGCCAACATCCTGTTGAAGCTCGACCTGTCCAACCGGGCCGCCGCAGCCGCCGTAATGAGCATGCTCGGCGCCTGAACGGCTCGCCTCGCCAGAGCCCTCCCCCTCCCGCTAGCAGAAAGAGCCATTGCGAAATGGCTCTTTCTGTGGATGCCCGCCGGCCCACGATTCCGTATCGTTTGTTCCAACGGGCGGACTCATTCCCTGCCCCGCACCACCGGCACCTACTCTCCAATCTGCAACAGTTTCCGCATAGAGGCATTGCAATGGAAACAAGCACCATTCTCTCGCTGGCGGCGTTTGCCGCGCTCATTACCGCAACGCCCGGGCCCAACACCGTGATGCTGGCGGCTTCCGGCCTGGCGTTCGGCGTGCGACGCTCGCTGCCGCAATTCGCAGGCATCCTGATCGGCTTCGCACTCCTGCTGGCCGCCATTGCCGCCGGACTGCAAGCCATGGTCCTTGCCGAACCACGCATTCTCTGGCTGCTGCGGTTGGTCGGCACCGTCTACCTCCTTGGGCTGGCACGCAAACTCTGGAACGCCGCAAGCACGACCGAGGCAGCATGCGCGGCGCCGATGCCGCTCGCGCATGCGCTGGTATTCCAGTTCGTCAACCCGAAGGCATGGCTGATTGCGATTACTGTCGTCACCGCGGTTGCGGAAAGCGCGACAAGCCATGCGGCCCAGGCCGTCCTCTGCATCTTGTTCATGCTCTTTTCCGCACCCGTCCTGTTCGCGTGGGTGTTGTTCGGCGCAGCCATTCGGCATGCGCTGCGCAATCCGCTCGCGCTGCGGCGAATCAACCGCTGCGTCTCGATCCTGACTGCGACAACCATCTTTATGCTTTGGAAGTAAGCCCCCCTGTTCAACTGCTTGAGAGGACCATCATGAGTACCGGTACCGCTACCGCCACGCCAGCCCGCATCCTCGACATCGGCTTCGGATTCTGGCCATCCAAGACACTGCTCAGCGCCGTCGAAATCGGCCTCTTTACCGTGCTCGGAAAACGATGCATGACAGGAAAGGCGCTGGAAGACGCACTCCGTCTGCATCCGCGGGCCACCCCGGACTTCTTCGACGCCCTGGTTGCGTTGAAGCTGCTGGAACGCGACGGCGAAGGCGCGGCCGCGCGCTACCGCAACACCAGCGAAGCCGCGCACTTCCTGGACCGCGACAGCGCGTCCTATATCGGCGGAATTCTGGAGATGGCCAACGCAAGGCTCTATCCCTTCTGGGGCGACTTGACGGAGGCGCTGCGGACCGGGCGTCCGCAAAACGAAGTGAAGCACAGCGGCAAGCCGATGTTCGAGGAGCTGTATCGTGATCCCAAACGCCTGGAACAGTTCATGGACGCGATGAGCGGAATCTCGCTCGCGAACTTTCAGGCATTTGCAAGCAAGTTCGATTTTTCCGGATACAAAACCCTTTGCGACGTCGGCGGCGCCACCGGTCAGCTATCGCTCATTGTGGCGCGCGAACACGAGCATATGCGCTGCACCACGGCCGACCTGCAGGTCGTGACGCCGATCGCCACGCGAAAGATCGCTGCTGCGGACCTGGACGACCGCGTGAAGGCGGTTTCCGTCGATTTCCTCGCTGAGCCCTTGCCGCGCGCCGACGTCATCACCATGGGGATGATCCTGCATGACTGGAATCTCGACAAGAAGATGCATCTGATCCGCGCCGCCTACGACGCCTTGCCTGAAGGCGGCGCCTTCGTCGCGATCGAGAACCTGATCGACGACGCGCGCCGCGAGAATGCCTTTGGCCTGATGATGTCCCTGAACATGCTCATCGAATTCGGCGACGCCTTCGACTTCACCGGCCGGGATTTTGAAGGATGGTGCCGCAGCACCGGCTTCCGGAAGGTGGAGATCATCCCGCTGGCTGGAGCGGCAAGCGCAGCGGTTGCCTACAAATGAAGTCGGGTTGCGGCAGGATAGCGAGCGGGAAGCGGCATTGACGGGCGGGCACAGTTCGAGATGGGGCGCCCCTCCCATCTCGAACCGGTGCGGCACAAATGTGCCCGCACAAAGGCGGCGGACCTCTCGCCACTGTCTCATCCCGTCTTCAAGGCAACCAGGCTTTTGCCCCTTCCGGCAGTTTCCAGAACTGCATCATGCTGACGTGGCCTACCCAGTGCCCGTCCTTATTCGGCATTTTGCCGGGCGAGACAAAATCCTCCTATCCATGTCAACCTATGCAAGCTCGATGGACCAGCACTGACGGTTGCGCTCGAGCGAACGGTCGAGCTCGTCGGCGCGGATGCCATCCTCCGATATCACGCAATCGATCCGTTCCGGAAATGCGAACTGCACCGCCAGCCGGGCGCGTTGTCCGGCGCGCAGGCGCACACTGCTGCAGAGGTCGGCGTGCCCGGCGACATCGAGCGGCATGTCGGAACGGATGAGCAGGCCCTGGTTGCTGCCGATGGCGGTGTAGAGGCTGTCCCCGTGGCGCACCATGCGCGGGACGATTTCGCCATAGTCGAATCGCGGGCACACCTGCACCCGCATTTCCACCTCGCCGGCCAGGCCTTCCACAATCCGCACGAGGTCGTAGTGCGGATTTTCCGGGGTGTCCATGGCGAGAAAGTCGGTCAGGCGGACCGTGCCGTGTTCGGTCCGGAAGTACGTTTCCAGGATCATCGTGCCGGCGACGTATTGCCGTTCCGAAGTGTATGGTCCCGCCGGCGCGATGCTGCAGTGCCCGCCCTTGTCCCAGTCCAGCAGCCGGCCGAAGCTGGAGTCGTCGTCGAAGCACGGCATGCAGCACCAGTCGACCGAGCCCTGCTTCGAAACCAGCGCGCTGCAGTGGCAATCGCTGAGCAGCCCGTAGTCGGCGATCGCAGGATACCGGTCGTCGGTCATCGTCGTCAGGCGCGCGCATGACGCGGCACATGGAGAGGAACACGCAGCCGCGCAATCCTGTCCCAGCTGCCGAAATGCGCGGCAATGCGTCCGGGCGGAATCGCCATGAAGACCAGGGCAATGCCGAACAACACGGATGCGACCGCCGCCACCCCGGCGTATCCGCCAATGATCCAGGGGGACGCCAGCAGCCAGAGGCCAAAGCCGATATTGACGAAGCGCAGCGGGCGCGCGACCTCGCCCCAGGCCATGATCGAGAACGTCACCACCAGGGAACCGACGATATGGTCGTTATTGGCGGCGGCGCCGGCGGTATCGAACAGCAGCCGGGTGCACATCAGCACGACGCCGACGGCCGTGCTGGCCAGCAGCGTCCACGGTGCGCTGACACCGGTAATGAACATCTCCCGCAGGATGGCACCCGGCGAGGACTCAAAATTGTCCGCATAGTCCGCGCTGCCCCCGGCGACCGTATCGCCGCGCAACAGCAGGTACCACAATGGCCGGCCCTGCCTGCGGCGCGCCTTCAGGAACTGCAGCGTGGCAAGGATCTCGTCGAAGGAATACGGGATCTGCAGCAGCATGGCCAGCGCGCCGACCAGGCACAGCGTGCACCATGTGCCGATCACGATGGGCTGGATGATGATGAAGAACACGCTGACCGCGCCCAGGGGAACGATCAGGATGCCGAATGCCAGCACCAGCCACGGCATGGTCCGCCAGCGGCGCTTGTCGCCGATGATGCCGGTAAGGATTTCGAGCACATATACCGTGGCGCCCAGGCCGGCATCGGCCACCGGCCACGCCTCCGAGACCGAAGAGGTGACGATGCGCTCGGTGCCATCGCCGAAGAACGGATCCCAGGCAGCCTCGATGTGGCCGAGCTGAAACGCGGCCAGATAGCGCGAGATGAACAGGCCGACGAAGGCGAGGATGATGATCGGCAGCCGGTTGGTCCAGCCCGATGGCGTGTAGTCCCATCCGGGCGGCGTGTCCGGTCCCGACACGCGTGCAATCGGGTTGATGCCGGGCGCCGACGGAATCGCCACGGCGAATACGATGACCAGCGCGCCGACCAGCGTATCGTTCGCATAGGCCGCCGCGCTCGGCGTCCAGAACAGCAATGGCGCAAACAACAGCCACAGGCCGAGGCCGGATACGGTCCATCGCGCCCAGCCGGCGTCCCGCGACAGCGACACCAAGGCGAACAGGACGATCAGCGCGCCGGTCGCCACCTCGCTCAGCGTCATCCAGGTGTCGGAGTAGGCCAGGCCGCGGCCGGTCGGAGTGATCGGCGTGCCCGGCACCATCCAGTTCTGCGCCAGTCCGAACACAAAGGGACTGCTCATCAGCCACAGCCCGAGCGCCATGTTGGCGAAATGGCACCACAACGTCTGCTGGTGCTCGAAGCGGTCCAGCGCATGGTACTCCGCAATCTCCGCCGGGCTGGGTGTCGTTTCGTCACGCGTTTCCTCCATCCATAGCGGCAGCGGAATCTTGTTGCGCTTGTACCAGGCTGCAGGGTCATGGCGCAATTCGCCCACCATCAGGGGCAGCGCGCGCCGCAGGCTGTGTTGCGGACGCCAGTCAAGCAGGCGTTCCGCGCGCGAGATGTCCAGTTCGTAGTGGTCGTCGGCGAGATCGACCATGAAGGGCTTGATGAAGGGCTCGATGCCGCGGTCGATCGCGTCCGGGATCACGTCTTCCATCTTGTCCTGCAGCCATGCGCCGGTGGTCGCCACCGGTTTGGGAATCCGGCGTGTCTCCCAGGACTGGCCGTGCACGAGACGGCCGATCAGGTTCTGCAGCGCCTCATAGCTTTCCGTCACCGGTTCGCCGATCAACAATGCCGTTTCTTCCGGCAGCCGCGCGCGCCGGTCCACCGCGGCGCGCACCGCGCCGGCGACGTCTTCGACGTGGACAAACGCTTGCCCGTGGGTCGGGTCGCCGGGGAATACGCGGCTGAGCATCTGCCGTTCGTAAATGCGCTGGATCTGGTTTGCGAGCGACGGCACTTCGCACTGGTCCGTGTAGACTCCGGCAATGCGCAGGATCAGCGCGGGAATATGGCCGCGTTCTCCGGCGACCATGCGCTCGGCATCCAGTTTCGACTGGGGATAGGGCCAGGCAGGCGCGAGCGGCGAGTCTTCGTTGATCGGCTGTCCGGGCTCGGTAGGCGCATGGACCAGCATGGTGCTGGCATAGATGAACTGTTCGACGTCGAAGGACTGCAGGGCCCGCAGCAGGCGGCGTGTGCCCTTGACGTTGACTTCGTCGTACATCGGATGCGGTTCACCCGAGAAATCATAAAAGGCCGCGAGATGGATGACGGACGCAATCCGGTTGCCGTAACGTTGGCGGAGATCATGGCATCCGCTGGCAAGCGCCTCGTCCGAGGTAATGTCGACAGAGATGCAGTGATCGCCCTTGCACTTGCGCTCGAAGCCGACAACCGTGTACTTATCCTCCAGCGCGGCCGCGATCACACTGCCGATGCGCCCTTCGGCGCCGGTAATCAACACGACGGGTTTCTGGGAAGCCATTCTGTCCTCCTGCTGTCGATCACACGGGCCGCAGGCAGAATGCATGCCATTTTGATCGAATGCAGCGCCAGGGAAAGCCGGCACGGCCGCTGTTTCCTTGCTTCATTCGTTTTGCACAAATGTTCCACTCGTTTGCAAGAATTACAGCGTTGCCGCAGCCCCGCGCCGCGCTCGAGTGCCGGAGCGGTGCGCAACGCCGATCGAAGGGAAAACCAAAGCGCGCCCCTTAGCCTTGCCGCCCGTCATTGCGGGAATCGCCTCTACCGCTGGACCGGCCGGAATGCCCTTTCTTCACCCACATTCCCAAGTTCTGCAAGCTGGTCGCGGGCTGCGGTTTCGAGCGTGTCATCGAGCACGTCTGCGGGAACGGCCGGCAGAAGTTTCTGCAGCTCGGCTTCGGGCATCAGCCGGTTCCAGTCCGGGTCCCACTGGCCATAGACCTGCGTGACCATTTTCCAGATCGAACCCTGGGTTGTACTCAGCGTCATGACATCCTCCGTCCAGAACAGTCAGCGTTAGACACCCGTCATCCGCCCGGGTTTGATATTGCCGCTCTGACAGAGCGGACGCCGAGGAGCCGCCTGATGCACTCAGCCTTCCTCATCGAGGATCGCTCCGGCTACGCCTATCACCCGGGCAGCCAGCCGCGCCCCTGCCTTCGCGGCCTCGCCGGGAGATGCGCCGCCGAGCCGGGCGCCGAGATAGGCGGCATTGAACGAATCGCCTGCGGCGGTCGTATCGACCGGATCGACCTTTTCCGCGGGCACGGCCAGTATCCGGTTCATCACGGAAGTTTGCACCAGGCACCCTTCCTTGCCCAGCTTCACGACAACCTCCCCGGGGCCGCCGGCGAGGGTGCGCGCGACCGTATCGGCTGCGGATGCATCTCCATGCAGCAGCGCTTCATCGTCGAACGTGACGAGCGCGTGCGTCGCCACGGCGAGCGCGGAATGGCTCCAATGGCGCGCGTCCTCCCTGCCCTGCCACAAACCGGGCCGATAGTTGCTGTCGAAGCCCACCCACCCGCCATTGGCCTTCACCGAAGCAGCCAGTGCGAGCAGCCGCCCGCGCCTGTCATCATCCAGGATCGCGAGGCTGATTCCCGAGAAATAGAACAGGCCGCAGGCGGCGACGCGCGAACGGAGCATGTCGAGATGCGCCGGATCGAGCATCTGGCGCGCGGCGGACTCGGTGCGCCAGTAAAGGAACGACCGCTCTCCGTGCTGCGAAACTTCGATCAGATAGAGGCCGGGCGGTCTGGCGCCGGCGGTTCCGACGTACCCGACGTCGAGGCCGTGCCTGCCTGCCTGCGCGAGCAGCGCCCGGCTCATGTTGTCCGTGCCGGCCGCGGTGACGAAACAGGTGCGGCGGGACGGTGCTGACCGGTGGAAATAGACCGCGGTGTTGTAGACGTCGCCGGCGAACGATTGGCGCAACAGGTCTTCGCCCGCCCGCCGAAGTTCGATCATGCATTCTCCGATAAACCAGCATTCGTTCGCATTCATCTGCTTTTACCCGGTGATATCGCGTCAGCAAGCCGCCCGGCATGGCCGGCCTCAGCGCCGGACTTCAACGCCATGCCAGAACGCGACGAATCCGGCAATCTGGCGCGCGGCCTCAAACGGTGCGCGGTATGTCCATGCCGCGTCCTTGTTGACCTTGCCGTCGATCACCACGTCGTAGTAGTTGGCATTGCCCTTCCAATGGCAGACCGTCACCCTGTCGCTTGGTTGCAGGCACTCCCGGCGGACGGCGCGCATCGGGAAGTAGACATTCCCTTCTACGATCTCGACCGCCTCGTCCGGGGCGTCGGCGATCACGGTTCCGTTCCATGTTGCCGTTGGCATGGCTTCTCCTTTACTGCATCCCTTGTTAAGTTCCCGGCGCCGTTGTGCCTCTCGATGAAGCGCCGGTCGATCCGCTGCTTCCAGCGCCATACCCAGCCGCCCTGCCATCCGAGCACGCTCCAGGACGCGACCGCGTGGCTGGCGCCGGTGCCGATCAATACCAGGTGACGGCGTTGCGGTTGAAAGGTTTCCAGCGGCCTGCCTTCGGCAACGGCGAACAGGTTGCGCGCCAGCACCGGCCCCATCCGCACCGCGTACACGCCGGCTTTCGGCAGTTGCGGCTCCCAAGCGGCGCAGTCCCCTGCCGCAAAGATCGCGGGATGCGAGCGCGACCGCAACGTGCGGTCCACGCGGATGAATCCCTTGACGTCCACCTCCAGTCCGCTTTCCTTCGGCCAGGCATGCGCCTGCGCCCCGGTCGCCCACAGCACCGCGTCGGTCCGGATGGTTTCGCCGGAATCGCTGATCACGCGGCCGTGTTCCATCCGATCGGCTGAAAAGCCAAAGTGGATGGCGATGCCGCGTTGTTCGAGTTGCTTTTGCAGCAGGCGCGCGGCGATACGCGATTGCCCGGGGATCAGCTCCGCGCCTTGCGTGGCCAGAGAAAACCGGAGATTCCGTCCCGGCGCGAGCCGGGTCAGCCTGTACTGCGCGGCAAGCACGCTTTCGACGCCGGCGGCGCCGCCGCCGATCATCAGCAGGCGGAATGGCGCACCGCCGGGCAAGCGCGCGACGATGTCGAGAAGCTGGTTCCAGCGCTGCTTGAGGTGATCGAGCGGCCGCATCGGCAGCGTCAGGAGGCCCTCTGCCGCCGGCGGATGCGAGGTGGAGCCGATATCCAGCGACAGATAGTCGAAATCGAGCCGGCGCCCGCTTGCCAGCATCACTTGCGAGCGCGCGGTGTCGATGCCGGTTGCGGTGTCCAGCACGAGCGTCGCACCGGAGCGCTCGCACAAACGCGCAAAATCAACGCAGCATTCGTCCCAGTCGTAGTGGCCGGCGAGCCAGCCGGGCATCATGCCGGAGTAAGGCGCGGTGTGGTGCGGCGATACGAGCACGATGTGCAGACGGCCGGCGTCGCGGCGGCGCCTGGCCTGCTCCCGTATCACCTCGGCGTGCGCGTGCCCTGCGCCGACAAGCACAAGTCGCGTCATCGCGGCGCCGCCTCCCTCGGGAGGAATTCGATATCGCCGTACCAGGCGGTTGCGCGTTCTCCGGTATTGTCGGTGTCCGTGGCCAGCGCGACTGCCACCACCGCCGGCGGCTCTTCGCCGAACGCCGCCCGGAAATCGGCGGCCAGGTCGCGCGTCTCGGTAAGCCATTGCCCCGCCCGCTCGCCTCCGCTGCGGACCACGATCATGCGGGCACGGTCGGTATAGGTGTTGGGCTGGAGGGTGCCGACCGGCTGCCGGTTATCCCACACATAGTTCAGCGCGGCAGTCGGTATCTTCTGGCCGTAGACGGATTCGGCCAGCCTGATTCCGGCGCGGGTGCCGAAGGGAAGCCTGTCGAACGGATAATCGAACACCACATAGATGCGCGCGGCATAGTCGTCCCCCGCCCTCGTCCGCATATCCGAAGTCTGGAGCGGCGCCGCGATTTTCCAGCGCCAGCGCAGCAAGGGGTAGCGCTGCACGTCGACACGAATGACGTGAAGCAGCCCGGACATCGCCGACTCGGCCTGCGCCTTCAGCACGGTGTGGCCGCCCTCGCGTACCAGCGTGTACTGCGTGTCGTTGGCCTTGGGCGCGGGTTTCAGCGCTTCCCAGCCAAGAACCGGACCGCCCGGGGGCATGGCGGAAAAGCGCGGGACCTCCGGCCCGGCACTCGCAATGATTGTCGTCGTCAGCCCCGTGAAGATGGCGGCTGCACGCAGATAGCCGGTCATCATCCCAGCCATCCCGTCGGCACATGCACAAGATCCTGCGCTTCGTCTACGTCATGCATCAGGGGGAGCTCGGCGGCCGCAATGCCGAGCCGCGCGATCCGCTCGCGGGTGCGCGCCATCACCGCGCCTGTGCTCCATGGGATATCCTGGAACAAGGCGGGAAGCGGCGCGGCCAATCCGACGAGGACGTAGCCGCCGTCCGACGCGGGTGCGAATACCGCCTGCTTTGTCCGTAACAGGCGCGCCGCATGCCGCAGCACCTGCGGATGCAGGGTCGGGCAGTCGGTTCCGATCACGATCGCGCGCGGGTGAACGGCAAGTTGCCGCGCAAGCGCGCGGCACATCCGCTCGCCCAGGTCGCCCTCCCCCTGCGCAGTCAATCCGAGACCGTGCCGCGCCGCCTCGTCCCGGACGACAGCGCTGGTCTGGTCAGGCGTGCAGCACAATTCCACCGGCCCCGCGCCGGCGGCAACCGCCGAGGACAGGGTTTCGCGGAGCATGCGCAGGGCCAGGCGGGCTGCACCTTCGGCGCCGAGCGCGGGAATCAGGCGCGTCTTGGCATGCCCGGGTACCGGATCCTTCGCGAAAACAATGATCGCGCAGTCGTCCTTCATCGGTAGGCCCTCGCAAGGCTGGCCGTATCGGTTCCCATCCAGTAGCGCAGGCGCAGCGACCACATCAGGAAGATCGTGCGCCACACGCCCCTGCTTTCCCAGCGCCGTCCGGACGTTGTTACCTTCTCCTTCAGGCAGAGCGGTCGCGACCGCAGCTTCAGGCGAGCCGACAGTTCAATGTCTTCCATCAAGGGCTGCTCCGGGAAACCCCCGACCGCGCAAAAGTCTTCCCGTCTCACGAAGATGGCCTGGTCCCCGGTTGCGATGCCGCTCAGCCGGGAACGCAGGTTCATGCAGGCGGCGACGACGCGCAGCATCGCGGGCTTGCCCGCAATGCGGACATCGAAGCGGCCCCAGGCGTGCCGGCCGGCCCGCAAACCGTCCATGACAAGCGCCGCGCCCTGCTCCGGCAAAATCGTGTCGGCATGCAGGAACAGCAAGACCTCCGCACTGGCCGCGGCGGCGCCGGCGTTCATCTGCGTCGCACGGCCCGCAGCGGCATGCAGCACCTTGTCGGCAAGCGGCATGGCCAGCGCAACCGTGTCGTCCATGCTGCCGCCGTCCACGACAATGACTTCGATGCTTGCGCCGTGCCTCAACCGCTGCGTACGCAGCAGGCGCAGCGTGTGCTGGATCGCGGCCGCCTCGTTGAGCACCGGAATGACGATGGAGAGTGTGGCCATGCTCACGATTTTCCTCCCGCGGCATCGGGAATCTTTTCTCCGCCGGCGCGCAAGACGCCTTCCCCGCGCCGCCAGCCGTGGTACTTCTCGACCCACTGCAGCAGGCGCTGCGGCGCGTGCCGGCGCCGCCACTCGCCGGCCGCATACTTGTTTGCCTCCGACAAAGTCGGGTAGCTGTGCACTGTGCCGAGTATTTTGTTCAAACCCAGGCCGTGCTTCATCGCAAGAACAAATTCCGCGAGCAGTTCTCCGGCGTGCTCGCCAACGATGGTGACGCCGAGAATCCTGTCCTTGCCGGGCGCGGTCAACACTTTGACAAAGCCGTTCGCAGCGTCGTCCGCAATTGCCCGGTCGAGGTCGGCAAGGTCGTACTTCGTCACCTCGTACGCTAACTGCTGTTCCTTTGCATCCTGCTCGGAGACGCCGACGTGCGCCACCTCGGGCGAGGTGAACGTCGTGCGGGGAATGGCGCGGTAATCCGCCTTGAACCGCTTGAACTGCCCGAACAGCGCATTGACCGCGGCATACCATGCCTGATGCGACGCGGTATGGGTGAACTGGTAGGGGCCGGCCACGTCGCCGCACGCATAAATGTTCGGGTACAGGGTCTGCAACGTGGCATCAGTTTCGATGGTCTTGCGCGCGGTCAGCGGAATTCCCAGTTCTTCGAGGCCATAACCTTCCGTCCGGGGAACGCGCCCCACCGCGCACAGCAGCACATCGAATTCGATCGCCTTCTCCGCCTGCCCGGCGTTTACCTTCCCGTCATCGACGCGGCGCACCACAAGGCGCCTGCTGTCGCCTTCCCGTTCGCAGCGGATGGCTTCATGCCCGGTCAGGATCTGCACGCCGTCGGCGCGCATCGAGCGCATCACGTATTCCGCTGCCTCGCTGTCCTCGCGGCTCAGAATCCGGCTTCCGCGTTCGATCTGCGTGACTTGCGAACCGAGGGATGCGAACGCCTGCGCCAGCTCGCATCCGATCGGCCCGCCGCCCAGCACCACCAGCCGCGCCGGCAAGGCCGTCAGCGACCAGAGCGTGTCGGACGTGACGTAACCCGTTTCCTCCAGCCCGGGAATCGGCGGGACGATCGGTTGCGCCCCGGCCGCGATGACGATCGCCCGGGTGGCAATCCGGCGCCCGTTGACGTCCACTTCCCACGGCGAGACGATCGTGGCGCGTCCTTGCACGACCTCGACGCCGAGCCGCGTATAGCGCTCCACGGAATCGTGCGGCTCGACTTGCCGGATGACGCGATGGACGCGCGCCATCACCTCGGCAAAATTCAGATCCAGCTGCGCCGTCGCGATGCCGAGGGAAGCCGCGTTCCTCGCGTCCCGCACGAAGCGCGCCGACCTGATCAGAGCCTTGGACGGCACGCAACCGTAATTGAGGCAATCGCCGCCCATCTTGCCGCCCTCGATGAGGGTCACCTTCGCCTTTACAGCGGCCGCGATGTAACTGGTGACCAGCCCTCCGGCGCCGGCGCCGATCACAACCAGGTTCCGGTCGAAAGCCGCAGGTTTCTTCCACCGGCGATAGAGCCGCCGGCTTTGGTAAATATCCAGCATCTTTTTCGCAATGAGCGGAAACACGCCAAGCAGCACGAAGGAGCCGATCAGGCCGGCGGAAAGCACATCCTGCAGGCGGTCGATCTGGCCGAGCTGTACGCCGGCGTTCACATAGACCACGGTGCCGGCCAGCATGCCGAGCTGGCTCACCCAGTAGTAGGTCCGGGTCCGCATGCCGGTCAGGCCCATGAGCAGGTTGACCGCGAAGAAAGGAAACAGCGGCACCAGCCGCAGGGACAGCAGGTAGAAGATGCCGTCGCGTTCGATCCCCGCATTGATCGCGTCGAACTGCTTGCGGAACCGGGCCGTTACCCAGTCGCGCAGCACATGCCGCGACGCGAGAAAGGCGAGGGTCGCCCCCGCGGCGGACGCGAAAGACACGACCACGGTGCCGAGCCAGAGGCCGAACAGCGCGCCGCCCGCGAGGGTCACCACCGCGGCGCCCGGAATCGACAAGGCCGTGACCAGCACATAGATCGCGAAATACGCCATGACCGCCGCGGCCGGTTGTTGCGCATAGTAGGCCTGGAACGCCTGCCGGCTCTGCTTGAGGTACTGCAGGTTCAGGTACTGGCCCGGGTCGAGGAAAAAATAGAGCCCGATCGCGGCGGCGAACAAGGCCAGCACAATCGGCTTTTTGTATTTCATTTCCTTGCCCTCTGCACGCCGGGCCGCTTATGCGACCAGTGCGCCGCCACAACTGCTGCCCTGCCCCGCGGTGCAGCCGTAGCAGTGGTTCGCAATCGTAATCGGCATCCCTTCGACATCCATGCCGAGCAGGTCGCGCAGGTGCAAGCGCGGCGCGCCGCGCCCGTGCATGTTCATTCCGAGCATCTGGTTGAAGTCGCAGTCGTAGAGAAACCCCTGCCAATCCACGCTGACGAGGTTGCGGCACATGACGGCGTCAAGGTTGCCCGCGCTGAAGTTGTCCTTCAAGAGCTTCATGTAGCCCTGGAACTGACCGTTGGAGACAAGCATGCTGCCGAAACGCTGGATCGGCATGTTGGCCAGCACATAGAGCTGGTTGAACGCGATGCCGAAATGTTCGGCCAGTTCCCGCTTGTAGTCTGCCTGCAGCTTCTGCTGGGCTGGAGGAAGGTAAGGTCCCAGAGGGTTGTAGACCAGGCTTAACCGCAGCGCGCCTTCTTCCCTGCCGTAGCCGAGCGAATTCAGCTTGCGCAAGGCGGCGATGCTTTTCTCGAAGACGCCTTCGCCACGCTGGCGGTCGACGTTTGAAGGGGTATAACAGGGAAGCGAAGCCGTGACCTCCACCTGCTGTTCGGCCAGGAATGCCGCCAGATCTTCATGGCCCGGTTCGAACAGGATCGTCAGGTTGCACCGGTCGATCACGCGTACGCCCTGCTTCCTGGCCTGCCGCACCAGATCGCGGAAATGCCGGTTCAGCTCGGGCGCCCCGCCGGTGAGGTCGAGCGTGGACAAGCGGCGGTCGTGCAACACGCGAAGTACGAGCGCAATCGTATCCGCATCCATCATTTCCTTGCGGTTCGGCCCGGCGTTGACATGGCAGTGCTGGCAGGTCTGATTGCACTTGTAGCCGAGGTTGACCTGAAGCGTGTCGAGGGTCTTGCGGCGGATCGGCGGGAAGTCCGTCTGTTTCAGGAGCGGAAAAGTCGCATGCATCACAGGCTTTCAAGGCAGTCGTCCTACGTTATTCGGAAACGGGCCCGTTTCCTTACACGGAATTGGCCCACGATGGAATTGGCCCAACCCGCGGCCTGTTCAACGTTGCAGGACTTTCAACCAGGATCGCTGCCGGTCGCTCAGTACATGCTCTGGCGTAAGCAAGGCATGCGCCAGAGCGCCGCGGATTTCCGGCTCTTCCGGGGGCAGATTGCCGGCAAAGAGTGCGAGCAGCAAGGATTGGGCCTTCTGGAGGCTTTGGCGGTACAGGGCAAAGATGGAGTTCGCTGTCACGTGCATGGACGGGTCTTCCATCCAGCAGTCGTAGTCGGTGGCAATACCGATCGTGGCGTAGCAGATCTGCGCCTCGCGCGCGAGAAAGACTTCCGGGATATTGGTCATCCCGACCAGGTCGCAGCCGGCCATGCGCAGGAAATGGCTTTCGGCGCGGGTCCCTAGCCTCGGTCCCTCGACGCAGGCATAGGTCATGCCGGCATGAAGGCGGATATCCAGCTTGCGCGCGTGCCCGGCAATCCATTCCACCATGTTGTTGCTGACCGGTTTGGCAGCGGAAATATGCGCGGCGATGCCTTCGCCAAAGAAGGTGGAGGGACGCCTTCCCCTGGTCCAGTCGAAATACTGGGTGGGAACCGCCAAGTCGCCCGGCGCGATCTCTTCGCGCAGGCTCCCCACTGCCGAAATACCGATGATCTGCGTCGCGCCCAGCGATTTCAGCGCGAAGACGTTGGCGCGGTAATTGATCTCGTGCGGCAGATGCTGGTGCCCGGTGCCGTGCCGCGCAAGGAACAGCATCTCCCGGCCGCTTATCGCGCCTCTGACGACCGCCGATGACGGTTCGCCGAAAGGCGTGTCCACTCGCAAGGTTTCCAGCACTTCCATTCCATCCATCTGGTACACCCCGGTTCCGCCTATGATTGCCAGCATGCGTGACTCCTGTGGTTTTCGTCGGTTGATGATCCGCTAGTGACCCTGCCAGTCATTGCACGCAGTCGGTTCCGGTTTCCTTACTGGCATTGATTTCCATCAAACCGAAAGCGCACCCGGCGTTCGCCATCGCGAAGGTATCGCTCGCGCTCATCTTCCCCTCCGAGGTCTTGAAGGTGGTTTCCGGCAGGTGGCGTCGGCCTCGCGCCAGGCCAACAGGGAATCCGCGCCGGCGGGCGCGATCGAAAATTGCCCGGTGCCACGCCGAAAAGCATCGAGGCGCCCGAAGCGTGCGTTCGTCTGGCCGGCTGCGTCTTTATCCGTTTGCATCAGCCGGACCATCACGTCGCGCGGCGCGGAGCTCCTGGCGCAAAGCGGCGATTTCGGCGCGTAATGCATCAAGCTCGCCTTTCGGGGCGGTCCGGACGCTGCTCTCCTCTGCATCCCGGCCGATGAAAAAGGTCGCGATCGTCCCCGTGACATAGCCGAACACGGCAAATGCGTATATCGCGAGAAACAGGCAGAGCGTGCGCCCCTCCGCCGTCTTGGGCCAGGTCTCGCTGCCCATGGTCGTCACGATCATCGCCGTCCACCATAATGCGGTCCAGAAATCGTTCAATCCGCTGCCCGGCGCATCCCGCTCGAAGAACAGCATTCCTGCCGCGCCGGCCAGGGTCACGATGACGGTCAGCGCAAGCACGTAGCCGAATCCACGCCGCTGCATCGTTTTTCCCAAGGCTTTCATGCCCCGGTTGATCGAACTGAGAATGCGTATCAGCTGCACGCTGCGCAGCCTGGCGACAACCCTGAACAGGCGTGCAAAACGCAGCATGCGCAGCGCGGGCAAAAGCAGCGCGACCGCCGTGAACCAGTTCCGCCGGAGGTAGGCCAGCTTGCGGGGCGCCACCACGAAGCGGAGCAGGAAGTCCAGGATGAAAGCGAGCCAGATCAAGGTCACGGCGTTCGCCCCTGCCGGCCCCAATCCCCGGACCAGCTCGACCACCATCAGCCCGAGCCATACGACGCCAAGCAATGCCATCGGCGTTTCCAGCGCCCGCTCCAGCCGATGCAGGATTTGCAGGCGGTTCCTGGCAAGTGCGAAGCCTGCAGTCCGGTTCGCCTTCCCGGTTGCTGGGTCTTTCGCCGAATGTATCTTTCGCGCTTCCACCGCTCCTCGCAGGTTCGACCGGTCGTTGTTATTGGAGCAAAAACAGCTGTTGAAAATCCCTGAAGGTGGATGGCGAGGCGGCGTCGCAGGGTATATGCAGGCCGTCCGCTTCACGCGACGTCAAAAGGGCGTTCTTTACAAAAGACATGTAACTTATATTTGCTCAAAATCGTTTCCCGGCCGCATATGAATGCGGGAAAACAGCCCCCACCTGCGGCGCCTGATTCGAGCTAGCGTGCTGGCATCTGACTTGCAGCCTGCTGCGGTCTGCATCCCGTCCCCGTGCCGGCGGCGGCTGGAACGGGACGACGACGTTCGCTGCTCCCTTGACCAATTTCAGGAAGAACATGATGCGCGGCTATCGTTTTGCCTGCTTCCTTGGCTTGCTTGTCGGCGTGGCGCTCCACGCCGGCGCTGCCGAAAACGCAACAGAATGCCGGCTGGAGAACGGCATGAAGGTCATCGTTAAGGCGGATCATCGTGCGCCGACGGTCGCCCACATGGTCTGGTACAAGGTCGGTTCGATGGACGAGCACAGCGGCATCACCGGCGTGGCGCATGTGCTTGAGCACCTGATGTTCAAGGGAACGAAGAAGCTCAAGTCCGGCGAGTTCAGCAAGCGCGTGGCAGCGCTGGGCGGCCGCGACAATGCGTTCACCAGTCACGATTACACCGCGTACTTCCAGCAGGTGGAAAAGTCGAGGCTGGAACAGGTCATGGCGCTGGAAGCCGACCGCATGTCCAACCTGGTGTTGACCAAGGAGGAATTCGCGCAGGAGATCCGGGTCGTGATGGAAGAACGGCGCTGGAGCACCGACGATCAACCGATCCCACGTCTGCACGAGGCACTTTACGCCACCGCCTTTTTTTCCCATCCGTATCACCATCCGATCATCGGCTGGATGAGCGATCTTCAACACTTGACGGTTGAGGATGCCAGGAACTGGTACAAGCGGTGGTACGTGCCGAACAACGCAACGATGGTCGTCGCCGGCGACGTCGAACCGCGCGCTGTCTGCCGCCTCGCGCGAAAGCATTTCGGCCCGATTCCGCCGCGGGCGCTGCGCGCCGCGCGTCCCCAGGACGAAGCGCCGCAAGCGGGAATAAGGCGCGTGACGGTGAAAGCGCCGGCCGAGAATCCCTATGTCGCGCTGGCGTTCAAGGCGCCCACGCTGCGCGACGTGGAGAAAGACCAGGACGCCTACGCGCTTGAAGTGCTGGCAGCGGTGCTTGGCGGCTACGACAACGCGCGCCTGAATGCGCAGCTCGTGCGCGTGGACCGCGTCGCGAACTCGGCGGAAGTGGAATATGGAAACATTTCGCGCGGCCCCTCCCTTTTCCTGCTCGCGGGCGTCCCGGCCGCGAACGTCACCACCAGCGAGCTGGAAAAGCGTCTGCGCGCCGAAGTCGCCCGCATCGCCAGCGACGGCGTGTCCGAGGAAGAACTAGATCGCGTCAAGACGCAATTGGTCGCCGGCCAGATCTACAAACGCGACTCCACTTTTGGCCAGGCAATGGAAATCGGCGAGATGGAGATGTCGGGCATTTCGCACACCAAGCTGGACCGGATCATCGAAAAACTC
>Ga0196971_1000524_pt1 | contig 27443 bp, 23 predicted proteins | sample S1v_1013CmetaG_FD_148660 | JGI IMG/M metagenome (GOLD analysis project Ga0196971, IMG submission 148660) | Soil microbial communities from Anza Borrego desert, Southern California, United States - S1+v_10-13C | ecosystem: Environmental > Terrestrial > Soil > Desert | place: USA: California...
CAATGGTAGAGCAGAAGCTTCCCAAGCTTACGACGAGGGTTCGATTCCCTTCACCCGCTCCAGCAGAACGGGCACCGGACGGTGCCTTTTTTATTGTCGGAAACCAGCATGTCCCATCAACACGACGACGGCAGCAACAGGCAGATGCTGTACGACCCGACGGAACGCCGCATCCGCAGCTTCGTCACCCGCGCCGGCCGTCTGTCCACCGCCCAGGCCAAGGCCCTCGAAACCCTCGGCCCGCGATTCTGCATTCCGTACGTGAAAGCACCGTTCGACTTCCACCAGGCCTTCGGGCGCAGCGCGCCGCTGGTCCTGGAAATCGGCTTCGGGATGGGCGATACCACCGCGAAGATCGCGGCCGGGATGCCGGACAAGGATTTCATCGGCGTCGAAGTGCATACGCCGGGCGTAGGCAGCCTGCTGAAGCTGGTCGGCGAACAGGGCCTGAACAATGTGCGCATCCTCCAGCACGACGCATTCGAAGTCGTGACACACATGATTGCGCCGGATTCGCTGGCCGGCGTGCACGTATTCTTTCCCGACCCATGGCACAAGGCGCGCCACAACAAGCGCCGCCTGATCCAGGCGCCCTTCGTGCAGCTGCTCGCGTCGCGCATCGCGCCCGGCGGTTACCTGCACTGCGCGACCGACTGGCAGGATTATGCGGAACAGATGCTGCAGGTGCTGAGCGAGGAACCGGCATTGCGCAATACCGCCGACGGCTATGCGCCGCGTCCCGATTACCGGCCGGTCACCAAGTTCGAGAACCGCGGAATCAGGCTCGGGCACGGGGTGTGGGACCTGGTGTTCGTAAAAAAATAAGGCCCGCAGGATGGCGCGGGGCTGGCGCTTGCGTTATCCGTAGAGTGGGCGGGGCCGCTGAAGTTGAGCGAAGCGAAATCCTGGCCTCTTACTACGGCCGTTCGAAGCGCATGGCGGGTTTTGCTTCGCTCTACCTCGGCGGCCCCACCCACCCTACGATGCTTTATCCTTGAAGGCCCGATCAGTCCATCCCGGCAATCAGCGCCACGATCTCCTCGCCATAGGTCTCCAGCTTCTTCTCGCCCACGCCGGACACATGGCGCAGGTCGTCGACCGAGGCAGGCTTCACCCGCGCGATCTCGCGCATGGTGGCGTCGTGAAAGATCACATACGCAGGAACATTGTGCTTGCGCGCGGTTTCCACCCGCCACCAGCGCAGCTTCTCGAAGATCGCCTGCTCCGCTTCCGACAGGCCGGCTTCCACATAACCCTTCGACCGCGCAGGCTCGCGCTTCTTCTTCGCCGGCTTCTGGTATTGCCGCAGCTGCACCTGCTGTTCGCCGCGCAGCACCGGGCGCGCTTCGCCGGTCAGCTTGAGCGACCCATAGGCATCATGGTCCACCATCACCAGGCCGAGCGCGATCGCCTGGCGCAGGATGGCGCGCCATTCCGCTTCGCTGACCTCGCTGCCGATGCCGAAAGTCGACAGCTTGTCATGCCGCCATTGCTTCACCTTCTCGGAATCGGTCCCGCGCAGCACATCGATCACATGCCCGGCGCCGAAACGCTGCTCGACGCGGTAGATCGCCGACAGCAGCTTTTGCATCTGTACCGTGCCGTCGTACGACACCGGCGGGTTCAGGCAGATGTCGCAATTGCCGCAGGACTGCGACGGCTGGCCGAAGTAATCGAGCAGGCGCACGCGCCGGCATTGCGAGGTTTCGCACAGGCCGAGCATCGCATCCAGCTTGGCGCCCTGCACCCGTTTGAAATTCTCGTCGGCGTCCGATTCGTCGATCATGCGGCGCTGCTGCACCACGTCCTGCAAGCCGTAGGCCATCCAGGCATCGGCGGGCAGGCCGTCGCGGCCGGCGCGGCCGGTTTCCTGGTAATAGCCCTCGATGCTCTTGGGCAGGTCGAGGTGGGCGACGAAGCGCACGTCCGGCTTGTCGATGCCCATGCCGAAGGCGATGGTGGCGACCATCACGATGCCGTCCTCGCGCAGGAAACGCGACTGGTTCGCCGCGCGCGTCGCGTGGTCCATGCCGGCGTGGTAAGGCAAGGCGGTCAGGCCGTGCTCGTTCAGGAAAGCGGCGGTTTCCTCGACCTTCTTGCGCGACAGGCAATACACGATGCCGGCATCGCCCGGATGCTCTTCGCGGATGAAGTCCAGCACCTGCTTGCGGCCGTTCACCTTCTCGACGATCTGGTAGCGGATGTTGGGCCGGTCGAAGGACGACACGAATTGCAACGCGTCGTCCAGGTTCAGGCGGTGCGCGATCTCGGCGCGCGTCTGCGGGTCGGCGGTGGCGGTCAGCGCGATGCGCGGCACGCTCGGGAAGCGTTCATGCAGCACCGACAGCCGGATGTATTCCGGCCGGAAGTCGTGCCCCCATTGCGACACGCAGTGCGCCTCGTCGATCGCGAACAGCGCGATCTTCGACGCGTCCAGCAAATCCAGGCAGCGCGGCGTCATCAGCCGTTCCGGCGCGACGTACACCAGGTCGAGCTCCCCATTGCGCACCGCGCGCTCGGTGCGCATCGCCTGGTCGAAGGACTGGGTCGAATTGAGAAAGGCGGCGCGCACGCCGACTTCCGCGAGCGCATCGACCTGGTCCTGCATCAGCGCGATCAGCGGCGAGATCACCACGCCGACGCCGTCGCGCAGCAGCGATGGAATCTGGTAGCACAGCGACTTGCCGCCGCCGGTCGGCATCAGCACCAGCGCGTCGCCGCCGCCGGCCACATGGTTCACGATCTCGGCTTGCTGGCCGCGGAAGGATGGATAGCCGAAGACGGTCTGCAGGACATGCAGCGCCCGGTCGTTGTCAGATTGATCACTCATCCGGGTATTCTAATTCACCCGATCCTTAATCGACCCAGTTCACTACGCCGCCATAGGCGGTGGCGATGACGACAAAGCCGAACACGATGCGATACCACGCAAACACCATGAAATCATGCGAGCTGATGTAACGCAGCAGCCAGCGCACGCACAGGAAGGCCGACGCGAAGGCTGCTGCGGCGCCCACGCCGAACCACGGCAGGTCGGCCACCGACAGCAGCTCGCGCTCCTTGTAGACGGAATAGATGGTCGCGGAGAACAGGGTCGGGATCGCGAGGAAGAACGAGAATTCGGTGGCCGCCTTGCGCGACAGTCCGAACAGCATGCCGCCGATGATGGTGGCGCCGGAACGGCTGGTGCCGGGGATCAGCGCGAACGCCTGCGCGACGCCGACCTTCAGCGCGTCGGCCAGTGTCATGTCATCCACCGACTGGACCCGCGCCGGCGGCGCGGTCTTGTTGCGGCGTTCGACCCAGATGATGATCAGGCCGCCGATGATGAAGGCCAGCGCCACCGGCACCGGTGAGAACAGGGATGCCTTGATCGCCTTGTTGAACAGGAAACCGAGCGCCGCGGCGGGCAGGAAGGCGACGATCAGGTTGAGCACAAACCGTTGCGCGCGCGCGTCGCTGGTCAGGCCGCCGAGCACGCTGGCGATCCGTGCACGGTATTCCCAGCAGACCGCGAGCATCGCCCCGGCCTGGATGGCGATCTCGAACACCTTCACCTTTTCGCCGGTGAAGTCGAGCAGGCTGCCGGCCAGGATCAGGTGGCCGGTGGAGGAAATCGGCAGGAATTCGGTCAGGCCTTCGACGATTCCCATGATGAGCGCCTTGAGCGCGAGCGTGACATCCATTCTGGTGTGGGCAGGTGGGTTGGCGGTTCAACAAAAAACCCGCGTCGCGCGGGTCGGGGCGGCTGCCAGCGGCAGCCTATCTTGCGGGTTCAAAGGTTACCACGAGAGCGTCGCTCCTGGTCGTGATTTTGCTCGGGTTGAAGGCTGCTCCGCCGAAGCGCAGCTCCTCCGGACGGAAGGTATAGAGCGGCATATCTTTCAACAACTCCTCGGCGAGAATGCGGCCGACGCGGCCGATCTGGTTTGCATACAGCGGATCCAAGCCGTTCACGTTGAAGGTCTCCACCCGCGGCTCGGACAGGACCAGCGCATTGCGCGACGCATCGAACCGGAGCTGGCCCGACACCGAAAAATTGCCGTTCCAGGACTGCTTCATGAACGGCGGGGCGACGGAAGCGTCCATGCTTGTCAGGATGCGGTTGCTGCCCGGCTGGAGCGCGACGCGCGGATTGGTCAGGCGGATCTCGAGAAGCTCCAGCAGGCGGTTATTAAAAGGAAAACGCTGAGACACGGCCTCCTGCAGCCGCGCGAGCGGCACCTCCACGTCGCGCGGCCCGAGCAGGGTCGCGCAGGAGGCAAGCAGGAATGCCAAGGCAACCAGTGAAAAGGAAGCAAACCGCCGATTCATCGATTCTCCGTCAGGACGTGAGCGCGTCGAGACGTGCCAGGTATTGCAGCGCGTATTCGCGCGAGTCCCCGCACATCTCCTGCGATGGCTGTAGACTCTGGCACACTGCGGGCCGTTCCGGTTTGCCGAAAATCATGCATTGGTTCATTGCGTTCAATTGCACGCAACGCACGCCGGCAGGCTTGCCATTCGGCATGCCCGGTATCGGGGAAGAAATCGAGGGGGCGATGCAACAGGAGCCACATCCCGCCCTGCAGCTTGCCTCACTCATAACGCAGCGCCTGGATCGGCAGCAGGCGGGCCGCCTTGCGGGCCGGATAGAAGCCGAAGAAGATACCGATCGCCGCCGAAAACCCGACCGCAAGCACGATCGATTCCGGCGACAGCCGGGTTGTCCATCCGGCCAAGGCGCCGATTGCCCAGGAACCGGCGACGCCCAGCACGATGCCGATGAAGCCGCCGATCAGCGACAGCGTCACCGCCTCCACCAGGAACTGCGTGAGGATGTCGCGGCCGCGCGCGCCGACCGCCATGCGCAGGCCGATCTCGCGGGTGCGCTCGGTCACGGATACCAGCATGATGTTCATGATGCCGATGCCGCCGACCAGCAGCGAGACCGACGCGACCGCCGCCAGCAGGTAAGTCATGATGCGCGAGGATTCCTCCTGCGCCTGCAGGATTTCGGCCAGGTTGCGGATGCTGAACGCATCCTCCTGGCCCTGCTGCGTGCGCTGGCGCTGGCGCAGCAGCTCGCGGATGCTCTCTTCGGCCGCCTGCATGCTCGCGCCTTCGCGCACCTTCACCTGGATGGTGCCGACCCGGCGCAGCTTGCCCTGGGTATTGCCGAACAGGCGGTTGCGCGCAGTATTCAGTGGCAGCATCACCACGTCGTCCTGGTCCTGCCCGATCATGCTCTGCCCCTTGCGGTCGAGCACGCCGATGATGGTGAACGGCACCTTGCGGATGCGGATCGTCTGATCGATCGGATCGAGGTCGCCGAACAGCTGCTTCGCCGCCGTCTGGCCGATCAGCGCGACCTTCGCATTGCCGGTCAGTTCGGCCTGGTCGAACATGCGGCCTGCCAGCAGCGGCCAGTCGCGCGCCTCGAAGTAGTCGGGGTTGACGCCGTAGATCGAGGTCGACCAGTTCGCGCCGCTGGCGATCACCTGCTCGGTGCGCCGGTTCGACGGCGCCGCCACCTGCACCTCGGGAATTTCGCGCGCGATCGCGGCAGCATCGTCGTCGGTCAGGCTCTGGTTCGCGCCGGCGCCCAGCCGCACGCCGGACGATGTGGTGGACCCCGGCAGGATGATCATCAAATTGGAGCCGAGGCTCTTGATCTGCTCCTCCACCCGCTGCTGCGCGCCGGCGCCGACCGCGACCATGGTGATCACCGCGCCGACACCGATGATGATGCCGAGCATGGTCAGAATGGAACGCAGCTTGTTGACGCGCAGCGCATTGAGCGCGATGCGCAAGGTGGCGAGCAGGTTCATGCCGCTGCTCCCGCGGGGTCGAAGCGTGCCAGCCCGGCCTGCGCATCCTGCGGCCGGTTCGGCTCGTCGGAGATCACGCGGCCGTCGCGGAAGGACACGATGCGCGAAGCGAACGCGGCGACGTCGTGTTCATGGGTCACCATCACGATGGTCATGCCTTCGCGGTTGAGTTTTTGCAGCAGCGCCATGATGTCGATGCTGGTGCGCGAGTCGAGCGCGCCGGTCGGCTCGTCGGCCAGGATCAGCGAGGGATTGTTCACCAGCGCGCGCGCGATTGCCACGCGCTGCTGCTGGCCGCCGGACAGTTGCGCCGGATGGTGGTCGAAGCGTTCGCCCAGCCCGACCTCGGCCAGCCGCTGCATCGCGCGCGAGCGGCGCTCGCTTGCGGGAATGCCGGCATACAGCAAGGGCAGCTCGACGTTTTCCAGCGCGCTGGTGCGCGGCAGCAGGTTGAACTGCTGGAACACGAAGCCGATCCGCCTGTTGCGGACCGCGGCCAGGTCGTCGGCGCTCATCGCCGCCGCGTTTTCGCCGGCGAGGAAATAGTCGCCCGCGGTCGGCGAATCGAGGCAGCCGATCAGGTTCATGAAGGTCGACTTGCCGGAGCCGGACGCGCCCATGATCGCGACGAACTCGCCCTCGTCGATCGCCAGCGACACGCCGCGCAACGCGTGCACGACGTTGCTGCCCATGACATACTGCTTGGCGAGATCGACGGTCTGGATCAGGTGCATCAGAACATCCTCGGTCCGGCCGGCGCGCGCGGCCGGGCGCCGTCGCCCTGCGGCTGCACGGTGCCGGTAATCACTTCCATGCCTTCTGTCACATCCGGCGAGATCACCTCGGTCATGGTGCCGTCGGACAGTCCGAGGCGCACGTCGACCGGCTTCGGCTTCCTTGCCTCGTCGAGCACGAAGATGCGCCCGCGTGCGCCGCCGGCACGCCGGTCCCCGCTCTCGGCGACGATCTGCTCGTACTTTTTCTTCTGTTCCGGATTCAGCATGTCCATCACCTGCGCGCGCAGCTCGGCGCGGTTGCGCTCGGCCAGCTTCTGGCGCTCGCCTTCCGGCGCATCGCGCAAGGCCGTGAACTTTTCGCGCATGCCGCCGTAGATCGCGTCGAGCTTTGCCTTCTGGCTGTCGTCCAGCGCCAATTCCTTCTCCAGGCGCTCGCGCATTGCGCGCAGCTGAGCGCCGGGGCCGCCGGCGGAAGGCGCATCCGCCGGCGCCGCCTGTTTCTCGGCGGCGGGGGCGGCGAGGGAGGCGGCGCCGGCCGGGCGGAAGCGCAGCGCGGCATTGAGCACCTTGAGCACGTCGTTGCGGGTATCGGTGACGACGCGCACATTGGCCGTCATTCCAGGCAACAGTTCGCGATTGGGATTGGCGGTGCTGATGACGACGGTATAGGTCACGACGTTGGAAACGTTCTGCGCCGCCTTGCGGATCTGCTTGACGGTGCCTTCATAGTTACGCCCCGGGAAGGCGTCGACGGTGAAGGTCGCCTTCTGCCCGCTGCGGATGCGGCCGATCTCGGATTCGTCAATCGATGCCTCGACCTGCATGTCGGTCAGATTTTCCGCAATGATGAAGAGTTCCGGCGCCTGCAGGCTGGCGGCCACGGTCTGGCCGCGCTCGACGCTGCGCTTGATGACGACGCCGTTGACCGGCGCCCGGATTTCGGTGCGGCCGAGGTCGATCTTCGCCTGCGCCAGCGCCGCTTCGCGCTGCTTGACGACCGCTTCTGCGTTGCGCAGGCCGGCCGTGCCGACGCCGGTCTGCGCCTTCGCGGTGTTGACCTGCTCGAGCGCCGAATTGTAGGCCGCCTGCGCCTTGTCGCGCTCGGCGCCGGAAATGAAGCCCTTTTCCACCAGCTGCTGCTTGCGGTCGAGGTCGCGCCTGGCTTCGGCCAGGTCGACTTCCGCCTTGGCCAGCGCGGCGCGCTGCGCGGCGATGTTCGCCTGCTGCGTCATCACCTGTGCGCGGGCCGCGTCCACATCCGCCTGCGCCTGCTGCACCCGGGTCTCGAAGGTCTGCGGATCGATGCGCGCAATCAGCTGGCCCTGCTTCACATCACTGTTGAAATCCACCAGCACTTCCTTCAGCTGCCCCGAGACCTGGGAGCCGATCTGCACCTGGACCACGGGATTGAGCGTGCCGGAAGCGGAGACGCTGGCCACGATGCTCCCCTTTTCCACCTTGCCCATCTTGTATTCGGGCGCGGCATTCTTCTGCTGCCAGCGCCAGCCGCCATAGCCGGCGGCGACCAGGATGGCTGCGAGGGCGAGCCAGGCCCACCATTTTCTTTGCAATTTCATAAGACGTTCAGGAAGTGCGTTTCTAGGCGATTCTCGCGCCGATTCTACCGGCGATCCGGGACTGTTTTTTTTCGTTATGTAACAGTGTCTGTCTGGATGCGTGGCATTCGATGGAAAGGTATCCTTGCTTGACGGTCGCCAAAATGACGCTTATATTACTGACTCGTAAGTAAGTTACTTGGTTCCGTCCGTCCATCATGAATTGTCCGCTAAAAAAACGCTGGGAACGCCGCAAGGATGCCCGCCCCCAGGAATTGCTTGCCGCCGCCCTCGATCTGTTCGTGGAGCGCGGTTATGCGGCGACCCGCTTGGACGATGTGGCGGCGCGGGCCGGGGTTTCCAAGGGCACACTGTACCTGTATTTCACGAACAAGGAAGAATTGTTCAAGGCGGTGGTGCGCGAAAACGTGGTTCCGGTGCTGGGCGAGGCCGAAGGCATCCTGGAAAGCTATTCGGGCTCGACCGCCGAGCTGTTCCGCGAACTGGTGCTGGGCTGGTGGGAACGCATCGGCAATACCAAGCTGTCCGGCATCACCAAGCTGATGATGGCCGAATCGAGCAATTTTCCGGAAGTCGCGCAGTTCTACCACGACGAGGTGATCCGGCGCGGCGACGCAATGATCGCCCGGATGCTGGAGCGCGGCGTGGCGCAGGGTGAATTCCGGCCGATGGATATCCGGCAGGCCACACACGTGATCTGCGCGCCGATGATCATGCTGATGATGTGGAAACACTCCTTCAGCAGCTGCCGCCCGGAGCCGATTGCCGCCGAAGAGTACCTGAACAGTTTCGTCGAACTGTTCCTGCACGGCGTACTGGCGGAGCCGGCCGGTTCCGCCGGCGCCCCTCCCCCTTCCCGCTGACCGGACCCCGCCATGTTCAAACGCCGCTCCTTCTGGATCATTCTCGTCGCCCTGCTGCTTGCCGCCGGCGTTGCCGGCGCCATGCTGACAAAGAAGAATGCCGCACCGGCGGCGCCCCAGAATGCCGGCCAGGCGCCGGCGGTCATGGAATTCCTGCCCTCCGACGTCACGCATGCGGCCGCGCGCGACTTGCGCCAGCTCATGCCGCTCACCGGTTCGCTGCGCGCGGTCAACCAGGCGAGCGTGAAGGCCAAGGTCGGCGGCGAGGTGCGCGAGGTGCTGGCGCGCGAAGGCGAAGCGGTGAAGGCAGGCCAGGTGCTCGTCAGGATGGACAGCAGCGACTACCTGGCACGGGTCGACCAGGCCAAGGGCGCGCTGCAGGCGGCCCGCGGCCAGCTGGAAATCGCCACCAAGACGCGCGACAACAACAAGGCGCTGCTGGATAAAGGCTTCATCTCGAAAACCGCGTACGACAACGCCTCCAGCCAGTACGACATCGCGCGCGCCAATGTGGAATCGGCCAGGGGCGCGCTCGACGTGGCGAACAAGGCGCTCGCCGACACCGTGATCCATGCGCCGATCGCCGGCCTCGTCAGCGCTCGCAATGTGCAGCCGGGTGAAAAGGTATCGCCCGACAACCGCCTGCTCGACGTGGTCAACCTCGGCCAGATGGAACTCGAGGCGGCCGTGCCTGCCGGCGAGATTTCGCATGTCGCGCTCGGACAGGAAGTCCAGGTGAAGGTGGAAGGCCTGGCCGGGCCTTTGGCCGGCACGGTGGCGCGCATCAATCCGGCGACCCAGGCCGGTTCGCGCTCCATCATGGTCTATATCAAGATCGACAACCCGCAGGGGCTGCTGCGCGTGGGCATGTTTGGCGAAGTGCAGCTGACGATCGCGAAGAAGGCAGGCGTGCTCAGCGTGCCGCAGACCGCGATCCAGACCGAGGCCGGCAGGACGTTCGTGTATGCGATCGAAAACGGCAAGCTGGCGCAAAAGCCGGTGACGCTCGGCATGCGCGGTGACGACGGCGACGGGCCGGCGGTGGAAATCGTGCAGGGACTGGAAAGCGGCACGCAGATCGTCAGGACCAATCTCGGCACGCTGCGGCCGGGCACCCAGGTGAAATTTGCGCAAGCCGCGGCGCCCGCCGCCGCAGCGGCCGCCGGCACCGCTGCCCAGTGACAGGCAAGACAAGGTTTCAACAGGCATTTGGCCCATCACAAGCGCCCGGGCGCTGAGGAAAACAACCATGTGGTTTACCCGCATCAGCATCGGCAATCCCGTTCTTGCAACCATGATGATGGTCGCGTTCGTGGTGCTCGGCCTGTTTTCCTACCAGCGCCTGCGCGTCGACCAATTTCCCGACGTCACCTTCCCGGTGGTGGTGGTGCAGACCGATTATCCGGGCGCGTCGCCCGAGACGATCGAATCCGACATCACGCGCAAGGTGGAAGAGTCGGTCAACACCATCAACGGCATCAAGAATCTGTTTTCCCGCTCCTACGAGGGCAGCTCGGTGGTGATCATCGAGTTCGACCTGACGATCGACCCGGCGCAGGCGGCGCAGGACGTGCGGGAAAAGGTGGCGATGGTGAAGACCGTGTTCCGCAGGGAAGTCAAGGAACCGCGGGTGATGCGCTATGACCCGGCCGACCGGCCGATCGTGGCGGTATCGATCACCAACGACCCGAACGTGAAGCAGCGCGACATGCGCGACCTGACCACGATCGCCGACCAGGTGATCAAGAAGCGGCTGGAGAACGTGCGCGGCGTCGGCTCGGTGGCGCTGGTGGGCGGCGTCAAGCGGGAAATCCATATCTATGTGAAGCCGGGCGAGATGGAGGCGCTGGGCATCGGCATCGACCAGGTGATCAACGCGCTGCGCAACGAGAACATGGAACTGCCGTCGGGCGCGATCCGCTCCGCGTCGGACGAAAAGGTGGTGCAGATCCAGGGCAAGGTGCGCAACCCGCAGGACTTCGGCCGCGTCATCGTCGCGCGGCGCGGCGGCCAGCCGGTGCTGCTGTCGCAGGTCGCCACCGTGGTCGACGGCCAGGAAGAACAGGAAAGCCTGGCGCTGTACAACGGCAAGCGCACGCTTGCGCTCGGCATCCAGAAGGCGCAGGGCCAGAACACCATCGACGTGGCGGACGGCCTGAAGGAGGCGCTGAAGGAACTCGAGCCGCGGCTGCAGGCGCTCTACCCCGGCGTGAAGGTCGACATCATCCAGGACAGTTCGCGCCAGATCCGCGTCGGCGTGGAAAACGTGCGCCGCACGATGATCGAAGGCGCGGTGCTGACCGTGCTGATCGTGTTCCTGTTCCTCAACTCCTGGCGCTCGACGGTGATCACCGGCCTGACGCTGCCGGTGGCGCTGATCGGCACCTTCCTGTTCATGTACATGTTCGGCTTCACGATCAACATGATCACGCTGATGGCGCTGTCGCTGTGCGTGGGCCTTCTGATCGACGATGCGATCGTGGTGCGCGAGAATATCGTGCGCCACGCCGGCATGAAGGTGAACGGCAAGTTCAAGGACCACAAGACGGCGTCGCTGGAAGGCACGCAGGAAATCGGGCTGGCGGTGCTGGCCACCACCTTCTCGATCGTCGCGGTGTTCCTGCCGGTGGGCTTCATGGGCGGCATCATCGGCCGCTTCTTCCACCAGTTCGGCGTGACGGTGACGGCGGCGGTGCTGATCTCGATGTTCGTGTCGTTTACGCTCGACCCCATGCTGTCCTCGATCTGGCCCGACCCGGACGCGCACGGCGAGAAGCACGCGCGCAAGAGCCTGTACGACCGGACGATCGGCCGCGTGCTGCACCAGTTCGAACGCTTCGTCGACTGGCTCTCGCGCACCTACCAGGTGATGCTGGAGTGGTCGCTGAAGCACCGCGGCAAGACGCTGGGGATCGCGGTTGCGACCTTCTTCGCCGGCTGCGCAATCCCGATGGCCGGCCTGGTCGGCACCGAATTCGTGCCGCAGCCGGACTATTCCGAAACCGGCGTCAACTTCTACACCCCGGTCGGTTCCTCGCTCGACTTTACCGAGTCGAAGGCGCGCCAGGTGGAAGCGGTGCTGCGCGAATTCCCGGAAGTGCGCGACATCTATACCACGATCAACACCGGCGCCGCGCAGGGCAAGAACTACGTGACCAGCTATGTGCGCCTGGTGCCGCGCGCCGAGCGCACGCGCAGCACCGCGCAGCTGGCCGTGCCGCTGCGCGACCGCCTGCGCCAGGTCGCCGGCATCACCGTCACCCATATCGGCTCGCTGGATGGCGTCGGCGGCGACAACAAGCAGCTGCGGCTGAGCCTGCAGGGCACCGACCTGAAGGAACTGGCGCGCATCACCGATGAGGCGATGCGCCGGATGCGCGAGATTCCGGGCCTGGTCGACCTCGATTCCAGCCTGAAGGCGGAAAAGCCGACGATCGCGGTGGAACCCAAGCGCGACATCGGCGCCGACCTCGGCGTCGGCGTGGCGCAGATCGGCGGCGCGCTGCGCCCGCTGCTGGCCGGCGAAGCGGCCACCACCTGGCGCGCGCCGGACGAGGAGAACTACGACGTGCAGGTGCGCCTGGCCCCGGGCGACCGCAACAACGTCGACGACCTGTCGCGCCTGATGCTGACCAGCTCGCAGCAGAATCCGGACGGCACGCCGAAAATGGTGCCGCTGCGCCAGGTTGCCACCATCAAGCCGTCCACCGGCGCCAACCAGATCAACCGGCGCGACCTGAACCGCGAAGTGGAACTGTCGGCCAACGTGATCGGCCGCTCGGCCGGCGAGGTGAGCGCGGACGTGAAGAAGGTGCTCGACAGCATGAGCTGGCAGCCGGGCTACCGCTACCAGATGGGCGGCTCGACCAAGAACATGCAGGAATCCTTCGGCTACGCGATGTCGGCGCTGGCGCTGGCGGTCATCTTCATCTACATGATCCTGGCCTCGCAGTTCGCCAGCTTCCTGCAGCCGCTGGCGATCATGTCCTCGCTGCCGCTGACGCTGATCGGCGTGTTCCTGGCGCTGATGTTCTTCCGCTCGACGCTCAACCTGTTTTCCATCATCGGCTTCGTGATGCTGATGGGCCTGGTAACCAAGAACGCGATCCTGCTGGTGGACTTCGCCAACCAGGCGCGCAGGGAAGGCGCCGCGCGCACCGCCGCGCTGCTGGAAGCGGCCCGCGTGCGCCTGCGGCCGATCCTGATGACGACGCTGGCGATGGTGTTCGGCATGGTGCCGCTCGCATTCGGCATGGGCGAGGGTTCGGAGCAGCGCGCGCCGATGGGCCAGGCGGTCATCGGCGGCATTATCACCTCGTCAATCCTGACCCTGGTGGTGGTGCCGGTGATCTATACCTATCTTGACGATTTTGCAGCATGGGCCCGTCGCAAATGGGGCAACAAGGCGCCTGATCCGTATCAAGGCGCGCCGGCGATCATGGTTCCGCAGAGCAAAAACGAGGATCCCCTTTGATAAAATGACGGGTTTGTTCCCTTAACCCTGTCGAGTGCCGAAATGAATATCGAAAAAGCCCGTTTCAACATGATTGAGCAGCAGATCCGCCCGTGGGAAGTCCTGGACCCGGAAATCCTCGACCTGCTGCTGGTGGTCAAGCGCGAAGCCTTCGTTCCGGCCGCATACCGGAACCTCGCGTTCATGGACACCCATATCCCGCTGCCGAACGGCGAGTACATGTTCACGCCGAAGCTCGAAGCGCGCATCATGCAGGAAGTCGCCGTCAAGAAGCACGAGAGCGTGCTCGAGATCGGCGCCGGTTCCGGCTACATGGCGGCGCTGCTGGCGCACAGGGCGCGCCACGTGACCACCGTCGAGATCGACCCGGAGATCAAGGAAATGGCGCAGAAGAACCTGGCCAACAACGGCGTGACCAATGTCGACGTGGTGCTCGGCAACGGCGCGCAGGGCTGGGCCAACAGCGGCACCGAGGCGCCGTACGACGTGATCGTGATCTCCGGTTCGCTGCCTGTGCTGCCCGACGCCTTCCTGAAGCAGGTGAAGGTCGGCGGCCGCATCTTCGCGATCGTCGGCGTACCGCCGGTGATGTCGGCGCAGGTGATCACCCGCGTGTCCGACAACGCGTACAACACGGTCAAGGTCTTTGAAACCGACGTCAAGCCGCTGCGCGAAGCAAAGGCGCCGTCCCATTTCGTATTCTGACGAGGAACCATGCAAACCATCACAGCACCGGAACTGGCGGCCTGGCTTGGCGACGACACGCGGCAAAAGCCGGTGCTGCTTGACGTGCGCGAGCCGTGGGAATTCCAGACCTGCCATATCGACGGCGCGCTGCCGATGCCGATGAACTCGGTGCCGGCGCGCCTGACGGAACTGGACGAGGACGCACCGATAGTCTGCATCTGCCACCATGGCGCGCGCAGCATGTCGGTCGCGACTTTCCTTGAACGCAACGGCTTCACGCAAGTGACCAACCTGACCGGCGGCGTCCATGCCTGGGCGCTGCAGGTCGACAACGCGATGCCGACCTACTGAAGACATTTTTACAGCTACCCGCCACCGGAGAATTGAATGCGGAAATCCGTTATCGCCACCCTGCTTGCCGGCAGTGTCCTGTCGTTGAATGCGTTTGCGATCGACCTGATGCAGGTCTATCGGGAAGCGCTCGCCAACGACGCCCCCTACGCCAGCGCGCGCGCGCAGCTGGCCGCCGGACAGGAAAGGTCGACGCAGGCGCGGGCCGGATTGCTGCCGACCATCGGCGTGGGCGGCAGCTACAACCGCTCCGACCTGGAAAGCACCGCGGGCGGCATCACGGCGGGCCGCGATTTCAGTTCCCGCGGCTATACCGTGTCGCTGTCGCAGCCTCTGTTCCGCCTGGCGAACTGGGAGCAGTACCAGCAGGGCCGGCTGGCGGTCGCGGCCAGCGAAGCGCAGTTCGCGCAGGTGCAGCAGGACCTGATCGTGCGGGTGGCGGCGGCCTATTTCGACGTGCTGGCGTCGCAGGATGCGCTGGCGACGGTGCAGGCGCAGAAGGCGGCGATCACCGAGCAGCTGGCGTCGGCCAAGCGCAACTTCGAAGTCGGCACCGCGACCATTACTGACACCCATGAAGCGCAGGCGCGCTACGATCTCGCGGTGGCGCAGGAGTTCGCCGCGCAGAATGACCTCGAAATCAAGCGCAGCGCGCTGCAGCAGATCATCGGCAAGCCAGCCGGTGCGCTCGCCACCCTGCGCCCGGGCCTCAAGCTGACAACGCCGGAGCCGGCAAACGTCGACGCCTGGGTGCAAAGCGCCGAACAGCAGAACTACGGCGTGCTCGGCCAACAGCTTGCGCTCGAGATCGCACAGCGCGAAATCAGGAAGAACCGCGCCGGCCATTACCCGACGGTCGACCTGGTCGCCAGCCGCGGCCACAGCAACCAGACCGGCAGCGCAACCAGCCCGACGGGCAGCGTGTCGGACAACACCACGATAGGCGTGCAGTGGAGCGTGCCGATCTTCGCCGGCTTTGCGATCGACAGCCGGGTGCGCGAGGCGATCGCGCTGGAAGACAAGACCCGCTCCGACCTGGAAAACGCGCGGCGCACGGCTGCCCAGGGCGCCCGCCAGGCCTTCCTCGGCGTCAACGCCGGCCTGGCCCAGATCCGCGCGCTGGAGGCGGCGGAGTTGTCGAGCCAGTCGGCGCTCGAGTCCAACCGCCTGGGCTACCAGGTAGGCGTTCGGATCAACATCGACGTGCTGAACGCGCAACAGCAGCTGTTCTCCACCCGGCGCGACCTGTCCAGGGCGCGCTATGAAACCATCGTCAATGGCCTGCGCCTGAAGTCGGCGGCCGGCATCCTGAAGGAAGAAGACCTGGCAACGGTCAACGCCCTTCTGCAACAGTAAGATCAGGCCGGGCGAAACGGTGCAGGAACCGTTTCGCCACCTCTTGCCTCCCTTTTTTGGGCCGACATGTCAATTTCGCCAGTTGAAGAAATTCGAATAACTTGATCAGAATCAAGAATGGGAATTCCAAATATGGGAATTCCTGGCGCATCTCTTTTAACAATACTTTTCCCTTCCTCTGCCATCCCGCTTCCTGAAAAACCGCGCCGGCCCGCATACTGCCTGGCTCGTCGGGTAGCTCCCGGCTTTTCCCGCGGACAGGTCTTGCACTGATTGAAATTGCTGCATGGAAATAAACTGGCCACAATTTTCTGGCTTGTAATTTGCTTTGGATCAAATTATTCCGAATTAATCCAACGCAGTTACTGACCAAGGAGCTCCGCATGCGCACCAACCTGCCCGTGACCGGAATCGAATACGTCCTCAAGGACACCGAAACCATCGTGTCCAAGACCGACCTCAAAGGCCGCATCACCTACATCAACCAGGACTTCATCAATATCAGCGGCTTCGCCGAGGAGGAATTGATCGGCGCGCCGCAGAACATCGTGCGCCATCCCGACATGCCGCCCGAAGCCTTTGAAGACATGTGGCGCGCAATCCAGGCCGGCAAGGCATGGACCGGCCTGGTGAAGAACCGCTGCAAGAATGGCAACCACTACTGGGTCGAGGCGCATGCCGCGCCGCTGCTCGAGGACGGCAGGATTTCCGGCTACACCTCCATCCGCATCAAGCCCAGCCGCGAGCAGGTCGCCGCGGCGGAAGCGGCCTACAAGGAAATCCGTTCCGGCAGCAAGAAGCTCGAGGTGCGTGACGGACAGGCTGTCCCGGTTTCGCTGCTGTCGCGCCTGAGCCTGCGCAAGAGCCTGTCGCTGAAAGCAAAGATGGCAGTCGTGTTCGGCGTGCTGGCGACGCTGCTCGGCGCCTGCGCCGTGCTGCCTGACGGCTGGTCTCACATCACCGCCGGCGTCGGCTTCGTGCTGTCGCTGCTGGCGGGTTTCTTCCTTTACCGCGATATCGTGCTGCGGCTGGAAAACGCACGCCGCGACATCGACCGCATGAGCAGCGGCGACCTCAGCGGCAGGATCCACAGCGACGGCGACGATGAACTCGCCCGCGTGCTGCAGGCGGTCCGCATCCTGCAGACCAACGTCAAGCTGCTGGTCGGCCAGATCAAGGAAGCGACGGATCTGGTGAACAAGGGTTCGCAGGAAATCGCGGCGGGCAATTCCGACCTTTCGGCGCGCACCGAATCGCAGGCCAGCTCGCTGGAAGAGACGGCATCGTCGATGGAAGAACTGACGTCGACCGTCAAGCAGAACGCCGACAATGCGCACGAGGCGAACCAGTTGGTGATTTCGACATCGGGAATCGCGGTCAAGGGCGGCGAAGCCGTGGGCAAGGTGGTGGCGACCATGGCGTCGATCCGCGATAGCTCGCGCAAGATTTCCGACATCATCGGCGTGATCGACGGCATCGCGTTCCAGACCAACATTCTCGCGCTCAATGCGGCGGTGGAAGCGGCGCGTGCCGGCGAACAGGGCCGCGGCTTCGCCGTCGTCGCCTCGGAAGTGCGCAATCTCGCCCAGCGTTCCGCGGGGGCTGCCAAGGAAATCAAGCAGCTGATCAGCGACTCGGTGGAGCAGGTCGAATCCGGCAGTCAGCTGGTGGACGACGCCGGCAAGACGATGGAAGAGATCGTTTCCGCGGTGCGCCACGTGACCGACATCATGAACGAGATCACCGCCGCCAGCCGCGAGCAGAGCGCGGGCATCGAGCAGGTGAACATGGCGATTACGCAGATGGACGAAATTACGCAGCAGAACGCGGCGCTGGTGGAGCAGTCGGCGGCGGCGGCCGAGACGCTGCGCGAGCAGGCGGTCAAGCAGACGCAGCTGGTGGGCTCCTTCAGGCTGATCAACGGCGGCACGCGCGCAGCGCATGCGGCCGCCGCGCCGCTGAAGCTGAATCCATCGCGCCCGGCAACGCTGGCCGCGCCGCGCCGCCAGCAGAAGGCTATAGGGAACGGGCGATGATTTCCTTCATGATTTCGTTCGCGCCGCCGTAGATCCGCTGCACGCGCGCATCGGCGTACATCTGCGCGATCGGATACTCGAGCATGTAGCCGTAGCCGCCGAACAGCTGCAGGCAGTTGTCGATGACCTTGCACTGCAGGTCGGAGATCCAGTATTTCGCCATCGACGCCTGCACCGTGTCCATGCGCCCTTCGATCATGTCGAGGATGCAGCGGTCGATGAAGGTGCGCGCGACGGTGGCTTCGGTCTTCGCCTCGGCCAGCGCAAAGCGGGTGTTCTGCATCTCGATCAGCGGCTGGCCGAAGGCCTTGCGCTCGCGCGTGTACTCGATGGTCATGCGCACCGCGCGCTCGATCGACGCCACGCCGGACACGCCGATGATGGTGCGCTCGTACGGCAACTCGTTCATCAGCTGCGCGAAGCCCCTGCCTTCCACGCCGCCGAGCACGCTGTCGCGCGGCAGGCGCACATTGTCGAAGAAGAGTTCGCAGGTATCCTGTCCCTTCTGCCCGATTTTTTCCAGGATGCGGCCGACGCGGAAACCCTGCGCGTTCCGGGTTTCCAGCAGCATCAGCGACACGCCCTTGGCGCCGGCTTCCGGCTCGGTCTTGGCCACCACCAGGATCAGGTCGGCCATGTAGCCGTTGGAGATGAAGATCTTCGAGCCGTTCATCAGGTAGCCGTCGCCGTCGCGCACTGCAGTGGTGCGGATTCCTTTCAGGTCGGATCCGGCGCCCGGCTCCGACATCGCGATGGCGGCGATCATCTCGCCGCTGGCCAGCTTCGGCAGGTATTTCCGCTTCTGCTCTTCGGTGCCCTGGTTGAGCAGGTAGTGCGCGACGATCGCATGCACGTGCAGGCCAAAGGCGGTATCGCCGGCATAAGCGAGCTCCTCGAACACGATGCACTGGTGCGCGAAGTTACCGCCCGAACCGCCGTATTCCTCCGCGATGTCGGCCAGCAGGATGCCCATCTCGCCGCCCTTGCGCCAGATCTCGCGGTCGACATGCTGCTGCCTGCGCCATTCTTCCTGGTGCGGAACGATCTCCGATTCGACGAAGCGCCGCACGGCGTCGCGAAAGCCTTCCAGTTCCGGGTTCATCCACGGCGATTGGTATTGCATGGTTGTCTCCTCCTTGTTGTTCTTCAACCTGCCCGGTACATGGTCACCACGCAGGCGCCGCCCAGGCCGAGGTTGTGCTGCAGTCCGACGCGCGCGCCCTGCACCTGGCGCGTTTCGGCGGTGCCGCGCAGCTGGTGGGTCAGTTCGTAGCACTGGGCCAGGCCGGTGGCGCCGAGCGGGTGGCCTTTCGACAGCAGGCCGCCGGACGGATTGGTCACCACCTTGCCGCCGTAGCTGTTGTCGCCGTCCTCGACGAATTTCTCGGCGCCGCCCTCGGGGCACAGGCCGAGCGCTTCATAGGTGATCAGCTCGTTCTGCGCGAAGCAGTCGTGCAGCTCGACCACGTCGAGCTCGTCCGGGCCGATGCCGCTTTCCTCGTACACCTTCGCGGCGGCCTCCCTGGCCATGTCGAAGCCGACCACGCGCATCATGTCGCCCGATTCGAAGGTGCCCGGCCGGTCGGTCGTCATCGCCTGCGCCGCGATGTGCACGCGGGTGTCGAGTCCCTTCTCCCTGGCGAAACGCTCCGACACCAGTACCGCCGCCGCCGCGCCGCAGGTCGGCGGGCAGGCCATCAGGCGCGTCATCACGCCCGGCCAGATCATCGGCGCGTTCATCACGTCGTCGGCCGTCACCACCTGGCGGAACAGCGCCAGCGGATTGTTCGCCGCGTGGCGGCTGGCCTTGGCGCGGATCTTCGCAAAGGTTTCCAGCTTCGTCCCGTATTTCTTCATGTGGCTCTGGCCGGCGCCGCCGAAATAGCGCAGCGCCAGCGGGATCTCCGGCATGCCGACCAGCTCGTCGGTGATCGCGTCGAAAGCATCGAAGGGCGTGGGCCGGTCCTTGAACACCGAGCCGAGCGCGCCCGGGCTCATCTGCTCGAAACCGAGCGCCAGCACGCAGTCGGCGGCGCCGCTGGCAATCGCCTGGCGCGCCAGGAACAGCGCGGTGGAACCGGTGGAGCAGTTGTTGTTCACGTTGACGATCGGGATGCCGCTCATGCCGAGCTGGTAGACCGCCTTCTGCCCGCTGGTCGAGTCGCCATACACATAGCCGGCATAGGCCTGCTGGATGTCGTCATAGGCGATGCCGGCGTCCGACAGCGCCAGCCGGGCGGCGGCGGCGCCCATCTGGTCGTAGGAAGCGCTTGCCCCCGGCTTGGCGAACGGGATCATCCCGACGCCCGATACAAAGACTTTACGGCTCATCGCATGCTCCAAGATGGCGAATGTGGATATTGCTTTTATAGGTCACATGACCTAAAACATGAAGAATATAAGCGAACCGATTTTGTTGTCAATCGCGTGCGATAATTCCCGCCCATCAATTCCCGGCCTTCCATGTCCCCCGTCCTCAAAACCTCGTTGAAGCGCAAGACGTCGAGCACGACGGAGAAAGGCTATGCGCGCGCCAACGACATCCTGCAGGCGGCGCGCGAGATCTTCGCGGCGGAAGGCTACGGCGGGCTGTCGATGCGCCGGGTGGCGACGCAGGTCGGCGTCAGCCTGTCCAATGTGCAGCACTACTACAAGAGCAAGGACATGCTGGTCGAAGCGCTGCTGCTCGATTCGCTGAACCAGTTCCAGCAGAAGATTGACGGCATCGCCGCCGCAATGCCGGGGGCGTCGCGGGTGGAACAGTTCATCGCGACGGTGGACATGTTCCTGGAAGAGCTTGGCAACCCGGTCATCCGCGGCATGTTCTTCGAATTCTGGGCACTGGCCACCCGCAACACCTTCGCCTCCACCTTGATGGAACGCATGCAGTCGCGTGAACGCAAGGCGATCCACAAGCTCATACAGGGACTGTCGCCCGAGATACCGGAAGAGGAGTATGCGGTGCGCGCGGCGCTGATCGTCGCCCAGATCGAGGGCTTGATGCTGTTCCGCGTGCGCAACCGCCCGGGCCGGCCGGAGCTGGACGGCCTGGAAAGCGCGGCGCGCAAGGCCGTGCTGCGGCTGGCAATGCAACCCTGAGAGCCGGCACCGGCAGAAATCCGCACAAAGTATTGCTCCGCGTCAAACCGGAACAGGCATGGCAGCCTACACTGGCTAATACCTACTGGAAACTTTGTTCGTCAACAGAGTGGGGGAAAAAAATGAGCAAACCGGAGACGCTTTTCGAACAGGCAAGCCACGACCTGAACCAATTCCGTGAGCGCAGGATGGCGGAGCGCCGCGCGGTCGCGCGTGACACGCCGGACCGCCGGCGGCAGCAGCTCCCCCCTGGCGACGGCGCGCAGCAGGACGATCGCGGCGGCAACGACGCAAGCAAGCAGGATTGAGCGTCAAGCCGTTTGCGGCGCGCGAGGCGGCATTACCCCTGCACGTCGACGGCACGCTGAACGCGGACCGCAATCCCTGAGCTGTCAGCGCCGCGCCAGCAATCGCTTCGCGTTGCGCAGGCCGTCGAGAATCCGCAGCGCGAACCGCTCGGCGGGCGCCAGGCTCTCCGGCTTCCCCGCCTTTTCGAGCAGCGCGGAAGCCCGGTAGCGCCAGCCGGCGGCAGCGGTACGCAATGCGAGCGGCGCACTCAGAAGTACGCGCTGCCGCGAACGGTACACGACCACATCGTGCAGGCTGCGCGAATGCGCGCCCAGCGCGAACTTGTACTCATACTCGTTCCACATGAAGTTGTACTCCCGGCAGCCGCGCGCGATGCAGGCGCAGATCGTCTGGTAGCAGCACAGGATACCTGCCGAGTAATCGTTGTAGGCCGGATCATGCGCGATCACCTTGAAGAAGTAATTCGATCCGGCGAAATAGCCGATCGCGCCGGCAATGACCCGCCCGTCGATCGTCATTGCGCCGACCATGCCGCATTCCCGCGCCAGTGCGATGACCTTGTCCACCTCGTCTTCCAGGCCGTAGCGCAGGTTCTTGCCGGCGACGCGCACCCGGTTGAGCTCGATGATGGCGCGCAGCTGCGCCTCGTTCACCGCCGCCCTTTCCGATATCTCGTAGCGGACCTCCGGAAAATCCCGCTTCAGCCTGTCCATGTAGCGGCGCAGGTTGCGCCGCATGTTCTTGCCCAGGCTGGCGACATATTCCCCGGCGGTCGCAGGCAGCGGCAGTACGATGTTGGCCGTCGACGCATACTGCTGGAATGGATAGCCGATCGCCTCTATCGCGGACTGGACCGCGCGAAAGCGGATTGCGCCAACCGAAGGCCAGCGCGCGAACACGAAGGCGGCAAAGCGGCTGACCGCATCGGCATCGAGCAGCATGCCTTCATTGATCACCCTCACCGTATTCCCGGAATGGCAAAACAGGAGCGCGGCAGTCACGCGGTCGGCACGGCGCGCGACATAGACATGGGAGACCTCGGACAAGCCGCCGTAAATGCGCAAATGCGCCAGCGTCGAATGGATATTGCCGTAGAGGTGCTGCAACTGCGCCTCCAGGAAGGGCGGCAGCTCATTGTCGTAGCAGGCAACGGCAACTTCGCCGGCGGCCGCGACTGGCGCTGGCGCCCGAGTCGCGAGCATCGTTGCGGATGGACTGTGTTCGTTCATTTCCTTCGCAAATGATGAGGGTGACACCCGTTGCGGGCATGGCCTTCACCTTATCATTTGCGCTTTGCGCCACGCGATGCATTCGATACGATCCTTGTGCTCGGCCAACAGGGATGCGTAGCGTCACCGTTTGCAGGAATGACGCAATGCCACCCGCTTGAGGGAGATCAGGTCGCAGAGACGTCCAGCAACACCGCGCGGCGATTCAGGAACGCCGCGACCTGCTCGGCCGGGCGCGGCTCGGCGAAATAATAGCCCTGCATCAGGTCGCAGTCGGCATTGCGCAGGAAGTTCAACTGTGCTTCGGTTTCGACACCCTCCGCCACTACCGACAGCCCGAGGCTGTGTGCCATCGCGATGATGGCGGTGGTGATCGCTTCGTCGTCGCCGTCCCCGGGAATGTCGCGCACGAAGGTGCGGTCGATCTTCAGCTGGTCGATCGGGAAGCGCTTCAGGTAAGCCATCGACGAATAGCCGGTACCGAAGTCGTCGATTGACAGGCGGATGCCTTCGGCCTGCAGCCGGCGCAGCAGGTCGACGTTCGCGTTGACGTTATCCATCAGAACGGTTTCGGTGATCTCGAGCTCCAGCTGGCCCGCCGGCACCCCCGTATCGCGCAGCGCATTGATGATGTCGTGTACCAGGTGCGGATCGCGCGTCTGCCGCGCCGACAGGTTGACCGACACTTGCACCATGCCGAGGCCGGCGTCGCGCCAGGCCGCGATCTGGCGGCAGGCGCTGCGCAGCACCCATCGGCCGATCGGCACGATCAGGCCGCTGTCTTCGGCGATCGGAATGAACTCGACCGGACTGACCAGGCCGAGCTCGGGATGCTTCCAGCGCAGCAGCGCTTCCAATCCGGCGACTCTGCCGTCACGCAGGTCGACCTTCGGCTGGTAATACAGCAGCAGCTCGTCGCGTTCCAGCGCCTTGCGCAGGCTGGTTTCCAGCGACATGCGCTTTTGCACACGCTGATCGAGCTCGGGATGGAACTGCTCCCACGCGTTCTTGCCCTTGCCCTTGGCCTGGTACATCGCGGTGTCGGCGTTGCGGGTGAGCGTCTCGAGGTCGCCGGCGTCGTCCGGATAGACGCTGATGCCCACGCTCGCCGTCACATAGATCTCATGAACATCGATGTCGAACGGCGCGGCCAGCACGGCGAGCACCTTGTCGGCCACGGTAGCGCCGTCGCGCGCCGCGTCGGATTCGAGAATGATCGCAAATTCGTCGCCGCCGATGCGGCAGATGACGTCGCCGCTGCGCAGGCATTCCATCAGCCGGCGCGCCACCAGCTGCAGCAGCGTGTCGCCGCTGTGATGGCCCAGCGTGTCGTTGACGATCTTGAAGTTGTCCAGGTCGAGCAGCAACAGCCCGACGCAGCCGCCGAACTGGTCGACCTTGGCGATCGCGGTGGCCAGGCGCTCGTTGAACGCATGGCGGTTTGGCAGGCTGGTCACCGGATCGATGTGCGCGAGGTAATCGAGGTGCGCTTCCGCGTTCTTGACCACGCGGCGCATGCGGGCCACCAGCAGGTAGGCGACCGCGAGCGAGCCCATTGCGATAACCATAGTCAGGCCGGCGTAGCCGACCAGGCGCGTGTACAGCTGTTCGAGTCCGGCGCGCACGACGACCAGCCCGATCTCGCGGCCGTCCATTTCCACCCGGCGCACCACTTCAAGCCGGTTCAAGCCGAAACGGTGCCCCTCCGCCAGCAGCTCCGGCAGCGGCGGCGCCAGCGAAACGCCGTCGCGGCGGAACGATGCCAGCAGCTTGCGCTCGGCGGTGTAGATGCCGGCCGCCTCGATGCTGGTGGCGCCGGCAAGCACCGCCAGCGTCTCGTTGCTTGCCTTGGCATCATGGAAGAGCAGCGCCGCGGCACTGTTCTCAGCAACAATGCGCGCCTGAACATTGACGTCTTCCAGCAGGGCGCTGCGCAGCGATATGTACTGGAACAGGATCAGCAGCACGCTCGCGACCAGCAACGCGGCGCCGGCGGTCGCCAGGTTGGCCAGGTCCATCCAGCGGCCCAGTCGCGGCGGGCGGGGTAAATGCAGCATGTTCATTGCACTGTCCTCGCCAGGCGCAGCAGCTTGGAGCTGAGGACCAGCCGCGCCTGCCTGGCCGCGCGCGTGTCGACGTCGAACACGATCCGGTTGTTCTCCATCGTCAAACCGATCACGCTGCCGTCGTGGATGATCTGGTCGTCGTCGGACACCGTCAGCACGCTCACGCCTCCCAAACCTTTCTTTATCTGTCCCCAGCGTTCGCGGTCGCTGCCGTCGATGAACAGCACGTGGCAAAGGCGCAGGCTCTCGACCCCGGAGAACGCACGAACCGCGACCCGCCTTCCCTTGACCGGCTTGTCGCCGAGACCCGCGAGCGGCAGGCGCAGCGCGCTGGACGGATTGACGCAGATGTTGAGGGTTCCGCCGTCGTAGGCGGTATCCGCCGGCCAGTCGGTAAACAGCGCGAAGTTGTACACGAATGCCGCCTTCAGCTCGTACTCGGGGACCGGTTGCGCGGTCGCCGCCGGCGGCAACAGCAGGAGCAGCGCCTGCGAAAGGCGGAGCAAGCTGCGCGACAGGGCAAGGGCGGATAACGGCATCAGAATGAGTAGGAAAGCTTGAGGCGCCAGGTGCGGCCGTCCTGCCGGATCGCATCCTGCGCATGCTCCTCGGCGCCCGGGTCGGCGTAGCGCCGGTCGAACAGGTTGTACACGCTGGCAGACAACTCCAGCCCGGGCGCCAGGCGTAGCGCCGACAGCGTCAGGTTGGCGAGCCAGTAGCCGGCGGTTTCGCCGCGCAGCGTCAGGCGCCGCCCGACATACTGCGCTTCGGCGCCGGCCCGCCACCCGGTGCGGAGCAAGGGCGCCGACAGGTTGAACTTGGCCAGATGCCGCGGCGAATTGACGAGGTCACCACCGCCGGCGCCGCGCGCCTTCTGCCAGCTGTAGCCGGTGCGCAGCACTGCGCCGCCGCTCCATGCCTTTTCCAGTTCGACCTCCGTCCCGTGCGCCACGGCGCGGTTCAGGTTCCGGAAAACGAGCAGGCCGTCGGCCGGATCCTCCGTCTGCGTGATCAGATCCGACACGGTATTGCGGAACAGCGAAGCAGTGACGCGCGTATTGGGGGACAGGTGGTGTTCGGCGCTCAGTTCCTGTGTCCGGATGCGCTCGGCCTTCAGGGACGGGTTGGCCTTCTGTCCGCCGGCGCCCGGCAGGTCGTAATACAGCTCGTAGGCATTCGGCGCGCGGAATGCGGTGCCGTAGAGCGCCTTTAATGTCGTCGCCGGCGTCGCCTTCCAGATCAGCGCCAGGCGCGGGTTGAACTGATGCTGGCCAGTCGCGGAATCGTGGTCGTAGCGCCCGCCGGCATTGAACAGGACGTCCGGGCGCAAGGTGTATTCGTCCTGCAGGTAGATGCCGGTGCGGCGGCCGGCGCGCCGGTCGTTTAGAAGCGGCTGGAACGGGTCGATGTCGAAGTTGATCTGTTCGCGCCGGTAGTCGTTCTGGTGCTCCACGCCCATCACCAGCTTGTGCCCGGCGTGGCGCGTGGTGACCAGCTTGGCTTCCGCGCCCCACCAGTGCGCATTCGCGACATCGCGATTGACGATCAGCGGCGGCAGGTCGTACACGTAATCGCCCTGGTATTCATACCGCCCCCAGTGCAGCCTTGAACTGAATTCGGTGTCGGCGGCCAGCTGCAGCCGGTAGCCGGCGTCGACGAAGGTGTGCGCGTCGATCGTCCGGGAGCGCGGATCATTGAATACCTGGCTGAAAGACGCCGTCGGAACCCCTTTCGACCGCTCGCTGTGGGCGACGGACAGGCTGAACGGGCCGAGGCTGCCTTTCATGAACACGCTGTCGCTGCGGTCATGATCCAGCCTGCGCGCGACGCCATTGCCGGTGGCGGGGGAATCGAACTCGGGAAAATACAGGTCGGCGCCGTCGCGCCGGTAGCGGCTCGCGGCGAGCAGCACCTCGGCGCCGCCGTCATCGCGCAGGCCGTAGCTCGCGCGTGCCTTACGCATGCCGTCGCTGCCAACCTCGACCGATGCCTGCGCGCCGTCCATGTCGCGGCCGCGACGGGTGATGATGTTGACGACGCCGAAAAAGGCATTCGCGCCGTAGATTGAGGAGCCCGGGCCGGGAACGAATTCGACCCGCTCGATCAGGTCGACGTCAAGCATGAACTCGGTGCCGGTCGCTGCCTGGTCGAACACGGCGTCGTTGTTGCGGTTGCCGTCCACCAGCAGCAGGAAGCGGGTGTTGTAGTCGCCGGGACGCAGGAAGCCGCGCGCGCCCAGGTAGCTGTAATTACGGTCGTTGCTGACGTACAGGCCGCGCATGCTGCGCAGGATGTCGGACATGGTGCGCCAGCCGAATGCCTTGATGTCGGCGGCAGTCACGACCGATACGGCCGATGGCGCCTCGCTCAGCTTCTGCACGAAGCGCGATGCGCTGTAGACTTCGAGGGAAAGCAGCTGCTCGATCGGCAATGCGGCAAGATCGACCTGCGCATCGTCGGCATATGCCGCCTGGCCCGACAGCGCCGCCCCCAGGACAAGCAGGCGGGCAAGGCGCCCGGCGCGCCGGCCGGACGAGCGGAAGGAGCGTGAGGAGCGGGAAACGCAATGTTTCGGCATGTTCGGCACCCTTGCTCGACAAAGCGATCGCATGCCGCAAGGAAGATTCAGACCGGCGGATTAGCGAAGCAGAAAGATGTTCTGCATCAAGATTTTACCCGAGGCCGGCACTTCTGTAGGACAACTTCTATGCGAAATTGCATGCGATATTTGCATTGCCCCCACACTCTAATGACACTTTGCTCACTTTTCGGCGCCGATAACAGACTTTGCAGGATATCTATAAAATAGCTTGGCCGTTTTGCATCGATGACCGCCGCAAGCCGGCGGC
>Ga0196971_1000525_pt1 | contig 27401 bp, 21 predicted proteins | sample S1v_1013CmetaG_FD_148660 | JGI IMG/M metagenome (GOLD analysis project Ga0196971, IMG submission 148660) | Soil microbial communities from Anza Borrego desert, Southern California, United States - S1+v_10-13C | ecosystem: Environmental > Terrestrial > Soil > Desert | place: USA: California...
TCGGCCATGACGGCCGACGGCCTACGCAAAAACGACACGGATGAATTTGCAAAACGACTTGACTTCAAACGCATCATAGAAGGGTGGGTAGAGCGCAGCGAAACCCACCATGCGCCCCACTCAAACCCTACCGCTCCAACGCATCCGGCGTCACCTTCACGTCCACCGACTTGCCATCCCTTAGCACCCGCGCCGCAACCGTCGTGCCCGGCTTGGTACCACCCACCAGCCGCGCCAGATCCGCCGTCTGCTGCACCGGCTGACCGTTGTACTCCACCACCACATCGCCCGGCTGGATACCCGCCTTGGCCGCCGGCCCGCCGCGCTGCACTGCCGCCACCAGCGCACCCTCGGCATTCTTCAGGCCCAGCGAGGATGCAATGTCCTGCGTCAGTTCCTGCAACTGCACGCCGATGCGCCCGCGGATGACCTTGCCCGATTCCTTGAGCTGGTCCGAGATGCCCATCGCGATGTCGATCGGGATGGCGAAGGAGATGCCCATGTAGCCGCCGGTCTGGCTGTAGATCTGGGAATTGATGCCGATCACCTCGCCCGCGGTGGAGAACAGCGGGCCGCCGGAATTGCCGGGGTTGACGGCGACATCGGTCTGGATGAAGGGTACGTAGCTGCCATTGGGCAGCAGGCGGCCCTTGGCGCTCACCACGCCGACCGTGACGCTGCTCTCGAAGCCGAAGGGCGCGCCGATGGCCGCCACCCATTCGCCGGCTTCCACCGATGCCGGGTTGCCGATCTTCACCGCCGGCAGGTCCTTCGCATCGATCTTGATCAGGGCCACGTCGGTGTAGACGTCGGCGCCGATCACCTTCGCGCGGAACTGGCGCTTGTCGGTCAGCTTCACCGTCACCACGTCGGTCTGGTCGATGACGTGGGCGTTGGTAAGGATGTAGCCGTCATTGCTGATGATGAAGCCCGAGCCGAGGCTGCTCTGCGGCGCTTCGCCCATGTCCGGCGCGCCGCCGAAGCGGCGGAAGAATTCGAACAGCGGATCGCCCTGCCGCATCGCGTTGCCGTTGGCCTGCCGCATGGCGCTGATGTTCACCACCGCCGGCCCCTGCTGCTTGACGAGATTGACGAAGCTGGGAAGCTGGACGCCGCTGCCAGTGACCGGCGGCGCGGCGGCAGGCGCCTGCGCCTGCTTTTCCGCGCGTGGCGGCGGCACGTCATCCTGCTTGGGAGAGCAGGCCGCCAGCAGCAAGGCGAGCGTGACTCCGATTCCCTTGTTCAACATGTTCACCTCGCTGGTTGCGTCGTGGAACGAACATCCTCGGCTGGTCGCCGTGGGTTTCGCTGCGCTCTACCCACCCTACGATTCTTTATGCGGCTGGCTACTCCACCTTGACCTTCACCTTGTGCGGCATGCCGGGGTCGGCCTTGGGCAGTTCGACGCGCAGCACGCCGTTGCGGTAGCTCGCCGAAGCCTGGTCGGCCACCACCGGGACCGGCAGCGGCAGGATGCGTTCGAAGGCGCCGTAGGCGCATTGCAGCACGCGGTAGCGCCCCTCCACTTCCTCGCGCTCGAAGCGCTTCTCGCCATGCACCACGAGACGGTTGTCGAGCACCTCGATATCGATGTCATTCTTGTCCACGCCGGGCAGCTCGATGCTCACCACTACGCGCTTGTTGTCCTCGAACAGGTTGGCGCCCAGCATCGCCCAGGTGCCGGACGGAATGTAGAACATGTCGTCCACCGCGGCCTTGTCCGGCACGTTGGTCTGCGCGCTCGGGCGGAAGGAGGTCAGCGCGCTCGACGCGGCCTGGCGCATGTGCTGCCAGCCGCCGGACATCGAATCCATCAGGGACGAAAGGCCTTGCTTGAGTTCATCCAGGTTCATGGTTCACCTCGCTCGTTTCACGGACTGCTGCGACTTACTCCGTTCAGACAGGCGGGCAGGATGGCAGGTTCACGCCGTCTTTCTCGGTCGCACCGGTTTCTTGTCTGCGCGCATGGCTGCCGCCGTCAGACCCGCTACGATGTCCCGACCATCGCACTCTTCTTCGCTCATGGCCCGTCCTGTCCTCCTCGTTGCCGCAGTGCTGCTGGCCGCGTGCGCCGGCCCGCGACCGCATGCGTATTCCGACGCGGCGAACGCACAGGAACGCAAGGCTTACGTTACCTGCGCGGTGACGCGCGCCTTCCTGCATGCAGACCAGGAGGCGGCGCCGGAAGAGGTGGCGCACGATGCGATGCGCCAGTGCGGCCGCGAACGCGAGGCGGTGATGCGCAAGCTGGTCGAGGAGAATGCGGACAAGCCGTTCGGCATGTCCTTCGTCGCCTCCTACATGGATGCGCTGCACGCGTCCATGCGCGAGCATATCGCGCTGCGCCTGTCGCAAGCCCGCGCGCGCGGCCACGGAAAGCACGGCGTCGGTACCTGAGGCGGCCGCGAGGGACTATGATGTCTCCATGTCCCTCCGCCTCCTCGCCGTCTTCTTCCTGCTCCTGTGCCAGGCATGCACCCACCTTACCCCGGGCGCCGGCGCGCATGTGTTCCAGTTCGAGGATGGCGGCAGCGCGCGTTATTTCGTCCTCGACAAGCGCCCGGCCCGGGACGCCCCGCCGTCCACCTTCCTGTTCATGATTCCCGGCTCGGACTGCGGCAGCATGCTCGGCGTGTTGCCCGGTTACTTTGAAGGGCTGACCGGCGGGCCGGGCGGAATGCGCATCTTCATCCTGCACAAACGCTTCACCGGCGCCGACGCGAACGGCGAATGCAGCGCCGACTTCGTCCGTGCCGACCATCCGCAACGCTGGCTCGCCGACCAGGAGGCATTCATTCGCACCGAACTCGCCGCCGCCCGCGACGGCGGCCACGCGCCGGCGCGTGTCGTCATCGCCGGCAGTTCGGAAGGCGCGGAGATCGCGCCGCTGCTGGCGCGGCGTATCCCGGGCGTGACCCACGTCGTGCTGCTGGCGAACGGCGGCATGGACCCGGCCGACGCTTTCCGCCTCCAGATGCAGCGGGAGGGCACGCCGCACGCGCCGGCAGAGCTCGAACGCCAGTGCCGCGCCGGCACCGCCGACACCATCGTGTTCGGCCGCACCTGCCGTTACTGGCGGGAACTGCAAGCCATCCGCCACACCGACAACCTGCTGGCGCTCGACATACCGGTGTTCATCGCGATGGGCGAGGCCGACGAGATGGTGCCGGTGGAATCGGCCCTGTACATCCGCGACCGCTTCGCCGCGCTGGGCAAGACCAACCTGCGGTTGCTGATCCTGCCCGGCGCGGGCCACGACTTCCGGCGCGAGGCCGGCAGCGTCCTCCCATATCTATGGGAGCGCATCGACGAGTGGCTGCAAAAATAGTTACTTTGCTGCAAGGATACTTCTTGTAACAAATCGGGCTTCGCTGCGATACTTGTCGCCGCATGGCTGTTGCCGCCTGGCACTGCCATGAAAACAAAACCAACAAACGGAAACAAGAATGCGCCCCATCCTCCTGCCCCTGGCGGCCGTGCTGGTCCTGACCGCATGCGCCGGCGTTCCCACCCACGACAGCAAACTCGCCACTTCGCTGGCGGCCACCACCCGCGGCGACATCGATGAAGCCATCCGCACGCTGGATGCGCAGATCGCCGCCGGCGCCGACAAGAACGACCTGCTCCTGAACCTGGAGAAGGGCGAACTGCTGCGCATTGGCACGCGTTACAAGGACAGCCTCGATGCCCTGGAGATCGCCGACCGCAAGGTGAAGCAGTGGGAAGAGACCGCGAAGACCGCGCCGGACCAGCTGATGAACCAGATCGGCGCGGTGTTCATGGGCGACAGCGCGCGCACCTACGAAGGCCAGGATTACGAAAAGGTGATGCTGACCACGCGCATGGCGATGAACCGCATCAATCTCGGCGACCTCGACACCGCCCGGGTGGACATCAAGCGCACGCACGAGCGCGAAGCCATCATCGCCGAATTCCGCGCGCAGGAAACCGCGAAGGCGGAAGAAGAAGCGAAGGAAAAGGGCGTCGCGGTCGATTCCCGCGAACTGAACGGCTATCCGATCGAAACGCTGAAGGACCCGGAAGTCCTCAAGCTGAAGAACGGTTACCAGAACGCGCTCAGCCATTACCTCGCCGGCTTCGTGTACGAAGCGCTGAACGAACCCGGCCTCGCCGCCCCCGGCTACCGTAAGGCGATCGAGCTGCGTCCGGACCTGCCGGTGCTGGAAGAAGGCTTGCGCGGCCTCGACCAGCGCACCGGTTTCGGCCGCCCGAAGCACATGACCGACGTGCTGTTCATTGTCGAATCCGGCAATGCGCCGGCGCGCCAGTCGAAGAAGATCCTGTTTCCCGTGCCGACGAGGAACGGCCTGATCACGGTGTCGTTCTCCTTCCCGGTCATCTATCCGAACCAGGAGGCGATGGAACTGGCGCAGCTCAACCTCGGCCCGCTGTCCATGCCGGCCGCGCTGGTCACCGACTTCAACGTGATGGCGCGCCGCGCGCTGCAGGACGAGCTGCCCGGCATCCAGGCGCGCGCCGCGGTGCGCGCGGTGGCCAAGGGCCTGGTGCAGGACCAGATGAACAAGAAGCTCGGCCCCTGGGGCGGCCTGATCGGCAACATCGTCACCGCCGCCACCGAAGGCGAGGCCGACGACCGCATGTGGCGCGGCCTGCCGGAACGCGTGTTCATCGCGCGCGGCTTCGTCGCCCCCGGCGAATACGACCTGCGCCTGCCGGGCCAGCCCGACAGCAACCGCAAGCTGGCCGTGGACGGCCGTTACATGGTGGTGCCGGTGCGCGTGTTCCGCAACAAGACTTACTTCGGCGAGCCGGTGAAGATCGGCACGCTGCCGCCGGCGGCGATGCCCGTCGTCGAAGAAGCCCCGAAACCCATTCCCGCGCCCAAGCGCCCGACCAAGCCTGCCAAGCCTGCCAAGGCGGCCGCGAAAAACAAGACCTGATTCCCATCCATAGACCTGACGACATCATGATGACTCTTCCCTTCAAACGAATCGTCCTGTGCGCCGGCCTCGCCTGCGCTGCCGCCGCCGCACAGGCGCAACAGGATGCACCGCCCGCCGCATCGCCCGGCATCGCCGCCAAGCTGCTGGTGCGCGGCGAACTGCAAGGCCTGCAGACCGTGGACCTGCGCTCCCAGCGCCGCAACGACATGCTGGTGGTGCAGGCGGAAATCATGAACATGGACACGCGCGACCTGCGCCTGTACTACCGCTTCCGCTGGCTGGACGCCGGCGGCATGCAGGTGGGCGACGGCGAGGTGTGGAAGCCGCTGGTCTTCCTCGGCAAGCAGAGCCAGTTCATCAAGGGCACCGCCTACGGGCCGCAGGCCACCGACTTCCGGATCGAGATGAGCGCCGAGCCACGCTAACTGCCGATCCCGCTGACAACTTTCATCGAGCACACAACATGCACAAGAAATCCCTCTCTTCCCTCGCCGTGATCGGCGCCGTCATCGGCAGCACCCTCCTGCTGGCCGGCTGCCCGACCACGCTGTCGCAGCCCACCGTCCGTTACTCGAGTTACTCCCGTCAGACCGTCAATTACGGCGACGCCAAGGCGGTGGAAACCGTTACCAACGAATTCGGCTCCACCGACCTGCAGATGATCGCGGAAAAGATGATCGGCTCGCTGCTGGAAGACCCGCTGCTGGCCAACCGCCCGACCATGACCCTGTCCGTGGTGCGCAACAAGACCAGCGAGTACATCGACACCAAGGCGATCATGAACAGCATCCAGACCGCACTGGTGAAAAGCCGCAAGGTGCGCTTCACCCGCAGCGCCGACGAGATGCAGGCCGGCGTCGATGAATTGCAGCGCCAGAACCAGAGCGGCCTGTACAAGACCCAGGGCAAGGCAAAGATGGGCAACATGACCGCGGCCAAGTATTCGCTGGAAGGCGAGATCGTTTCCATCGTGAAGCAGAATGCGAACACCAAGGATGTCTTCTACAAGATGACGCTGAAGATGTACGACGTGGAAGAAGGCACCATCGAGTGGCAGGACGAGAAGGAAATCCGCAAGACCTCCACGCGTTGATCGCGCTGATCCCTGCAACCATTCACAAGAGAACGACATGCCGACTTTTATCAAGACCCTGCATGCTGCGGCGACGCTCCTGCTGGCCGCATCGGCCGCCGCCTTTGCGCAGCCGAAGATCGCCGTCACCGACCTGACCTATGAAGAAAAAGTCAGCGACTACTTCCGCGTGGTCGCGGCCCACAGCAAGGGCAGCGTCAACGCCAGCAGCAGCGAACGCGAAGGCCCGAACACGTATTCGGCGCGCGAGCGCGTGAGCGCCAAGCACGAAAGCAGTTACTTCGAGGCCGAGGGCACTTACACCTGGATCGACCGCGGCGAGCTGCGCAACTACACCGCGGACCTGAAGGGCGCGATGCTCAAGGGCGGCGGCGTGCGCCTGGTGCAGGCCAAGCCCTACGCCGGTCCGCCGACCGAGAAGATCTACGACATCATCGACCGCATCAAGAAGGGCTACTACCCCGGCGCGGAGTATGTGCTGTTCGGCACGGTGAGCAACATCGCCTTCCGCCAGGAGACCATGCAGCTGCCGGGCACCACGTCCTTTACCGGCGTGCTCAGCCTCGACCTCGTGGCCGACTTCAGCCTGATCAACACCAAGACCTATGAAGTGAAAGCCGCCTTCAGCGCCAGCGGCGCGGGCCAGGACACCAAGATCGTGTCGCGCCCCGGCGACCGCGTGGTGTTCAACCGCGGCAAGGTGATCTCCGAAACCTCGAAGAGCCTGGCGGACGCGGCCTATGCCGAGCTGATGGTGCAGTTCGGCCTGCCGCGCGCCGGATCCGCTGCAACGGCTGCACGCGTGCCGGTGGCCGCGCCGCCGGCCGAAGTCCAGCGCAATGAACCGGTGACCGTCTACAAGTAAATCAGCGCTTGCCGCAAGACGCCCGTCCGGTACCCGCCGGGCGGGCGTTTTTCATTCTCGCGAGGAACAAAAGCGGCCGGCACTGCTTCACGCCAATGCATTTGATCTTGCACAACCGCATCCTTGATTTACAACTATTGCCCCTCCCTCCCGCCGTGCTCTGCTTTCATTCGGCGCAATCGTGCGCCATCCCTTACAGACACCAAGGAGAGACTAGATGCGAGGCATCCCAGCAAGATTGCTCACGACAATAACAATCGCATTGCCACTGATGTCCGCCTATGCCGCAAACGGCGGGAATGAAGGCGGATTCGACAAGACGACCCGTGGCACCGAGTATGGCCAGATCGACGGGGCCGTCGATCGCGACAGCAAGACCCTGTCATGGAAGGGCATTCCCTACGCCAAGCCGCCGGTCGGCGAGCTGCGCTGGCGCGCGCCGCAGGACCCGGTCAAATGGAACAACGTGCGCAGCACGAAGGCCTTCGGCAACGCCTGCTCGCAGTACGGACGCATCTACGGCCCGGGCGCCAACAACCGTTACGATGAAACGATCGCCACCACGCTCAACCAGGCGGTGGGCCATGAAGACTGCCTGTACCTGAACATCTGGCGCCCGGCCAACAACGGCAAGAAGCTGCCGGTCATCGTGTTCTTCCACGGCGGCAGCAACGTGTCCGGCTATACCGCGGACCCGATGTACGACGGCGCCAATCTCGCGCAGCGCGCCAACGCGGTGGTGGTGACGGTCAATTTCCGTCTCGGCATCCTCGGCTTCATCAACCTGCCGCAGCTCAAATCGGGCACCGATGCCGATACCCAGTCCGGCAACTTCGCCATCCTCGACAGCATCAAGTCCCTGGAATTCATCCAGCGCAACATCGAAAACTTCGGCGGCGACCCGAACAAGGTAACCATCATGGGCGAATCGGCCGGCGCGATCAATGTCTACGCGCTGCTGACCTCCCCCAAGCTGGCCAATGCGAACAAGAAGCTGTTCCATGGCGTGGTGCCGCTCTCCGGCGGCCTGTCGCTGGCGTCGAACCTGCCACCGGGCACCATCCCCACCATGTCGCCCGCCGCGACCTATGCCCTGCAGGGCACGGCATTGCTGCACCAGCTGCTGATCGCTGACGGCAAGGCCACCGATACGGCATCCGCGCAAGCCTATGTCGCCAGCCAGACGGAACAGCAGATTGCTGCCTACCTGCGCTCGAAGACCCCTGCGCAACTGTTCACCGTACTGCTGACGCGCCTCGCGCTGCAGGGTCTGGCGGGATCCGGCCCAATCCCGGATGGCACGGTGGTATCGGAGAATCCGGTGAACGCCATTCTTGCGCACCAGTACGTGAAAGTGCCGGTCCTGGCCGGCAATACGCGTGACGAAGGCAAGCTGTTCCCCAGCTTCCTGCCGCTGGTCGGCGGCAGCGGCAACGCGCGCGCGGTGACCGACGCACAGCTGTTCATGAACCACTTCAACTACCGGCCGAACGACCCGCCGCAAACCGCCATCGAGCAGTGGATCGCGCCGTCCTACCTGCCGGCCGATGCACCGGTTACCGGCTTCACCGCGCGCGCCGAGCAGTTCAACCGCGTGTTCTTCCTCGCCAGCCGCGACAATATCCTCAACGCGCTGAAGTCGAAGCAGCCGGATGTCTGGTACTACCGCTTCGACTGGGATGAGCAGCCGGCCCCGTGGAACGTGATCTATGGCGCGGCCCACCTGTTCGACCTGCCCTTCGTGTTCGGCAACTTCACGCCGTCGCTCATGGCCAACATCATGAACACTACCGCCAACCAGCAGGGACGCCTGCAGTTGTCGGATGCCATGATGCGCAGCATCGGCGCCTTCGCCAAGCACGGCGATCCGAACAATGACGCTATCGGTGTGCACTGGCCGACGTGGCCGACGGGCCTGGTCTTCGATGCGACGCAGACGCAGAAGGCGATCAGCGTGCAGAACATCGAGCCGGCGATCAAGTAGGGCGTGGTGTAGGGTGAAGCAAGACGTCATCCCGGCGCTCGCCGGGATGACCCGAGTTTCGTCAGTGACGGCGAGTGCGGCGGCGCACGCGCCGCACGAGGTAGACCACCAGCGCCGCCAATGCTCCCCATCCCAGCCATGAACCGATGCCGCGCTGCGGCGCCTGTTCGGGCTGCGCTTCGCTCGTGCCGGCAGCCGATGTGCCGGTGCCGCTGCCGCCCTCGCTGCGATTGGCGGTGTCGGTATCGCGATCGCCCAGCATGGAACCCAGGCCGAGGCCGAGCAGGGCGCCGCCGAGGAAGCCGCCCCACGGACTGCTCGCCTGGCGCGGGATAGCGCGTTCCGGCGCGTTGGGCGGAAGTTCTTGCCGTGCCGCATTCGGCGCTGCGCCTGATTGGGGCGGAGGCGCCGGCTGGGGACGCGCGGCCGGCGGCGGCGTTGCCGGGCGGGAGCGGGCGACGGAAGAAGTTTGGCGGCCGACCGAACGGCCGCCTCCGGTGCGCTTGGCGAAGGACTCCGGCACGGCGACCGTCAATGCGACGAGCAGCAACAGGATTTTCGCGAGAGTGGTGGAATGCATGGCAGGATTCCGTGTGGATGCATATGGTTGGAGTCCGGACGCCGGGAAGAGGTTCTATCGGACGCTCGATCGCTTCCGTACAGCAAGGCCTCATGACGTCGCGGAACATTACGCGGTTTTGGCGTTCCTATCTTGGCAACCGGTCTCCCCTTTCCTTCACGCGGCTCCGCGGCTGCATATCCCGGATGCCGCAACCAGCATGCCGCCCTACATCCAGTACAAGGAAATTTCCGAGCGCGCCGCGCGGCTTTGCGAAGTGCCCGCCGCCTTGCTGGGCTTCATCAACGAGCACCAGCAGTGGTTCCGCTCGACCTTCGGCGAGGCCCTCACCGACCAGAAGGGCAGCAGCTGCTTCTGTGTACAGGCGGTGTGCGGCACCGATCTCTATATCGTTGAGGATGCCAGCGCCGATCCGCTGTTCCGCGATGACCCGCTGGTGCGCGACAAAGGCATCCGCTTCTATGCCGGCATGCCGCTCGTCTCGCGCAGCGGCTTCCCGCTCGGCACGCTTGCCGTGTTCGACCATGTGCCGCGCAGGCTCTCCCACGTGCAGGCCGAAGCCCTGCGCATTCTGGCCGCGCAAGTCCTGATGGAAATCGAACTGGAACGGCAATCGCGTACGGTCGAGGCGCTGGAGACGGGGCAACGCTGCCTGGCGGAAGCATTGAAGGAGCGTACCCGCCACCTGGAATCGGCACAGCGTCTCAATGACATGGGCAGCTGGGAAATCGGGCTGCGCGGCAGGCAGTTGCGCTGCTCGGACGAGATGTACCGCATCTTCGGGCTGGAACGCACGCAGGCCGGCGAAGACATCAATGCGTTCATGCAATTGATCCATGCCGAAGACAGGCAGCAGGTCGTCCTTGCGCTGGAGCACGCGATGAAGGACAGGAGCGCGCTCGATACCGAATTCCGCGTCAGCCGGGCGGACGGCAGCGAGCGCTTCGTGCACATGCGGGCGGAACTCGGCGCCAATCCCGCCGGCGAAGCCTCGCTTTCCGGAACGGTGCAGGACATCACCGAAAAGCGGCAGGCGGCCGAGCACCTGCGCTTGCTGGAAACCAGCGTCGCCCACCTCAACGACATGGTCATGATCACGGACGCCATGACGGAGAAACCGGGACCGCGCATCGTCTTCGTCAACGCCGCCTTCGAGAAGCACACGGGTTACCGCCGGGAAGAAGTGATCGGCCAGTCGCCGCGCATGCTGCAGGGCCCGCAGACCGACCGCGCGCAGCTCGAGCGCGTGCACGATGCCATGCGCCGCCGCCAGCCGGTCTGCGTCGAAGTTCTCAACTACCGCAAGGACGGTGAGGCGTTCTGGGTCGAGATCGACATCGTCCCGGTGTCCGATACCCGCGGCACCGTCACGCATTTCGTGGCGGTCCAGCGCAACATCACCGACCGCAAGCAGCGCACCCTCGAACTGGAAAAAACTACCCGCGCGCTGCAAATGCTCAAGCGATGCAACGAAGCCCTGATGCGTGCCGAAGACCAGGCCGAGCTGCTGCACCGGATCTGCGTGCTCGCAGTGGAAAGCGACGGCTACCAGCTGGCCTGGGTCGGCCTCGTGCGCGACGATGAGCGCAAGACCATCCGCCCCGTTGCGCATGCCGGCAAGCTGCGCGACCCGAGGCGGGCGGGCTCGGCCGAGATCAGCTGGTCGCCCGATTCGGAATTCGGCCGCGGGCCGATCGGCCGGGCGGTGCGCGAGCGCAAGCCGGTGCTGGTCGAGGACATCCGCCAGGACCCGAGCATGGCGCCGTGGCAGGAATGGGCCGACAGCGAAGGCTTCCGCAGCATCATCGCGCTGCCGCTCATGATCCGGGACACCACCTTCGGCGTGCTGGTCCTGTACGACTGCAGTGCGCGCTCCTTCTCGCAGGACGAAATCCGGCTGATGCAAGACCTTGCCAGCGACGTCTCGTTCGGCATCGAGCACCTGCGCGCCCAGCAGCGGCAGCGCCGGCTGGAAGCCGCGATCGTGAAAGTCGCCACCAGCGTCTCGGCCAGTACCGGCAATGCATTCTTCGAACAGCTGGCGTGCAACATGACCGATGCGGTGCGCGCCCAGGCCGGCTTCATCGCCCGCATCATTCCCGGCGAGCCGCTCAAGTGCCGCACCATCGTGGCGGTGGTCGACGGCAAGCTGGTCGACAATTTCGAATACGTCATCAAGGGCACGCCTTGCGAACATCTGCTCACCGAGAGCAGCTGCGTCGTGCTCGACAAGGTGGCCGAGCGTTTCCCGGAATCGCCGCCGCTGAAAGAACTCGGGGCGCGCGCCTACGTGGGCAGCCGCCTCACCGATGCCTCCGGCCAGCTCATGGGACTGCTGTTCGTCCTGTTCCGCACGCCGCTCAAGCAGGTGGACCTGGTGAATTCCACCTTCCGCATCTTCGCCGCGCGCGCGGCCAGCGAGCTGGAACGGCAGGAAGCCGACCAGCGCATCCGCGACCAGGCTTCCCTGCTCGACAAGGCACAGGACGCGATCATCGTGTGCGATACCACGCACCGCATCACCTTCTGGAACAAGAGCGCGGAGCGGCTGTACGGATGGACCGCGGAGGAAGTGCTGCAGCGCCGGAACCAGGAACTGCTGTATGACGACCCCGACATCTTGCGGCTGCCGATGGAGGCGGTGCTGCGCGACGGCGAGTGGACCGGCGAAATGCACCACCGCCGCAAGGATGGCAGCCCTCTCATCGTCGAAGCGCGCTGGACGCGCATTTCCGGCGACGACGGCAGCGTGCAATCGATCCTCGCCATCCATACCGACATCACCATGCGCAAGGCGGCCGAGGAAAAGGTGCAGCAGCTTGCCTTCTACGACCAGCTCACCCGCCTGCCCAACCGCTCCTCGCTGCTGGACCGGCTGCAGCACGCGATCGGCGCCTGCGCGCGCCACCGCAAGCTCGGCGCGCTCATGCTCATCGACCTCGACAACTTCAAGACGCTCAACGACACCCTCGGCCACGACAAGGGCGACATGCTCCTGCAACAGGTGGCCTCGCGCCTGCTCCCTTGCGTGCGGCAGACCGACACGGTGGCACGCCTGGGCGGCGATGAATTCGTGGCCCTGCTCGAAGACCTGAGCAGCAATCCCGCGGAAGCCGCGATGCAGGCCGAACACACCGCGGAAAAGATCCTCGGCGCGCTGAACCAGCCCTACCGCCTGGAAGCCTACGAACACATCAGCACCCCGAGCATCGGCGTGGCGCTGTTCCGCGGCGGCGGCGACACCGTGGACGAAGTCCTCAAGCGCGCCGACCTGGCCATGTACCAGGCCAAGGGCGCCGGCCGCAACACCATCCGCTTCTTCGACCCGGTCATGCAGGCAGCCGTGAAACACCGTCTCGGGCTGGAAGCCGACCTGCGCCACGCGGCGCGCAGCAACGAGTTCGTCCTGTACTACCAGGCCCAGGTGGACCGTGACGGCATCCAGACCGGCGCCGAGGCGCTGGTGCGCTGGGAGCAGCCGAACCGCGGCGTCGTGTCGCCGGCCGAATTCATCCCGCTGGCCGAAGAAACCGGCATCATCCTCCGTCTCGGGGCATGGGTACTGGAATCGGCCTGCTCAACCCTGGCCGAATGGCAGGCCGAACCGCAGACCGCCCACATGACCATGTCGGTCAATGTGAGTGCGCGCCAGTTCCGGCACCCCGACTTCGTCGAACAGGTGTTCGATGTGCTCGACCGCACCGGCGCCGACCCGCGCAAGCTCAAGCTCGAACTCACCGAAAGCCTGCTGGTGGACGACATCGAAACCATCATCGAAAAAATGACGCGGCTCAAGGACAGGGGCGTCGGCTTCTCGCTCGACGATTTCGGCACCGGCTACTCGTCGCTGTCCTACCTGAAACGCTTTCCGCTCGACCAGCTCAAGATCGATCGCTCCTTCGTGCGCGACGTTCTGGTCGACCCCAACGACGCCGCCATCGCCCGGACCATCGTTGCGCTCGGCAAAAGCCTCGGCCTGACCGTGATCGCCGAGGGCGTGGAGACCGAAGCGCAACGGAATTTCCTCGCCGAGCACGGCTGCGAGGGATACCAGGGCTACCTGTTCAGCCAGCCGGTGCCCGCGGGCGCTTTCATCTCGCATGTGCGCGCACTGGGAACGGTGGTGCACTGAGATGCGGGAGGCGTGCACCCGGGTTTTCCCGTCCATCCATTGCGCTGCCGCAGGCAGCACGCGGAAAACAGCCAACGTCCTGCCGCACGAGGTGTCGAACGCTCTCGCCCGGCGCAAATGTTGCGCCGGAACTCCACGGCCTCGGACCTTCACATGACAAGCAAGAACATCACCGTCGGCGCCGCTTCCAGGCTGAAATTGGCATTGGGCGACCTGGCTTTCCTCAAGCGCAACCTCGGCCTGCTCTTGTTCTGGCCGCTCAAGTTCATCCTCCTCGCCCTGATCGGCTGGCATCTGCTGGACATCCACCTGGAACAGGAAAGAGCCGATGCCGAAAGCGCCGCGCTGCAAAAGGCGGAAACCCTGAGCCGCGCCTACGCACAGCATCTGTACCGGGCGCTGGAGGCAGTGGACCAGCTCACCCTGTACGTGAAGGGCGGCTGGGAACTCGGCGGATCGAATTTCAAATTGGAAAAAATGGCTGGCGAGGGCCTGTTCACCGAACAGACCGGATTCTACGTCAGCATCATCGACGCCAACGGCAACCTGCGCACCAGCACCATCCCCGAAGCGCGCCGCGTCAACATTGCCACCGAGCCGTACTTCCAGGTCCACGTGCACCAGCCGGACCACTTCTACGTCGGCACGGCGCGCCTGGGCAATTTCTCGCAGACGCCGGTCGTCCCCTTCTCGCGGCGGCTGCAGGATGCAAGCGGCCGCTTCGACGGCATTGTCCTGGTCTCCGTTGCGCCCGACTATTTCACGTCAGGCTACGACAAAGTCGCCCTCAAGGAATTCGGCTTCCTCGGCATCCTCAGCGCGGACAAGGTGATGCGCCTGGCGCGCATCGGCGATGACGTATTCCTGCCGCACACACAGCGCACCGCGCTGCTGCGCGAGCTGCCCTTGCACGAGCCGGCGGGAAGCGCCATCCTGGGAAGCAAGGACTGGTTCACCGACAAGCGTGCCCGCTATGTCGGCTGGGCAGCGACGCCGGGCTACAAGATGATCACGGTCAGCGGCCTCGACCGCGACAGCGAACTGGCGCCATACCGGGAAGAACGGCGGGCGGCGCTCAGGCAGGGAATCGCCGCCACCATCCTGCTCGGCGTCATCACCCTGGTCGCCATGCTCGCCTCCCTGCATATCGCGTGGCGGCGGCAGCAGCTCCAGACGATGCAGGCCACTTACCGCCGTGCCACCGAAGTCGGCAACGACGGCTTCATGATCGCCCGCGCCCTGTACGACCCGAGGGGTAACGTGGATGACTTTGAAATCGTCGACTGCAACGAGCGCGGCGCGAACCTGCTGCGCTACCGCCGCGAAGAGCTGGTCGGACAGAAGATTTCCTGGATGTACGAGGGCGTCGCCGCCGAGCGCACCATGCGCATGCTGTGCCGGGCGATGAAACACCGCTTCTACGAAGGCGAAACCGAAACCGCCACCATGGGCATTGAAGGCGTGCCGCGCTGGCTGCACATTCGCATCTCGCGCCCGAACGAAGACCTTGCCATCACCCTGCGCGACATCACCGAGCTCAAGTCGCACGTGGCCGAACTCGAACGCCGCGGCAACGAAGACGCCCTCACCGGCCTGCCCAACCGGCACTGGCTCAACGCCTTCCTGCCCAAGGCCGTCGAGCAGGCCGCCGCCAACCGGCGCATGCTGGCGCTGCTGTTCATCGACCTCGACGGCTTCAAGGCCGTCAACGACACCATGGGGCACAACGCGGGCGACGAAATCCTGCGCAACGCCGCGCAGCGCCTGCGCGATGCGACGCGGCCGCAAGACTACGTGGTGCGTATCGGCGGCGACGAATTCCTGGTCATCCTCGAACGCATCGGCCACGCCTTCGACGCCGCCCAGGTCGCCGACCGCGTGCTCGACGCCTTCGGCAACGCCTTCAGGGTCAACCAGGGCGTGCGCACCGTCGGCGCATCCATCGGCATCAGCCTCTACCCGATCGACGGCGCCGACGCCAACACTCTGCTCAACAACGCCGACATCGCGATGTACTCCGTCAAGTCCGACGGCAAAGGCGCCTACCGCTTCTTCGACCCGCGCTTCTCCGAAGCCATCCGCCAGCGCCACCGCATGGAAGCCGAACTCCAGCACGCGCTCGACCACGACCAGTTCGTGATGTACTACCAGCCGCGCGTCGACGTCTCCACAGGCATTACCTCCAGCATGGAAGCGCTGGTGCGCTGGGCGCATCCGGAGCGCGGCATCGTCGGCCCCAACGAATTCATCCCACTGGCCGAAGAAACCGGCCTCATCATCCGGCTTGGCGAACAAGTGATCGAAAAGGTGTTCGCCCAAGTCGCCGCCTGGGCGGCGCGTGGGCAGGAACTGGTGCCGGTATCCATCAACGTCTCGGCGCGGCAGTTCCGCGAATCCAATGTCGCCAACACGCTCGCCTCCTGCCTCGCGCGCTACCGCGTCAACCCCGACCTGATCGAGATCGAACTCACCGAATCATCGATGATCGACGAAGGGCACAACGTGATCGAAACCCTGCAGGCGATACAGGCGATGGGCATCAAGCTGTCGGTCGACGATTTCGGCACCGGCTACTCCTCGCTGTCGCAACTGCAGCGGCTCGACTTCGACGTGATCAAGGTAGACCGCGCGTTCACCACCGAGCTCGACAAACCCAAGGAAGGCGTCGCCCTCATCACCGCCATCATCACCATGGCCCACGCGCTCGGCATGCGGGTCGTCGCCGAGGGCGTGGAAACGATCGAACAGATCGTCACGCTCAAGCAATTGCGCTGCGACGAGGTGCAGGGGTATTACATCTCCAAACCGCTGCCGCCGTCGGACACGCAGCCGATACTGCCAAGGTGGTTTTTCCCGTCCACGACCTGAGGCTCAGAAGCGCTCCACCGCGAACGGCGCAAAGCGCTCCGAGGCCATCCTCCCCGCGGCGGCGTCCGCAATCCAGCGCCCCGTATTCACCGACCCGGTCACCCCCAGGTGGCCGTGCCCGAACGCGCACCACAGCCCCGGATGGCGGCGCACCGGCCCCAGCACCGGCAGCGAATCCGGCAGGCAGGGACGGTGGCCCATCCACATCGAGGGCGCATCCAGTTCCAGTCCCGGCAATCCTTTTACCGCCGCATCGCCCAGCGCCGCTGCACGGCGCGGCGTCGGCGGCATCTTCAGTCCGCCGAACTCCACTGTCCCCGAAATGCGCAGGCCATGCTCCATCGGCGCGGCGAACACCTTGCGGTCGGCGAACACGATGGGTCTGCCGATCGACAGGTTGGGCGAGGACAGGTGCAGGTGATAGCCTCGCTGGCTTTCCAGCGGCACGCGCAGGCCGAGCGGACGCAACAGCGGCGCAGACCATGCGCCGGCCGCCAGCACCACCTGCGACGCCTGGTAGCCGCGCTGCGCGCCCTGCACCCGCCAGCCGCCGGCCTCGCGCGACAAGCCCTGCACGCGGTCGCGCACGAACACCACGCCGCGCTGACGGGCTGCTTCCGCGATCGCCTGTGCATAGGCGAACGGATGCGTGACCGCGCCTTGTTCGGGCATGAACATCGCCACCGTGTAATCGCTGCTCACTGCCGGCTCCAGTGCACGGATTGCCGCTGCATCCAGTCGTTCGCAGCGCACGCCGTGACGTTCGCGCAGGCGCCACGAGCCCGCGTCCTTTTCCAGTGCGGCAGCGTTGCGGTACAGGTGCAACTGCCCGGTCTGCACCACGCGCTGCGGGCAGCCGATTTCTCGTGCCAGCGCGCGGTGATTGTCCAGTGCGCCGGCGAACAGGTCGGTCAACGCGGACGCAATCTCCTCCACTCTCTGCGGCGTTGCGGATGCGACGAAGCGCTGCAGCCATGGCGCTGCACGCAGCCAGTAATGCGGCGGGACGTAGAGCGGGCTGTCGGCTTCGAGCAGCATCTTTGCCGCATTTTTCAGCACGCCGGGCATGGCCAGCGGGGCGACGGAGCCGGTGGAAATTGCGCCGGCATTGCCGAAGGAGCATTGGGAGCCGGGGTCTTCGGGATCGATGACCTGGACGGCGAAGCCTTCCTTCCGGAGCGAGTAGGCGACGCACAGGCCGACGATGCCGGCGCCGATGATGGTGATGGGGTGGGTTGCGGTGTTCATTGGAAAAACGAGGTCATGAGGGGCAACAGCCTAACGGAAAACATGGAAGCTCACACTCAGCCCGCCACATCCCGGAACCCGCGCAATACATGCGCGACATTCACACCGATCTCCTCCACCGCATACCCGCCCTCCATCACGAACAGCGTCGGCAAGCCCAGCCGCGCGAGCTGCGCGCCGAGGCGCAGGTACTCTGGTGTGTCGAGCCGGAATTTCGAGATCGGATCGCCGGCGTAGGTGTCGACGCCGAGTGAGATCACCAGCGCATCCGGCGCGTAGGCCGCGATGCGCTTGCAGGCCGCGTCGAGTGCCGCGAACCACTGCTCGTTGCTGCTGCCCGCCGCCAGCGGATAGTTCTGGTTGAATCCGAGGCCATCGCCCGCGCCCGTCTCGTCCGCGTGGCCCAGGTAGAACGGATACTCCGTCTTCGGATCGCCATGGATGGACTGGAACAGCACATCGGCGCGGTCGTAAAAGATCGACTGTGTGCCGTTGCCGTGATGGTAATCGACATCGAGGATCGCCACGCGCGACGCGCCGTTGTCGAGGAAGGCCTGCGCGGCGACGGCGGCGTTGTTGATGAAGCAGTAGCCGCCGAGGAAGTCCGGCCCGGCATGGTGGCCGGGCGGGCGGGACAAGGCGAAGGCGGCACGTTCGCCCCGTGCGATGCGTTGCTGCGCCGTCAGGGCGATGTCCGCGCCCAGGCGTGCCGCCCGCCACGTGCCCGAGGTGAAGGGCGTGCCGCTGTCGAAGGAGTACATGCCCAGCTGGGCGATGAAATTGTCCGGCTCGACGTCATGGCGGAAACCGCGGATCGGCCAGACGGCGGGAATCGCATCGCGCGTGTTGCCCAGTGCGGTCCAGCTGTCCCAGGCGCGTTCGAGGAAACGCAGGTAGCGGGGCGCGTGTACGCGTTCGATGGCGGTGAGCGGGAAGCTGTCGGGGGCGGAGATGGGGCCGATCTGGTGGTCGGTGACGGCCTTGAAGATGTAGTCGGCGCGCTCCGGCTTTTCGAAGCAGGGGACGAGCTCGCCACGGAAGAACTCGAACTGGCCGCGATGGAGGTGGTGGTCGGGGCTGTAGATGATGTCCATCGTGATGTTGAATCGGGAACGCGGGAGTTGCAAATATAGACGATGCGTGAAAACGCGTGATTCTTCCCCTCGGGGAAATGCGTCACTGCAGTCTGAGCCACGCACTTTCAGGCCCCTTTCCCCTTAAGAGGGGGAAGGGGTTTTACGGTACGCTCCAGGTAATTTCCGATTTGCAACGATTTCCTGCCAAAATAGCACCGCAGCCGCTTCCCCAATCACACAACAAAAAGCCCATGCTACTGCTCGAACTCGTCCTGTTGCTGATGATTTGCGCCGCAGCCCTCAGCTGGCTGGCGCGGCAATTCAAGCTACCTTACCCGATTGCCCTCGTCGTGGGCGGCGCGCTGCTGGGCCTGATCCCCAACCTCCCCCAGTTCCCCTTCGACCCGCAACTCATCCTCGTGATCGTCCTGCCCCCGGTGCTGTACCAGGCGGCGCTGCTGACCTCATGGACAGACTTCAAAGCCCATATCCGCCCGATCAGCCTGCTGGCCATCGGGCTGGTCATCGCCACCACGCTCGCCGTCGGCTTCGCGCTCAAGTTCATGGTGCCTTTGGTGCCCTGGGCCGCGGCCTTCGTGCTGGGCGCCATCGTGTCGCCGCCGGATGCCGTGGCCGCCACCAGCGTCCTGTCCCGCCTGAACATCCCCCGGCATGTCGTCACCATCCTCGAAGGCGAAAGCCTGCTCAACGACGCATCCGGCCTGGTCATCTACAAGCTCGCGATCGCCGCCGTGCTGACCGGCGCGTTTTCGTTTGCGGACGCGAGCGCCCAGTTCGCGATGGTGTCTGTCGGCGGGGTCGTGGTCGGGGTGGTGCTGGCATTTGTCTACATCGCCATCCATCGCCGCCTGCACGACCCGTTCATCGAAGTCATCGCCGTGTTGACGATTCCCTATACCGCATACATCGCCGCCGAATGGCTGCATGTGTCGGGTGTGCTTTCCGTCGTGGCCGCCGGGATCGTGCGCGGGCGGTACGCGCCGGAAATCGTCTCCGCCGAAATGCGGATCATGGCCCGCTCCGTGTGGAACGTGCTTGTCTTCATCCTCAACAGTTTGATCTTCATCCTGATCGGCGTGCAGATGTCGGGCGTGATGGACAAGCTGCAGCTGTATTCGCTGACTGAATTGTTCAGGCTCGGGAGCGTGATTACCCTGGTTGCCATCGCCGTCCGATTCGCCTGGGTTTTTCCAGTGGCGTATCTACCGAGATGGTTGAGCGGCAGCCTGCACGAAAAGGCGCCTCAGCTGCGCAACCGGGAACTGGCGATCATCAGCTGGTGCGGCATGCGCGGCATCGTCTCGCTCGCCGCCGCACTCGCGCTGCCGGCGACGCTGCCCAACGGCGAAGCCTTCCCGGCACGCGACCTCATCATCTTCATCACCTTCTTTGTCATTGCCGCGACGCTCGTTGGGCAGGGGCTTACGCTGGCGCCGATGATACGGAAGTTGAAGGTGGGGGTGGACTGGTCCACGGACGACGAACAGCAGCGGGTGCGGTCGGCGATGCGTGCTGCGGCGTCCGCTGCTATTGATGCGCACATGGCGCAGGTGAAGGCGCCTGCAGAGTGGGCGGATGAACTGCGCTTGGAAATTGCAAACCGCGTCACGTCGGGCGCGACGGAGGGCGTGGAACACACGCCGAAGGATGCCTTGTTATGGCAGCTGCGCTGCGCGGCGATCAAGGCGGAACGCAAGGAACTGATCCGGCTGTGGCGGGGGAATGAGATCAGTGATGAGGTGATGCGGCATCAGGAGGAGGTTTTGGATTATCGGGAGGCGCAGTTGTAGGAGTGGGACCGGATTGCTTTATCGAATCTGCCCCGCTCTATCCTTTCACTGCGCCCGCAGTAAGCCCGGAAACGATTCGCCTCCGGAAAATCAACACCAGCGCCACCACCGGCACGGTCACGATCACCGAGGCCGCCATGATATTCCCCCATGGCAGTTCATGTTCGCTGGCGCCCGAAATCAATGCAATCGCCACAGGGACCGTCCTCACATCTTCGGTAAGAGTGAAAGTCAACGCAAACAGGAATTCATTCCATGCCGCGATAAAGGCGAGCAGGCCGGTGGTCACCATGGCAGGCCACATCAGCGGAATGAAGATGCGTGTCACGATGACCCAGGGGCTGGCGCCGTCCATGGTCGCCGCATCTTCCAGTTCCTGCGGCAAGCCGCGCATGAAGGTGGTCAGGAGCCATACCGTGAAAGGCAGGGTAAACAGCATGTAGGACAGGCTTAACGCAGGCAGCTTGTTATATAGCCCCAGAGCCTTGATCAGGCTGTACATGCCGGACAATACGGCGACCTGCGGAAACATCGATACACCGAGTATGGTGGCCAGCAACAAGCCGCGGCCCTTGAATCGAATCCTGGCCAGTGCATACGCAGCGGTCACGCCGAGCAGCAGTGAGAGCGCGACAACGGAGGTGGCGACCAAGACCGAATTGAGGATATTCGCCGCGAATGGCTGCTCCCGGAACACCGATACATAGTTTCCCCAATACCATTGGCTTGGAAAATAATCGACCCTGAACAGCTGCGACGCCGGCTTCATCGACGAGACGATCGCATAATAGAAGGGAAACACCGCGTACAGCATGATGACGGTGACCAGTACTGCAAAGGCGAGCCTGCCGAAAAATTTTTTCATCGCTACTCCGCATCGAAGCGTACCCTGCCTAGCGCGATGTACATCGCGATGCAGCCGGCAATGATCATGAACAGCAAGGTTGACGCGGCCGATCCATAGCCCGTCATCTGGAATTCGACCAGTTGCTGGCGCACGTAGATCGCCATCGTCATGGTTTTGATATTGTTCGACGTCAGCACATAGATCACGTCGAACACGCGCAGCGCATCCATCGCGCGGAAGATTACCGCGACCATCAGTGCAGGGCGTATCAGGGGCAGCGTCACCTTGAAGAACACCTTGACCGGGTGGATGCCGTCCACACGCGCCGCCTCGTAGCAGTCGGCCGGCAGCATCTGCAATGCCGCCAGAATCAGCAGCGCCATAAAAGGCGCGGCTTTCCAGACATCGACCATCAGCACCGATGCCATCATCAGGTCCGGATCGGAGGTCCACGCCAGCGGCTCCGACAGCAAGCCCAGCGCCATCAATCCATGATTGATGACACCGAACTGGTCGTTCATCATCCAGCTCCACATCTTGGTCGACACAATGGTCGGGACTGCCCAGGGAATCAGCACCGCCGCACGCACGATGCCGCGCCCCGGAAAAGTCTGGTGCAGCACCAGCGCGATCGCCATGCCGACGATGGTCTCCAGCGTGACGGAAACAACGGTAAAGAAAAGTGTATTGCGCACCGCGCGCCACCAGCCATCGTCGGTCAACAGTCCGACCCATTCGCCGTCCAGCCGCTGCAGGTAATTGTCGAAGCCGATAAAGCGGTAGGCGGACAAGTCGGCCAGGCTGGCGTCGGTAAAACTGAATACGAAGGTGTGCAGCAGCGGCCATAGCGCGATCAGCAACAGCGTCACCAGCGTCGGCGCGAGGAACAGCCATGCGGTTTTGGCCCTGGTTTTTTCGAGACCTGATGCGGCTGGCGTATCGGTCCTTGATTCAGGCAATTGCCGCTGTGCGTTGTCCGGCATCGTTCCCCTCACCGATTATGGTTGCATATAAGTTTGCAGTTCATTCCATCGCTCGGTTGCGGGCACGATGGATTAAGCTTCACAATTCTTTTCCCCGTCATTCCGGCTTTCGCCGGAATGACGGGGGGAAGAGAGGCCGAGAAATCGAACGGAAGCGCCCGCCTGCCGGCAACGCAGTAATTGCAAGCCTTTGTACATACAAGCCCTCACAAGTTTGTGGCCGTAGCGCTATTGCCACGTTCCATGCGCACTAATGCGACGCAATTTCGCATCCAGCCGCTTCAAGCTGACGGCAGGATCGTTGCCTTCGCCGACCACGGTGAAGACGGAATTCCAGAATTCCGCGCTGACCTGGTTGTAGCGGGCGCGCGTCACGGTGGACGGGCGAGCGGTCGCATTGACGAAGGTGTCGTAGAGCCTGCCCTGGAACGGATTGGCCGCAAGGATGTCCCGATCGCTGTACAGGCTGCGGATGGTCGGATTGTACGAACCGACCAGCGCGCGGCGCTTCTGCTCTTCCCTGCCCGTCAGGTACAGCACCAGGTCGATGGCCGCGTCACGATTCCGGGAGAATTTCGATACCGCCAATTGCTGTCCGCCCAGTGTCGCCGCATGCCTCCCGTCCGCGCCGCCCTTGGGCAGGGGAATTGCGCCGATCTTGCCCTTGACCGGGCTGTCCGCGCTGTTCGCCGTCGCCCAGGCATAGGGCCAGTTGCGCATGAAGACTGCATTACCGGACTGGAAAACGCCGCGCGCTTCTTCCTCGCCGTAACTCAGCACGCCCTTGGGCGAAATGGTGCCTATCCAGCTGCGCGCCATTGTCAGCGCTGCGACGGCGGCCGGGTTATTGATCGTCACTTTGCCCGCAGAATCGACGATCGTGCCGCCGTTGTAGCTGACGATCCACTCAAGCGCATTGCAGGTCAGCCCCTCGTAGGATTTTCCCTGCCACACATAACCCCACATCCTGGCATTGCCGGCGCGGCGTTCGCCCTCCTGGATTTTCTGCGCGGTGGCAGCGAGTTCATCCCAGGTTTCAGGCGGCTTCTCGCCGTATTGCTGCAGCAGGTCGTCACGGTAATAGAGCAGGCCGGCGTCGATAAACCATGGCATCGCAATCAGGCGGCCACCGACCGTGTTGTTCCTTATGATCGCAGGAAAGTGCTCGTCGACCGCACGACCGGCAGCCGGCGCCAGGTCGACGAAGTAAGAAGCCAGAATGCCGGTCGATATTGCATCGATCATGAAAACATCGACGTCCGGCGATTCGGCGGCCAACAACTGCTGGTACAAGCCGAGCCGATCCGAGGCTGACGGCGAGATCGTCACCAGCCTTACCGTGTTGCCGGTTTTTTGCGCCCACGCCTCTACGCCGTCCTTGCAGATCCGGGCGGCATTGCCGACCGAGTCACATGCGATGGACAAAGTAGCCGCCCAGGATGCGCCGGCGATTGCGCCGCACGCGATGGCTGCGATCCATGCCATCGCTCGTCGGAAGCGCCTGCGGGTGTCGTCCAGGATCCTGTGTTTCTCCATCGTCAGGATGTTCTTTGCGCAACGCTGATAGTGTTGCCGCGCACATCGAATACATAGCAATGCGAGCGCGGAAAGCGCAGCATGACGGTGTCACCTGCACGCTGGCGGGCATCGGACGTCACACGCATCATCAGCGGCAGTGCATATTGCGGCAGCTCGACGTGCAGATAGCCGACGTCGCCCAGATGCTCAACCAGCGTGACGGTCCCTTGCACCGTGTTGTCCTCTCCCGGCGCGGCGATGCAAACGTGTTCCGGACGGATGCCGAGCGTAAGGCGTTCATCTGCCCCAAGCGCATTGGTGTCGGCCGCGACATGCATGGCTTCGCCCGAAACCAGTCGCACGCTGCCGGCGCCGCCCGGACGCACTTCAAGGAAGTTCATCCTCGGCGAGCCGATGAATCCGGCCACGAACTGGTTGCGCGGAGCGTGATACAGCTCCAGCGGCGTGCCGACCTGTTCGACGCGCCCCGTATTGAGCACGACGATGCGGTCAGCCAGCGTCATCGCCTCCACCTGGTCATGCGTCACATAAATCATGGTCTTGCCGAGATCGCTGTGCAAACGCGCGATTTCGACCCGCATGTGCACGCGCAAACCCGCGTCCAAATTGGACAGCGGCTCATCGAACAGAAACACCTGCGGATTGCGCACGATGGCCCGGCCAATGGCGACGCGCTGGCGCTGGCCGCCCGACAATTCCTTCGGTTTGCGCTCGAGCAGGTGGCTTAGTTGCAGTACAGCAGCCGCCTGCGCGACCGCCCGGTCGATGGAAGCGGCGTCGGCTTTGCCGAGCCTCAGGCCGAACGAAATGTTTTCCCGCACCGTCATGTGCGGGTAGAGCGCATAGCTCTGAAACACCATCGCCACACCGCGTTGCGGCGGCGGGACATCGTTCACCAGCCGGTCACCGATATACACGCTTCCGGCGCTCACGCTTTCGAGACCGGCGATCAGACGGAGCAGCGTCGTTTTGCCGCAGCCCGACGGACCGACAAACACGACGAACTCACCGTCATCCACCGTCAAATCGATTCCGCGCAAGATCTCGGTATGGCCATGGAATTTGCTGACACCCTTCAGAATCACATTCGACATTGGCGTTCCTGGCGTCACATGTGCGGTGCGCCGCTAGGGCTTGAAAGCAGGTGTTGCGATGTTATTACCGGGTGGGAGAGGTATGTTGAGACAACGCAAGGTGAGGACTGTGGCGGCGGCACGATTCCTGGCATATCCGGGAGGGCGTGATAGGGGAGTTGCTAGTGAACATCTTCGTCGAAATGTGTAGGGTTAGGCTCCATGCTGGGAAGCGTGATCAGCGTGGTTGCCATCGCCGTCCGGTTCGCCTGGGTGTTTCCGGTGGCGTATCTCCCGCGCTGGCTGAGCGGGAGCCTGCATGAACAGGCGCCCAAGCCGCGCAACCGCGAACTGGCGATCATCAGCTGGTGCGGCATGCGCGGCATCGTCTCGCTCGCCGCCGCACTGGCGCTGCCGACCGCCCTGCCGAATGGCGAGCCCTTCCCGGCACGCGACCTGATCATCTTCATCACCTTCTTTGTCATTGCCGTGACCCTCGTAGGCCAGGGACTCACCCTGACGCCGCTGATACGGAAACTGAAAGTGGGCGCGGACTGGTCGACGGCCGAGGAACAGCAGCGCGTGCATGCCGCCGCGCGTGCAGCAGCGATCGCTGCCGTCGATGCGTACCTGGCGCAGGTGAACATGGTATTAAAGGGGGGGGACGGCCTCCGATCTCTGCCTGCTAGCCTACTGTCACAAGCATTGGAAAAAGAATAGGGCACGTCAATTGGGGTAGAGATTTCACCATTGAAAGTAACTCGACAGCCATGCGTCGATAAAGTCAAAGCGCAATACTTTCAGATGATTCGTTTGTGGAAGACATGAAATTCCAACGCCTGCCAACTTTGGTACTAGCTGGTCAATCTGCCCTGTGAATTCAAATAGCGGGCCCCCGCTCATCCCTTCGGGATACGGCATAGATATTTTGCTCAAGTCGGATCCCCACATATTCTTTCTGTCGAAATCGAAATAGATAAATGGTGATATTGGGTCATCTGTTGGCCAAGCATTGCTTATCAACATGGTGATGTTCCGCTGACACGGTTTCATCTCCTGTCCTGTATGTGCCTTGTTCCGACTTGCGGGAAAGCCAGTGAATGCAAACGGCCTCAGTCTTGAATTTTGATCGAGAATCGCGACGTCTTCATACTTAAAAAACTTGATGTGCGCATATCCTTCCTTCGGCATTTTCCAGAGAGGGGCAACTGCGATATCGAGGTCTCTATCAAAAAAGAATTCAAGTTTAGAGAGGGAAATAAATTCTTTTCTTCCTCTCGTAATGAGAAAGGCCCCGGTATTTTTCCTGATGTATTCAATTGAGTCCTCAAGGACGTGATACGCGGTAATAAAAAATGGCCACCCATCACGCTCATAGAAAAATCCACTCCCAAATCCTTGGAGCCCTTTTGCAAAGGTTGTGGTTGCCACTAGAGAGACCGACTTGTTTCGCTCTTCGATACGCTCCTCAATTTGAGAGTAAATCCATTTCATGGTCTCTACAGGGTAGGAATTCGCTTCGATAGAAAAGCCTTTAGTTTTCATCGCGACCTCGGATCGCATGCATTCTGAGAAATAATCCAAGTGTGCATATATGTTCCTTTTTTCTACGGCAGGTACAGTTTCGTTGGCTAGGCGCAAGCAAATCCTCGTTGACGTTTCAGTCAGACCGTCGAAGTAAATAAGGCTCCCGAAGGAGCCTTATTTTTAAACATAGAGTCGCAAATCAAACATCAATATTCCCCGCCTGCAGCGCATTAGTCTCAATAAACGCCCGCCGCGGCTCCACGTCATCCCCCATCAGCGTAGTGAAAATCTGATCCGCAGCAATAGCATCCTCAATCTGCACCCTCAACAACCGGCGCACATTCGGATCCATCGTGGTCTCCCACAGCTGTTCCGGATTCATTTCACCCAGCCCCTTGTAGCGCTGCTTGGACACCCCACGCTCAGCCTCATCACGCAGCCAGTTCATCGCCTCATGGAAGTCCTTGATCGCGATTTCCTTGGCCTTGTCGCCCTGGCCGCGGCGTACTAGCGCGCCCGGGCCGATCAGGCCCTTGAAGGTGGCGGCGGCGGCCGAGAGCATCTGGTAGTCCGGGCCGTGGATGAAGTCGGCGTCGATGACGCTGATCTTCATGTTGCCGAAGTGGCGGCGCTCGATGCGCAGCATGTGCTTGGCGGAGAGTTCGTCCGACTTCACGACGACGGCAACGCTCGGGTCGTTGATGGCCTTCGTTAGTGCCTGGGCTGATGCTTCCGCATTCTCGGCGTTGTCGAGGTTGAGCGTCACGCCGGTCATGATGGCCGACAGCGCCGCTTCGTCCATCGCGCGCGACAGGCGCATGATGATGGCGTTGGCGGTGTTGTACTGACG
>Ga0196971_1000526_pt1 | contig 27359 bp, 29 predicted proteins | sample S1v_1013CmetaG_FD_148660 | JGI IMG/M metagenome (GOLD analysis project Ga0196971, IMG submission 148660) | Soil microbial communities from Anza Borrego desert, Southern California, United States - S1+v_10-13C | ecosystem: Environmental > Terrestrial > Soil > Desert | place: USA: California...
TCGCACGTAAAGGCGCAGGCGCCGATACGGTGAGCGCCGGCGAGATCGAGCGCGCGCTCCGCGCCGGCGTGCCGCCCGCGCGCATTATCTTTTCCGGCGTCGGCAAGACCGAGGACGAACTTTCGTTCGCCGTTCGCACTGGCGTGCATCAGATCAATGTCGAGAGCATCGCTGAACTCGAAACATTGTCGCGCTGCGCCGCCGCGCTGAACGCCAAGCCCGCCATCGCCATCCGCGTGAACCCGGACGTGGGCGCCGGCGGGCACGAGAAAATCTCAACTGGCAAAGGCGACGCGAAGTTCGGCGTTTCGATCGACCAGGCGCTGGCGCTCTACAAGCGCGCCCACGCCGATCCGCATCTCGCCGCCAAGGGCCTCGCCGTGCACATCGGCAGCCAGATCAAGGACCTCGCGCCGCTCGAAGCTGCGTTCAAAGTGTTGCGCCGCATGGCCGAACAATTACGCGGCGAAGGCGTCAGCATCGAACTGCTCGATCTCGGCGGCGGCTTAGGCGTGCCCTACTTTCACGACCCCGACCCGCCCTCGCCGGCTGAATACGCGGCGATGGTCGAGCGGGTGTTCGCGGGATTCGACATTGCACTCGCCTTCGAACCCGGCCGCATGATCGCCGGCAATGCGGGGGTGCTTCTGTCGCGCGTGATCCGTTCGCAAGAGCGCCCAGGCCGGCCGATCCTGGTGCTGGACGCAGGCATGAACGATCTCATCCGTCCCGCCATTTACGACGCCTATCATGACATCAAACCACTGCGGCAAGCGCAGAGCGCGCCGTTGCAGAACTATGACGTCGTCGGCCCGATCTGCGAAACCGGCGATACCTTCACTCGCAACCGGGCGCTGCCCGACTTGCAGCCCGGCGATCTCGTCGCATTCATGACGGCCGGCGCCTACGGCGCGGTGATGGCCTCGACCTACAACGCCCGCGCGCTCGTACCTGAAGTGCTGGTAAGCGGCGACAAGTTCGAGATTGTGCGCCGGCGCTGGACGCTCGAAGATCAGCTCGCACTCGAACGCATGCCGGATTGGCTGGGGGAATAGTCAGATGAAACATTGGGCCGTCATCGCCGCCGCATTCGCTCTCGCATCGTGTTCGCAGCAAACGCCGCCGCCTGCTGCGTCGCCGCAAGATGCGTTCTTCGCCAATCTCTCGGCGCTCTGCGGCACGGCCTATGCGGGACGCGTCGTCAGCGCCGACGCCGCCGACGCGGACATGGCCGGCGAAACGCTGGTGATGCACGTGCGCGATTGCAGCGCGGATGAAATTCGCATCCCCTTCAATGTCGGCGAAGACCGCTCGCGCACCTGGGTGATCACACGCACTGACGCAGGCCTGCGTCTGAAGCACGATCATCGGCACGAAGACGGCTCAGAAGACGTGCTGACGCAATATGGCGGCGACACCGCCAACGCGGGCACAGCGACGCGCCAAGAGTTTCCGGTCGATCAGTTTTCACAGAATCTTTTCATCGCCAACGGCATCCCGCAATCGGCGACCAATGTCTGGGCGGTCGAGATCAATCCGGGCCAGACCTTCGCTTACGAGCTCAACCGGGAGAACCGGCACTTCCGAGTCGAGTTCGACCTTCGCCAGGAGGTCGAGACGCCGCCGACATCTTGGGGCGCCGAGCCGGTCCCACATTAACGGGCGTTAGCAAAACCGGCGGTTCCGGGCTGGCCTTGGTCATGGTTTGGCCAGAGCCGGCCTGTTAGGGTCGCTTGCCGGCATGAGATTACAGGACGCCCTCGACCAGCTCGCCCGCGAGACGGCCCGCGCCCGGCGCCGGCTGACGCTCGAGCGCGGCTTTCGCGTCTGGATGCCGCTTGCGCTGGCGGTGGGCGCCTGGGCGATCATCGCCATGGTCGGCCTGCATGAGCGGCTCCCGCTGCTCATACAAAGTCTCACCGCCGCCGCTGCGCTCGCCGGCTTTCTCTATTTCGTCTGGCGCATCGCCCGCTGCTGGCGCGCGCCGACGGAAGAAGAAGCGCGCGCGCGCCTCGCCGCCGATTGCCGGCTGGACGCCGCCGCATTCGATGCGCTCGGCGATCAGCCGACGCGCTACGATGCCTTCTCGATGGCGCTGTGGAAGCGCGAGCGCGAGCGCGCACTTGAGCGGGTCGAGAAAACCGAACGCGCCAATACCTCGCTCGACTTCCGGAAGGTCGATCCCTATTGGCTGCGCTACGCACTTGGCGCAGCGCTGGTGATCGCGCTCGCGGTCGGTAATTTGAATGCGCCAGACCGGCTGGCGCGGGCGTTCTTACCCGATCTCGGCCCACTGTTCGGCGATCAGGAAATGGCGATCGAGGCTTGGGCGGCGCCGGCTGATTACACGCACGCCGCGCCGGTTTCGCTCAGTGACCGGCTTGGTGAAACTGTCGCCACGCCGCCATCGGTCGAGGTGACGGTGCGCCTAACTGGCCCGACCGGTGCGCCGCGCTTGGTTTTCGAAGGCTACGGCCCACGTCAAAGCGTGCGCTTCACCCGCGCCGCCGACGGCGCTTGGGAAGCAAAGATGCAGGTGCCGGGCGCGGGGCGACTAAAGATCGTGCGCTTTCACAGCCGCGGGCATTGGCGCATCAATCCGTCACGCGATGCGCGCCCGAGCGCTGCGTTCACCGCGCCACTGGCCCAGCTGGCCGATGAAAACGTGATGATCGGCTGGCGCGCGCGTGATGATTATGGCGTGCGGCGGCTCGCTTTGCGCGTCCGACCGGTGCGCCCGCCGCCGGGCCTGGCGCAGGCCGATCCGATCGACGCAGACATCGAGACGCCCACTGGCGATCCGCGCGAAGCGCAAGCCGAGACTCAGCTCGATCTCGCCGCGCATCCTTACGCGGGCATGGAAGTCGAAGCGCGGATCGTCGCGTTCGACGCGCTGGGCCAAGAGGGCGTCAGCGAGGCGATGCGCTTTACACTGCCCGAGAAGGTCTTCCTGCAGCCGCTCGCGCGCGCCGCGATCGAAATCCGCCGCCATGTTTTGGCGGAGCGGCGCGCCTATGACGAAGAACGCCCCGTCCGGCGCCGCACCGTGCCGGCAGGTGACATTCTGCTCGGGAATCAACGCATCGAAATCCGCGACTACGATCGCCGCCCTGCCTTGCAGCGTGCGCCCGAAGGCATTCGTCGCGCCACGCGCCTGATCGATGCGCTGACGATGACGCCGGAGGACGGGTATTTCCGCGACCTTGCCGTCTATCTCGGCTTCCGCATGGCCCGCGCTGAACTCGATACGGCGCGCACGATCGAAGACACTGACATCGCCGCTGATACGCTTTGGCGCACGGCGCTGCGCGCCGAATATGGCGGCGCGGCCGATGCGCGCCGCGCTTTGGAAGAAGCGCAACGCCAGCTGGCCGAGGCGCTGGCGCAGAACGCGCCGCCCGAACGCATCCGTCAGCTCATGGACGCGCTGCGGCGCGCCACCGACAATTACATGCAGGCCTTGGTGCAGGAAGCGCTGCGCAACGGCGATCGCCAAAACATGGAGGACACCGAGGATCAGACCACGCTGAGCAGCCGCGACATCGAAGATATGCTGAACGAGGTGCAGCGCCTTTCCGAACAAGGCCGCCACGCCGAAGCGCAGCAGATGCTCGAACAATTGGCCAATATTTTGCAGAATTTGGAAGTGCAGCTCGAGCAGACGCAAGGCGGTGAAGGCGAGCCAGGCGAAGGTGAAGGCGAGCAGCAGATGCAGGAGAGCATGGACCAGCTCTCCGAAGCGATGGGCGATCAACGGGCGCTGCGCGACCAGACCGAACAAGCGCAAGAACAAGGCCAGCAGCAACAGCAACAAAGCCAAGGCGGCAGCGGCGGCAATCAGCAAGGCGGCATGGGCGGCGACGAATTGGCAGCACGTCAGGCCGAAATTCGCGAGAGCTTGGCAGAAGCGCAGCGTATGGCGGAAGCAGGCGGCGGCGCGCCGAGCGATGATCTGAACGCCGCCGGCGAAGCAATGCGGCGCGCCGAGGATGCATTGCGGCGCGGCGATTTTGACGGCGCGGAGAACGCGCAATCAGCGGCGCTCGATAGTCTGCGCGAAGGCGCCGAAGCGCTGGCCGGCGAGATGCGGGCGCGCGGCCGCCAGCGTCAGGGCGAGCAAGGCGAAGGCGAAAGCGGCGACCGCGATCCGCTGGGACGCACCACGGGCGGCGCCGATAGCGGCGATGGCGTCAGCGTGCCGAACCAATCCGATCCGGCCCGCGCGCGGGAGATTTTCGATGAAATCCGCCGCCGCGCGCAGGACCCCAACCGGCCGGAAGCTGAGCGCGAATATCTCCGCCGCCTGCTGGATCGCTTCGGCGACAGCTGAATTCGTTGAGGAGTTCGTCCATGCTGAAACGCACCTTCACCGCCGCGTTGCTGGTCACGGTGGCGGCCTGTTCGCCGCCGGCGGCGCAAGATGCGCGCGAAGCGCCGCAGCCGAGCCCGGCGCAGGAACTCGCCTGCAACACGCTGACGCCAGATGTTTCTAAGCAGGTCGCAGTCACTGACGCGCCGGTCACTGCTGCCGCCGATTTGCGTGGCGGGCGCATCGCGCCCGGCGTTTATGACCTCGCAAACGCCCAGCGCGCTGGCGAGGCGACTGGCTGGCAAGGGACCCGCGCCGTGGCGGTGGAGGTCACAGAAGATGCAGCGACCGGCGCCGTCACGCTCAATTGGGCCGGCACGACGCCAACGAGCCTGATCGATCGCTGGACTGCGACGCTTACCGATGCGCCCGAAGGCCGCCTCGCCTATTCATGCGGACGCATTGGCGAGGTGGCTGCGGATTTTTCAGCCGCAGACCGCGCGCTCGAACTGCGCTTGACCGATGGCGCGAACGGCACGCTCGAGCTCAGCTTCACGCAACGCTAGCGCAAACGACAGTGTTTCGCCTTGACGTTGTGCGCCCAGCCTGTTGGCATGCGTGCAATGCCGCACCGTGTCGTTTCACACTTGGGGGAGTTTGACGTACGCGAACGGCTGGCGCCGTTGCCGGCGTGGCTCAGCCAATTCGCGTTCGCCATTTTCTGCCTCGGCATGGAAGTGCTGCTGCGGCTTGCGATCAATGCCGTCGCGCCGGGCTCAGCGCCGTTTGCGGTGATCTACCCCGGCATCCTGGCGGCGACCCTTTTTGCCGGCTGGCAGTCCGGTCTGATCGTGCTGATCATCTCAGAATTGGCGGCTTGGTACTTCGTCATTCCCGCGCAGATGAGCTTCCAGCTTAGCAATCCCGCTGACGGACCGCGCATGCTGGTGATCCTCTTTACCGGCTGCCTCGTCATCGCGCTCGCCGACATCTTCCGCCAGGCTGTGCAACGGAACGCGCGCGTGCGCAAAGCTCAGCTTGACGAGCAAGCGCTGTTATTGCGGGAAATCGATCATCGCATCAAAAACAATTTCGCGATGGTGACGAGCTTGATCGATATCCAGCGTCGCCGTTCGAACGATGCAACAGTGAAAGAAGCGCTGAGCGAAGTGTTGTCGCGCGTTGATAGCTTCAGCCGCGCGCACCAGCATCTTTATCACGACCAGCGAAACGTTAGCTCGGTGCAGATGAAGGAATACATTCACGGCCTCTGCGACGCGCTCGCGCAAGCGCTCACATTGCGGGGCGCCATCACTCTGACATGCAATTCCGACGATGCGCTGATCGACCGCGACCGCGCCGTCTCGATCGGACTATTGATCAACGAGCTCGTCACCAATGCCGCGAAGCACGCGTTCAACGGCAGAGAGACCGGCATCGTAACCGTCAGCTTCCGCCGCATCGACGATGGTTGGCGGCTCTGCGTCGAGGATGATGGCGTTGGACTAGCCGCGAAACGCGAGAGCAAAGGCCAAGGCGGATTGGGTCAGCGACTGGTGGACGCCTTCGTCCGCCAAGCGCACGGCACACTCTCCACCGAGAGCGCAGATCCCGGGACGCGCGTCATCGTCGAACTGAAAGACGCGCCAGCGGCTTAGATCGCAGCGATGTAGGGCAAACCGCGATAACGGCCCTTGTCGTCCATGCCGTAGCCGACCAGGAAATCGCTCGGCGCATCCCAGCCGATCGCTTCGATCGGCTCGCCCATTGCCTGCGGCTTGCGCACGAAGGCGCACGCTACTGTCTGCGTTGCGCCCTTCGCCATCAGGTGCGCACGCGCGAAGGCAATGGTGCGGCCGCTATCGAACACGTCATCGAGGATCAGCACTGGCCGTCCCTCGATGGAGCGGGAAATATCGGCGCGGACGACGACTTTGCCGGAGCTTTCGCGGTCATCGCGATAGCTCTCGAGCCATAGTGAATCATAAATCGGATGCCGGCCGCGCCGCTCGAACGCGCGCATGAGATCCGCGGTGAACGGGATCGCGCCTTGCAGTAAAGCGACGACGGTCCAGCCATCACCCACTTGCACAAGCGTGTCGGCGAGCTGCTCTACACGCTTTGCGATTTCGGTTTCGTCAAGCAGGACGCGCAAGCGCGTCTCAGCCGTTCGTGCTGCGCAGGCCTTCGATCGGGCCGATCTCGCTCACCGTGCCATGCGGCGCTTCTTGCACCGGCTGGTCGAGCACAAGCGGCTCTTCGGTGTGCGCCGACGGCGACACCATTGCCGGGCCGCCGGCGAACGAGGCCTCGCCAAAGCTGGCGAACGTCGCTTCGAGATCGACGGCGTCGGCCGGCGGGTTCTCGACACGGATCTGGAACGGCACCGCACTGCCCGCAGCGATCGGCTGATCGGTGATCGCATTCACCAGCTCGAAAATTTCCTGCGAGTTGGTGTCGCGCAGCGACACGCGCACTGGCGGGACGAGCTTGTCGTCGCGGCCGATATTACGAACTTCGCCGCTGACCAGAAGGATCGGCGTCGGCCCATCGAAGGCGCGCTCGACGGCGAGGTCGTAGAATTCGAGCCCGTACACGTTCACGTCGAGGCCGAGCGCGGCAAAGGCGCTGGCCGAACGCGGCCACACTTCGGCGACGTCCTGACGGAATGCGACCATGCCGGTGGCCGAAGCGGCCAGCGAGGCGGCGGTTGCAGTCCACACCACGGCGGCGGCGCGGGCGCGCTCCTTGCGCATGCGCTCAGCCTGCTGGGCGCGAAATTTGGCCGCGGCGGACGGGGCCGGACCAGGCTGCTCCGCGGCGCGGCGCAAACGCTCGACGCGCTCGCGCGTCAGCGGCTCCTGCGCCGGCGGCGCTTCGGCGCGCACGGCTTCCGGCGCTTCCGCCGAGGTGCGCAATTCAAGCTGCGGTTCGGCGAACCATGAGAACCCGCAGGCGGCGCAACGCACGGTACGGCCCGCCGGGCCGATGGCCGCGTCGTCAGCGTAATAGCGAGTTGAGCAAGACGTGCATGTTAGGATCATGGTAATGAAACGTTCAGCTGCCCCAGTAACGTTTGTTCGTGCATTGATTCTATTAAGCTTGTCTAGTTATGGCCCGGTTAAACCCCACTGACATCGAACTGTTCGAGCGCGGAGTCTTGGTCCGCCTCTCGAACGTCGACGCCGGCTATGGCGCCGCCACCGTGCTTCTGGGTGTTGATTTCGAAGCGCGCGCTGGAGAAGTCGCGCTCGTCACCGGTCCCGCCGCTGCTGGTAAGACTACGTTAACCCATGTCTTGCGCCTAGCGCTGCCGCCCCGCTCTGGACGAGCTTTAATCATGGGCGCCGACATGGCCCGCACGAGCGGCCGACAGCTCGCCGAAGTCAAACGCAAGATCGGCTATGTCGCTGAAAATCCTACGTTCATCGAGCATTGGAGCGCGTTCGACAACATCTCCATGCCGCTCAGAATGGTCGGCAAGAAGCCGCGCCAGTACGCCGACGATGTACGCGAACTTGTGGATTTCGTCGGCATCGGCGAAGCGGCCGATCTGCCGATGGAAAAGCTTTCCGGCGCCGAGCGCCGCCGCGCGGCGATCGCGCGGGCGCTTGCGGCCAAGCCGCATCTCATTTTGGCGGACGATCCGACCGCAGGCATGTCCCCTGCCGACGGCCGGCGCGTGGTGAAGCTTCTGGCTGAGATGCGCCGCGTCGGCGCCGGCGTGGTGATCGCCAGCCAAGATGAGAGCTTGGCCGAATGTGCGCCGATGGACGTGTGGCGGATCGAACGCGGCAGGATCGCCCGGGTCGCCGCCCCGCTGGAAGCTGAGACGCAGGAATGAAGAACGCGCTCGCCGGCGTAGAACGCGCCCTGTTTTTGACGCTGGTGTTCGCCGCCTTCGCCGCGGCGGCGGCCGGATTGGCGGCGCGCGCGGCGGATCGGGTGGCCGTGCACTATGAAAACGAGCGCAACGGCTACGCCATCGTTCGCGTGCTGGCGCCGGAAGGCTCGGCTGGGCTGATGGCGGCGGAGGCGGCTCTGGCTGAAGCGCCCCACGTCGTCAACGCGGCGCGGATGAGCGCAAACCGGGCCGCCATGCTACTGACGCAGTGGGGCGGCGCTGAAATAGGCGCTGAAGACATCCCGGCGCTACGGCTGATCGAAGTCGAGATCGCCGCCGCTGGCCCCAACGCGGATGCAGCCGGAGACATTACCGCCGCCCTCGCCCGGGGCGGGGTGACGGCCGAAGTGATCGCCGCGCCCGCGGAGATCGCCGGTGGCGGCATGGCGGCGCGGGTACGGACGGCGGCGCTTTGGGGCGCCGTCGCGTTCGGCTTGGTGATGGGCATTATCGTTTCGCTCGCCGCGCGCGGCCTTGCGGCGCGGCGGCGCGAATTGGTGACGGTGATGTGCGATCTCGGCGCGACGCGCAGCCAAGCCGCCGGCCGGATCGCCGACGAAGCGGCGGTGATGGGACTCTATGCGGGGCTTCTGGGCGGCGCGCTCGCTGGGCTCACGGGCCTGGTGGTGATGCTGCTGGTCATTCCAGGCGCGAGCGCCGAAGCTTTGCCGGCGATGATTCTGCCGATCGATCTAGCGCCTATCGTTGCAGCGCCGCTGGGCGCAGCGGTTGCCGCCGGCGCCGGCGCACGCAGCGCCGCCGCTTACTTCCATGCGAAGGCGGCGAGGCTCGGCTGATGCGCCACGTGCTGACATGGGTCGGCATCGGCCTCGTTTTGCTGTTCGTTGCAGGCTTCTGGAATTTCGCCGAACGCGTGCGCCAGAAGCCCGCGCCGCCGCCGCAGGCGGAGGCGATCGTGGCGCTGACGGGCGGCTCGCTGGAGCGGCTTTCGACCGGCGTGCGTTTGCTGGAAGAACACAAGGGCGAGCGGCTGCTGATCTCCGGCGTCAACCGCATCGTCACCGACGCTGAATTGTACGAAGTGCTGAGCGTCGATGGCGAACTTGGCGAATGCTGCATCGATGTCGGCCGCGCCGCCGAAGACACGCTCGGCAATGCGTCGGAAACCGCGGCATGGGCGCGCGAGCATCGCTATAAGAGCATCATTCTCGTCACCGATGATTATCACATGCCGCGCTCGCACGCCGAACTTTCGCTGGCGCTGCCCGGCGTGGAAATCCACCCCTACCCGGTCCGCACCCGCTGGACCGATCCGGCGCTGTGGCGCAGCGACCTTGGCGCGGCCGGGCGGCTTGCGTCCGAATACGTGAAGTATCTCGTCATACGCGGCCGCGAGGCGGTGATTGATCTTGGCCGCGGCGGCGGCGCTGCTAAAGACGGCGCATGAGGCTCGTGCGTTCGTTCATTTTCGCCGTCTGGCTCTACGCTTCGATGGCGTTCGTCGGCTTGGTGCTTTGGCCGTTCGTGCTGATGGACGATAATCACGTCTATCGGGCGCAGCGTTGGTGGTCGCACGCGACGCTTTGGGGACTGCGCTGGATCATCGGCGCGCGGGTCAGCTTCGAGGGTTTGGAGCATGCGCCCAAGGGCGGCGCGCTGATCGCGATGAAGCATCAATCGATGCTGGATACGATCGTGCCGTCGCTGTTCCTGCCCAAGTCCACCTTCATCTACAAAGCCGAACTCGGCGGCACGCCGGTGATGGGCGCCTATCTGCGGAAGAACCAGATCGCCGTCGATCGCGGCGGCCACGCGAAGGCGCTGAAGAGCCTCGTGCGCGGCGCGCGCGAGGCGGTGGCGAAAGGCCGGCAGGTGGTGATCTTCCCGGAAGGCACGCGCCAGCCGCTCGATGCGCCGCCGGATTACAAGCCGGGCATCGCGGCGATGTATAAGGATCTCGGCATTCCGGTGACGCCGGTGGCGGTCAACACTGGACTGATCTGGAAGCCGAAAGGACTGATGCGTTGCCCCGGCCACGTGACCTTCAGGGTGCTGCCGCCGATAGCGCCAGGCTTGCCGCGCGAGGAATTTATGCGTGAACTTGAGCGCGTTATTGAAACCGAGACCCAGGCCATGTTGCCGCCCGATAAGCGGCGCAGCGTCTCGCTATGAAACGCAAATGGCTTTGGCTCGCGGGCCCCTGGGCGTTGTTCCTCGTGCTCGCAATCGGCTGGGTCACGTACTGGAACATCGTCGCCAACGCCGCTGAGCAACGCATCCGCGCGGTGATCGCCGAGCAGCAGGGGCGCGGTGCGAACGTCAGCGTCGAGCGCATTGTGCGGCGCGGCTTTCCGGTGATGCTGCGCTTTGAACTGCACGACGCTGTGTACGGCCCTGCCCGCGGCGCGTGGGAGGCGACGACGGAACGCGCCGACCTTCACCTCAACATCCTGAACCCACAGCACGCGACACTGAAAGCGGAAGCGCCGATCGCATTTGCGCGCGCTGGCGGCGCGGTCACTAACATCAGCGCCGACGCATTGATCGCGACGTTGCGTATGGATGGGCGGCGGCTCGCGACAGCGGGCATTGAAGCCGACAATCTGACGCTCGACGATCCGAATGAAGACGGCGTGCTGACGATCGGCAAATTGGTGGTCGCCGCGCGCCCGGATGCGCGCGCCGAAGGCGAATACCAAATCTCGTTCGACGCGCAGCGGCTGGCCTTGCCGCGCCCGGTGCGCAGCTTCGAAGCGTTCGGACAAGATGCGCCTGTGTTGCGCGCGGCGATCGTAGTTGAGCAAGCGGCGGCTTTGATGGCGCCCTCGCCCAGCGATCCGCTCGCGCCGTGGCGCGAGGCGAACGGGCGGCTGCGCTTCGAGGCGCTCGAACTGCAGTGGGGTCCGCTGCAGACTACGGGACAAGGCTGGGGCGGTTTGGATTCTGAGCGCCGCCTGCAAGGCTCGCTCACGCTGCCAATCGAAGAGCCTGGACCCGTGTTCAGCGCCATCGCCAATGCCCCGAACGTCGATGAGGACGCGCGCCGCGCCATCGGCCTCCTCGCCACCGCGTTCGCCATCAGCGGCGACGACATCACGCTCGATGTGGATGCGGCGGGCGGCGTGTTGCGGCTGGAAGGTGTCGGGGTGCGGACGTTGCCCGCGGTCTACTAGCGCTGCGGCAGCCTCAAACAATCTCCACCGGAAAATGGCGGTGTCCGCGTTTGATGCGATATGCCTCAAAGTCGCGACGATCGAGCGTGAAGACTTTTCGCGTTCCTAGAATTTCGGCCGCGGTGATCACCGACGCGTCCGCTAAGTCCATCGGATGATCCCGGTACAGCTCCATCAATTCGAACCCACGCTCCAGTTCGGCGTCAGACGAAAAGTGTACTGCCATTGAACCTTGTCCGATGAACACACGCAACTGCTCTGAGCCGCGGCTTTCGGGCGAGAGGATGTGAAACACCTCTGTGAGGACAGGCAGCGTGGTGACCAACGCGGCCCGGAAGGAACGAAGCCGCTCGCGGCACGTAGCGTGGCTCTTATCTTGCGGGTCGAACAGCGCGATCAGCGGGCCCGCATCGACGATGATCATTTTCTATGTTTGCGCATGATCGCCGCACGCGCCGCCTCACGCGATTGCGATGCCGGCCCTGACGCGTAGCCGCCGGGTCCTAGGTCGAGGCCCGCGTAAACTTCATAAGGGCTCTTGGCGGGCTCTCGAGACAAAGACTGGTCCAACAACCGCATGCCATGCTTCAGTATGTCGGACGAGGTCCATCCGGTGCGCCGGCGCAGCCGTTCGAGGAGTCTTTCGTCCTCCGGCTCCATGCGAACTGTCTTCATGCCCATTTGGCGCGCCCGTAATACAGATGGTATTACATACAACGCGGCGCCGAGATAATCAAGCGTGGGCCGATTCGCCCCCTAATTCTCCCGGCCCCAATTCGGCGCCGGCGTATCTTGCCCTGCTTCGATCACTTCGCGCCGCATGCGGCGGGCGCGGTCGAACAGGTCGTAGAGCGTATCGCCGTCGCTCCAGCGGATCGCGCGCTGCAGTGCGGCCAAATCTTCCGAGAAGCGGCCGAGCACTTCAAGCACGGCTTCGCGATTGTTCAAGAACACGTCGCGCCACATCGTCGGATCGGACGCGGCTATGCGGGTGAAGTCACGAAAACCCGAGGCGGAATACTTCACCACTTCGCTTTCGGTGACGCTCTCCAAATCCTCCGCCATCGCGACGATGTTGAACGCGATCAAGTGCGGCAAGTGGCTGGTGACAGCGAGCACGACGTCATGGCGCTCCGCGTCCATGCGCTCGACGTTGGCGCCGAGCGCACGCCAGAATTCTTCCAGCTGATCCACCGCGGCGGGATAAGCGGGCCCCTGCTCTGGCAGCGGCGTTAGAATTTGCCAGCGATTGTGGAACAGCGCCGCAAAGCCGGCGTCGGGACCAGAATGCTCGGTGCCGGCAAGCGGATGGCCCGGCACGAAATAGACGTAAGTCGGCAGCGCCGCGGCGACGGCGCTGATGACGGCTTGCTTCACAGAGCCGACGTCAGTGACGATCGCGCCGATCTTCAGCCCCCGCGCGCATGCGGCGGCGGCCGCGCCCATCGCGCCTACAGGCGCCGCCAGCACGACGAGTTCGGCCTTCGCCACCGCCTTTTCCGGATCGTCAAACACCTCGCCAAGCCCCAGCTCCCGGGCGCGCTGGCGCACGTCGGCACTGGCGTCATAGATGGCGATCGCATTTGCAGCGCCGTGTTCGCGTGCGGCAAGCGCGATCGACGCGCCGATCAAACCGGCGCCGATAATGGCGATGCGGTCAAACACCATGGACATCAGACGCGCGCGTACGAGCCCAGAACGCGCACATCATCAGCAAGCGTGCGCGCCAGGATCGCAAGGCGCGAATCGTCTGCGGTGACGAAGCCCTCGACACGGACCAGCGCGCGCGGCTCTGCGCGCGCGACTTCCACCCCACTCAGGCCCGCGTCCTTCAAGGCGCGCAGCAAGCGATGATGGCGATCGAACACGAAGAGCAACGTCACGTCGTTGCCGGCCTGCTCGAACGGGCTCGCCGCAAATACGGCGGCTTCGGGCTCGTCGGTGGTTTGCAGCAGCGGCAGGCCGGCGATGATGTTCAGCGTATGATAGCGACGTTCGCTCAGCGCCGGCCACCAGGCGCCGACACTCGGCGCGGACGGCCACCAAGTTACCGCCACGGTGGTTTCCGGATTTTCGACGACCTTCGCTAACGCTGTCTGTGGCTCGCCCACATCCTTGATGCGCGTGCGAGCGCCGAAATGACGGCGCGCGATATCGAAAAGGCGTGTCGGGTCGCGCTGGTCGCGGCCGCCGCCGACGACGACGTCGATCACGCGCTGGCGCCGCAACGAGGCCGCGATCAGCGCGCGCCATACTTCAACGACCAGCTCCCGCTCCAGCGGCGCTTGCGCCTCTGCAACGAGCCGGCGTAGCAGCGCCACTTCCCGCCCCGGCCGGATCGGCAACCCAGGCTGCGGCGCCTTCAGTTCGTTCACCTTGTCGGCGAGCCGCATCCGCTCGGCGATCAGCGCGAGCAGCTTCGAATCGAGTTCATCGATTTGGCGCCGAACCGATCCGATCGGATCGTTCGAGTCTTCGGGTGGGGAACTGACGTCGTCCATGCCCGCCGACCATAGACGCCTTTCGCGGCTACCGCCAACGCCCGCGCCACAGGCGAGTCATCAACAGTAGCGCGCCGCTTCGGGGGATGCTTAAGGGGCGAAGCAGTTTATGCATGCGCCCATGATTCATGCGGGCGGAGCAGCGGCGAAATTACAGGCGGCGGGCGGTGTGCGGTCGTTGTCGTTCGACGCCGCCTCGCCTCTACAGCTTGAAAGCGGCGAATCGCTCGCGCCGCTCACGGTAGCGTTCGAGACCTACGGCGCCCTCAACCACGAGCGCAGCAACGCCGTCCTGGTGTGTCACGCGCTCGCCGGCGACCAGTTCGTCGCCAGCCCCAACCCGGTGACCGGCCGGCCCGCCTGGTGGCCGCGCATCGTCGGCCCCGGCCGGCCGATCGACACCAACCGCTTCTTCGTCATCTGCGCGAACACGTTGGGCGGCTCGATGGGCTCGACCGGGCCAGGCACGATCGCGCCGGACGGCCAGCCCTATGGCCTGCGCCTGCCGCCGATCACGTTGGGCGACACGGTGCGGGCGCAATCCATGCTGATCGAGGCCCTCGGCATTCAGAACCTCTTCCTCGTCATCGGCGCCGGCATGGGCGGCATGCAGGCGCTGAACTGGGCGAGCGCCTATCCAAAGCGCGTGTTCGCCTGCGCGACGGTGGCGACGGCGGCAAAGCAATCGGCGCAGAACATCGCTTTCGCCGAGCTCGGCCGCCAGGCGATCATGGCCGATCCTGATTGGCGCGCCGGCGCGTACCTCACCCACGGCGTGCGCCCGTCGCGCGGTTCAGCGGTCGCGCGTACGGCGGCGCAGATCGCGGGGCTCTCCGCGAACGACGTGCGCGAACGCTTCGACAGCGCCCGCACCAAGGAGCGCTTCGCCTTCAATACAGGCGACAACGAAACCACCGGCGCGCGCACCAACAGCGCCGGCTACATCGATCGCTTCGACGCCAATTCGTATCTCTACCTGTCGCGCGCGATGGACGGCTTCGATCTCGGCCGCGATTTCGGCGGCCAGCTCTCGAACGCCTTCAAGGGCGCCGAGACGCGCCACGGGGTGTTCGCGTTCTCGAGCGACTGGCGCTATCCGATCGAAGAAAGCCGCGAGATCGCGCGAGCGCTGATTGCAGCAGGCGCAGAAGCATCCTTCGTCGAGATCAAAAGCAATGGCGGCCACGACGCTTATCTCGGTGACGAGCCGGCGTTCGAAGCGGCGCTGACCGGCTTTATCGACGCGGCGGCGGCGGCGCGCAGGCTGGCGCTGCAAGGAGGCGCAGGCTGATGGCGCAGCTCGAACTGGTTCACCCCGCGCCGCTCGACCTCAAGACCGAGCCGCGCGCCGATCATGATGTCATCGCGCAATTGGTGAGCGACGGCGCGCGCGTGCTGGACGTCGGCTGCGGTGACGGCGCTCTGATCCGACTGCTGACGCGCGAATGCGCGGCGCAGGTGCGCGGCTTGGAGATCGACCCGGTCAAGGTGCATGGCTGCGTCTCGCGCGGTCTCTCCGTCGTGCAAGGCGACGCCGAGCGCGATCTTGACGCCTTCCCGACCGACGCGTTCGATTACGTGATTTTCTCCCATGCGCTGATGAAATTGCAGCGTCCGCAAGATGCGCTGAAGGCCGCTGCGCGTGTGGGCGAGCGGGTGATCGTCTCGATCAACAATGCCGGCCATTGGAGCACGCGCACCAAGCACATGTTCAGCGGCCGTCTCGCGCGCTGGGCGGACGATGCGCCCTGCACAGTGCGTGACTTCGCCGAGATGGCGCGGGGCTTGCGGCTCACGGTGGAGCGCGCCGTGCCGTTATCGCGAGGTCATGCTGGCGCACCGTTCGCCAAGACGCTGTGGCGGGCCAATTGGTTTTCCGAGCAAGCGGTGTTCGTGCTGAGCCCATGAAGCGCATTGTCATCTGTTGCGACGGCACTTGGCAGCGGCTCTACAATACGAGCCTCACCAATGTCGCGCTGACGGCGCGGGCGGTGGCGCCGCGCGATGCCAAGGGCGTGCCGCAGATCGTTTATTACTCCGCCGGTGTCGGCGCCTCGATGTACGGCGTCAGCATCTGGCAGGGCATGACCGGCGCCGATCTCGACGATCACCTGCTCGACGCTTACCTCTTTCTCAATCTGAACTACGAGCCGGGCGACGAAATCTATCTGTTCGGCTTCTCGCGCGGCGCTTACACGGTGCGTAGCCTCGCTGGGCTCTTGCGCAAATGCGGCGTGCTGCGGCGGGCGCACGTCGATAAAGCGCGGGCGGCGCTGGAGCTGTATCGCCATCGCGAAACCAGCGCAGACACCTTCCTCGCCGCGCGTTTCCGCGCATCGCACGCGATCGCTTGGCCCCGCCTCACACAGGACGGAGCGACAATCGATACACCGCCTGTCGATCTGCGCATCCGCTATGTCGGCGTGTGGGACACGGTAGGCTCGCTCGGCATTCCCCGCGTGCTGCCGATCTCGGTCGGCCTCAACGAAGGCTATCGCTTCCACGACACGGCGCTTTCGCGCGCGGCCTATTCGGCGCGTCACGCAGTGGCGATCGACGAACAGCGCGCCGCCTTCGCCCCGACGCTGTGGAGCAATATCGACGCCTTCAATACGCCGGGCGCGCGGCCGCGTGTGCTGCAGGCGTGGTTTCCAGGCGATCACGGCGCCGTCGGCGGGAGTTCGGATTCGCGCGGCCTTTCCAATTGCGCCCTGCTCTGGGTGCTCGAAGGCGCCGAGCAGGTTGGCCTCTCGCTCGCGCGTGAGCCTGGCTCGGTGATCTCGGCGGCAATGGCAGAAGTCGATCCGCTGAAGGCCGCGCTCGGCGCCAAAAGCGCCTCAGCGCTCGACCTGATGGGCAAACGCTGGCGCGCGGGGCCGGCGAGCTTCGACGATCTGCACGAAGCCGCGCGGCTGCGCTGGCTGGCGGATCGGCAGTACCGGCCAAAGCCGATGCTGCAGTTCGCGCGCGAGATCGCCGAGTCGATCCGCGAAGCCGCTTAGAGATACGAGAGCCACCAATCGCGCCGCCGCGCCTTCAGCTGCTGCCAATAGCGGCATGCGGGATAGAGCAGCGCCAACACTGCGATCCAGGCGCCATAGACCCAAGGCAGCGTGAAGCCGACGCCTTCGAACTTCTGCGGCGCAGTGAACACGTTCAGCATATAGCCGAAATAAGCGTCCGTGGGTTTTCCGGTGGCCGCATTGGCGGCGATGGCCAGCGTGTGCACGAGATAGATGTGCAGCACATAAAAGAAGAACGGCACGGCGCCGAACGTGTTCAGCGCTGACGCCGCCGGCCCGCGCAGGCGCGAGAGCAGCGGCCAGAGCGTGAAGATCGTCCCCAACGTCACCAATATAAATTGCAGCGACGGCGGATACTTCTGCACATCGAGAAACACCATCAAAGCCGCGCCAAACGTGGTTTGCTCGCGCCAATCGCGCTGCACCGCTTCCGGGCCGGTGGCGAGGACGGGATCGCCGTAAAGCATCGTGCCGCGCAGCAACACGAACACAGCCAGCATGGCGATACCGATCAGGAAGATCGTGCGGTCGCGCTTGGCCGGCGGCTCCAGGAAGAGCGCACCCATGCCGTAGCCGAAAGCAATGACGCCGATCCACGGCAGGATCGGGTATGCAAAAAGGCCGATCGGCTGCTGGCCGATGAAGATCGGCCCGCCGTCGTGCAGGAATTGCCAGACCAGGGTCACATCGCCCAAGGCGCGCGCATTGATCGGATCGAGCAGATTGTGCCCTGCGATGATAACGGCGCCGATCGCCAGCACCGCCAAACGCGGCAGCCAGATCAAGCCGGCCAGCGCGATCATCGACCAGCCGATCGCCCAGATCACCTGAAAGAAGAACGGATATGGAAACCCGAACGACCAGCCGAAGCTGAGCAGGGTCGCTTCCAGAAAGATCAGCCAGAGCCCGCGCGTGAACAAAAACGCGGAAAGGTTGGGTGCCGTCTTGCCCTTCGCGAACTGCAGATACGCCGAAACGCCGGAGAGAAAAACGAACGTCGGCGCGCAGAGGTGCGTGATCCAGCGCGTGGCGTAGAGCCAGGGCGTCGTCGTCTCCGGATCGAGCGGATTGCTGCCTAAGCCGCCGCCGAGAAAGAAATAATCCCGCACGTGATCGAGCGCCATCAGCACGATGACGAGCCCGCGCAGCATGTCGATCTCACTGATGCGGACGCCGACGGCGGTGTGGGTTTGGCTGGACGATGCGGCCGGCATGGCCGGGGATGCGACTGTGTCTGTCATGGCCGCTACTCCGCCGCGGACGACGCGCGCCGGACTATGCCTCAGGTCACGCCGCCGCGCGAGGCGCTTGCGACGGGCTCACACGTTCGCGAAGGCGAACGCCAGGCGGCCGATCAGGCCTTGCGCCTTCAAGCGGCCTTGGGTGGCGAAGAGGCAGACGCAAGGGTGATCGCCCTCCACCACTGGCTGGTGGTTGAGATCGCTTTCGGCGGCGGCAAAGTCGCCGACGCTGAAGAGCCCAACTTCATCGCGATAGACCCCCTGCAGCACCGTGCAGAATTCGGCGCCAGAGTGCTGGTGCCGCGCCGTCGGCATGCCGGGCGCGACCGACAGCAAGTAAACGCGATCCTCCGCCGCGTGCGGTGTATCCACCGCCGCCACCCATACGCCGGGTGCGACCCAGCGCCGTGGCTTCAGCGGCAGGCGTTCGATCAGCGGGCGCGCATCGGGCTTCGCGATCTGCGGCGCCGGTTCATCGAGACGCCCCAAGACGCGCGCGAGCGCATCATCTGAAACCTCGACGGGCGCCAGCGTAGCCAGCGCTTCGCCGGAGGCGGCCTCGAACGCGCCAGCGCGCGCACGGCAGGCGGCGCAGCTTTCGAGGTGGGCACCGACCACGAGCCCAAAGCCTGGCGCGAGCGCACCGGCCGCATAAGCCGCTAAAATGTCCGGCGCGGGGTGATGACGCGGATTCACTGATATTGCTCCCAATGGGCGCGCAGCTTTGTTAGCGCGAGCCGCAGCCGTGATTTCACAGTGCCGAGCGGCAACGCAAGGCGCTCGGCGATTTCAGAGTGCGGCCGGTCTTCGAAGAACGAGAGCTGCACGACTTGGCGCTGCTCATCCGAGAGAAGCGATAGCGCGGCTTGCATCTGCTCTTCTGTTTGCACGCGCGTGAACGCGGCGTCCGGGCTCTCATCGTCGCTTTCTTCGATCAAGATGAGGCTGCTATTATAAGCGAGTTCTACTTTCTCTCGCCGCAGCCGATCGATCCAGGCGTTACGGGCGATGACGAACATCCACGTCGAAGCCTTCGCGCGGGCTGGATCGAACGACGCCGCGCGCCGCCATACGGCGACCATCGCGTCTTGCGCCAAATCTTCCGCGAGCGCGCCGCGCGCACCGAGACGGATCAGGTATCCTTTCACACGCGAAGCGTAGCGATCGAACAAGGCCGCGAACGCCACGCGGTCGCCGGCCGCAACGCGGGCGACCAAGCCTTCATCGCTGTCGTCACTCCCGTCACGCACAGCGCTTATCCTCATCGCGCGCGACGGACGCGGCAACAGTTCGGGTCCGGTGGTGAGAGCATACGCGCACATCGGCCCTGATACGAGCAGCCCAGCCGATCGGTTCACCTGATCCAGCGTGCGACTGCGCCCGTATCCCAGGCGTGAACCAGACGGAAACTGCTCCGCTGGATCGGGCGGGACGTATGGCGGTCACTTCAACATCCTCGGCAGGCCGGCAAAGTATCGCCGTGATCGGCTCCGGCATAGCCGGAATGTCCGCCGCCTGGCTGCTCAGCCAGCGCCACGACGTCACCGTTTACGAAAAGAACGGACGCTTAGGCGGTCATTCAAACACGGTCACGGTGACCACGAGCCTAGGCGAAACGCCGGTCGATACTGGCTTCATCGTCTTCAACGACCTCACCTACCCCAACTTGATCGCGCTCTTCGAACATCTCGGCGTGGAGACCAAGAGTTCGGATATGTCATTCGGCGTGTCGCTGAACGGAGGCCAGACTGAGTACTCGTCCGTTGGTGCGGCGGCGTTCCTGTGCGGCGGGCGCAACCTTGTCAGCCCTCGCTTCTGGTCGATGACGTACGATCTGCTACGCTTCTATCGCCGCGCGCCGCTCGAACTGCTGGGCGCGCGCGACGATATGATTTCGCTTGGTGATTATCTCGAGCGGCGCGGCTATGGCGACGCGTTTCAGCGCGATCACCTGCTGCCGCAAGCGGCGGCGATCTGGTCGGCGACGATGGGTGAAATCCGCCACTACCCGGCTTGCGCGTTCGTGCGCTTCTTCGAGAACCACGGCTTGCTGAAGCTCAACGGCCGGCCGAAATGGCGAACCGTCGAGGGCGGCAGCCAAGCTTATGTCGAGAAACTCACGGCGGCGTACGCCGATCGCGTGAAGCTGAATCGCGCCGCAGTCTCGGTGCGGCGGGAGGGCGACGGCGTGTGGGTGCGCGACGCCTCGGGAGATACGCAACGCTACGGCAGCATCGTCATCGCCACGCATGGGGACGAAGCGCTGGCGTTGCTGGACGACGCAAGCCCTGAGGAGCGCCGCCTGCTGGGCGCGTTCCGCTACGCCAAGAACCGGGCCGTGCTGCACACGGACCGGGCCCTGATGCCGAAACGCGAAGCGCTTTGGGCGAGCTGGAATTATGTCGGCGACAATCCCGACGGCGGCTGCATCGTCAGCTATTGGATGAACAAGCTGCAGCGGATCGAAAGCCATGAGCAGCTTTTCCTGACGCTCAATCCGCGCACCATGCCGCGGGAAGAAACGATCCTCTACGAAACCGAGTACGATCATCCCCTGTTCGACGCCGCCGCCATTCGCGCGCAAGAACAAATCTGGTCGCTGCAGGGCGTGCGCAACACCTGGTTCTGCGGCGCGCACTTCGGGGCGGGCTTTCATGAAGACGGACTGCAGGCCGGCCTCGCTGTGGCGGAACAGCTGGGCGGCGTACGGCGTCCCTGGAGCGTGGCGGATGAATCCGGGCGCATCTTCTTGGGCGCGTTGGCGCCGCCGGAGGCCGTTGCAGCGTGAACGCGATCTACCCTGGGCGCGTGGCGCATGATCGACCGGGCAAACACCGGCTGCGGTACAGCGTCTTCATGCTGGCACTTGATCTCGACACGTTGCCCGCGCTCGACCTGCGCTGGCTGAAGCACAATCGCGCTGCCCTCTTTTCGCTGCGTGACCGCGACCATGGCGCGCGCATCGACGCGCCGCTGAAGCCGCAGATCGAAGCGAAGGTGCGCGCGGCTGGCATCGCCTGTGACGGCGGACGCATCGTGCTGCTGACAATGCCGCGCCTGTTCAACTATGTGTTCAACCCGCTCAGCGTCTATTTCTGCTGGCGGCGCGATGGTTCGCTGGCGGCGCTGGCGCACGAAGTCTCGAACACGTTCGGCGAGAGCCATTTCTACGTGCTACCGCCGCGCGCCGCTGAGAGCGGCCAGATCAAGCAGGCCTGCGACAAGACCTTCTTCGTATCGCCCTTCCTCGAAGGCGATCTGCGCTACGAATTCAGCGTGACGCCGCCAGGCGAGAAGGTGGTTGTCATGATGACCGTAAAACGCGGCGCGGAAACCGCGTTGACCGCGTCGTTCGTTGGCGAGCGGCGCCAGCTCACGGATGCGACCCTCCTCCGCGCCTGGGCCAGTAATCCGCTGATGACCTTCAAAGTCATCGCCGGCATTCACTGGGAGGCGCTGCTGATGCTGTTGAAGGGCGTGCCCTTCCTCGGCCGACACCGGCAGGGCGCCGCACATGCCCCCGAGACGCGCACGAAAACGGCGGCGTGATCGCTCACGCCGCCGCATGTTAGCTATCCCTTCAGGCGCGTTGTGCTGCGACCCATTCGTTGACCAGGCTTTCTGTGACCGAAAGCGGCGTAGCGCCGTTGGTAAGAACCGCATCGTGGAAGCCGCGGATGTCGAACCGATCACCCAGCGCAGCACGCGCACTTTCGCGAATGCGATTGAGCGCCTGGCGGCCGACCATGTAGCCGGTCGCTTGGCCCGGCCACACGCAATAGCGCTCGATCTCGGTCGTGGTCGATGACACTTCGTTGCCGGTGGCTTCCACCATCGACCGGATCGCTTGCTCACGCGTCCAGCGCTTGTCATGCAGACCGGTGTCGCAGACCAGACGCGACGCGCGGAACGCGGCAGATTGCAGATAGCCAAGGCGCCCGAACGGGTCGTTGGCGTACATGCCCATCTCGTCGGCGAGCTGCTCCGAATAAAGCCCCCACCCTTCCTGATAGGCGCCGAAGCCGAGCAGCGCACTGCGGATGAACGGCAGGCCTTGCGCTTCTTGCGAAACCGCGATCTGCCAGTGATGGCCCGGAACGCCTTCGTGATAGGTGAGCGTAGGCAGCTTGTACTTCGGCCACTCGGTCGCGGGATCGCGCAGGTTGATGTAATAGGCACCGGGGCGCGAGCCATCGAGCGCGGCCGGCTGATAATAGCCGCCCGGCGCGCCAGCTTCGGTGTACTCCGGCACGCGTTTGATCTCGAGCGGCGCCCGCGCCTGGGTGTGACAGACTTCCGGCATCCGCGCCGTGATCGCCCGCACTTGCTCGTTGAGCGAGGCGAGCAGGCGCGCGCGGCCCTCTTCGGTGCTCGGATAGATCTGGTCCGGGCGACGGCCGAGTTCGGTGTAACGCTCAGTCAGCGTGCCGCGCGTCATGCCTTGCGCGCGGAAGATAGTCTCCATCTCGCTCTGCAATTGGCGTAGCAGGTCGAGACCCATATTGTGGATCTCGTCCGGCGTCATCGACGTAGTCGTGTGCACGCGCAGCGCCGCGCGATACATTTCCGCTCCTCGCGGCAGCTTCCAGATGCCGGCGTCCGAGGTGGCGCGTGGCAACAGCCCGTTCAGCGCATCGATCTGGCGCTGATAGGCGGGCAGAACCTCGCCGGTTAGGATCGTCTGCGCACGCTCGGCCAGCGCCGTCTTGTCGGCCGCCGAAATCGCCTCGACGCGCGCCAGCTTCTGCGCGAACGAGGTGACCAGCACGTTTTCCGTCGGTGCGATGCGGGCGAACGTCTGCAACTGACTGACAGCGCCGCGGAGCGCGAAGTCCGGCGGGATGACGCCGCTGGCGGCGTCCTCGGCGATGACGGCGTTCTCTTGATCAAGCTGTCCGGCATAGAGCGACAAGCGCGTCAGATAAGCGTCGGCTTGATCGCGATTGGTGACTGGGTGTTGGCTCGCCAAAAAGTCCGGGGTGCCGGTGAACGAGCCGGTGAGCTGTGTCACGACATAGGGGCCGGTCGCGCCGCCGCCAGGCGCGAAACGGGCCGCCGCAAGATTCGCATCAGCGGCGGTGAGCACGACATCGTAACTCACCTTGTCCGCAGGCGTCAGCGAGTCGCGATTGAACGCGCGCAGGTCGGAGATCGCGCGCTCAGTCATCGCAATGCCACGCGCTTTGGCGGCCTTGGATACTTCGCTCAGGCGATCGATGTAGCGTCCGCCCGCTTGCTCTTCGCTGACAGCGAGGGCGGTGGCGTATTCCGGCGCCTCGCGCAGAATCTCCGTCGATATGCGGTCGAGCAATGCGTTGAATTCGTCGCTGCCTCCCGCCGCGGCCGCGGTTTCGGCTGAAGGGGTTGCGCAGCCTGCTAGCGCCAAGCCAACCGCCGTAGTGCCTATGAAGGCACGCCGTGTCGTAAGCATCATCTGTCCTTTGTGGCTTCCGAGTGAGATTTCGCGCGGCTGATCTTAGTCAAATTGGGCCATCGTGCACCCAGGCGCTGCGACGAATGCCGTTCGTCGCTAGCCGTCCACAGCCGCATGGCCGGTTTCGCCAGTGCGAATGCGCTGGATCGAGTCGAGATCGGCGACCCAGATTTTGCCGTCGCCGATCTTGCCGGTCTTCGCCGCGCCGGCGATGGCCTCGACCGCCTTCTCCACGATCGCTTCCGGCGCGACGATCTCGATCTTCACCTTGGGCAGCAATTTCACTTCGTATTCCGCGCCGCGATAGACTTCCGTCTTGCCTTTCTGGCGCCCGAAACCGCGCACCTCGGAAACGGTGAGCCCGCCAATCCCGGCGTCTTTCAGCGCCTCGAGCACGGGATCGAGCCGGCTCGGTTTGATGATGGCGGTGATCAGCTTCATGCGCGGCCCCTTCGCAGGTGCAGTATAAACGCCAGCCGTCTCACTTGGGCAAGTTGCCGGGCGCTTCCTGCGGCGTTCGGCGCGGCGCCTTGGCCAAAAGGACACGCCCCTCAGAGCGCGCCGTGTTGGCGTAGAGGCGTTTGACCGCTTCCATCAGCACAACCCCGCCTTGCGCCGCCCATAAAAGTTCGCCCACGCTCTCGAATGCATCGGCCGCGCGCACGAGCGGCGCCCACGTCATCGGCGGCGTATAGAGCGCGCGCGCTGACACCACCGGCTCGAACATGGAATCGACCATCAAGGCTGCGAGTTGCGTGCGCGAGTAAGGACGGCCGTGTCCGAATGGCGTTGCGCCCGATTGCGCCCACAAGCTCCACCGATTGGCGGCAATGACCACGAGCCGCCCCTCCGGCGCCATCACGCGCCAGACTTCGCGCAGCATCGTATGCGTGGCGTCGCACTCTTCGAGCGCATGCACGAGCAGCACGCGATCGAACACCGCGTCCATGAATGGCAGGCGCGTCTCTTCAGCGAGCGTAGTGTGGACGCGGCCGTTCTCTGCGCTCCACGGCTCCGCGCCTTGCGCCGCCGGCATCATCGCCACCGTGCGCCGCGCGCCGCGAAAACCGCCGAGATAAGGCGACGCATAACCGATCCCCAACACGTCGAGCCCCTCGACGCTCGGCCACAGCGCCGCCAACCGACGCGAAGCCGCGCGCCGCGTCGCCTCGCCGAGTGGCGAAGCATAAAAGCGCTGCAGGGCAAGAACATCGACGCGCATTTGAGATCGGGGAATTAGGAATTGGGGTAGGACAACGCGAGAAGCACCACTAGATTAAGCCCTGACGCGCCGCTGGAACAGCGCGCGGTTTCAACCTAGTCCCCATCCCTAATCCCAAGTCCCTAATCGATGCTTCAAGTCCACCAATTCCCCTGCCTCAGCGACAATTATGGCTTCCTCGTCCACGATCCGGCCAGCGGCGCCACCGCGACCATAGACACGCCAGACGCCGCGGAAATCCTGCGCCAAGCCGAAGTGAAGGGTTGGCGCATCACCGACATCTGGAACACGCACTGGCACCCAGATCACGCCGGCGGCAACGCCGCGATCAAAGCCGCGACCGGCGCTATGATCGCTGGCCCGGCTGAAGTCGAACGGCTCGGCGCGCCGCCGGATCGTGTGATTGTCGAAGGCGACGTGCTCAGGCTCGGCGAGGCTGAGGCGCGCGTGCTCGATGTCGGCGGCCACACGCTTGGCCACATCGCATATGTGTTCGATCGCGCCAACATCGCCTTTGTTGGCGACGCCCTCTTCGCGCTCGGCTGTGGCCGCTTGTTCGAAGGCACGCCGCAACAGATGTGGGCAAGCCTGCAAAAGATCGCCGCGCTGCCGGACGACGTGACGCTCTATTGCGCGCACGAATACACGCAGTCGAACGCGCGCTTCGCGGTGACGATCGATAGCGGCAATGCTGCACTGACGGAGCGTGCGGCGGAGATCGAACAGCTACGGGCGGCTGGCAAACCCACCGTTCCGATGACGCTGCGGCTCGAGAAAGAAACTAACCCTTTCCTGCGCGCGCCGCTGCTGAAAGCCTCGTTAGGCTTTGCAGGGGCAGCCGATTGGGAAGCGTTCGCGGAAATTCGCAGACGCAAGGACACGTTCAAGGGCTAATAAAAACGCCGCCTACCAGCGGCGGCTTATTGCTCTGGACCCTGGACGGCGCCGGTTACGACGTTGCGGATCGTGTTCGAGGACGGCCGCCCGGCGTAGCCAAGATGCGGCGCCACTTGGATAAGCAACTGATCACCGCGCAGCGCTACCGCCGGCTGGCGCCCAAACGTGATGATGACACGGCGTACATTCGTCATCGGCGCGGCGGCCAAACCCTCGGCGGCGCGTTCGGCGGCATCGACGACAACGCCGGCGGCGGGCGCCGACATCCGCGCCGGCACCGTGAACGTCACCGGCGCGCCGACGCTGCGGCGGGCGCTGTTGGATAGACGGCGGAAGCGCTCTTGCATGTCGGCGAAGGCGATGGCTTCGGGGGCCAGGGGGGCGACGCGGGCCTCCTCGGAGGCGGGGGCGCCGGTGCGGAGGGTGCGGGTGAAGACGGTGATGCCGCCATGGGGGGTGATGCGGAGCATCACGTCGCCGTCTTCGGTGCGATAGATTTCGCCCCCGCCCGCGGCCATGACCGGGCGGAGGACGTGGACTTCCGGATCGCCTTCGAACCGGACCAGGGCGGCGCGGCCGCCGGTGCGGTCGAGGACGAAGCGGACGGCGCCGTCGGGGGTCGAATAGCGGGTGGCGTTCGAGGCTTGGGTATAGAGCCCCTGCACCGGCGGCGCGGACGGCTGTTGCTGAGCCTTGGCCAAACCAGGCGCAGCCAGGGCGAGCGCAGCGGCGAACGCCGCGGCGCCTCGCCCCTTTAGACTCGGTCCGCTGGATTGGCTCATGGGCGAGGAGAAGAGCGCTGCGACCTAGGCGCTTTTTTGGCGTGTTGCAGACGCTCTCCGGCTCTGTGGCGGCAAAGCCGCACTTACATTAGGCGGCGGCTGCTTTTGGCGCGCGGTCCGGGTCCGGCTTGGCGTTCGCATGCGCCGGAATCGCCCGCGGCTTAACCAAAGGGACGATCACGTCCTCGACTTCGATCACAGGCGATTCGCGCCGCAGCTGGCGGGGCGGACGGACGACGACAGCGGCCGCCGCGGTAGGCGTCATGACGCTGGCGATCGGGCCGGCGCGGATTGTGTCTTCCGGCAGATCGGGCGGGATGCGGACCACGACCCGAACGCCCGAGCGCGGCGGCTCGGCGAGATCGCCCGCGACGCCTGCCGCGAACGACAGGGTGCACAGGGCGAGCGCAGCGGCGCCGATCCGAAAGAGGTTTTGTCCGGCCAAGGACGTGAAGATTAACTGAGTCGCGGGCAGCGTCACGCAACCTAGCGTGACGCCGCCCTCAACTTAGCGGAGCGCCTCCTCGTCGAGATCGAGGTCCGAGACCGGAATACGTTCGGCGTTGCGGCGCACACGGCGGAGGCCTGTGTAGAAGTGCTGCGCATCGCCAACGACGACAAGATCGGCGCGAGCCGGATCAAAATAACGCTGCGCCGCGGCTTGGGCCTGGGCCGGCGTCACGTTGGTGATGTCGGCGACGTAGGTTCCGAGCCGTTCTGGCGGCAGGCCGTAGAGCGCCAGCGTCGAAATCTGGCCGGCGAGGCCGGCGGTGGTTTCGACGCTGCGGCCGAACGAGCCGATCAGCACCGCCTTGCGCGCAGTGAGTTCGCTTTCCGGCGTCGGCGTATCGCCGATGCGGTCGATCTCGGCGCGCATCAGTTCATAGACCTGCACCGCCGCATCGTTGCGCG
>Ga0196971_1000527_pt1 | contig 27354 bp, 30 predicted proteins | sample S1v_1013CmetaG_FD_148660 | JGI IMG/M metagenome (GOLD analysis project Ga0196971, IMG submission 148660) | Soil microbial communities from Anza Borrego desert, Southern California, United States - S1+v_10-13C | ecosystem: Environmental > Terrestrial > Soil > Desert | place: USA: California...
GCGAAGGTCAATCCCACACTCGACCGCCCGCCGCCCGGAGCGGGGCGTTGAGGCCAACGTCCCGCTCCAACTCGACTCTCTCCGATTCGCGTCCGCCGAATTACGGGGATTGAGCCAGATACAATCCTACACCTGAAAAGCCGAGCGATAATGGCCTCATCCTTCGCACGGGGGTCTCGTTGCTAGCCGGGCATCCAGACGCGAGGGACGCGATCGAGCGTGAGGCCGCGCTCATGTTTCTCAGCGTGCTGGGAGCGTGAAGTCGGCTGAAGCCCGCGGGAGAGCAGCGAAGGCGCTAACCGCAGGAGGATAGGGGCGCCGCTTGGCGGCGGCGCCGCACGCCGTCGGGGACCGATCCAGGAGAGTGAAACACCTCCCCATGACGGCCCGATCGAAAATGATCGCGACAGGGCGCGTGGTTGGCGCACAGCCAGTCGCAAGACTGGAGAACTACTTACTCGGCGCAAACCACGCGCCCTGTCTCCCACCGCTCCGGAAGCGCCGCGCGCTGTCCGGCCAAAGACGCTCTTTCTCAGATCTGCTTGAGGCTCACGTCAGCTCGCGAGCGCGATAGCGGTTGCGGATTTCGCGGTTGAAGAAGCTGCCTTTGGCGAACGCGCTCCGCATCGCCGCGTACACGTCGGCCGGAACGTCTTCATAGATGTATTGGCGCGCGGTCACGAAGGTGATGTGGAGTTCGCGCCGGGTTTCGTCGTAGGAGAAGGTCTTGATGACGGTCGATGGCATGGCGGCGTGAGCGCGCCCGCCATGGCGGACGCGCCCGAGATCGTCAGGTCCAATACTGATCGACACGATAGAAGGCGTAGCTCTGGTCGCGATAGGCGACGCCGTCATTCTTTGTGAGTTCTTCCAGCGTATCGGCCGGGGCGGACTTCAGCTCGTCCGCGGTGTAGGGGACGATGTAGGCGTCCTCGTCATCGTCGTAGTCAAGTACGGCCCACGGCAGCGGGTGGAATTTCTCGCCCATCTTCAGCACGCCGCCGAAGCCGACGACGGCGAACAGGATCGTGTTGGATTGTTTGTCGAGCACGAGATCTTCGACGACGCCAATCTTGTCGCCATTCGTACTCTTCACCGTGGTGCCGATGACCTTCTTGGCGCGGATCGCGGTGGAATGACCGGATGCGGTGGGCATGGGGGCTCGCTCCTCGTTCGGATGGGAGCTTGTTCAACCGCGCCGGAGCGCCGCGTGTTCCTAGAGCACCAAGCCGTACAGAACCGCGCCGTAATGTCCGGCTGCGCCGAGGATCACGCACGCATGCCAGAGCGCGCGTCGGAACGGGATCGCGTGGTTCAGATAAAGCAGCACGCCGCCGGAATAGGTGACGCCGGCGATCACCAGCATCACGATCGCAAGCGGCGGCAGCGTCGGCACCACAGGGCCAAGCACCAGCACCGCAAGCCAGCCGAAGGCCAGATAGATCAAGCTCCAGGCCCGATCGGAAAGCTGCGTGTAGAACACTTTTCCGGCCGCGCCGGCGAACGCCATCATCCAAATCGCGGCCGTTACCGCGATTGCGAATTGCGGCGGCAACAGCTGGATCGTGAACGGCGTGTAAGAGCCGGCGATCATCAGAAAGATCGCCGCTTCATCGATACGCCGCAGAACGCGGCGATAGCGGCTCGGGCGCGTCAGATTGTAGACGGCGGACGCGGCGAGCATCGCCATCATGCACATGGCGTAGATCGCGCCGGCAGTCGCCATCGGCACGCCGCGATTAACCAGAGCAACTGAAACTAAGAGCCCGCCGCCGATCAGCGCTGCCAGAATACCAACCGCATGCACGATGCCGTCCGCCGCATGCTCCGCCCGGTTCGGGTAGTGCTCGGCAAGTTCATGCTCGTCTGCAGTCAGTAGATCCGTTAGCGCCATACCGTTGCGTCTCTTGTTGTTGAGGTGCGAGAGGGACGCGCCTCACCCAGATATAGTTCCTCCAAATTAACGTCGGATGATTCCAACGCGTTTTTTCGGCAACACAAGCGCGTGAGCGTGCAGCGTGCGCGCCACATAAACCATGCGCGCGGCGCGCGTTCGCGGATGGCGCGATTTTCGCACGCGTGAAGCTCATGCGTGCCAACCGTCCCAACTCGGAAACGCTTCGTGCCGAAGCGCGTTTGTTGACCACAGCAGGGCTCATCCTGCTGGGCGCCGGTTTCCCGATGACGCTGTTGCTGACAGCGCAAGCGCTGACGTCTGACGGCGCATCGCCGTTCGTGCCGCTCGCCGCCGGCGCGCCGCCGATCATGCTCGGCTATCTCGCTTGCCACTTCGCTTCCCAACGCATGCTGAAGGCGAAGACGCTCGAAAGCGCGCGCTAAGGGCTGCGTTTTTGCTTGAACGCTTGCTGAATACTTCAGGACTGCCGCGGCTCCAGCGTCGCGCACGGCGCGGAAATCCCGCGTCTTTCATGGTTAATCGGCCGTCACGTAGCAGCCGCTTGTAGTGGTTGCTAGCCGCTGGACAGTATTGACGCGGTCATAGCGGATCAGTCAGCTTCGAAAACAGAGGAACAGGAAGATCAATTCGCGCGTCCCGTAAGCAAGAGATTGGGCGGTACATGCAGCACGACGAGCTAAACTTGCGTCTCAACGGCTGGCGCTTAGCCACCGCCGAAGTGCTTTACTACATGCCCGACCATCCTTCGCTGCTGCAGAGCTTCATGTGGCAGACTTTGGACCTCGCGCCCGAGTATCCGCGCATCCACAAGTTCCTGGGCTTTTGGCGGCGCGAGATCGACGCCGTGATCCATTCGGTGCGCCTAGCCACGGGTGAAACGCTGGCTCCGCCGCGAATTCAGGCCGGCGGTCCCATTCTGCACCACTAGCGTTCACTCGTTTGCGATTGGCGTAGTGAACCCGCGTTCACCATATTGCGTTGGCAAGGGACAAGGATGGAGATCCCCATGCGAGCGCTTCTGCTCGCGGTCGCGGCTGGGCTTTTGACAGCGTGTGCGACTGCGACCCCGTATCAGCCGACGGCGTCCAACAACGCCTACGGTTTCACCGAACAGCAGATCGAGAACAACCGTGTCCGCATCACCTTCCGCGGCAATACGCTGACGGAGCGGGAAACGGTCGAGACCTATCTGCTCTATCGCGCGGCTGAGCTCACGCTGCAGGGCGGCTACGATTATTTCATCGTCGCCAACCGCGACACCGAAGAGCATTCGCGTCTGCAATCGACCGGCCTCAATCGACCGCGTTTCGGATTCGACTATTGGTACTTCTCGCCGCGCCGCGGCTGGAGCCCTTGGTACGATTCGTTCTGGGATGAGCCGTCGAGCTATCGCGAAGTGACGCGCTACGAAGCGATGGCCGAGATCGCCATGTTCCGCGGCGAAAAACCGGCGACCGATCCGAACGCGTTCTCCGCGCGCGAGGTGCAGCAAAATCTTCAAGACCGCGTCGTTCGCCCGCCGGCGAGCTAAGGTCCTTCGATCGCGATCCCGCGCTCGCGCAAGAGATCGACGACGCTGTCTTCACCGACGAGGTGCGCCGCGCCCACGGCGATGAAGACGCGTCCCGATCCCTCGAGCCGCGCTTCGATCTGATCGGCCCAATCGCGGTTGCGGTTGAGGATGACGGCTTCATGAATGCCGCGCCCTGCTGCGAGCCATTGCGGCGCGAGCAGGCGCTCAAGCTCGGCGACATCGCCGCGCGCCCATGCGGCGTCCATATCCGTCATCGAAGCCGTGCCGTCCTCAATCTCGATCAAGGTCGCGGCGAGGAAATGCGCTTCGTCTGCCGGCGAGAGCTCGGCCAGAATGAGAATTTGCTGCTCCGGCGTTTCCAGGAAAGTGTGCCGCAGTCCACGTTCGTGCGCTTCTGGCGTCAGCACGGCTTCGACGCCGGCTTCCGGCTGATGTCCTGCGCGCACCGCCGCCGTGAAGGAAAGCTGCAATGCAATCAGCCACGGCCGCTGCCGTTCGAGCGAGGCCGGATCGATCCCCAATGACCGCGCCGCTGCGGCGAGCCGTTCACCCTCGGGCGTACTCAACCGGTCCCAAATCCGTTCGCCCGCCGGCAGCGCGCCGTGTTGCTGTGTCAGCCGCGCGATCTCCTGCACTGCGGCGGCACTGGTGTCGGTCTCGGTGACCAACTCCTCGGCCGCTGCAAACGCCGCCTCCATGCGCGGTCCGCGCCAGTCCAAATCCGGCGGCAACAGGTGCACCGTGCCGTAAAGCCAAATTTCGCTGTCGGCGTCCGCGATGCGCCAGATCGCCGGCTCGCCCTGCGCCTGAGGCGCGCAGGAGTTGAGCGCCAGGGCGGCGGCGGCGAGGAGGGCGGTGAATAGGGCGCGCACGCTCCATGCCTCGCCAAGACCCGCCCGCTTGGCAAGGCTCGCCTTTGCCGCAAACCTCCGCTAAGAGGCCAGCCGGCCCGCACCCGTAGCTCAGCTGGATAGAGCGCTGCCCTCCGAAGGCAGAGGTCACAGGTTCGAATCCTGTCGGGTGCGCCATTTCGATAAAACTGCGAACGCCATCAGCCGCCGATTCTGCGCCATCAGGCGTAGGCCACCCAGCCGCGAAATGTGAAACCGGCATAGAACAGGCTGACGTTCGAGAAGCCGGCTTCCCGCAGGATCGCTTCGTCCTGCTCTGGCGAGAGTATGGTTAGGTGCGAATCGATCGCGGCCGCTTGGTTTGGATCGATGCCAGCGTATGCTGCGAATCGCGATAGCCACACTGCGCGCTCGTCATCCTGCGGAATGCTGAAGTGTGCGGCCACGAAGGGCGCGCCCGGCTTGAGGCGGCGGTGAACTTCGGCTGCCGTGCGTTGCCGTTCCTCGAGAGTCAAGAAGTGCAACGTCAGAAGACAGGTCGCCGCATCGAACGGGCCGATCGGCGAGGCGCCGATGTAGCCCTGATGCAGGGTCGCGCGCGAGGCGAGCGGTCCCAGAGTCCGTTGGGCTAATTTTAGCATCTCGGCGCTTGGATCGACGCCGTCGAAGGCCCAGTTCGGATGAGCCTCAGCAAATACCTTCAACTCCAGCCCGCCACCAGCTCCGAGAACCAGCACTCGGGCATCTTCCGGAACACGCTCTGAAAGCAGAAGCGTCGTCATGCGTTGCATGGCGTGGTACCCAGGCACGTTACGTGGCGCCCCCTCGGCGTATCGTGCCACGTCCTGAGGATTGGAGAATGGGTCCATCCGCTCGCGGGTGACTTCTGCGTCATCACGCATGGGTGTTCTCCAAATGATGAGATTCGCCGCGGGCAATGAGGCGCTCATGGACATCGGCGCTCAGCATTGCGAGAGTCACTTCGCCGAAGCGCGCAAGCAGTAGCGCTTCTGCATCGTGGAATGCCGGGCCCAGGGCGGCATTTACCGCCTGTTCGACGAGGCAGCTGGGCGTCTCCGTCCTGTTGCCCATGGCGAGCACCGAAGGGTTGCCGAGCGCTGTGTAGATGTCGCGCAGCGTCACCTTCGATAGGTCGCAGGCCAGCGTCCACCCGCCGCCATGTCCCTTTTCCGACTGGACGTATCCTTGGTCCCTCAGGCCAGCCATGATCCGCCGGATCACCACGGGATTGGTGCCCATTGGCTTTGCCAGCTCTTCGGAAGTCACAGGGCCGCTCTGCTCTGCCATGTGCAGCAGAACGTGGAGCACACCCGACAATCTGCTATCCCGTTTCACGTAACATTACATGTTGCGTGACAGCGGCAAAGTCAAGGGAAGAGCGGTTAAGCCACGCCGAGCGCCGCCTCGCGCGGCCACAATAGCGCATCGATGCCGTGCACGACGCCATTACCGGCGCTCAAGTCGGGCTTGATCACCCGCGCGGCATTGACCCGCAAACCAGCTCGCCCGTCGATGATGACGTCGCCGCCGGCCTGCATCACGGCGCGGATGCGTTTGTCGGCGAAGCGCGCCGCAGCCACTTTGCCGGCGGCGATGTGATAACCCAGAACGACGTGCAGCCGCTCGCGGTCGCGGCGCAGGAAATTGTCGAGCGCGACAGCGGACATCGTGTTGAACGCCGCGTCCGAGGGCGCAAAGACGGTGAACGGGCCGGCGCCTTCGAGCGTGTCGAAATGATCGCTCGCACGCAGAGCGGCGGCGAAGGTGTAGAAGCCGGCGCGGTCGGCGACGCTGACAACGGATAGTCCAGCCATGCTTGATGTCCTTATTGCGCGTCGTAAGCGTCGCGCGCTTTGACGTATTCGTTGTAAAGTTCGCGCAGACGCGTGCCGGGGTCGCCGGTGGCGCGGCCGTGAAAGCGCGCGAGGCCGGCTTCGCGCTCGCCGAACACGGCGGCGATTTCAGCCATCCAGGCTTTATCCGCGGCGGTCGCAGCCTGCAGCAGTTTGAGTTTGCTCATGCGGTGCTCTGCAGGCGCTTGATCTCGTCGCGCAAACTCTTCTCGTCGAAGACAAAGCCGGAATCGGTGTCGCGGATACGAATGAGGCGCATGCCGCGCCGCTCAAGCCCGACGGCCCATCCCAAAGCCGCTTTCGCGTCGGGAAAGGTGACGCTCGGTTCGAAGCGCAGCCCGGGTCCCGGCGATGAATTGACGATGAAAGGCACTGGCTCTCCTTGCGCTACTCCAGCAGGCAAATCGCGCGCAACGTCAGGCGCCCTCGCGGGCGCCTGGAGCGATCGTTCTGGTTGCTGATGGCGCAGTCCTAACATGCTTCGGCATGTAGCGCCCAAATTAATCGCATCCGGCGCTCAGCGGCCGGCCCATAAGCGCACGGAGGGCCGGATGATTCGGCCGGGAGCGGCGCTATGGCCAGGTTCGTGAAGTTCATCTCGGCGGCCGATCCGCGGCTTGAGGTCCATATCAACCCGGATGAAGTGGCCGCCGTCCGCGACAGCCACGGCAAGACCATCATTCTTTTTCGCGGCATCGTTGCGACCGAAACCGTCGCCGGCTCCGTCGCCAACGTCGTGGCGGCGCTGACGGCGACCTGAGCGACGCAAAGCTATCGTCGCGGCACGTTTCCTCGGCTGTCCGGCGGCGTATAAGAAGCGTCTGTTAGCTGAGGAAAATCTATGCGCAGAGCCGCCATCGTCAGTCCGTTGCGTACGCCCGTGGGCAAGTTTCAAGGCGCGCTCGCGGCGCTGCCGGCGGGAGAGCTCGGCGCCGTCATTCTGCGCGCGCTCGTCGAGCGCACCGGAATTGATCCCGAACGCATCGACGACGTCGTGTTTGCGCAAGGCTACGCCAATGGCGAAGCGCCGTGCGTCGCTCGCTGGGCCGCGCTCGCCGCCGATCTGCCGCTCAACGTGCCCGGCTATCAGCTCGACCGCCGCTGCGGCTCTGGCCTGCAATCGGTGATCGACGCCGCGATGATGGTGCAGACCGGCGCCGCCGATATTGTCGTCGCAGGCGGCGTCGAGAGCATGAGCAATGTGGAATATTATTCCACCGACATGCGCTCGGGCGCCCGCGCTGGTGCATCGGTGATGCACGACCGCCTGTCGCGCGGCCGCGTCATGTCGCAGCCGGTTGCGCGCTTTGGCGTGATCAGCGGCATGATCGAAACGGCGGAGAACCTCGCCAAGGACTACAACATCACCCGCGAGCAGGCCGATGAATACGCGGTGATGAGCCACAAGCGCGCGACGCAAGCGTGGGCGGAGAACAAGTTCGCCGACGAACTCGTGCCGGTGTCTGTGCCGAAGAAGCGCGGCGAAACCGAACTCTTCACCAAAGACGAAGGCTTCCGCCCTGACGCGTCGATGGAAACGCTGGGCGCTCTCCGCGCCATCGAGAAGGGCGGCATCGTCACGGCCGGCAATGCGAGCCAACAGAATGACGCCGCCGCCGCGTGCCTGGTCGTCGCCGAGGACAAGCTGAAAGAGCTGAAGCTCGAACCGATGGCCTGGTTTCATTCCTGGGCCGCGGCCGGCTGCGATCCTTCGCGCATGGGCATCGGCCCCGTGCCGGCGGTCGAGCGCTTGTTCAAGCGCACCGGCCTCAGCTGGAAGGATATCGATCTCGTCGAGCTCAACGAAGCGTTCGCGCCGCAAGTGCTAGCCGTGCTGAAGGGTTGGGGCTGGGACGATCGCGACAAACTCAACGTCAACGGCTCTGGCATCTCGCTCGGCCATCCGATCGGCGCGACGGGCGGGCGCATTCTCGCCAACCTCGTGCGCGAACTGCGCCGCCGCAACGGCCGTTATGGCTTGGAGACGATGTGCATCGGCGGCGGCCAGGGCCTCGCGGCAGTGTTCGAACGCGCGTGAGTCCGGAGGAGATCATCGCAGCTTTGCCCCACGGCGCGCGCGTGCTCGTGCAAGGCGCAGCCGGCGAAAGCCCGCTATTCGCTGAAGCGATCGGCCAAGCAGGGCGCGCCGATCTGCACGTCACCGGTGTTTTTCTGCCTGGCGTGAACCCACATACCTACGGTGCTGAACGAGGTACGCGCGTCACCACGTTCTTCCTCACGCCGCAGCTCAAAGCCGGCGCCGCCGAGTTGTTGCCGCTCGGCTACACCGATGTCCGCGCATATCTGCGCGCCCAGCGCTTCGACGCCTGCATCACCATGCTCGCCCCGCCCGATCGCAGCGGTGCGTGCAGCTTCGGCCCCGCCGTGGATTTCCTCGCCGACCTCTGGCCGCAGATTCCGATGCGTATCGCGCATCTCAATCCATCGACGCCGCGCACACATGGCCATCCCGGCATCCCGCGCGGCGCGCTCACGCACATTGTCGAAGCAGACGCACCACTGCCAACTGCGCCGCCAGAACGCGAAGACGAAATTTCCCGAGGCGTCGCGGCACACGTTGCTGCGCTTGTCCCGGACGGCGCCACGCTCCAAGCTGGCATCGGCAAGCTTCCCGGCGCATGCGTGCGCGCGCTTAGCGGCAAGCGCAATCTGCGTATCCATTCCGGCATGATCGGCGATTGGGCGCTCGATTTGCTCGAAGCCGGCGCGCTCGCCGATGCGCCGGTCATCACCGGTCTCGCGCTGGGCACCGCGCGTCTCTACCCGGAGCTCTCGTCAGCGCGCTTTGAGTTTCGCCCCGCCTCCCATACGCATGACCCGCTGGCGATGCGCGACCTCAAATCTTTCGTCACGCTCAACAGCGCCTTCGAAGTCGATTTGTTCGGCCAAGCCTATTCCGAAGCGACCGCTGACGGCCCAGCGTCCGGCCCTGGCGGTGCGCTGGATTTCGCCCGCGGCGCCAAGCTCGCCGGCGGTCTCCGCATCATCGCGCTGCCTGCCGCAGCGAAAGGCGCAAGCCGCATCGTCGCGCCTACCGACGCGCACGGCCCGGTTTCGCTCTCACGCTTCGACATCGACGTGGTCGTCACCGAACACGGCGCCGCCGATCTGCGCGGCCTCACGCACACCGCACGCGCGCAACGTCTGATCGCCATTGCCGCGCCGGAACACCGTGCAGCGCTGGCCGCGTTTATGACATTGGATTAGGCGGAGGCGGCGGCTCCGGCAGCGGGATCCATTCGTCGTGATCCAGATCCGGCAGCTTCATCCGTCCGGCGCGCCAGTCCGCCTTGGCTTGTTCGATCCGTTCCTTCGAAGAGTGCACGAAATTCCACTCGATGAAGCGCGGTCCGATCGGCTCGCCGCCCAGCGCCATCACGATCGCCTTGGTCTCGGCGCGGAAGGTCACCGCGTCGCCCGGCGTCAGCACGATCATATGTCCTTCCGCGAAGCGCTGATCGCCGACTTCGACCACACCCTGCGCCACATAAAGCGCGCGTTCCGGATAATCCGCTGGCACAGTCGCGGCGGCGTCAGGCTCAAGCACCCAATGCACATAGAAGAGCGGCGAATGGGTGTGCACAGGCGATCTCAGTCCCATGCTCGCGCCTGCGATCAGCCGGCCCCATGCGCCGCCGTCCTGAAACGTCGGCAGCTCCGCCGCGCCATAATGATGGAAAGACGGGTCGGTTTCCTCGTCGCGCTCCGGCAACGCCACCCACGCTTGGATGCCGTTCATATGTCCGCCTTCGCGGCGGCCTTTCTCGAACCGCTCCGAATGGGTGATGCCGCGCCCGGCCGTCATCCAATTCAGTTCGCCCGGCCGGATCGGCTGTTCGGAGCCGACGCTGTCGCGGTGCATGATCTCGCCGTCGAACAGATAGGTGACGGTGGATAAGCCAATGTGCGGATGCGGCCGCACGTCGACGTTGCGCGGCAGCCCCGGCTGAAAATCCACCGGCCCCATATGATCAAAGAACGTAAATGGCCCCACCATACGCCGTTGTGCAAACGGCAATACGCGGCCGACCTCGAAGCCGCCCAAATCCTTGCGCCGTTGCGCGATGACAAGTTCGATCATGCAGCCAACCTAAGCGCCTGATTGGCGAAAGCCCAGCGCTCGTGCAAACGTGACAGCATCACGCACTTGCCCGCCGCGTTCGCGTAAAGGTACGCCTGGATGGCGAGGACGTCGCAATTGCTCACGGGATCCATGGAGCCTGTTACTTATCGTCGTCGAGCAGGGGCCATGTCGCGCGGTGAGCGCGAGTGGCGCGTGGAGGACGACGCCCTCGTCAGCCGCGGCGCCTCCGGCCATGAACGCCGCTATCTCTGGTCCGATATCGTCAGCGTCCGCCTCTGCCACGAGCCGGAGCGGTTCCGCCCGTGGCGCTACGTGTTCGAACTGCAGCCTAAGCACCAGCGCAAGATCGAGATCGACAACGCCCACTTCGTCGCCCAGCGCAGTTTCGAAGAGCGCAGTGACGATTACGCCGCCTTCGTCCGCGCCGCACTCGCCCGGCTCGAAGTGGCTAAGCCCGGCCTGCGGGTGCTGATCGGCGAAACCCAGAAGCGCTATTTCTTCCTGCTGCTCGCCGCCCTCGTCGCTTTCTGCGCGCTGGCCTACGCCCTCATCGCGATCCCGACGCCGTTCGATGATCAACCTTACGTCCCGCTGGCCAAGTTGTTGATCATCCTGCTGATGCTGCCCATGCTCTGGCTCTGGGTGCTGGGCTCGCTGCCACGCGGGGTCCCGCTGGACGATATCCCGCCCCGCGCCCTGCCGCCGGCAGCTGGCGAAGGCGCCTGACGCGGCCCGCCGCCCTTGCCCTTCAGCCCGGCTCCGTCTAGGAAACCGCCCTTCCGCCGAGTCGCTCCCCGGAGCCGGCCCGGACCAGGCGCCGCTTTAGCTCAGCTGGTAGAGCACCGCATTCGTAATGCGGGGGTCGCGTGTTCGAGTCACGCAAGCGGCACCATCACCTCCCGTCGCGAATTTCGCATTGAGGAACGTGAGCCAAGTGCAAGCGTTCGCGGTTCATGCACGCCACGCTCTTCATGCGGCGCGACAATATCCTCGGCGAAGGCCCACTCTGGGACGACCGCGAGGGGCGGCTCTATTGGGTCGATATTCGCAGCAGTGTTCTTGAATGGACCGATATTGGCGCCGGCCGGCTCGAGCGAAAGGCCGTGGGCGTCCGATTGAGCGCACTGGGGCTTCGCCGCCAGGGCGGATTGGTGGCCGCGGCTGATCATGCCGTCGGCGTTCTCGATCCGGACAACGGCGTGTTCGAGCCGCGTGTAACTTTCGAGCCCGAGCGGCCGCGCAATCGCACCAACGATGGCGGCGTCGGCCAAGATGGCCGTTTTTGGTTCGGCACCATGGATGATGAAGGCCGCGCCGGGCAAGGCGCACTCTATTCCTTGGACGCCGACTGGACGTTGAAACGCGTTGTCGATGAACTTTCGATCCCGAACGGCATCACGACCACTGTGGATGGCGTGATGTTGTACGCCGCCGATTCCGGCCGCCAGGTGATCGAGACGCGGGCGCTTGATCCGACGACCGGCGTGCTATCGCCGCCGTACGAGTTTGCCTCGTTCGCAACCGAGGTGTTTACGCCGGACGGATCTGCGCTCGACGAAGAGGGGTGTCTTTGGAGCGCGTTGTGGGATGGCGGCCGCGTCGTCCGCTTCACGCACGACGGGCGGATCGAGCGGACGGTCGCTCTGCCAGTATCGCGGCCGACCTCATGCGCATTCGGTGGACCCGACATGCGGACGTTGTTCGTCACCAGCGCGCGCGATGGGCTAGACGCCGCGGCGTTGGCCGCAGAGCCATTGGCCGGCAGCGTGTTCGCGGTCGATGCGGGCGTGCGCGGCTTGGGGGTTCCCGCCTTCGCCGGCTAAGGCGCCGTTTTCTCGACCGCGCCAGCGGTGTTCGCCAATTTGTGCAGCGGCAGCGCACTCACGATCGAGCGCGCGACGGCGGCCTCCTCCTCGGCATTGATCCGGCGGAATGTCGCTAGCGCCTGTCCGACCACCTGATCCATGTTGTAGTACCGATAAGTCGCCAATCGCCCGACGAAATAGACGTCCCCTTCCTTGAGCGCGAGCGCTTCGTATTTTTTGTAGAGCGCCTGATTCTCCGCTTTCGGAATCGGATAGAATGGGTCGCCGTCAGCGCATGGCAATTCATATGTGATGGTCGTGCACGGATGGTGCTGGCCGGTCAGATGCTTGTATTCGGTGATGCGCGTGTAGGGCACATTCTCGTCAGGATAATTGACCGTGCCGACGCTTTGGAAGCGCTCCTGCTCCAGCGTGTCGTGCTGAAAGCGCAAGCTGCGATAGGGGAGCTTGCCGTAGATGTGGTGGAAGTAGGCGTCGATCGGGCCCGTATAAATAAGCCTGTCATAGCGCACGCGTTTTCTGATCGCTTCGAAATCGACCGAAAGCGCAATATCGATATTGGGATGCGCGAGCATGCGCTTGAAGAGCGCAGTGTAGCCATCGCGCGGCATCGCCTGGAAACGGTCGGTGAAGTAGCGGTCGTCCGTATTGGTTCGCGTGGGTACGCGCGCCGTGACGGATTTGTCGAGTTCGCTCGGGTCCAAACCCCATTGCTTGCGCGTGTAACCGCGGAAGAATTTCTCATAAAGCTCCCGCCCAACGGCTGCCACCACCACGTCTTCGGAGGTGCCGATGGCGGCGGGCGTCTCGGCGCGGCTTGCAAGAAAGGCCGCCGCCGCCTCGTCCGTCGTAAGATCCAGGCCGTAGAGAGCGTTCAGGGTCGTGCGATTGATTGGGATCGGCACTTCACGTCCGTCAACGCGCGCCAGCACACGATGCTCATACGGCCGCCAACTCGTAAATGCGCTCAGATACTTGAAAATGTCTTCACTGTTGGTGTGAAAGATGTGCGGGCCGTATTGGTGCATCAACACCCCGGCGTCATTGAAATAATCGTACGCGTTGCCGCCGACATGCGCGCGCCGGTCGATCACCAGCACGCGCTTATCGAGCTGTGACGCCAACCGCTCGGCCAGCACCGAACCCGCAAACCCCGCACCTACGATGAGATAATCGTAACGCGCCGGCGCGCCCTTGCGCGGCCGCAACGGCACGACAGCGGCGTCGCTCTTATGCAGATGGCGCTCGATATGCTCAAACATCGAAAGAGCCGTCGCTCGCCACGATTGCGCCGTGAGACGCTCTTTGACCTCGGCGTGCCAATCGCCCCATGGCTTGAGCTCGAGCGCGTCCTCGCACGTGCGCACGAACGAATCCGCTGAGTTCGCGATCTTGACGCCGCGCAACATGCCGTAGTGACGTTCCACATCCTTGATCGGCGTCGATACGACGGGCCTTCCCGCGACGAGATATTCCGGCGTCTTGGTCGGGCTGATGAAGCGCGTCGAGTCGTTGATGGCGAACGGCATCAAGGCAACGTCCCAGCCGGACAGATAGTCTGGCAGTTGCGCGTAGTCCTTTTGTCCGAGGTAATGGATGTTGGGTCGCCGCGGCAGGTCGGCGTCGCTGATCTTCACCACGGGCCCAATCATGACCAGCTGCCAATCAGGCCGCGCGTCGGCGACCGCGGCGAGGAGGTCCAAATCCATGCGTTCGTCGATGACACCGTAAAAGCCAAGCCGTGGACGCGGCAGCTGCGCTTGATCGACCGGATCCTCACCGTTCGCGGCCCGCTCGAAGTGCAGCTGATCAATGCTTGACGGGAACGGATGGATGTTGGCGTGGCGGTGGCGCTTGGCTTCGTAGAGCGAGTAACCGCCGGTGAAGACCACATCCGCGGCCTGCAGCAACTCGGCTTCGCGGCGCACTAGGTCGGGCGGCGCGAACTTGAAATTGGAGAGTTCGTCCATGCAGTCATAGACTGTGCACGCGCTTTTCAGCTCCCGTGAGAAGGGCAGCATCATCGGTGTGTAATACCAGCGGATCCAGGGACGGGAATCGCCCGCGACGTATTCCGCGAGCAGATTCTTGAGCGCAGTTTCCTCGAATTCAGCGCCGCGTCCGGCCGGCAGGATCGGCATCGCAACGGTGACGCCGGTGCGCCCGCAGCGAATGAGCTGAAGCGTCGGCGCGCGGTCCGCTTCGAACACCGGCTCTTCCCAGAACGTCACTTCATGATGCTGCGCGAACTGCTGCATCAAGTGTTGCGGGCGTTGAACGACGAAGTTCCACCGCAGGTGGGAAAAGCAGATGAGCGGCAAGGTGCGGACGCCGGGTTTGCCGGTCGCGGTGGGATTCGGATTCAATGGAGTCGCCTCTCCTTTTGAGCACACAGTTCAAATCCGTCCACGAACCGCTTGTTCCCATCCCCCTCGAATTGTTCGCATCCGGACAAAGCGCCATGAGTTTTCGCGCGTCTTTTTCTTACGCACGAGCGGCAACCGTTTGCAGCATTGTTCGTTGGGATCGCGTGGAGGAGCGGTCTCAACCAACGCTTGAGCTATGGGGCGGGCACGAATGCACGTTCTCGCGCGTAGGCAATCGCCGTCGCGATCAAACCGTTTTATCCGGACATGAGATGCGCGCGGACGATCTCGACGCCTTTACAGCACTGGGGCTGAAGGCGTTGCGCTATCCGGTGTTGTGGGAGCGCGTCGAACCCGAACTGGGCCAATGCGACTGGCGCTGGTGCGATGAACGGCTGTCGCGGGCGAGAACGCTCGGCCTCAACATCATTGCAGGCCTTTGTCATCATGGCGCCGGGCCCCCGTATGCAGGTCTTCTTTCTTCCGACTTCGCACCAGGTCTTGCCCGTCACGCGCGCCGCGCCGCTGAGCGCTATGCCTGGATCAAAGATTGGACGCCGGTCAACGAGCCGCTGACGACGGCGCGCTTTTCGGCGCTCTACGGCCATTGGCACCCGCACGCGCGTGATGAAAGCTCGTTCTGGCTGGCGCTGCTAAATCAGATCGACGCGACGCGCTTGGCGATGCGCGAGATCAGAACCATCATTCCCGACGCGCGCTTGATCCAGACCGACGATCTCGGCCGCACCTACGCGACAGACCCGCTACTTGATCAAGCCGCGTTCGACAATACGCGCCGCTGGATGGGTTGGGACCTGTTGTTCGGCCGCGTGGGACCGAACCATCCGTTCTGGAGGCGGCTTTGTGATTTCGGCTTCGAGTCCCGCCTCGAAGCGATTGCCGCGGACCCGTGCCCGCCGAACATCATCGGCATCAATCACTATCTCACCAGCGACCGTTTCCTCGACCAACGCTGCGGCGACTATCCCGACGCGCCAGTCGGCGGTAACACTACGTTGGCTTATGTGGATGTTGAAGCCATCCGCGTCGTCACGCCCGCGCCGGCGGGCCTGGCGTGCGCCATCGAGGAAGCGTGGACGCGTTACGGTGCGCCGATCGCCATCACGGAAGTGCACAACGCCTGTACGCGCGAGGAGCAAATGCGCTGGTTCGCCAGCGCCTGGGCCGATGCGTTAGCGGCGCGCGCTCATGGCATCGACGTGCGCGCCGTCACGGCGTGGTCGCTGCTCGGCGCTTACGATTGGGACAGTCTCTTGACGCTAGAGCGCGGGCACTACGAGCCCGGCGCGTTCGACGTCTCTTCCGGCGCGCGCCGCGCAACCGCCTTGGCCGGCTATCTGCGCATGCTCGCCGATGATCCGACAACGGCCGCGCCCGTGGCCGGCAAAGGCTGGTGGGAGCGCGACATCCGCTTGCGCTATCGACCGGTTTTCATTGCGCAGACGAACCACGCGGCGAGTCAGACATCCTGTGCGGGACGCCGAAACAGAGACGCTGCAGCGCCGATCCTGATCGCCGGCGCCAGCGGCACGCTTGGCCAGGCCATTGCGCGCGCGTGCGCATGGCGCGATCTCGCCTACGTGCTGACAAGCCGCCAGGACATGCCGCTCGATGACGGCGCCGCGGTCGCAGCCATGCTCGAGCGCCATCGCCCCTGCGCCGTGATCAATGCGACTGGTTTTGTCCGAGTCGATGACGCCGAACTCGAGGCCGATGCGTGCCATCGGGCAAACACGCAAGCCGCCGTGCTGCTGGCGCGAATCTGCGCCGAGCGAGGCGTCGCCAGCGTCACGTTCTCAAGTGATCTTGTTTTCGACGGAACATCGCCTCGTCCTTATGTTGAAGCCGACCGCCCGAATCCGCTCAATATTTACGGTATGAGCAAAGCAGCCGCCGAGCGCGATATCGAGGCTTTGGCGGCCTCGGCATTGGTCGTGCGCACCGCCGCATTCTTCTCCCCGTACGATCCGCACAATTTCGCCGCCTGGATCATGCGCGAACTCGGCGCCGGCAGAACCGTCGACTGCGCCGAGGACGCGATCGTCTCGCCAACCTACGTGCCGGCTCTGGCCAACGCTGTGCTCGACCTTGTTCTCGATGGCGAAAGGGGGCTCTGGCATCTCGCCAATGCCGGCGCCCTCTCCTGGGCCGAGTTCGCCCGCTCGATCGCGGCGGCGACGGGGCTTGACCCGGCGCAGGTGCAAAGCCGCCCGCGCGATCGGCTGCCGTGGCGCGCACGTCGCCCCGCCAATTCCGCGCTCGCCTCGACGCGCGCGAGTCCTTTAGGTGATCTGGATGAAGCGATCTGGCGCTTTGCACGTGAACACGCGGCGCTCGCGCATCCGCCGATGTGATCAGCGCGCGGCCGCCACCGCCGCTCGTGCGTTGGCCAGAGTCGTTTCCGGGCTCTGACCGGGGCGGTAGAGCTCAGAGCCAAGACCAAACCCTTGTGCGCCCGCGTTGCGCCATGTCTCCATGTCGTCAGGCTTGATCCCGCCCACCGCATAGACCGGGATCGTCTTCGGCAAAACTGCTTTCAACGCAGCGAGATGGGCAGGGCCGGCTGATTGCGCTGGAAAAAGTTTGAGCGCGGCGGCGCCGGCGGCGATCGCAGCAAAGGCCTCGCTTGGCGTATAGATGCCAGGCAGCGGCGTCAGGCCTAGCTCAACCGTGCGTGCAATCACGGCAGTCGAAACATTGGGGGCGACGATGATGCGTCCGCCTGCATCGGCGACGCGATCGACATCCTCGGCGCTCAACACCGTGCCGGCGCCCACGAGCGCCTCGCCGCCAAACCGATCAGACAGCAATTTGATCGAGGCGAGCGGATCGGGCGAGTTCAGCGGCACTTCGATCACGCGTAGGCCCGCCTCGATCAAGCCTTCCGCGTGCGCCAGAGCTTCATCCGGTTTTATGCCGCGCAGGATGGCGATCAGGGGCGCCGTGCGGATAGCTTCTTCTAGCTTCATTGCAGCGCTCCTTCGCGAAACAGCACGGCCAAGCCTCCGATCGCGGCTTGGGCGCCGTCCGTTTCTAGGACGCTCCAGCCGCGTTGGGTCAGCGCGTCCACATAGCGTTCGCGCAAGAGCGGTGCGCCGATCACCCAGATTTCGCCGGCGTGATCGACCCCAAGAGCGCGTGGCGCCGCCGCGACTTCCGACCCGATTAGCAGCCCTGACAGATAGGAGCTTGCGTCTTGCTTGTTCGCACTTGCCGTCACGATCCGCGCACGGGCGCTGAACATCCTGATCGATAGAGCATCGCCCTCGCCCGCGGCCGCTACGCCGGCGGCAAAAGCGTCGCCGTTAAAAGCGGTGGGCTCGGCCTTGAGAATGGAGTGCGTAGAAAGAACCGCAAAAAGTTCGCCGGTCATCGCCGTGACGAAGCGCTGGATCTCGCCCTCCTGCAGCAGCGCCCATTTCGAATGCGTCCCCGGCAAGCACAGCAAATGGCGCCCGCGGCGGCGTGCGTCATCGCGCGCGAGCCAGCCGAGGATTTGAGTTTCCTCGCCGCGCATGACATCAGGCGCCTTTGTCAAACCGGAGCAGCGCAAGCCCGGTACGATTCGGATCGACGGCGTGTCGCTCACCGGTGTTAAGGCGCGGGCGAGCGCATTGAGGCCGGCGGGGCAGGCGACATAGGCCGCCTCCCGCCAGCCCAAATTGGACCCGACCATGCCGCACATGAGCACAGGAAGCTCAACGCCGAGCGGCGTATGCACATCGCGGTGAAACATGGTGGCGAAGTCGTTCTGCGCTATGGCGCGCACGCCGTGGGGCGACTCCATCTCTGCTTCGACGCGGCCGTCGGCGCCGAGGCGCCAAGCGCGAAGGTTGGTGGTGCCCCAATCGACGCCGATGAACGCGCTCATGTGCGCCCGCCATCGATGATGAAGTTCTGCCCGGTGATCATGCGGGCGCTGTCGGACGTGAGAAAAAGCGCGAGGTTCGCCACATCAACCGGTTCGATCCGCCGCTGCAAGGCGACTTGCTTCATCCATTCCGCTTCTGCTTCGGGCGTCAGCCACAGCTCCAACTGGCGGTCCGTAACGACCCAGCCTGGCGAGATCGCGTTAACGCGGATGTTGGCCGCACCCCACTCGCGCGCGAGCGACTTTGTGAGCCCGAGCAGCGCTGCTTTCGCGGCGACGTACGCGGCCATACCGGCCGGAGCAAGCAGGGCGTTGATCGAGCTGATATTGAGGATGACGCCGCGTCGCACCGGCAACATCACCTCATACGCCGCCCGGGCCGCGTGCAGCGCTGGATCGAGGTTGACGGCAAGATTGCGGCGCCAAGCTTCCTCGGTCAGGTCCTCGGCCTCATGCCGTGTGTCATTGGCGACATTGTTGATCAACACGTCGAGCGCGCCGAATTCCGACGCCGCCGCGCGCACCGCGCTTGTTAGCGCATTGACATCCGTTACATCGCAGCGGCGAAACCAAGCGCCCAGTCGTTTCGCCAGCGCCTCGCCCTGCTCGGCATCGATGTCGATAAATGCGACGCGCGCGCCCTGTCCGGCGAACGCTTCGACGAACGCCGCGCCAATGCCGCTCGCGCCGCCGGTAATGAAAACGACGCGGCCCTCAAGGTCGGGATAACGGGCGCTCAATGCGATTCCCTGTTCACGTCGCCGCCGCTGGCGCCGACGAGGAAGTCGAGGTCGCAGCCCTTGTCGGCCTGCTGCACGGTGTCGACATAAAGCTTCGCCCAGCCGCGCTCCGCGTAGTTTTGTGTTGGCCGCCACGTCTCACGCCGCCGGGCCAGTTCGCGCTCCTCGACTAAAAGATCGAGCGTCCGCTCCGGCCCGTCAAAGCGAATGATGTCGCCGGTTTGCACTAGCCCGAGCGGACCGCCTGCTTCCGATTCCGGCGACACATGCAGGATCACCGTGCCATAGGCCGTACCGCTCATGCGCGCGTCGGAGATGCGCACTAAGTCACGCACGCCGCGCGCCAAAAGTTTGCCCGGAAGCGCCATGTTGCCGACCTCAGGCATGCCTGGGTAACCTTTCGGCCCACACGCCTTCAGCACCATCACCGACGTCTCATCGACCGGCAGGTCCGGATCATCGAGCCGCGTTTTGTAATCTTCGATGTCCTCGAACACGAGGGCAGGCCCTTCGTGGCGGAGCAAAGCCGGCGTCGCCGCGCTCGGCTTGATGATGGCGCCCTGCGGTGCGAGGTTGCCGCGCAGCACCCAAACGCCGGAAGAGGGGCCGAACGGCTTGTCCGGCGTCGTGATCACTTCGCTATCGTAGCACTCTGCCGCATCGGCGAGTTCGCCGAGTGTTTGTCCGCTCACCGTCATCGCATCGCCGCGGATACGCCCGCGCAATGAGCGCAGCACGGCCGGCACTCCGCCCGCGTAGCAGAACTCCTCCATCAGGAAGAGACCCGACGGCATCAAATTCACCAGCAGCGGCGTCTCGCGTCCAAGCGCATCGAAGTCCTCAAGCGAGAGCGGGACGCCGAGTCGGCCAGCGAGCGCGAGCAGATGCACGACGGCGTTGGTGGAGCCGCCGATCGCCGCATGCGCGAGGATCGCGTTCTCGAACGCCGCGCGCGTTGCAATGTGCGAGAGCCGGATGTCCTCGCGCACCATTTCGACGATGCGCCGGCCGGTGAGATGCGCCAGCGTGCGCCGCCGTGCATCGACCGCCGGCAGCGCGGCGTTCATGGGCAGGCAGAGCCCCATGGCCTCGACAATGCTGGCCATAGTTGAAGCCGTGCCCATCGTCATGCAGGTGCCGGACGAACGCGACATGCCCGCCTCTGCTTCGAGGAAATCTTTCATCGGCATTACGCCGGCGCGCACGTCTTCGGAGAAACGCCACACATCCGTGCCCGACCCGATGGCGCGGCCCTTGAAGCGCCCGTTCAGCATCGGGCCGGCGGAGACGACGATGGTCGGCAGATCGACGCTGGCCGCGCCCATCAGTTGGCCCGGCGTCGTCTTATCGCAGCCGCCCAACAGCACGACGCCATCGATCGGATTGGCGCGGATGCTTTCTTCGACCTCCATCGCGAGCAGGTTGCGGAACAGCATCGCGGTCGGCCGCATCTGCGTTTCACCCAGCGCCATCGCTGGAAACTCAAGCGGCAGGCCGCCGGCCTCCCAGACGCCGCGTTTCACGTGTTCAGCCAGCTCGCGCAGGTGCCCATGACAGGGGGCCAATTCGGACCAGGTGTTGCAGATGCCGATGATCGGGCGGCCGTCGAACACATCGTCCGGCAGGCCCTGATTTTTCATCCAGGAGCGGTGGATGAAGCCGTCCCTATCTAGTTTGCCATACGCCTTGGCGCTTCGAAACGTAGGCTTTTTGTCTGCCAAGGCCCGCCTCGCTGTGGCGAAAAAGTTTCAAAATGCAGAGAAGGACAACGTTGCTGCGAAGACTCAGTTCCGGTTCATGCGACTCCCGCTACATACTGCGTGCGTGTTGCGGAGCATGCGTGATGAGCGCGATTAGCTACAGAGATGTGTTCGAAATCGAGCACGACCAGTCCTCGGAAGAGCTGGCAGTAGGCGATCTAGTGCAGACGGGGCCTAACTTGTTCCCTCGTTTCGAGATCGTGGCCATCAGCGGTGAGACCGTCTGGGTGCGCAATGTCAGTTCGCGCCAGGATGCGCTGCTGCCGGCAAGCCGCTGCCGTAAGGTCTCGCCCGAAGGCGCTTGATCCGGAGCATGCGTGATCCAAGTTGGGCTGACCAGCCCAGCGGAGGTCGCCCATTACTCCCTTCATGTTCGCCACCGGCATCGAGAACTCGATCCCCAAGATCGACGGCGGCCGTGTGCGCGTCGATCAGATGGAATCCTGCGGTCATTACAAATATTTCCAGAAGGACTTCGATTGTCTCGAAGACCTCGGCATCCGCTTCCTGCGCTACGGCCCGCCGTTGCACACGACGTTGATCGGTCCCGGCAAATACGATTGGGAATTCGCCGACGTCACCTTCGCAGAGCTACGTCGGCGCGACATCGTGCCGATCGTCGATCTCTGCCATTTTGGTGTGCCCGATTGGATCGGCGACTTTCAAAATCCTGATTTCCCCGAACACTTTGCGGTCTACGCGCGCGCGTTCGCCGAGCGCTTTCCGTGGGTGCAGATGTATACGCCGGTCAACGAGATGTTCATCTGCGCGCAATTCTCCGGCTATTTCGGCTGGTGGAACGAGCAGGGCACGACCGACCGCACGTTCGTCACCGCGTTGAAGCACATCGTCAAAGCCAATGTGCGGGCGATGCGCGAAATTCTCGACATCCGCCGCGACGCGATCTTCATCCAGAGCGAGTCCTCGGAGTACTTCCATGCCGAGTGTCCGGCGGCGATCCGTCCAGCCGAGTTGGAGAACTCACGCCGCTTTCTGTCGCTCGATCTCAATTACGGCCACCGCGTCGATTCCACCATGTATGAGTATCTGATGGATAACGGCCTGACGCGCGAGGAGTATCATTTCTTCCTACAGAACACGCAGCGTCACCACTGCATTCTCGGCAACGACTATTATTGGACTAACGAGCACCGTGTCGCCGCCGATGGGACGCACAGGGCGTCCGGCGAAATCTTCGGCTACAGCGAAATCACCCGGCAGTATCACAGCCGCTACCGTCTGCCGGTGATGCACACTGAAACCAATCTGATCGAAGGTCCAAACGGTGACGAGGCGGTGAACTGGCTTTGGAAGCAATGGGCCAACGTGCTGCGCGTGCGCAATGACGGTGTGCCGACTGTCGGCTTCACTTGGTATTCGCTGACCGATCAAACCGATTGGGACACGGCGCTGCGCGAAAAGAATGATCGTATCCACCCGGTGGGTCTTTACGATCTCAATCGCGACATCCGCCCGGTGGGCCGCTCCTACAAGAAACTGATCGCCGACTGGCGCGATGTGCTGCCGACGCAAAGCGTCTGCCTCGGTGTGCCGCTGGCGGATTGGCCCGGTGATGAAGACCGCTGGGAGGAGGGCGCAAGCAACGGCAAAGCCGCCCAGCAGATGACGTGACAGCGCAGCGCGCTGATCGCCGCAGCGAAAACCGGCGCTTAGAATAAGGACAACACGCCGATCGGATCGCGCATGCGTGCGACGCTGACGATGAACAGGAAGACAGCCAGCGCAGCCGCGGAGTAGGCGAGGCGCGCGCCGCGGCTCTTTCCGCGTTTCAGCGCATAGCTGCCAAGTACGATGTAGCCGACCAGCAGCAAGATCTTGGCTGTGAGCCAAGCGTGGACGAACGGGAATTGCTGCACGATCGTCATCAGCATCAACGCGGCCGTGAGCAGGACGGTGTCGGCCGTGTAGCTCAGATACCGAATCGGTGCGCTCATCGTCCACGAAGCGCCGAACACGTTGCTGGCGAGCGCGCGAAGAAAGAAGAGCGCGCCGCTGAAAATCACCGCGGCAATGTGGACGTGCCGAATTTCGAGATAGAACGCTTCCATTGACGCAAGCTCTTTGTTGCCCGGGACCTTGCAGCAAGGGACGAAGGTCCGCCTTGATCTAGATCATGCCGCTAAGCCAGCATGCTGGCGCAGCGACAAAAAAGGGGAGGGCCGAAGCCCTCCCCAAGTCTGGTTCGTAAGGTCGCTTCGCTTATTCGGCCGCGACGGCGACTGCCTCGTTCTCCTTCTTGCGCGGGGCAAACAGCAGCTTCGCGGCGAAGATGGCGATGATGAAAGCGCCGACGCCGAAGATCACATCGCCGGGCACACGCATCCACACGAGCATTTCCATCAGCGGCGAGTGCACCACTTCGGGAGAGCGCGCGTACCAGAGGCCGGTCGTGATGCTGTGATAGGCTTGCACCACACCCGAGGGCAGCAGCGCGAAGAATGACATCATCGCCAAGCCAATGTTGAGGCTCCAGAACGCTGTCTTCAGCAGTCGGTCATCCCAAGCGAAGCGCGGCGCGAGGCCCCGCAGGCAGAACAACATCAGGCCGATGCCAAGCATGCCGTAGACGCCGAAGAGGGCGGTGTGGGCGTGGTTGGCCGTCGTGTTGAGGCCCTGGATGTAATAGAGGCTGATCGGCGGGTTGATCAGGAAGCCGAACACGCCGGCGCCGAGCAGATTCCAGAACGAGACCGACACGAAGAACAAGATCGGCCATTTGTAGGTTTGCACCCACGGCGCCGCCTTGGTGTGGCGATAGGTTTCCAAAGCCTCAGCGCCGATCAGCGCCAGCGGCACAACTTCGAGCGCCGAGAACATCGCTCCCACAGCGATCACCGACACCGGGGTGCCGGAGAAGTACCAATGGTGCGCGGTGCCGAGGACGCCGCCGAAGAGGAACACGATGGTGCCGAACAGAACGGCTAGGTTGGCTGTTTGCGCGCGCACGAGGCCGAGGCGAACGAACAGCAAGCTGATCACCGCGGTGGCGAACACTTCGAAGAAGCCTTCGACCCAGAGGTGAACGACCCACCAGCGCCAATACTCGACCATGCTGATGTGGGTGTGTTTGCCCCACATGAAGCCCGCCGCGTAGAACAAGCCGATTGCAACGGTGGACAGGAAGAGGATCGCCAGCACCGGCTTGCTTTCCGACTTCTGTTTCAATGCCGGCCAAAGCGCGCGGGTGACGAGCACCAGCCACAACATCAGACCGACGAACAACAGCGTCTGCCAGAAGCGGCCGAGATCGATATATTCCCAGCCCTGGTGGCCGAACCACCAATTGGTGTCGAGGTCGAAGACCTGTTGCACGCCAAGCCATTCGCCAGCCATCGAGCCGAGTACGACGAAGACGAGCGCCGCCCACAGAACGTTGACGCCGAGCGCCTGGAATTTCGGTTCTTTGCCCGAGACCATCGGCGCGATGTAGAGGCCGGTGGCAAGCCAAGCGGTGGCGATCCAGAACACTGCAAGCTGAGTGTGCCAGGTGCGCGTGACGGCATACGGAATCCAGTCGGAAAGCGGAATGCCATAGAAGTCATGGCCTTCGACCGCATAGTGCGCCGTCACTGCACCGAGGCCCACCTGCAAGAGAAAGAGCCCGATCACGGTGATGAAGTACTTATAGGTCGCTTTCATCGAGGCCGTCGGCTTGAAGCCAAGCAGCGGATCGGCGGTCGGCGCCTTAACGTGGTCCTCCTGCTTCATCCGCGCGTGCATCCACACCAAAACCGCGACGCCGATGATCAAGAGCAGCACGCTCGCGACCGACCAGATGAAGTTTTCGGCCGTCGGGACGTTGTCGATCAGCGGCTCGTGCGGCCAGTTGGCGGTGTAGGTGACGTTTTCACCGGGGCGGTTGGTGCCCGCGGACCAGCTGGTCCAGAAGTAAAAGGCTGCAATCTGTTCGCGGCGCGAAAGCTCCGGCACCGCGTTGTTTGCGATGGCGTATTCTTCGCGGAGCGATTCTAGCGCCGGATCATTGCTGAACAGGGCCAGATAGTGCGCGCGCACCTGCCGAATGGCCTCGGCGCGATCTGCCGACACGGTGATGCGTTGTGTCGCCGGATCGTAGGTGTTCGTGCGCATTTCGGTCGCGAGCCGCGCCTGCAAGCCGCCTTGGCCTTGCGTGCTGAGCTGCTCGTAGGGCACGCCATGGTCGCGCTGAGCCCAGATGTTCAGCAGCGCGATCGATTCCCGGTGCAGCTGGTCGGCCGACCAGTCCGGCGCGACGTAGGCGCCGTGACCCCAGATCGAGCCCACTTGCATGCCGCCCATGGACTGCCAGGCCAGCTGGCCGCTCTGGATGTCATCGCGCGTGTAGATGACCGTCCCGGATGTATCGACAACCGCAGCCGGCATCGGCGGCGCTTGCCGGTGAATCTCTCTGCCCAAAAGCCCCAGGACGGCGAAAGACGCCGCCATGGAGATCGCGAGAAAGATCCAGAGTCGCTTAATACTCATTGATCTCGCTTCCCCAAATCCCCGCGAGACCTTCTCGCGGGGTTTGGTGGAAAATCTCGCGTTTGCGGCGCGCGGTGGTTGATATGGATCAAGCTTGTGTGCGGCTTTTCAGCACTTTTGCTTGATCAGGCGCTGCGCCGTGCACGCAACAGCAGGGGGCCGTAGGCGATCGCGAAATGAACGAACGCGCAGCTCCACAAAGCAGCAGAGACGATAAGTAATACTACGTAGGCGTCCGGAGCGAATGGCGAGGCGACGCGCACGGCCGCGCCGAGGTTCACGAGGGCGTAGATCGTCTTCGTGGCCGCGTCAGCCGTGAGCGGCTGGCCTGTGTGGCCGCGCGTCGCGCGGGTCATCATTGCGAGCGTCATCACCCCGAATGCGCCGGCTGTCAGCGCATGGATGCCCGCCGCCTTCGGCGCTAGCTCCGGCGTCAGGATGGAGGCGCCCAGCAGCAGCAATGCAAGCGCCAGCCATCCATAACCCACGTGCAGAACGGTGACGAGAATCTCAGCCGTGGTGCGCCAGCCCTTCCAGCGCAGCAGCCGCGCGAGGTTTGCAAAGCCGGCCAGAACGAGTGCGGCGCCTGCGGGCGCCGCCTCTGGCGCGATCAGCCAGGAGAGCAGGGCGATCGCCGTCACCAGCAATACGGCGAGATCCAATTTGCTGGGCGATGCGGGTTCCGGCGTCATGGCCCGTTTGGCCATCCAGTTGCGCGTGAAGCTAGGCGTGACGCGTCCGCCGATCAGCGCCACGAGCATGGCGACCACACCGAGGCCGATGCGTTCGCCCAGCAGCGCAAGCTCGGGAAATCCAATGCGCAAGTGCGTGAGCATATTGGCGCTCGCAAGCACCAGGATGAGAGCACACACCGGCAAATTACGCACGTTCCGTCCGGCGATCACTTCACGCGCGATGATTGCCGCGAGCGCGACTAAGAACGCGACATCGATGACGCCTGTAAATGCCGCATCCGGCGCCGCCAGCATCGCCACGCGTCCGGCAGCCCATAATCCGAATAACATCGCCAACGGTGCGCCCGCGACCGGCAGTCGCCCAGTCCAGTTGGGCACCGCCGTCAGCAGGAAGCCGGCGATAATGGCGCCGAGATAGCCGAACAGCATCTCGTGCACGTGCCAATCGCGGGTGATTTGCGGCGTCCAGCCGAGTACGGCGGCGATCCACAGCGGTAGCGCCACCGCCGCCCACACGGCGCCAAAGAAGAAAAACGGGCGAAAGCCCATCGCGAACAGAGCCGGTCCGCGATAGGCGCGATATGTTTCAGCTGTTGTCATTGGTTTAGACCGCACGGGAATACCGCGCCACACCGCGTTGCGCATACGCATCGAATGCCATCGCGACGAGGCGGCAGAACGGCCGCGCTTCGGGCGCCACGGAGAGCCGGTCCCCCTCCAAGCGCACCATCCCGTCCGCAAACATCGGCGCGAGCGATTCCAATTCGTCCGCACACGCGGCTGCGCCGCCGAGGGCGCCGAGATCGGTTTCGAAATCGCACATGATCTGCTCGATCACGCGTCGCCGTGTCCGATCCTCCTCGGACAGTCCGTGGCCGCGCGTGATCGGGAGCCGGCCTTCATGGATGGCGGTCGCCCATGCGCCAGGCTCCGACGCGCTTTGGGCATAGCCCTGCGGCAGCGTCGAGATCGCGGATGGGCCGAGGCCGACGAGCGCATCGGCCTCTTCCAGCACATAGCCTTGAAACGACCGGCGTAAGCCGCCGTTCTGCGCGGCGATGGCGAGCGTGTCCGAGGGCAGCGCGAAGTGATCGAGGCCGATCGCGACATAGCCGAGCGACTCAAGTTCTGCGCGAGCGGCGTCCGCTTGGTCAAAGCGCTCGACCGCGCCGGGAAGCGCTGCTTCCGGTATCAGCCGCTGCCGCTTCTTGAACCAAGGCACGTGCGCATACCCAAAAAGGGCGATCCGGTTTGGCCGCATAGCGGTGGCGAGGTTGATCGAGTTGCGCAGATCGTCTGCGGTCTGAT
>Ga0196971_1000528_pt1 | contig 27210 bp, 26 predicted proteins | sample S1v_1013CmetaG_FD_148660 | JGI IMG/M metagenome (GOLD analysis project Ga0196971, IMG submission 148660) | Soil microbial communities from Anza Borrego desert, Southern California, United States - S1+v_10-13C | ecosystem: Environmental > Terrestrial > Soil > Desert | place: USA: California...
ACGCGATTACGTGTACGTTCATGACCGCCCGGCCCCTGCTACTGTCCTGGCGCAGCTGGATCGCTGGTTCGACGATTACAATGAGTCGCACCCGCACAAGGGCTTGAAGATGAAATCCCCTCGGGTGTTCATCCGCGCCCAGTTAGCCGCAGGGTGTCCGATTTAATACGGGCAACTCCACTCCCTTGATCTGAATGGACCGTAACGGTTTCTTTGGGCTGCCTTCTCCATCCCGCCATGAGCAAGGCATTCAGAACCAGCTCCCGATCCATACGGGGCTGCACGGACCAGCCGACCACCTGACGCGAAAGCAGATCGATCACTGCAGCAAGGAGTAGCCAGCCCTCATGCGTGCGAATGTACGTAATAACGGTAAACCAAACGCGGTTCGGCTCGGCGACATCAAATTGTTGTTACAAGTGGTTCGGCGCAATAACGGAGGCGCCCCCTTGAGATGCCCGGGACGTCGGTGATAGCCCGTCTGCACGTGCAGTGAGTCCTTGCGCATCAATCGGTGGACACGATTGCGGCCGCAGCTTTCACCGAGATCTCCCAGATCGTCATACACCTTTCGATAGTCGTAGACGACGCCACTTTCCGGCCAGGACTGCTTGATATGTCCGAGCAGGCGGCGATCCTCGATGCTGCGAATGGGCTCTGGCCTCAGGTGCCAAGAGTAATAACCGCTGGTGTGAACCATCATGACCTTGCAGAGTCGACGCACCGGATACTGTGTTTCATGCTCACGAATAAATGCGTACTTCACCCGGATGTCTTGGCAAAGTACGCGGCGGCCTTTTTTAGTGTGGCATGCTCTTCGGTCACCCGTTTGAGCTCTGCCTTCAGGCGACGCAGCTCGGCTTGCTGGTCTTGGGCTGCAGCTCGTTCAGGCGCGGATACGCTGTACTTCTTGATCCATTGATACAGGCTGTGCGTCGTTACCCCAAGACGGCTGGCCACTTCTACCACCAGATGGCCGCGCTTGCTCACCTGCTTGACCGCTTCAACCTTGAATTTTTCTGTGTACCGCTTGCCGCTCATAACACCTTCCTTTAGCCAAATTGTAAGGCTCGGAAGTGTCTACGAAACCGGGGGCGATTCACTCATGCAAAGCAAGTAAAAGCGGACATGTCATATGCTTTTTGCACCGAGGTTAACAACTTTTGTGCCAATCGAGTTAGCGGCATGATTCTGCTCCCGCCAAATGAAATCTTCAATGCCACACTGAGGTGAGTACTCAGAGACTGTGCTTAGCAGCAATTCACGCACTCGCTCATAATGAAAACGATTGCAGCTATCCTCTAAATCCAGCAGCATATCGTTCAGTCTTGCCCAAGGGATCTCGGCTTCCTGCGCACGCATAATTAACGGATGCTCCGTGCCTTCAACATCTCCCCCGATTAGCAATTCTTCATAAAGCTTCTCGCCAGGACGCAATCCTACGTGCTTTATCTCGATCGTTCCGTCAGGGTTGAAATCGCTCCGAATCTCCAATCCACTTAAATGCACCATACGCTTCGCAAGATCGATTATTTTGACTGGCTCACCCATGTCAAGCAGGAAGACTTCTCCGCCCTCGCCCATTGCTCCGGCCTGTAACACCAATTGCGCAGCCTCCGGGATAGTCATGAAGTAGCGAGTAATTTCTGGATGGGTGATTGTAATCGGCCCCCCCTCCATGATTTGCTTGCGAAACAAGGGCACTACGGAACCGGACGAGCCCAGCACATTTCCAAAGCGCACCATACAGAATCGCGTTTTCGGCTTTTGCCGGGCAAAGGCCTGCAAAATCAATTCTGCCAATCGTTTAGTTGCCCCCATCACATTTGTAGGTCGCACCGCTTTGTCAGTCGATATCAGCACGAAAGACTTTACATCGGCGGCGATCGCCGCCTTGGCGATGCTTAGGGTGCCAAATACGTTGTTTCGGATACCTTCGATAGGATTGTGCTCGACAAGTGGAACATGCTTATAGGCTGCAGCATGATAGATTGTCTCGATCGAAAAGGTACGTAGAATGCGCTCGCACTTCTCTTGTTCCTGCACTGATCCAAGAAAAGGTAACAAGTCAACATTAATATTCAGCGCGCTTTGAATCGACTTCAGTTCCTGCTCAATCGAGTACAGGGCGAACTCTGATATCTCCAGCAATATCAAGCAGGACGGTTGCAACTTGATTATCTGGCGGCACAGTTCCGACCCAATGGATCCACCGGCCCCAGTAACCATCACTGACCTGCCTGTAATGCACCTTGAGATTAGCTGCCGATCTGGCGGTACGGTATCACGCCCTAATAGATCCTCAACCTCGATATCGCGGACATCCTGCACTCGCAATTGCCCTTTGATAAGGCTTTCCACCGTCGGAGTTACCTTGATCTTGAGCTTGAGCGGCTCCAATCGCTCCAAAATTCGCTTTTGCTGTCCCTTCGTCAGTGATGGCATTGCAAGCAGGATTTCATGAATCGATTTTTTCTCTGCCAAGTCACGCAACTGTTCTAGTGAGTACACTTTGATACCGGCGATCGTTGCCCCCTGCACCGCCTTTTTGTCGTCAATAAACGCTACCGGCATATATTCGTGCCCTGCGCGTAATGCACTTGCCAATTGCATCCCGGCTTGACCAGCTCCGTAAATCGCTACTGGCCGTCCACCTCGCATGCTGGTCGCGCGCAATAAGTACCCTCTTGCAAGAAAACGGCTCACGACAATATATATAATCGCACTCAGCCAATAGATACCAAATACACCACGTGAGATTCCCTCCATCTGGGTCGTGAGGGCGGCTGCCGCGATCAATAGCACGATTGAGAGCGAAACTCCGAAAATGACAACGAAAACGATTTTCTGATCAATAAATCGGATAACAGCCCTGTATAGCCCAATCCGAATGAAAATTGGAATCGAGATCACCGGCACTGCAGCAAATAGCCATACGTATTGGCTCAAGAGCAGCATATCGATATAGTCATAGCGCAAATAGAGCGCTAAGTAAAAAGTCAGCGGCAAAAACAAAAAATCAACCGCGACGGCAATTAGCTGCTTATAGATGCGAGACAATTCAAGGAATGTTTTCATTGGCGGCAGTTGCAATGTTTATAATCAGATGAAATAACAAGAGCTGCCACCAGAACGGCCAGCTCACCAGATCTTGGATAAACTAAGTCCGGCCTGCCGTCTTGAAGACGTTCAAAGGGCATCGAACGCGGTCCAACAACTTTATAGAATCAGGTCATTTCCCGATCAGGGACCGCCCCATGACGTTTTTGATTACATCACAGGTCTTACCAATCTCTGATTCGGTCAGCGTGGGGTGCACTAGGAACATCAGAGATGTTTCACCAAGCGTCCTGGCAACGGGCAAGCGCTCGCTAGGTCGCCAGCCGGTGTTGTCGAACGCCTTTTCCAAATAAACTTCCGAGCAGGATCCTTGATAGCATGGGACGCCTTGCTCATTAATAGCCTCTATGATGCGATCTCGGGACCAGCCCTTAGCAATTTGGTCCGGCCTGACATATACATAACATTTGTAGTGCGCATGCGTAGACCGATCTTGTCCCGTACTTGAATCGCCGGACAAGTTGCTATCGACTCGAAAATCTGGAACCCGCAGCCCGCTGAATTGGCGACATGTTGCCCAAATTGCTTCAGCATATTTGGTGCGTAACGCAGTCCATTCCGTCATCCGGCGCAACTGAATACGGCCTATAGTGGCCTGCATTTCTATCATCCGCCAGTTGGTGCCAAAACTCTCGTGCAGCCATCGGAAGCCGGGTGCATGCTGGCGCTCGTACACCGCCTCATAGCTCTTGCCATGATCCTTGTACGACCACATGCTGCGCCAGAGGGCTTCGTCATTCGTCGTCACCATCCCACCTTCGCCACCAGTGGTCATGATCTTGTCCTGACAAAAGCTCCACGCACCCACATGGCCAATCGCCCCGACGCTACGGCCTTTGTAGCGTGCACCATGCGCCTGCGCACAGTCCTCGATTACCTTGAAGCCATGTTTAGCTGCCAAAGCGAGGATCGGATCCATGTCGCATGGCCAGCCGCCCAGATGCACGCAAATTACGGCCTTTGTTCGTGGGGTAATTACCTTCTTTATTGTAGCGGCAGAAATGTTGCCGCTATCTGCCTCCACATCGGCAAATACTGGTACAGCCCCCGCATTCACGACGCAAGAAATACTGGCAATGAACGTACGAGGCGTCACGATGACCTCGTCACCCGGGCCAATCCCCAGCGCCTTCAAGGCGACATCGAGGGCCAACGTACCGTTGCTCAACGCCACGGCATAACTCGTACCGGCCCAAGCCGCAAACTCTTTCTCGAACTCCCGGCACTCGATGCCAGTCCAGTAGTTCACCTTGTTGGAAAGCAGCACCTGCTGTACTGCATTCGCCTCTTCCGCGGAAAAACTGGGCCAAGGTGAAAAGGGAGTATTCAGCATATAGAACCTAATAACTCATCCAAAGAGTCAATCCATTGTTGTGGAAATTTCTCGACCGGTAATCCATCGCATTCTTGGGAATGAATGTTTCGTTCATCACCTCTCAAACCGATGGTCGTCCAGTTTAGGGCATTCGGTGCCACAAAATCTTTTTCAGGATTATCACCTACATAAACATAGCGGTGAGCAGGGAAATCTTGCATGATCTGCCTGAAGCGCAAGCCGTCCGGTTTTTCGGAGCCATATTCTTCAGAAATATAAACTGGCAAATGCGCCAGTCCGAGGGCTTTCAGTTTTTGTCTTTGGCTAACAGACCGGCCGTCCGTGAGAATCGCCACTGCGCGACATGTAGCCTCGAGTTGCTTGATCAAATCCCTAACGGCGTCACTAATCGATATTGCCGGCACATGGAGCCGGTAAATCCACAATAGCGACTCCTTTACTACTGCCGGCAAATTCGCCAGACGGCTGATCGCCCCTAGCAAGTCTCGCTCCCCTTGCTTTCTACACACCTCCAGGCTCTCTGCAACCGGCTTGCCGTACAGGGCTTCAACCCATGTGCATACTTCCCGCATGCCAGAGATGTGGTAGTCAGCCTCCTTGTACAAGGTGTCGTCCAGATCGAGCACCACAACTGTTTGAGAGAAATCAGGCCGCGCCATGTACCAGTACCTTGGCGTCGTAGCGTAACATCATCAAATCAGCTTCCCATCTGTCAAAAAACTGAAGCTCCTTCCTCAGCAGGTATTCATCAATGAGCCAGCCAGGATAATTGGCACCCGCGCTATAAGACAACGGATAGCCGCCGCCAAAGCGGGGATTGATCTCCAATGCGGCAAAGCGACCGGTCTGCTTGTTAGCAAATAGCTGGAGCGTGATGCACCCCCTGGCCCCTTTAAGCTCACGCATGGCTGGCAAGAGGTACTCATAAACGTAATGACGCCTCGTCACACCTTTGCTGATCTCCCCACCCCGGACCTCGATTCGTTCGCGCGGTACCAGGCTGATGAGCCGGCCATGGCGGTCATAGTAGGCATCCACGGTGAATTCGGTATGCGACTTGTCAATAAGCTCCATGAATATCAGTTTTTCGTCCGCCAGCATGGCTTCGGACAACATAGCCGGCTCCTGAACCACTGCTGCCCCGATGCTGCAACTGCCGTCATACGGCTTGGCAAAACACGGAAACTGAATGGCTTGGCGATCGTAGATTTCCGGAGTATGGATGCCTAAATCCTTGAACAGTCCTGCGGTCAGGCGTTTGTCCCGACACACGCTGATTAGGGACTCGTCTGAAATGATCAAATGCATGCCCTGCGCCGCAAATACTTCACGATGCTGCGCGAGCAACAGCAACTCGGTATCAATGGTGGGCACAACGAGCCCAACGTCGTGAATCTTGCAGGTATCCAGCAAAAAACCGATGTATTCCGGATCGGTCACTCGTGGCGCCTTGATGGGAAGGTCAACTACTTGGCAGGCCGCAGAAAGATCCGGTTTCAGGTCGGTCGCCAGCAGCAGCGAGGAGAGGTTTCTGGCACTCAGCTCTGCCTTGAAGGCTTGAGCAAGTTCTACCCTTCGCCCTGCTGATAACAGCAATACATTAGTTCTGTTCTTCATATCTATCGTTTTTTGCGTTCGTTCCCCCAAACACTGGCATGGTCGCTTCCCCTGGGGCGCTGATACCGTCCCGTGCCAGTACCTTTCGTACTGTGAGCAACAAAATTTTGATGTCCAACCAAACTGAGCGGTTGTCCACATACCAAACATCGAATTTAAACTTTTCCTCCCAGCTCAGCGCATTGCGCCCATTTATCTGAGCCCATCCGGTAATGCCCGGTCGAACTTCATGGCGTCGAGCCTGTTCAGGGGTGTACAAGGGCAAATACTCCATCAGCAATGGCCGCGGCCCGACCAAACTCATATCGCCCTTGAACACGTTCCATAGCTCGGGAAGTTCATCAAGGCTGGTCACGCGAAGGAAACGTCCAAAGTCCGTAAGTCGCTTGGCATCTGGTAAAAGTCGGCCATCCGTCCCCCGCTCATCCGTCATGGTGCGGAATTTGATCATCTGAAACGGCCTTCCATTCAGACCCGGGCGTGTTTGGCGAAAAAAAACCGGGCTGCCTAGCTTGCTGCGAACCATCCATACGAGGACGAGTAGCGGCACGCCGAGAAGCAGTAATGCCAGAGATGCCAAAAGAAGGTCTAGAAGTCGCTTCATTTTTTCAACTTATTTACTTTTCGCCAGACGACTAAAGATCGTCGCGAATCGCCCGACGCCGACGCACAAGGCAAGATGATCCTCGTAATACCGACGGGCCCGCTGCCCCATGTCGTGCAACTCTTCCGGTGCCAAGACTGCCAACGCCTCGGCCGCCTCAACCAGCGCATCGCAACTGTCGGATTGCGCTACCACCCCGCCACCCGATTGCATCACCAAGTCGGCAGCATCGCCATCCACTGCCATCAGCAAGGGCTTCCCTGCTGCCATGTAAGCCTGGGTTTTGGAAGGAATCGTAATCTCGAACAGCGGATCCTTTCGTAAATGGACCAACAAGGCATCCGCCGCGTTCAGCATGGTGCCGACTTCGGACATAGGCACTGGTGGCAGAAACAGGATATTGCGTAATTCTAATTGGGAGGCGCGCTGCTTCAAGCGACTTACTTCCACACCGCCACCTAGCATTACAAAACAGACTCGGGAGGCGCGTGCCTGTAGTAACGTGGCAGCATCCAGAACAGTGTCCAAGGACTGCGCCTTGCCCATGTTGCCGGCGAAGAGAATGCGAAACCTGTCTGGTCCCGGGAAGCTGGCGGACAGTTGCCCTTGCGGCGAGGCGAGTGACGCCTCATCAGCCCAGTTGTAAATTACATCAATCTTCGCCTCTGGCACACCGCGCTGCATCAGCAATCGCTTGAAACCTGGCGACAAGACTGTAATATGGTCTGCTCGTCGATATACCCATCGGCAGATAGCAGCAACTGCGTTCAGCACGCGACCGTTATTGATCATGCCGGTCGCTCTCAGAGTATCGGGCCACATGTCCTGAATATCGTACACAAACGGTGTACGGCGCAGCAGCCGCAGCAGGCTCGCCGTGACGCCTACGGTAAGCGGCGGATGATAGGCGTATATCACGTCTGCCCGCCGTGCCAAAAGCACTCCGTATACCAATGAAGCAGCAGCGAAGCTTGCATAGTTCAGGATACGCTTGATCGCGGACTGATCATGACTGGGATACAGCGGCACACGCGTCACCTTCACTCCATCAATGATTTCACGCTGCAGCAGTTTGATCTTGTAGCCTGCATAAAGACGGCCACCAGGATAATTGGGAAAGCCGGTCAGCACTTCCACTTCAAACCCCTGACGAACCAGTTCACGGGCGAAAACCATTCCCTTGAATGTGGGTTCCGGATCAAACCATTGCGTCAACAGCAGAATTCGCACTGCCATAAATCAGTACTTCTTCCAGACCACTCGGTTCACATAGTCGGTGTAACTATGTATGATGCGCACCACCTTATCGGACACGTTCGGCATGCAATAGTCGGCCACGACCCGCATGCTGCGCTCATCGCCACGAGATTGGGACGCCAAAATAGATAACCCTTGGCGCACCCGGTCGACTTCAAGTCCCACCATCATTACCGCTGCCTCTTCCATGCCTTCGGGTCGTTCATGCGCTTCGCGAAGGTTCAGTGCGGGGAAGTTCAGAATCGAAGACTCTTCATTGATAGTGCCACTGTCGGATAAAACCGCTCTTGCCGATAGCTGCAATTTTACGTAGTCATGAAAACCTAACGGCTTGAGCAAACGAACTTGTTGATGAAAGCGTGCGCCAGTCGCATCAATTCTTTTTTGCGTGCGCGGATGTGTCGATACGATCACTGGAAGATCATGGTCTTCTGCCACCGCATTGAGGACTGCAACCAACTTGCTGAACGACTGCGATGACTCAATGTTTTCTTCGCGGTGTGCGCTGACAAGGAAGTAGCCTTCCTGGCTCAGGCCAAGGCGTGCGAGTACATCGGATGCTTCGACTCCTTGTCGGTATTGCGTCAGTACCTCGAACATCGGGCTACCGGTCTTGATAACAAGGTCAGGCGGCAACCCTTCACGCAAGAGATAATCTCGTGCAATCGTGCTGTAGGTGAGATTGACATCGGCAGTATGATCCACGATGCGCCGGTTGATCTCCTCCGGTACGCGCTGATCGAAACAACGATTTCCAGCTTCCATGTGGAAGACTGGAATCTTTCGACGCTTAGCAGGAATGACGGCCAGACAGCTGTTGGTATCGCCAAGCACAAGCATGGCCTCTGGCTGCTCTTCGGCCAGCACCCTGTCTACCGCTATGACGAGATTTCCGATTGTATGAGCGGCGCCGCTGCTGCCTTCAGCGCTGTTCAAAAAATAGTCCGGTTTTCGTACACCCAGATCATCAAAAAAAACTTGGTTCAACTCGTAGTCATAGTTCTGACCGGTATGGACTAGCACATGGTCGCAATGCTCATCCAACCTGGCCAATACACGGGACAGGCGAATAATCTCGGGGCGCGTACCGACCACGGTCAATACCTTCATTTTCTTCATAGCTCGACTTTCATCGCAATCGTATCCGGTTTTTGCCGTTCGAAAATTTCATTTGCCCAGAGCATTACAATTAGCTCCTCATCACCGACGTTAGTGATATCGTGCGTCCACCCCGGCACGGTTTCGACAATTTGCGGCGAGGTCCCTGCAGTGAATATTTCATGAGCTTCGTTGGTGAGGATATTCCTGAACCCGAAACGTGCAGAACCCTTGATAACCAAAAATTTCTCGGTCTTAGTATGGTGATAATGGCCTCCCCTGGTAACGCCGGGGTGCGCAGTAAAAAAGGAAAACTGCCCGCTGTCCCGGGTCTTTAGCATTTCGACGAACACGCCACGTTCATCCCCATAACGAGGCAAGTCGTAAGCGAACTTGGTAGGAGGCAAATAGCTTACGTAGGTGGCATACAGTGCGCGCACCAATCCTGTGCCAACGCGTTCTGATACCAGCGATGCCCGGCAATTTTTGAATGCTTCTATCTGCGCCGCCAGTTCGCCCAAGCGAATCGCATAGACCGGTTCTACTGTTGGCCAATGGAGACCTTGCTCCGTATTGCCGAACGCCTGGATGAGCGTAGAAACGACATCGTCGATATAGACCAGTGTCAGCGCCGTGGATGGATCGTTTATCTGAACCGGTAAATCGTTGGCGATGTTATGACAGAACGTGGCAACCACAGAGTTGTAATTCGGCTTGCACCACTTGCCAAACACATTAGGCAGGCGATAAATCAGCGAAGGATTACCGGTCTCCCGCACGAATTGCTCCACGGCCTGTTCTGCCGCACGCTTGCTTAGGCCATACGGGTTATCCAGTTCCGCCTGGATAGAGGATGTGAGGATAACGGGAATTCGACGTCCCGACGATTTGATAGCGGCACATAGACGAACCGTCAGGTCAGAATTGCCCGCCACGAATTCCGCAACATCTTTCGGGCGGTTGACGCCTGCGAGATGTACGACCACATCGGCCGCGCGTACCAGCCCCTCCAGCGACTCAGGCGAGTCATTACGATCGAAGCGAAGGACTTCGAACTCTGGGGATTCTCTCAGCCGGACTACTAGGTTCTTGCCGATAAATCCCTGAGAACCGGTAACGAGTACGCGCATTTCATTCCTCCGGATCTACACTTTCACCACGAGCACTTGACTGAACGAAGCGCAGTCGCTGCAACAGTTGCTTCATTGCTACCACATCTAGGCGCGTGGTGTTATGTGAGTGATAGTCCTCGGACGCGGAAATTTTGGCCTCACCCTGTTCCACGAATTTTCCATAGTTCAAATCACGCAGATCCGGTGGTATGCGGTAATAGCCGCCCAAGTCTTCAGCAGCAGCCATCTCTTCTCGGCTCAGCAGAGTCTCATACAATTTTTCCCCGTGGCGGGTACCAATTATCTCGATGGGATGATCTGGTTTCCCCATTAGGTCGCACAATGCCTTTGCCAAAGTCGCAATCGTCGCGGCAGGCGCCTTTTGCACAAAGATATCTCCGTTTCTGCCATGCTCGAACGCGTAGAGTACGAGTTCCACGGCATCATCCAGAGTCATCATGAAACGTGTCATTTCTGGGTCGGTGATTGTGATCGGCGAGCCGTTTCGAATCTGTTCCACGAAGCGGGGAATTACCGAACCACGTGAAGCCATGACGTTTCCATAGCGGGTGCCACAAACAACGGTGCCAGACTGCTGCAGGTTCCGAGAGGCCGCAATCATGACCTTCTCCATCATGGCCTTCGAGATCCCCATCGCATTGATTGGATAAACCGCCTTGTCCGTGCTCAGGCAAACCACCCGCTTCACTCCGCTGGCCACGGCAGCCTGCAACACATTCTCCGTGCCAAGTACGTTGGTGCGGACGGCTTCCATCGGATGGAACTCGCAGGATGGCACCTGCTTTAAAGCTGCCGCATGAAAGCAATAGTCGACTCCCCGAAATGCCTTCTCCAGACTGTATTCATCGCGGACATCACCCAAATAAAACTTGATCTTGGGATTCGCATAGCGCGTGCGCATATCGTCCTGTTTTTTCTCATCGCGGCTAAAAATTCGGATTTCCCGAATTGGCGAATCAAGAAAACGCCTCAGAACTGCATTTCCGAATGAGCCCGTTCCGCCCGTGATCATTAACACACCATTCATCCTAAACCTTTATTCATCAGACCTTTTGTAAGCACTCAAATAAGAAACACAAGCAGCCACTAGCACCAATAGAGGCACATTTGCCCTGTTTGCCGAAACAACCGGACCGCCCAGCGAGGAAGCTGCCACAAGCAACCCCAGAAACAAAAGCAGTTTTGCCTCGTTAGTTGACCATTTTCGAATCGAAAGCGACAAAACGCTTAGTATAAACAGGAGGTAACCCAGTAACGCGAATATCCCACCTTGATAGAAATATTCCAGATATCCATTATCGAGCGGGAGATATGAGCCCAGTCCAACCCCGGTAACCCATTTACCGGACGTCAGCAAGTAGTTCCATAATTGAGCGACCTCGGTATCACCTGAGCCAAGCCGGCCGGCCGTCAATGCCAATAGCAGTCCACCGTTCGCAAAGAGGTCAATAAAAGAATTCACGTAAGCTTCGTCCGCAAGCATCAGCCAGGCAACGAAGCCGCCCCCCGCCAGACACAAGGCAGCAAGTCCGCGCGTAGGCGACAGCATCCGGATACTTACGGCATAACCTAGACCAGCCAGCACGCCAAGAACGATAAAGTTCTTTGAGAGCGACAGCGCCCCCCCGATCAAAATAAGCCCAAGTATCAAATAGCGCCGTTTGGGGCCCGCCCAATCAAGACCGGCGAGATAGACAAATGCCAGCAACGCTACACTATAGAAAACGCCGGCTTCCAAGGGCTGATTGAAAAGGCCGGTAAACCTTCTCAAAGCGAAGGCCCGCGCCCACACGGAATCTTCATCACCCTTGATGAAATAACCTACCATGAACGACATATCAAACAGCGCTGTCGCTGCGGCAAATAACGTCAGCGGTATTGCTACCAGTACGATCGCTTTAGCGGCGGTCGTTATGATAGTGCAATTGGGGGGAATCGATACAGCCATCGCCATCAGCACGATCGCCGGCAGCACAAGCCTAATACTCATCGCGGGCATGGAAGCAATTGCGCCGGCATCCGGAAGAATAAGGCTAAATACGACGGCAAAAGCAGCGCTAGCAAAGAGAAATAGCGACATCTTGAGCAATGGTACCGATAAGACCTTTTCCTGAGAATCGGACAACAGGAAGGAAAACACGAGCAGACATGGAAAAAGGATGTGTTCCACGCGCATGCCTCCCGGAAGATATGGGAAGAATGCGGATAGCAATGACACAACGGTTACTATTCGAGGAGACACGGCTCAAGTCGATTAAAAAGATTGATCACGGCGATTCCGGAATGCCGAGGACAGCCCGAGGCGGTCTCGGACAGCAATGCCAGTAAATGAAAGGCAAAGGAGGATAGTTTCAATAGAACCTAATGTGCTGCCACTGCCCTTTGCGTGCTTTATCATGGTCTCTATCCGATCAACGGTAGATATCACCGAAAACTCTCTCGCCTTCTTTCTGCACGCGTCGGCAATCCCTGCCGCAAACACTTCATCTGACAGAAGCCGGTCCGTTAAGTCGGCCATGGGCACGCGAAGCACTTCTGGCATAAATTCGTTGTAAGAGAGCCCTTCTATATCGGACAAAAAGCCGTAGGTCTCGGGTTGCGCGATAGATTCTATGCCTACCATGGCCGGCACTCCCAGCGCTGCAGCCTCCAGAAGAGCGGTGCCACTGCCAATGAATAGCGTCGCCCGGCGTACTGTATCGGGAAATTCCGAGTACGAAATCGCGCCCATGAAATGCACTTTATCCTGCACTCCCAAACATTGAGCCAATTCTCTCAGTACTGGCTCTTCGGGCCCCATACCATAGATTTCATACCGTATCGCGTCATATTTCCCTGCGAGTTTCGCAACCACCCCAATGACGTGCCGATTATACGTTTTAAAATTAACCAGATTACCGACGGAAACAAGTCGTTGTTTTTCGCACTCCCTTTGCGGCTCCCTCTCGTATTCAGAAATATCTATTCCTATCGGTGCAATTACACATGAAGAGAAGTCTCGCCCGAAAAATTTACCGTAATTCACCATGTTAAGCTGGTTAAAAAACAGCACCTGTCCGCCAGATAAGGCGGTGAAGCACCGCCGTAATGTCCGCACAAAAAAACTATCGTCCGCCGTGAACAGATATTCATTTTGATGATATACGCCTGCCGTGACCTTCATTCCGGGCGCTCGGCGAACTAACCGACACGCAAAAAGTAACCCAAACACCCCCATTACGTGCAGCGCATTTCCGAATGGACGAATTTCAGTAAGCAGCGCGGCCCAGCGAATGGGTGCGAAAGTTGCAAACTGGGCGCGAAAGCACCACCCCCGATCCCACAAGAACTCCCTGAGATCAATCACCTTGGCATAGCGAGCCAGCTCTTCGCGCAGCACGGAATCGAAAAACGGAAAAAGCAATAGCACTGCAACCGGAATACCGCGTCGCTGAAACTCACGACATGTCCGAATCAGGAATGTCGTGCCTCCATTCATGGTCAATACATTTGCAATGAATATCATGGGCCGTGCCTCGAGTAGATGCGGAGGCTAACCAAGGTAACGCCAAAGTAGAGTGTGTACGTCCATACATAGCCTTGGACAACCGTATAAAGGTCACCACCACCTCGTAATGCCAGCCAGCTAAGAAGCGTGTACAAGCCGGTCTGCAGGAGTTCAGCGGCAACGTACAAGCCAAGGGCCGCCTTTGCGACTCCGAGAAAGCCGATGACGTATGACATTACTCTGAATAGGTCACCTAACATCTGCAACGGCAACAAGTCGCGCATCGCGGAAAAGGAACTGGAAAATAACAGTTCGATCACAAGGTCACGACAGAGGTATAAAACAAGCGCAAAGAAAAGAAATGTAACGCCAATGCCCGCAAGATACTTTTGGATCTCATCCGTGATATCACGCCTTGAGAGCATTGACGAAAGCCGCGGCATGTAGTGCGCAGAGAGAAAAATAGTGAAAAAACCAAGATATGCGCCCGAAAGTCGATTGAGGGCCTGCCAAATTCCTGCCGATTCGTATCCCAGATGCCCGGCAATTTGGTTTCGGATAAATATTTCAGCACTCGGAAAAAAGAGCGCAGACGCCAAAATCATGAGGCTGAAACGACCAAGTTTTTTCAAATCACCTCTCGCCGCCCGGAAATGGAGAGCCTTCCGGCTACGCGAGCGAACCATATAGTAAAAAGAGGGAAAAGCCGTGCATGATATTGTCAGCAACAGGGCAATGGCAGCCCCCGACATGCCAAAAAAGTAGATTAAAAAGCAAGAAATGGGAATAACAAGCAGGTAGGCACTGATCGATATCGTGGCAAAAAGATCGGTACGGTGCTCACCGTTCGCTACCGCAATGCTCCCAGTCCCGATAAAGCAAAGGAACTGTGCGACTCCGAGCAAAGGTACTAACCACGTTTGGTCAGGCATGGCTAGGATATGCGTCGCAATCGGTTTGGCAGCAAGAAGCGTTACCGTAAGGATTACAAGCGAGACAACCGTACCATATGTCATGGCAGAGCCAATAAAGCGGATTCGACGAATGGGTTGCCCCTGATATTGCGCTACATATTTGGCAATCCCATTGCCGATGCCGCCGCCTGCAAAAACGGAAGCCATTGTCGTCAAACTCATCAAATTGCCCAGCACCCCCAACCCGGCAGGGCCAACAAATATTGCAATGAGTTTCAGAATGACTAAATTCGCCAACATGCGCAATCCATGCGCGGTGGCGGCAACAAGCGACGCTGCGATTACTCTCACGACATCTTTCTAAAGATTACTTCGCCTGCTTTAGATGCTGGAGGATGCGGTCGCTGATGTAATCAACCTCGGCATCAGTCAACTCGTAATACATCGGAAGACGAAGCAGGCAGTTCGCAAAGCGATCGCTGTTCGGCAGAGACCGTCCGTCATGCTGATTATGGAAGTAGGGGCTGCTGTGCAACGAAAGGTAATGAAATACCGTCAATACCCCGGACTCCTTCAGTGCCGCGATGAGTGCCGTGCGCTGCTCCAGATCCCGGCATACCAGATAGAACATATGCGCATTGTTTGTTGCCCAATCAGGAACCTTGGGGAGCTGGACGCCGTAAGCAGGCAACTCACCGGAAAGATTATTCCAATATCGCGTCCAGAGAGCCTTTCGGCGAAGCTGTATAAGGTCAATATTCTCCAGTTGCGCGTAAAGGTACGCTGCGATTATGTCGGAAGGCAGGAAAGATGAACCAATATCAACCCAGCCGTACTTGTCAATTTCTCCCCGAAAAAACGCACTGCGATTTGTGCCCTTTTCACGGATGATCTCGGCGCGTGCCGAATAGGTGTCGTCGTTAACACAGAGAAGGCCGCCTTCGCCTGAAATGATATTTTTCGTTTCGTGAAATGAAAATGTGCCAAGTTGACCAATGCCGCCAAGCGGCCGGCCTTTATAGTAGGAGTCGATTGCTTGTGCAGCGTCTTCAACCACTGGAATGTTATGGCGCTGCCCGAGTTGCATCACATGATCCATATCACATGCAACGCCTGCATAATGCACAACAACAATGGCGCGTGTTCGAGAAGTAATCAGTGACTCAATCTCCCTGCAATCGATGTTTGGATTGTCGGCCTCACTATCCGCGAATATCAATTTCGCTCCGCGAAGTGCAAACGCATTGGCACTTGATACGAAAGTAAACGAGGGAACGATTACCTCATCGTCTTCGCGAATGTTCAGCAACAGTGCACACATTTCCAGCGCATCGGTGCAAGATGTCGTCATCAGGGTTTTCTTGAATCCAAATCGTTCTTCGAAAAACTGGTGACATTTTTTCGAAAAAATCCCATCGCCGGAGATTTTTCCAGACGCTACTGCCTGCGCAATGTAAACCAGTTCTCGACCGTGGAGATACGGTTTATTAAAAGGTATCATTTGCCTAACCATAGATGAAATGTGTAAAAACTACTCAGTGGCTCCATCCCTACTCGACACCAGTTTTTTTGCACGGTCACATTTGTAATTTGGGTCGAAGTCAGGAGCCGTCTAGATCCGTTATCACATCCCCAGTTTTGGGCCAACTGCATCAGGTTCAGATACAACCCCTTCCCTTGATGATTTGGAGCGACGCCGAACAAGACGCCCTCAAAATCTTTCCCTTCTAATTTTTTCAGCGTCGCGAAGGCAGCAATTTCGCCATTCTTTTTAACTAGAATGACCTCGTCTGCAAAATCGCCTTTAGAACAGGAGTTTTTGGCCCAGGATGAGTAAACGGCATCGCATTCAGTACGTCCGAGACGACGGTCTGCGTGATAGTGCCCAAAGTATCCCTTGAAGGCATCCGCTGCAAGATGTTCAACCATTTCCGCATCGGCGCTGTCGGCTATGCATGCAGCATAACCTTCTGGCAGGCTTACATCATATTTCTCAATTTTCTTCTTCTGAAAATAAACAAGGGTGTCCGTAAGAGTTGCACCGTTTTTTTCCAAGTCCTGAGCCGCTAGAATGGCAGTAGTGGGCAAACGGACAATCAATAGCTCCGTCTGCATTGCCTTGGCTCGGAGAATCACCTCGTCTACGGCATCACCTTCGTCTAATTTCGCCTTGGCGGTAATTATCGAGAATCGCAATCTATCCAGCTCTGATAACGCTATTTCCATTTAATGTTTGCCTCCAGACAGTTCAAATATAAATACATAGACGACTACCTCAAGGGAGCTCTGCGTAACACTCTCGCTTCGCATCCGCCGTGATGTATGAACTTGGAAATTCGCGAGACTATCAACGATTATTCCAAGCACAGTTGAAGCCCGGTTTTCCAGTCCGGCAAGCAGCCGAACATAGAGATGAACCGACTGCAATCTAGGACGGAATTTAGAGGGCGCCTCGCTGCCACCCGAAAATCTCCGGTAACGATTGGAACGACAACCGGTTTCTTACGAACGGCAGGGTGCATAATAATCGCCTCTGCAAATGCGAACCGGGAGGTGTGCCCCTGAGCGGCAAGGTGATATGTACCCGATCGTTGCCCCCACCAGTCTTGCGAGTCTAGCGTCGCTCTGCTCTGGGCAACAATATGGGCTGTAGATTCTGCAACCGTTCGACACCAAGTAGGAGACCCCTGTTGGTCTCTAACAATTCGAAGTTCTTCAGATGTTTCCGTCAATTGCAGTACGGTCCGCAGAAAGTTTGCACCTCGCATGCCATATACCCAGCTCGTACGCAAAATCAAATGCGTAACGCCCGTAGCTTCGATCGCCAGCTCCCCCTCTCGTTTTGTTCTTCCATAAACATTGATGGGACAAGTGAGATCGTCTTCTGTATATGGATCGACCTTTGAACCGTCAAAAACATAATCGGTTGAATAATGGATCATGACCGCACCGAGTCTCTTGGACTCCTCAGCGATAATTTGGGGCGCCAAGGCATTGATGCGCATAGCGAGCTCCGGCTCGCTTTCAGCCAGATCTACCGACGTGTAGGCTGCAGCGTTAAGAATGAGCTTTGGCTTTACTGCGTGGATGACTTCCCTTATCTGATCAGGATTGGTCAAGTCCATACGCTTGCGGTCGACCGCGATAATATTACCCAGCCCTTGGAGGCAGCGCTCCAATTCATAACCGACTTGGCCATTTTTTCCAATGAGCAGAATATTCATACGAAAATATCTGCGTCGTGAAGTAATTTTGCAGCTTGGTCTTTGGCAGACAGTAGGGGCGCCTCCTTTAGCGGCCAGTCTATATCAAGGGCAGGATCGTTCCAGAGAATTGCGCGTTCATATTGTGGCGCATAATAATCACTCACCTTATAGAGTACTTCAGCGGTCTCGCTCTTCACAAAGAAACCGTGCGCAAACCCTGGTGGTATCCATAGCTGCAATTGGTTTTCTGCAGATAAAACTGCGCTAGTCCAACGACCGAATGTCGGTGAAGATCTGCGCAGGTCGACAGCCACATCAAAAACTTCGCCGGCCACGACTCGGACCAATTTCCCCTGAGGCTGGCATATCTGGTAATGCAAGCCACGAAGCACGCCTTTAAATGATATTGTGTGATTATCTTGTACGAAGCTTGCTTTAATGCCGGCCTGTTCAAAAAATCTGCGTTCATTGAAGCTTTCCCAGAAAAAGCCACGCTTATCTTTAAAGACCTTAGGCTTGATGATAAGCACGTCCGGAATGGTGCTTCTGGAAATCATCATGCTCTGATAACCTGTTCGGAAAGCACACGCAAAAGGTATTGGCCGTATTCGTTTTTCTTTAGCGGTAAGGCGAGTTTTTCGACTTGGCTGGCATCTATATAACCTTTGCGGTATGCAATTTCTTCAGGGCAGGCGATTTTGAGACCCTGCCGCTTCTCGATCGTGGCTATAAAAGAACCAGCCTCTAGGAGAGACTCGTGCGTGCCGGTATCAAGCCAGGCCATACCACGCCCCATCAGTTCAACGTTCAACTTGCCACGCAGGAGATATTCACGGTTGATGTCAGTAATTTCAAGCTCTCCACGCTCGGAGGGCTTAACTTCACCTGCGATGTCGACAACGTCTGTATCATAGAAATACAGGCCGGTAACGGCATAATTGGATTTTGGTTTTGCCGGTTTTTCCTCCAGCGCTACGGCCCGTCTGTTTATATCGAATTCGATCACGCCGTAACGTTGAGGGTCATTCACATGATATGCGAACACCGTAGCGCCAGAGTCCCGTTCAGAAGCCTGCGACAAGCTGCTTTCAAGATTGCCTCCATAAAAGATATTGTCTCCAAGAATCAAGGCCGACGGCATCCCGGCGACAAAGTGACGACCAATAATAAAAGCCTGCGCCAAACCCGCTGGCGAAGGCTGAATTGCATAGCTAAGATTGAGTCCCCATTGACTGCCGTCGCCAAGCAGTTCCTCGAACCTCGACATATCTTGAGGCGTAGAAATAACAAGAATATCGCGAATGCCCGCCAACATAAGAGTCGTAAGCGGGTAATAAATCATTGGCTTGTCGTATACGGGCAGCAGCTGTTTGGATACAGACATGGTGACGGGATAAAGCCGTGTGCCTGAGCCACCTGCCAGAATAATTCCTTTGCGCGTTTTCGACTGAGGGTGTGTCGTCATAATATCTCCCGTACCATTTCACGACCTTTCACAGTTACCGTAATTCTGCCTCATCCAATTCAGGTAGTGACCGGACTGTACATCACGCACCCAATCCTTATTACTCAAATACCATTCCACTGTCTTCCGCAGTCCAGTCTCAAACGTTTCAGTAGGTTTCCAGCCGAGCTCTCGCTCGATCTTTGTAGAATCAATCGCATAGCGCCGGTCGTGCCCCGGACGATCCTTCACGAAGGTAATTTGCGCGGCATAGCTTTTACCGTCCATACGTGGCGCAAAATCGTTCAGAATCGCACATAGCGTACGCACGACCTCAAGATTTGTTTTTTCATTCCAGCCACCGATATTGTAGGTTTCACCCACACGGCCGGCATCCAGCACTCTTCGAATGCCACTGCAGTGATCCTTTACATACAGCCAGTCCCGAACCTGCTTGCCATCGCCATATATAGGCAAGGCTTTTCCTGCCAATGCATTGATGATTATCAGCGGGATCAGTTTTTCTGGGAAGTGATAAGGCCCGTAGTTATTGGAGCAATTTGTCGTAAGTACCGGAAGCCCGTACGTGTGATGATATGCTCGCACGAGGTGGTCGCTTGCGGCCTTGCTTGCAGAATAAGGGCTGTTTGGCGCAAATGCGGTCATTTCAGAGAACGGCGGATCGTCTGGCTCTAGTGAACCATACACCTCGTCCGTTGACACGTGCAGGAAACGGAATCTGGCTTTGTCTACGTCAGCCAAGGAATTCCAGTATGCCCGGGCAGCTTCCAACAATGTAAAAGTACCGTTGACATTTGTCCGAACAAACTCAGCCGGACCATGGATGGAGCGATCCACATGGCTCTCTGCAGCGAAATGGACAATTGCGCGGGGCTTATGTTCGCTCAGTAGCGAAGAGACCTTTTCTAGCTCACATATGTCGCCCTGAACAAACAAGTGACGTGAATCGCCCTTGACTGATGCGAGGTTGTTCAGGTTTCCCGCATAAGTGAGCAAGTCGAAATTGATGATCGGTTCGCCAATCTGGTCAATCCAGTCGAGGACAAAATTTGAGCCGATAAATCCGGCGCCGCCGGTTACGAGAATCATTGGATTACCTATGCACCTAAGATTTGGCAACCCATGATTTTACCGTAGGCAAAACAATTACTTGCGGCGTGTTTCCTGCAGCAGCGAAAGCTCCGTTACATTTCGTAAGCCCTGTTAGAGCCCAGTTATAAAATTTGCAAGAATCGCGAAGCACCATCGTGAACAGCAAAGCGCGGCATACTCCAGCCCGATTTGCCGTTCACACGGGGGGCGTGCAAGCCTATTCGTGATAGTTGAAGGCACTGTAGCCGTGGCGCTTGACCAGTTCGTCCCGCTCGGCAGATTTCAGATCCTCACGCACCATTTCTGAAACAAGCTCCTCAAAGCTCGTGCGAGGTTGCCAGCTGAGCTTCGTTTTCGCCTTGGACGGGTCACCGAGCAATGTCTCCACCTCCGCCGGCCTGAAGTAACGCGGATCTACAGCGACGATGCATTTGCCATCCAAGCCATAACCCTTTTCATTTACCCCCTCACCGTCCCACTCTACTTCCATTCCGAGTTCTGCAGCTGCAGCATTGACAAAATCCCGCACACTGTATTGCACCCCCGTCGCAATCACAAAATCCTCCGGCTTTTCCTGCTGCAACATCAGCCACTGCATCTCGACATAATCGCGCGCATGCCCCCAGTCGCGCTTCGCGTTGAGGTTGCCGAGATAAAGACAATCCTGCAGGCCGAGTTTGATGCGTGCAAGCGCGCGGGTGATCTTGCGCGTCACGAAGGTTTCGCCGCGAATCGGGCTTTCGTGGTTGAACAGGATGCCGTTGCAGGCGTACATGCCGTATGCCTCGCGGTAGTTCACTGTGATCCAGTACGCATAGAGCTTGGCAACGGCATAGGGGCTGCGTGGATAGAAGGGGGTCGTTTCCTTCTGCGGGATTTCCTGAACAAGGCCATAGAGCTCCGAGGTAGATGCCTGATAAAAGCGGGTTTTCTTCTCGAGACCTAGGATCCGGATCGCTTCGAGAATGCGCAGTGCACCAAGGGCATCGGAGTTCGCCGTGTATTCGGGCTCCTCGAACGAGACGGCAACGTGGCTTTGTGCTGCGAGGTTGTAAATCTCATCTGGTTGCACTGCCTGGATGATGCGGATCAGGCTGGTGGAGTCGGTCAGGTCGCCGTGATGCAGTTTGAAACGGACGTCGGGCTCATGAGGATCCTGGTACAGGTGATCGATGCGATCGGTATTGAACAAGGATGTGCGTCGTTTAATGCCATGGACTTCATATCCCTTTGACAGCAGCAACTCCGCCAGATATGCGCCATCCTGGCCTGTGACTCCGGTAATCAGTGCAACCTTGTTCGTTTTTGTCTTCATAAGCATTCTCGACTTCCTCTTGTTCTACGGGGGTATTCGATTGAAAAACGCGTGCTTCAAACAGGCATTAAGTGCGCCCGTAACAATCCGAAAAGCGAACGATGTCATCCTCGCCCAAGTAACTGCCACACTGGACTTCGATCAGCACCAGATCGACGATGCCGGGGTTTTCGAGGCGATGTCGCGCGCCAATGGGGATGTAGGTGGATTGGTTCTGACTCATCAGGACCGTCGTGTCGGCCACGGTGATGTTCGCGGTACCGGAGACAACGACCCAGTGCTCGCTCCGGTGGTGATGCATCTGCAGCGACAAGGAGTGCTTTGGCTTGACCACTACCCGCTTGATCTTGAAGCCGGCACCTTCGCCCAGCACCGTGTAGGTGCCCCAAGGACGGACAGCCGTACGGTGAATCTTGTGGGCGTCGTGGCCGCTGGCTTTCAGTTGATTGACGACCTGGCGCACTTCCTGGCTCTTGGACTTGTCTGCCACGAGCAAGGCATCGGGGGTATCGACGACGAGCACGTTGTCGAGGCCGATGACTGCAACCAAACGATCCTTGGAGTCGACGTAGGTGTTACGGCTGTCGATGAAGATGGGGTTGCAGTTGTTGCTCGTATTGCCCTGTTCGTCGGCAGGAACCATGTCTGCAACGGCATTCCATGCACCGATATCACTCCATCCGAATTCACCGGGAATGACCGCGATGTTCTTCGCTTTTTCCATCACGGCATAGTCGATGGAGATGTTTTCAAGCCGTTCAAAGCTCGCCGGCAACTCCGTCTTGTCACCTTCGGTTTTGGTTGTCTCCCATACTTCTCGGGCTGCTTCAAGCAACGCGGGGTTATAGTCGGCAAGGGCGTCGATTATGGCGCTGGCCTTGAAGCAGAAAATGCCACTGTTCCAGACGTAATCGCCCTGCGCCAGGTAGTTCACGGCAGTTGCGACGTCGGGCTTTTCCACGAAACGCTCTACTGCGTGTGCTTGCTGGCTGACCTTGGCAGCCAGCTGGATATAGCCATAGCCCGTCTCTGGCGCGGTCGGGCGGATACCGAAAAGGACCAGAAAGCCGTCCCTGGCAAGCATCTCCGCATGTTGCGCAGCACGCTGGAAAGCAGGCGTATCGGTGATCAGATGGTCGGCCGGCATGACCAGCAGGCAGGCGTCGCTTTTCTGCTGGACAGCCCACAATGCGGCGAGTGCAATCGCAGGTGCCGTATTCCGGCCTGCCGGCTCCAGAAGGTAATGTGGCTTGATGTGTTGGCTGCCCAGTTCATCGTGCGAGCGCAGGTAGTATTCACGATTCGTGACAATCAGCGGTGCGCTCTGCGGGGAAACTGCCTGTGCACGCTCATAAGTCTGTACCAGCAGGCTCTTGCCGCCACCAATACGCATGAAAGGCTTGGGATGCGCCTCGCGCGATACCGGCCATAATCGCGTGCCGGCACCGCCAGAAAGAATGACGGGAATTAACATGGTATAAGTGAATGTGGTGATGGCTTTGAAAGCCGGTTGACACATTGACTTTATAGGCCACGCCCCATCCCGCCTTATTGTTCTTCAACAAAAGGCGTGCGGCTTATTTTCAAACAACAATTTTTAGGTATGACAACTTTTGCGATTGGCGATATTCAGGGATGCCTGGATCGACTGGATGAATTGCTCCAGCGGATTTACGACAAATGCGCCAACCCTAAACTGATCTTTCTTGGCGACCTGGTGAACCGAGGCCCGCAATCATTGGAAACCCTGCGCCGTATTCGCGCACTCGGGGATGCCGCGTTAGTCGTGCTTGGCAACCACGACCTGCATTTGTTGGCCGTCGCTCAAGGAATCCGGCCACAGCATCGTACGGATACGCTTGACGACATCCTTCATGCGCCGGACCGCGACGAGCTACTCGACTGGCTGCGCCGTCAGCCGCTGGCGATTCTCGAGAACGGCCACTTATTCGTGCATGCCGGTGTGTTGCCGCAATGGACCGCCCAACAGACCATTGATCTTGCGGGGGAAGTGGAAGCGGTCCTGCGCGGTCCGGACTGGGTGGAATTCCTGCGAAAAATGTACGGCAACCAGCCTGCCAAATGGGACGACTCGTTGCAGGGTGCTGACCGCATTCGCTGTATCGTCAATGCGCTGACACGCATCCGTTTCTGCACCGCTGACGGGACGATGGAGCTGACCGCATCCAAAGGCATGGAAAGCGAAGTCCCAGGCCACCTGCGCTGGTTTGAAGTTCCGGATCGCAAGACACAGGATGTGGCCGTGGTTTTCGGCCACTGGTCAACATTGGGATTGATTGTTCGCCCTGACATCATCAGTCTGGATACCGGATGCCTTTGGGGCGGCCAGCTCAGCGCGATCTGCCTGGAAGACAAGGAGGTGCTACAAGTCGACTGCCCGCAATATCAACGCCCGGGCTCGATTTAAACGAGTGTTGGACCGACCTCGACATAACCTAACGCGGCTGAGATTGCATGGTGCGCGGCGTCGGCCAATTCCCTGCGGTGTGAGGCACTGTTGGTAGGTATAGGTGATAGAAGGATCAGCTGCGCGGTCATCGGCGCCGAACCAAGGATCTTCAGCATACTCTGCGCGAAGCTCATTTCGCCGATAAAGTCGGCGGCAGGATGCAAGCGTCCTTCCTTGTCGAAGTAACGCAGCGCGTAGGGCTGGACTGGCACATCGGCCTCTATCGCCGCCTCGAACAAGTTCGCATGAAACGGCAGCAGATTGCCTTGCGCAGCAGTGGTGCCCTCCGGAAAGAACGCGACGTGCTCGCCCGCGTGCAGGCTGGCCACCAAACCTTGATAGATCCGTCGCACATCACGCAGCTTGCCGCGCGAAATAAAAATGGTGCCAACCTTCTCGCACAGCCAGCCGATTAATGGCCAGTCGCGGATGTCGGACTTGGCGACAAATCGGCAGGGGTGCATTGAATTGATCACGAATATATCGAGCCAGGAAACATGATTGGCGACGATGAGGGCACGCGGCGCATCGAGCGCGCCGCGATCATGAACGATGTGCAGTTCGACACGGCAAAGTACGAGGAGTTTGGCGGACCAGCGCTTGATATGCGCCTGGCGCCTCGCTGCATCAATCAGCGGAAACACCAGGGCGCAAATCAGTAAGCCCTGAAAGAGATGAAGGATGACTCGCAGTAAGCGAAAGAACACCATGCGCGAGGTTCAGCGCTCGAACGCCACATGTCCGGCGACAATGGTTGCCTTCACTTGCCCCGCCACCTCGTAGCCGAGGAATGGCGTGTGCTTGCCTTGGCTGGCCAGCGCTTTTGCGTCGATCTTCCAGCGTGCCGCGGGATCGAACACGCAGATATCGGCAATACTACCGACGGCCAGCTGGCCGGATGGGAGTCCAAGTACACGTGCGGCATCAACCGTCACCTTCCCGATTGCGCGCGTCAGAGGTTGCTGCGATTTGTCCAGGCATTCGTCTGCCCATTTCAGTACGAGCGGCAACAGTAGTTCCAATCCGGTTGCGCCAGCCGACGCCTCGCCAAACGGCAGCAGTTTTTCATCATCGTCGACCGGAGTATGGTCGGAGCAAATCACGTCGACCGTGCCGTCAAGCAGCCCCTGGCGAATGGCGTCGCGATCGCGCTGCGCACGGAAGGGCGGTGTCACGCGCGCATTGGAATCAAAGAAGCCGATGTCCGCATCGGTCATGTGGACATGATGTGCGCCGACATCGCAGGTTACCGGCAGGCCTTCCTTCTTGGCTGCACGCACGAGCTCCAGGCCGGCAGCGGAGGACATGCGGCACAAATGGACTCGGGCACCCGTCGCTCGCATCAACTCGAAAATCGTGTGCAGGGCGACGGTTTCGGCCATCACTGGCACACCGGGCAAGCCCAGCCGTGACGCAACTGGCCCGCTATGCGCAATTCCACCCTTACCAAGATGCGGATCCTGCGGGCGCAGCCACACTGTGTATCCGAATGTCCGTGCGTACTGCATCGCACGCAGTAACACGGTAGTGTCGAGGATCGCCTCTTCCGCTTGCGAAAAGCCGATGCATCCAGCTTCCGTCAGTTCGGCCATTTCGGTGAGTGCTTCACCTTTAAGGCCGACGGTCAATGCACCCAGCGGGTAAACATGCGCCTGATTCAATGTCTTTGCGCGATGCTTGAGCATTTCAACCAGGCCGGGCTCATCCAGTACCGGATCGGTGTCGGGAGGGCACACAAGACTGGTGACGCCGCCCTGCATCGCTGCCTGCATTTCCGACTCGAGGGTTGCCTTGTATTCGTATCCAGGTTCGCGCAGACGCACACTCAGGTCAACCAGACCGGGTGCAACGATCATTCCACTGGCGTCAATCATCTTGTCGGCCGCAAAGCCCTCCGGCACCTTCCCTATGGCGGCAATCCTGCCATCGGCGATATACAAATCTTGTTGCGCGTCAATGCCGTTGGCCGGATCGATCAGGCGGCCATTCTTGATGTGGAGTTTCATTGTGTTTTAGTTTCCCGCCAAAATACTCATCACCGCCATGCGCACCGCGATACCGAATGTAACCTGCGGCAGGATTACTGCCTGCGCCCCGTCGGCCACCGACGAATCAATTTCAACACCACGGTTCATCGGCCCGGGATGCATCACGATGGCATCCGGCTTGGCCAGTGCAAGACGCTCGGGCGTCAGGCCATAGCTCTTGAAGAACTCTTGCGCGGAGGGCAGCAAGGCACCCGTCATACGCTCATTCTGAAGACGCAGCATGATGATGACATCAACACCCTTCAGTCCTTCGTTCATGTCAGTGAAGACACGCACCCCCATCTGTTCCAGTCCGCCCGGCAGCAGGGTGCGAGGGCCGATCGCACGCACTTCCGGCACTCCCAGCGTGGTCAGTGCGTGGATATCGGACCGCGCGACCCGGCTGTGCAGAATGTCGCCGACAATCGCGACGGTAAGATTCGTGAAGTCCTTCTTGTAGTGCCGGATGGTGTACATGTCCAGCAGGCCCTGCGTCGGATGGGCGTGACGTCCGTCCCCCGCATTGACGACATGGACATGGGGCTGGTTGGTGTCAGTCAGGTGTTTGGCGATCAGATAGGGTGCACCGGATTGGGCGTGGCGCACGACAAACATGTCGGCGTGCATTGCGGCGAGATTATCGATCGTGTCGAGGAGCGATTCGCCCTTGCTGGTGCTGGATGCAGAAATGTTCAGGTTGATCACGTCTGCGGAGAGTCGCTTGGACGCAATTTCAAACGTGGTGCGGGTGCGTGTCGAGTTTTCGAAAAACAGATTGAACACGCTCTTGCCGCGCATGAGCGGCACCTTCTTCACCTCGCGGTCACCGATGCTGACAAACGAGGAAGCGGTATCGAGGATATGGTTGATGACCGCTTTCGGCAGGCCTTCGATAGTGAGCAGATGTTGCAACTCACCGTTCTTGTTCAATTGCGGGTTATGCATGGTCCACCGTGAGGGAGAAGCGGCCGTCATCGGCCCGTTTCAGCACGAGTTGCTGGTCATCGGCAAGTGTCACCGTGTCGGCAATGAAGTCCGCCGCAATCGGCAGTTCTCGCCCGCCACGGTC
>Ga0196971_1000529_pt1 | contig 27192 bp, 30 predicted proteins | sample S1v_1013CmetaG_FD_148660 | JGI IMG/M metagenome (GOLD analysis project Ga0196971, IMG submission 148660) | Soil microbial communities from Anza Borrego desert, Southern California, United States - S1+v_10-13C | ecosystem: Environmental > Terrestrial > Soil > Desert | place: USA: California...
CGGAATCACCGGCACAGGCACCGGACTCACCGGCACAGGCACCGGACTCACCGGCACAGGCACCGGACTCACCGGCACGGGCACCGGAATCACAGGCACCGGACTCACGGGCACGACGGCAACCGGAGCCACCGGCGCCGGCCTGCCCGGAACAGGCACGACCGGCATCGACACCAGCGTCGGCCTTCGCTTCTAGCCGCGCCCGGAAGACGGCCTTACTTTTTCGGCGTCATCCCGCCGGCCGGCGGCACGTTGCCACAATCCGCGGCGAGCCACTTGCCGCTGTTTTCGTGCCGCTGGTTGACCGGCTGTCCGTGCATGATGCCTTTGAAGTCATAGGTGGAACTGAACGCGGTATCGCCGCTGAAGGTCCCCTTGATCTTGCCCTCGCCCTTCATCTGCGCGCTGTTGCACACGATGTCTGCGCTGTAGCTGCTGCCGCTCTCCTGCATATTCTTCGTCTGGCAGCCCATGTCGTTCTTCTCCATGCCGGGCGGCACCTTGCTCTCGGTCATCTGCTTGGTGATGCAGACCTTGGTGACCATCGCGCCGTCCTGGATCTGGGGAACGTTCATGCCCATCTTGCGCATCTGCTCCATTTGCTCCGGGGGAATCTTCGGCATGTTCTTCATGGCGTCGGATGTCATCTTCATCTCCCACAGGCCGGGTTTCATCTGGCCCGCAGCGAAGGCAGAAGCGGAAAGCATCGATAACAGCAGCAGCGGAATGGCGGACTTGCGCATGAGGTCTCCTGGGCAATGCGGGTTGAACGGGTGCGACGGGCCATTCTAGCAGGGACGGCGGCAGCCCTTGCTGCCGCGCAGTTTGCCCTCCGGGCACTTGTGGTAGCCTTGGCCCACGATTCATAATGCGTCGCCATGTACACGAAATTCTTCCGTCTGGCACAGGCCCCGTTCTCGATTTCGCCCGACCCGCGTTACCTGTTCATGAGCGAGCGGCATCGCGAGGCGCTTGCACACCTGCTGTACGGCGTGGACGCGGGCGGCGGCGTGGTGCTGCTGACCGGCGACATCGGCACCGGCAAGACCACCATCTGCCGTTGCTTCCTCGAACAGGTGCCAGCCAACTGCAACGTCGCTTACATTTTCAATCCGAAGCTGACCGTCGTCGAACTGCTGCAATCGGTGTGCGAGGAATTCCATATCCCGCTCGACAAGCCGGGCACCGGGGTCAAGGACTACATCGATGCGCTCAACCGCTTCCTGCTCGCGGCGCACGCGGACGGACGCAATAACGTACTCGTCATCGACGAGGCGCAGAACCTGTCGGCGGACGTGCTGGAACAGTTGCGCCTGCTGACCAACCTCGAAACGAACGAGCGCAAGCTGCTGCAGATCATCCTGATCGGCCAGCCCGAACTGCGCGACATGCTGGCGCGGCCCGAGCTGGAGCAGCTCGCGCAGCGCGTGATCGCGCATTACCACCTGACCGCGCTGTCGGAAGACGAGACCGCCAGCTACATCCAGCACCGCATGGCGACCGCCGGCCTGACCACCGCCTCGCCCTTCCAGCAGCCGCTGATCAAGCACATCCACCGCCTGAGCGCGGGCATACCGCGCCGTATCAACCTGCTGTGCGACCGGGCGCTGCTCGGCGCGTATGCGAAAGGCACGCATGAAGTCGACCGCGCAACCGTCGAAGAGGCGGCGGCCGAGCTGTTCATCCATCAGCGCGCCGCGCAACCGGCACGGAGGACGTGGCCGGTGTTGGTCTCGCTCGTCATTGTTGCCGCCATTGCCGCCGGCGTGTGGTTCATGATGGATGACGGCACCTGGCTGAAGTCGGTCCATGCGAAGTGGACAGCGCCCGCTCCGGCGCCGGTTGCAAGCGCCCCTGCGGCCGCTCCCGCCGCTCCTGCCGAAGACCGCGCGCCGGAACCCGTGGCAGCGAAACCCGCACCGGAACCGGCCAGGGAAATCCTTTCGGAAAAGACCGGCGCCGCGCGCGCAGGCATGCGTGACGAAGCCGAGGCGCTGCGCCAGCTCGCACAGCGATGGGGCCTGTCCCTCTCTGGCGGCGATCCGTGCGATGACGCGCGCACGCACAACGTCCACTGCCACAGGAGCAACGGCGGCATCGCCGAACTCCGCCAGCTCGACCGCCCGGCGCTGCTCAGGCTCTACGACCAGGCCAACCGTCCCTACTATGCGGTGCTGACCGGGCTCTCGGACAATGTCGCTCGCCTGCGCGCCGGCGATGCGCAGCAGGCAGTGAGCCTGGTCGTGCTGGCCCGGCATTTCCGCGGCGAATTCATCACCTTCTGGCGTGCGCCCGGCGGCTTCGAGGGCGCGGTGGAATCCGGCGACCGCGGCCCGGCCGTCGACTGGTTCGCGTCGGAGCTTGCGAAACTGAACGGCGGCAGCGCACCCGCGCCGGACCAGCCTTTCGCGCAACGGACGCTGAAGCAGGTCAAGCATTTCCAGCAGGCGCACGGCTTGTTCGTGGACGGCGTGATCGGACCGGTCACCGCCATGCATATCAACCGTGCTGCAGGCGTGGACGAGCCGCGCCTGGACGAACGCACATCGGCGGAGTAGCGCATGTCCTACATTCTCGAAGCGCTGAAGAAGGCGGAAGCCGAACGCAACGGCACGGTGCATCGCGCCGCGCCCCTGCTGCCCCCGGTCGGTGCGGCGGCGAAGCATCCGCCCGCGTGGCGGCGCCCGCTGCCCTGGGCTGCGTTTGCGGCGCTATCCATTGCGTTGGCCAGCGCGGCTTGGTTCACGGTGAGAGGGAACGATACGGTCAAGGCTGCGCCCCCGCCTCCGGCGCCGGTGCAGGCGAAGCCGGCGCCCTTGCCTGAAGCCGTGCCGCCCGTGGCGCAGGCTGCGCCGGAAATTCCGGTTGAAAAGCCGAGGGATAAACCGAAGCCGCCGAAAAAGCCGGTCGAGAAAAAGGCAGTCGAGAAAAAACGGTCAGAAGAACCGAAGGTGGCGAAGGCGCCCGAACCGGCCGTCGGCACGTTGCAGGACTTGCCGGAGCAGATCCGGCGCGAAATCCCTGCCATCAACGTCGGCGGTTACATCTACTCCGGCAACAAGGCGGATCGTTCGGTGCTGGTCAATAATCGCCTGCTGCGCGAGGGCGACGAGGCCGCGCCCGGCCTCGTGCTGGAGAGAATGACGCCTTCCGGCATGGTCCTCAATTACCAGGGCTATCGTTACCGTCGCGGGTATAAGTAGTTCAGGCGATCGCCCGCACCCGCCTTTGCATCGGCAGGAAGGCAAGCAGGTTGCCGGCGAGGACGCAGGCCAGTCCGGCGAAGGCCAGCGCGCTCCACTGGTAGCCTTCGAAAACTGTCGAGATGGTCAGCGCCACGACCGGGAACAATACCGTGCAGTAGGCCGCTTTGTCCGGCCCCATGCGGCCCACCAGCAGCAGGTACGCGGTGAACCCGATCACCGATCCGGGAATGGCGAGATAGAACAGCGAGCCGATGTAGCGCGCGCTCGGTTCGATATCGAAGGGCATGCCGAGCGCAAGGCTGGCGATGGTCAGCACACCGGCCCCGATGAACATGGCCCAGGTATTGGTGAGCCAGGGCGTGAGGCCGATCGACTGCATGCGGCTCGACAGCAGGTTCCCGCTGGAGAAGAACAGTGTGCCCAGCAGCGCCAGTGCCAGCCCTTGCAGCATCCCGCCGTCGCTCCAGTGGCCGCGCATCTGCGGCAGGAACAGCATCGCAATCCCCGCCAGCCCGAGCAGGGCGCCGATGATGACCTGCGGCTGCATCGCCCGGCCGAGGAAAATCCGGCCGTTGATGGCGTTCCACAGCGGCGCGGTGGAGAACACCACCGCCACCAGTCCGCTGGGCACCCACTGGCTGGCGTAGTAGAAGCAGAGGAAATTGCAGCAGAAGAGTGCCACACCCTGCGCAAGCAGATAGCGCCAGGCGCGCGACGGCGGCATCACCGGCTTGCGCATGGCGGCCAGTAACAGCAGCAGGACCGCGGCGGCGATCCAGAAACGGTAGGCGATGGATACCGGCGCCGGCACGACGCCGAGCTGCCATTTGATGGCGATCCAGGTGGAGCCCCAGATGAGGACGGTGAGGAGGTAAAGGAATGCGTTCATGGCGCCATGATGGCGCATGGGCTTCCGGATGACTTGTTTGGAATTGCGCGATTGCGCCGGACTTGTCTGTTCTTGCGCATTTTTCGGCCGCTGCAACGGCCCTCCGGCGCGTCCGCACGGGAAATGATAAAGTGAAACCGGTTTTTTCCCTGTCTGCAAGCATGGCCGACCGCCCCCTACTCTACGCTCCCGATCCGCCGCCCACGCGCATCACGCACGCGGTGTTCAATACGCTGCGCGCGACCAACGCGGAGCTGGAGCGTTTCGCCTGGCTCGGCGACGAGCTCGCGGTAGCGATCTGGCACCGCCAGACGGAGGAGGAAGAGACGGCCTACATCCGCCCCGGCCACCATACGCTCTCGTATTACCTCGGCGGCGGTTATCGCACCGAGCGCAACGAGCTGCCCGGGATGTACGGCAGCCCCGGCCGGCTGTGCACCCTGCCCGACGACCACGAGTCGCGCTGGGTGGTGCGCGACCGGCTGCGTTTCCTGCATGTCTATTTCCTGCCCGAGCACTTCACCCGCCGCGCCGTGCAGGAGCTCGACCGCGAGCCGCGCGAACTGACGCTGGCGGACCGCACCTACTTCGAACACGCGCAGATCGCGCGGCTGTGCGCCACGCTCGAACAGATGCCCTGGAACGGGCCGGATGCGCTGTTGCGCGCGAATGAAACGGTGCACGAGACGCTCAGCCACCTGTTGCGCTCGCAGGCCGCGCCACGGCGCGACGCGAATATGAAAGGCGGTGTGTCACCGGCCGTGCGGCGCCGGCTCACCGAGTACATCGAGTCCAGGCTCGACCGCAATATCACACTGGGCATGCTGGCCGAAGCCGCCGGCTTGTCGGAATATCATCTTGCGCGCATGTTCCGCATCTCCTTCGGCACGCCGCCGCATGCGTGGATCGCGGACCGGCGCGTCGAGCGCGCGCGGCAGTTGCTGAAAACTACCGGCCTGCCGCTGCAACAGGTCGCCGATGCCTGCGGCTACGCTGACCTCAGCCATTTCAGCCACCGCTTCCGCGCCGCCGTCGGCGTGTCTCCGCGCACGTACAGGCAGGTTGTCGCGCACTAGCGATGCGCGGGTGGGTTTCGCTGCGCTCTACCCACCCTACCGTCCTTTAATCATCCATGAACGGCTAGATCGCCTGCGCGGGTGCGGGGAAAATATGCCGCGCTTCGCCGCGATGTTCAGCGCCGAGCGCTGTCGCCGCCTCGTCGATGCAGCTCATCACTTCGTCCGGTGCCATGTGATGCACCATGTGCCCCGCGCCTTGCGTGAGGTGGTAAGTGCTGTGCGGCAGTTCCCTGTGCAACTGCTCGGATTGCACGCGGCGATCCACATGCCGGTCGCCATCGCCGGACATGATCACCACCGGCATAGTCAGTTCGTGGTAACGGTGGCGCAGCGCGAACGCAGCCGGGATCATGAGCGCGGCCTCGGCCGCCGTGGCGCGCATCTGCGAGGGACGCAGGTTCATCCACACCGGGAAGCGGGCGTCGAACTTGTGCGGCACTTGCGCCGGTGCAAAGAGGCGTTTCTTCATCATCGGCCAGATCAGGCGCCCGATCAGCGGCGACACGGTGTAGCGCATCAGGTCGCCGATGATGGGGATGGCGGGCGGCGACAGCAGCGGCACATCGAGTCGCGCCGTCGGGTAGTAGTAGCCGGAGATCAGGACCAGGCTTTTCACGTCGTCCGGATAGTCCAGGCCGAGCGCGACCGCCACCAGCGCCCCCCATGAATGTCCGACCACGATGGGCTGCGAAACACCGATCTGCTCCAGTGCGTGATGCAGCAACGTAGCCTGCGCCTGCGGCGTCCATATCGTGGTGCGCGGACGGTCGCTGTAGCCGTAACCCGGGCGATCGAATGCGATCACGCGGTACTTCTGCGCTGCAAGGTCCATCACCCCGCTGATGTCGTAATCCTGGATCATGCTGCCGTCGCCGTGCAGCAACACCACCGGCTGGCCCGTGCCCCGCTCGACATAGTGCAGGCGGATGCCATCGACCTCCACAAACTTTCCGGCGGGCGGATTGTCACTCTCCACTTCGCGCGTGCGCTGGCGCACAACGTAAGCCGCGGCGGCAAGCGCTGCGCCGACGGCAAGCAGGGTGGTGGTATTGCGGCGAGGATAGGCGCGCGCAGGTGTCGATTGCCGCGCGTTACGCCGGATGTCTTCATTGTTCGCGTAATGCATGTTTTCTTCCTCCTGCTGTTGTGTGGAGTTGTTGGAAGCACATGATCCGCGCGAAGTTCAATGTTGTTCCGCCTGCAGCCGCAGCGGAATTGACAGTACATGTATATGCATTTATATTGATCCCATTCGCTGACCAGGCTCCCGCCGTGAAACCACTCAAGCTTCCCTGTTACTGCGGCTCCATCCGCCAGGCCTCGCGCGTCGTGACCCAGATGTACGACAAGGCGCTCAAGCCCTCGGGCGTGAAGATCACGCAATTCGGCATCCTGCGGCTGCTCAAGTACTTTCCCGGGCTGACCACCGGCGAAATGGCCGAAGCGCTGGTCATGGACAGCACGACCCTGACCCGCACGCTGAAGATCATCCAAGACAGCAAGTGGATCGAATCGACGCCCGGCGAGGACCGCCGCGAGCGCCACTGGTCGCTGACCGACGAAGGCCGCGCGCGGTTGCAGGAGGCGGAGCCGCTGTGGAAGAACGCACAGAAGGAATTCACGGCGATGATGAACGACGTCGACCTCGATGGCCTCACCAGGACGGTATTCCAGCTGGTGCAGAAGTCCACCGAAGCGGCCGTCCCGTAACGAGCGGCCGTCCCGTAACGAGTCTCTTGGCCCGTCCTACCCGGACGGGCTTGCAGGCCGGACCCACCGGTCCGGCCTTTTTTCCATTTACAAGATACAAGGACCCGCCATGCCACACACCATCGACGCCGAATCCTTCAACCAGCGCGGCGCAGGCTATCTGCCCGATTTACTGGGCATCAAGGTCAACAGCGTTGACAAGAACCTGCTGCTTTCCGAGCTGACGGTGCAGAAGCATCATCTCGCACCCAATGGCTACCTGCATGCCGGCACGGTGGTCACGCTGGCCGACACGTCCTGCGGCTATGGCTGCGTCGCCAACCTGCCCGAGGGGGCGATCAGCTTCACGACCATCGAGCTCAAGAGCAATTTCATGGGCACTGCCCGCGAAGGCGTGGTGGAATGCGAAGCGAAAATGGTGCATGGCGGACGCAACACCCAGGTATGGGATGCGCTGGTGAAGCACCGCGATACCGGGAAGCTGATGGCGACCTTCCGCTGCACGCAGATGATCCTGTATCCGAAGGCCTGAAGCCGGAAGTCATGACTGACATCAGCCCCGGCATCTACGAACACTACAAGGGCAAGAAGTATTTCGTCCTCGGCTTGTCGCGCAACACGGAAACCAATGAAGTGTGCGTGGTTTATCGGCCCTTGTACGAGACCGACTGGCCGCAGCTGGTGCATCGGAACGCCGCCATGTTCTTCGAGTCTGTGCATGTGGAAGGCCGGCAGGTGCCGCGCTTCCGCAAGCTCGATTGACGAAAAGGCATGATCGATTCCCTGTTCAATTCCCTGTACGAGAGCGGCGGCTGGGAAAACATCGCCGCGCCCGACGCCGACCTGCGCGTCATGCCGGCCTTCTACCCCGGACAGGAAGCTTCCGCCCTCATGCAGCGCCTGCTGGAAGAAACGCCATGGCAGCAGGAGGCCATCACGTTATGGGGCAAGCAGCACCTGCAACCCCGGCTCTCGGCGTGGTACGGCGATCCAGGGAGTGCTTATGCGTATTCGGGTGTGGTGCTACAGCCACATGCCTGGACACCGACGCTCCTGCGTATCAAATCGGATGTGGAGAATGCGGCCGGCCAGCGTTTCAACAGCGTCCTCCTCAACCTCTACCGCAACGAGGAGGACAGCGTGGGATGGCACAGCGATGCCGAGCCGGAACTCGGGCAATGCCCGGTGATCGCATCGCTGACGCTCGGCGAAACGCGCACCTTCCGCCTGCGCCACAAGTCGCGCAAGGAGCTCAAGCCCCTGCTGCTCGACCTCGCCGACGGCAGCCTGCTGCTGATGGCAGGAACAACCCAGCACTGCTGGCAGCATGCGGTGCTGAAGGAACGCAGGCCGCGCGGCCCGCGGATCAACCTCACGTTCAGGACGATCGGGCTATAAATTCAGGCAAAAAAAAGCGGCCGGGCCGCAATGCTGTTTACTTAAGCTTGAATCCGCCGCCGTCATCCCGACGAAAGTCGGGATCCAGTGTCTTGCACGCGCCGGTCAACGCCACTGGATTCCTGCTTTCGCAGGAATGACATGCATTTTTTGCGGCCTTGCGTGGCCGCTCATTCGGAAAGCCGGCGGCAAAGCACCGCCGGTTTCTTCTTGCGTCGTTCGCTGGGAGGCAATTCGACGGAAAACTTATGCCTGGCGCTTGGCGATCATGTCCAGTTCCTGTACCAGGTTCGGCATGACGGCGTCGGAGCCGGACATGCGGTACAGGCGAAGCAGCGATACTTCGTTGCTGGCTTCACGGACTTGTGCCTTCTGCTCGGTGCGCGGGGTAACGGCGAGCAACGCAGCCAGCAGGGCACGGGCGGCGCGGCCGACATTCTGTGCATAGCTCGAACCGAAGGTGCCGGCGGTCGGGGTTGCGATTGTCAGGGTTGCCATGATTCATTCCTCTCGATAAAAAATTCTCGTATGGACATAGTGTAGGTACGGGCCAGTTATTATTCCAATTGCGAATACGGATAACTGACATTCGGCTCGTGAATGTTGAAATTGTCGTATCTCAACGTGTTTCCAGTCGATTACTGTCGGTGTCCGTCCGTTTTTCTTTCCTTCGCGTCAGCCGCCGCGCATCCGTTGCTAGAATGCGTATCCACCTCGACAGCGGCGCCCGCAAAAAAATATGAGCTACCTCGCACTGAAACACCTCCACATCAGCTTTGCCGCGCTGAGCGGTCTTCTTTTCCTGGTCCGCGGGTTGCAGATGCTGCGCGTCAGGAACGGCATGCCCCTGCCGCGGAAGAACATGCTCGACCGCAGCTCCTATGTCATCGACACCGTGCTCCTCGCCAGTGCGCTGACGATGGTGGTATGGGGCGCGCAATACCCCTTCGTGGTGCCCTGGCTGACCGCCAAGGTGATTGCCGTGGTCGCCTACATCATCGTCGGCGCCATTGCCCTCAGGCGCGGCAAGACGCGCGGCGTGCGCGCCGGTGCCTTCGTCGCCGCGCTGCTCATCTTCGCTTACATCATCAAGGTGGCCGTGACCAAGCAGGTGGCATAGTGGAAATGCTCAGCAGCTTCGGCGCGTCGCATTACAAGGCCGCCGACATCCAGCTCTTCCAGGGCGCGGACTTGGAACAGATCAGCGCACTGATCGCCGGTTGCCCGGTGGTGCGCATCGCCGCACAGCAGCAGATGCAGGACGCGTCGCACCAGGGCGGGCAGCTGTTCGTCGTGCTGCAGGGCGCGCTCGACGTCACCCATGTCGATACCCGGGATGCAAGGCTCGATGGCGCCTCGGTGCGCGTGCTCCCCGGCGAGTGCGTGGGCGAGCTGTCGGTGCTGGATGAAGAAGTCTCGTCCGACCGCATCACCGCGCGGGTCGATTCCGACGTGCTGGTAATCGATGCCGAGGTGCTGTGGAAGCTGGTCGACGAATCGAACAATGTCGCGCGCAACCTGCTGCGCCTGCTGTCATTCCGCGTGCGCGCCGCCAACGCGCAGCTGCGCCGCCGGCAGAAGGTCGGCGAGTTCTATCGCCAGCTGTCGATGGTGGATGGCCTGACCGGACTGCAGAACCGTGCCTGGCTCAACGACAACCTGCCGCGCATGGTCGAGAACGCGCATGTCGTGAACAGTCCGCTGTCGATGATCATGATGGACCTGGACCACTTCAAGCAATTCAACGACCAGCACGGCCATGTCTCCGGCGACCACGCGCTGCAAGTGGCGGCGAAAGTCATCAGCGGCGGACTGCGCCCGACCGACAGCGCAGCCCGCTTCGGCGGCGAGGAAATCATGCTGCTGCTGCCGAACACGCCGCAGGCCAGTGCGCTGCTGGTCGCGCAGCGGCTGTGCGAGCGCCTGCGCCAGGCCGTGGTGTTCAGCGAAATGCACCGGCCGCTGCCGCACATCACCGCCTCGTTCGGCGTGGCCACGCTGGAACCGGGACAGAACGCAGAAGCGTTGATCTCGGCCGCCGATGCCGCCCTCTACCGCGCCAAGGCAGACGGGCGCGATCGCGTGGCGCTGTAGCACGACTATCAACATCGGCCGCGAGGGGCGCGTTCAGTATAATGACGGGTTCTGCTCCATTCGCCATTCCGCCATGCCCCACGCTCCCGAACTCCTGCTCCCCGCCGGCTCGCTGGCCAAGATGCACGCCGCCTTCGACTACGGCGCAGACGCCGTCTATGCCGGCCAGCCGCGCTACAGCCTGCGCGCGCGCAATAACGAATTCTCCACACTGGATGCGCTTGCCGCCGGCATCAGCGAAGCGCATGCGCGCAACAAGCTGTTCTTCGTTGCCAGCAACATCTTCGCGCACAATGCCAAGCTGAAGACCTACCTGCGCGACATGGAACCCGTGATCGCGATGAAGCCTGACGCCCTCATCATGGCCGACCCCGGCCTGATCATGATGGTGCGCGACAAATGGCCGGAGGTGCCGGTCCACCTGTCGGTGCAGGCGAACGCGGTGAACTGGGCCGACGTCAAGTTCTGGCAGCGCATGGGCCTGACCCGCGTGATCCTGTCGCGCGAACTGTCCCTCGACGAGATCGAGGAAATCCGCCAGCAGTGCCCGGACATGGAGCTTGAAGTGTTCGTGCATGGCGCGCTGTGCATCGCCTATTCCGGCCGCTGCCTGCTGTCGGGCTACTTCAACCACCGCGACGCCAACCAGGGCACCTGCACCAACTCCTGCCGCTGGGATTACAAGGTGATGAACGCGTCGGAGGATGCCTCCGGCGACATCGCGCGCGTGCCCGTTGAGTCCATCCAGTTCAACTACCAGCAGGCACTCGAGGAAGCCAACCAGTCCTTCGCGGCGCTGGGCGACGTGCCGCGCCACCCGCTCGCCGACCGCCCCTACCTGATCGAGGAAGCCGGCCGCCCTGGCCAGCTCATGCCCGTCCTGGAGGATGAGCACGGCACCTACATCATGAATTCGAAGGACCTGCGCGCGGTCGAGCACATCGAGCGCCTGGTGAAGATCGGTGTGGACTCGCTGAAGATCGAAGGCCGCACCAAGTCGCTTTACTATGTGGCCCGCACTGCGCAGGTCTATCGCCGCGCGATCGATGACGCCGTGGCCGGACGTCCGTTCAACACGCAACTCCTCGGCGAGTTGCAGGGCCTGGCCAACCGCGGATATACCGATGGCTTCTACCAGCGCCACCACACGCAGGAGTACCAGAACTACATGAGCGGCGTTTCCGAAGTGCACCGCAGCCACTACGTTGGCGATGTGCAAGGCGTGCACGAGGGCTGGGCGGAAGTGGAAGTGAAGAACCGGTTTGCCGTCGGCGACCGCATCGAGGTCATCCATCCCGCCGGCAACGAAGTGCTGACGCTGGAGCAGATGCGCGCCGAGGACGGCTCGCCCCTGACAGTGGCGGCGGGCAGCGGGCATCGCGTGCGCATCCCGCTCGACGCACGCTTCGACAAGGCATTGCTTGCACGCCTGCTGTAAGAATTTCCCGCGCCGCGACTGAACCGCCGTTGCGGCCCGGCCTGCAGGCGTGCGTATGTTTATTGCTTCCCTTTCCACGGGAATGTTTCCGGGAGACGCATCATGCGCTGGGAAGGCAACCGTCAAAGCGAAAACGTGGAAGACCGGCGGGGCAGCAGCTTCGGCGGCAAGTCCGTCGGGCTCGGCACCGTCGCGATTGCGCTGGTGCTGTCCTATTTCCTCGGCGTCAGTCCGACTACCGTCCTCAATGTACTGACCGGCGGCGGCATGCCGGTGTCGCAAGAGGTGACGGCGCAGCGCCCGCCCGAGACCGACCAGATGGCGAAATTCGTCTCGACCGTCCTGGCCGATACCGAAGACACCTGGCACGCGCTGTTCCGTTCGGCGGGCAACACCTACGTCGAGCCGCGCCTGGTCTTGTTTTCCGGAAGCACCCCGACCGCCTGCGGCACAGGCCAGTCCGCCGCCGGCCCCTTTTATTGTCCGGGCGATCAGAAGATCTACATCGACCTCAGCTTCTATCGTTTGATGAAGGAACGTTTCCGAGTGTCAGGCGAGTTCGCGCAGGCCTATGTCATCGCACATGAGGTGGGGCATCATGTGCAGCATCTCATGGGTCTCACCGACAAGGTCGATGCGGCGCGCCGGCGCATGTCGCAGGCGCAGGGAAATGCGCTGTCGGTGCGGCTGGAGCTGCAGGCGGACTGCTTCGCCGGCGTCTGGGCGCACCATGCCGACCGGGCGCGCAGCATCCTCGAAGCGGGCGATGTCGAAGCCGCACTGAATGCGGCGAGCGCCATCGGCGACGATGCGCTGCAGAAGCAATCGCAAGGCGTGGTGGTGCCGGATTCCTTCACGCACGGCACCTCGGAGCAGCGCGTGCGCTGGTTCACGCGCGGCATCCAGAGCGGGCAGATCACGTCCTGCAATACCTTCGAGGCGCGGCAGCTTTGATCCGCTACAATGCAGCCATTCCGTTCCCCAAGGCTTGCCATGTCCCACGAAACCGCCCTCCATGCGCTGCATGCCGCGCTCGATGATTTGCAGCACAAGCGCATGCCCATCCACGCCTTCTGCCAGGCATGGCGCGCGCAAACCGGCCTCCTCGCCGCGCTGCCGCCCCGCTACGGTGTGGTGATGGAAGACCTGCTCGGCCGCATGGAAGCCGGCAGCCTGTTTACCGAGGAAAGCTGTTCCTTCAGCCAGGAAGACCTGCAGGCAAGCCTCACGACCTGGCTCGACAAGGCCGGACAGACTTTGGGAGCCTGACATGCAAATCCTCGATTTCCATCTGGACGGCGAGTACGTCGAACTGAACCAGCTGCTCAAGCTCGTCGGCGTGTGCGACAGCGGCGGCGCGGGCAAGGCCATCGTCGCTTCCGGCGACGTGTCGGTGGATGGCAAGCAGGAATTGCGCAAGACCGCCAAGATCCGCACCGGCCAGACGGTCACCATCGGCGACATCCGCATCCGCGTGCAAGGCTGACACCCGGGCCGCCAAGGCAGCCATGATCGAGCAATACGGCAAACTGATCTTCATCGACCTCGAAGCCACCGGACCCGATCCGGTGAACGACCGCGTGATGGAGATCGGCATTGTCACGGCCAGCAAGGATGGCGTCGAGCGCTGGTCGGCGCTGGTCAATCCGCAGGCGCCGATCCCGCCCTTCGTCAGTACCCTGACCGGGATCACCGAGGACATGGTGAAAGATGCGCCCACCTTCGCCGAGGTGCAGGAGGAACTGCTGCAGCGCCTGCAGGGCGGCCTCTTCATCGCGCACAATGCGCGCTTCGATTACGGCTTCCTGCACAACGAGTTCAAGCGCCTCGGCAAGACCTTCCGCTGCGAAGTGCTGTGCACGCTCAAGCTGTCGCGCAAGCTCTTTCCCGATGTGATCAGCCACGGCCTCGATGCGCTGGTCACCCGCCACGGACTGTCGACCGACGCCCGCCACCGCGCGCTGGGCGATGCCGAGGTGCTGTGGCAGTACTGGCAGCTGCTGGAACGGACGGTGGCGGGCGAGCGGATGCGCGAAATGGCGCGCCAGCTCCTGCAGCGCCCCAACCTGCCGATCCATCTCGACCCCGACATGTTCGACGACCTGCCCGACGGACCCGGCGTCTATGTCTTCTACGGCGAAGGCGACAAGGCGCTCTTCATTGCGCGCGCGCCGCACCTGCGCCAGCGCGTGCTGTCGCATTTCCACGGCGAGCGGCCATCCAACCGGGATGCTGAGCTGGCCAGGGATGCGCGGCGCTTCGACTGGTTCGAGACGGTGGGCGATATCGGTGCGCAGCTGATGGAAGCGCGCCTGATGCGCCGCCTGCAGCCTCCCGCCGCCGTCGGCAGGCCGACCGAACAGGATGTGTGCGCGTGGCGCATCGCAGAAGATATGCAGGGCGGCCGCGCCGAACTGGTGTTCGCCACCGACCCCGGCTTTGCCCGAGGCGCACCGTGCTACGGCATGTTCACCTCGCGCCAGAAGGCGGAGATGGCATTGGGCGCGCTGGCGGAGAAGCACGGCATCGACATCGCATCGCACACGGACGCCGCACGCCTGCGCAGGGCGCTCGCCTCCCTGCCCGTGGTGAACTGGCCGTATCGCGGGCCGGTGGTTCTCGTCGAGCGCGGCGAGGATGGCCGGGAAGCTGCAGCTCATCGACCACTGGCATTGCATCGCCACCCCGCGCTCGATGGACGAGGTGCCGGCGCTGCTGGCGCAGGCGCCGGCCCACGCGGCATTCGAATTCGACACCTACCGCATCCTGTCGCGCGCGCCATTGCGCAAGGCAAGCTGGAAGTGCGTCAGCTTTCCTGATCCGCCTTCGCGGCCAGCTTCTTCTGCCACTGCTCCGACCAGCGCTGCAGCGGCATCAATGCCTCCAGCAGTTGCCTGCCCTGCTTGCTCAGCGCATAGCCGTACGGCTCTTCCAGCACCACGATGTCCGCTTCGCGCAATTCGCGCAGGCGCTGGTTCAGCACCGTGGGCGACATCGCGTCGCAGCGTTCGCGCAGCTCGCGGAAGGTAAGCGTCTCCTCGCGTAATTCCCACAGGATGCGCAGCACCCAGCGCCGCCCGAGCAGGTCGAGCAAGGCCATGATGGGCCGCCCCGTTGTCGATCCCCTGACCGGCGTCCCTGGTTTCGGCAAAGCCATGCATCCTCCGCTACAAATTGTGTAGCTCTATGCTACAGTAAACGTAGCATCTCGTCCAGCCGGATGCCCTTCCACATAATTCAAGGAGCAGAACGATGTCGAATCCCCGCATTTCCCCCGCCGAACCGCCCTACGACCCGGCCATCGCCGAAGCCTTCGCGCGTGTCATGCCGCCCGGCTTCGCCCCGCTCAAGCTGTTCCGCACCATGGCACGCAATCCGCGCGTGCTCCAGCGCATGTTCGCGGGCAGCCTGCTCGACAAGGGCGCGGTCACCTTGCGCGACCGCGAGCTGATGATCCTGCGCACCTGCGCACGCTGCGGATCGGAATATGAGTGGGGTGTGCACGTTACCTTCTTTTCGGCGAAAGCCGGAATTGAGGAAGGGCAGGCGGCAGCGACCGTGCGAGACATTGCCGGCGGCAACTGGGATGCGCGCGACCGGCTGGTGCTGCGGATGGCCGACGCGCTGCACGAGACAGCCAATGTACCGGATGCCTTGTGGGAAGAACTGCAGGCGGAGTTCACGGTGGAACAGTTGCTCGAACTGATCGCACTGGCAGGGTATTACCGCACCATCTCCACCATGACGAATGCCAGCCGGATCGAGTGCGAACCCTTTGCCGCGCGGATGAACGGCGCATAAAAAAACGGGCCGCGCGTAAACTGCGCGGCCCGTTGCAAGACAATGTGCAGGCTTAGGTGTTGGTGTGCGTCACCGCACCGTTGATGTTGGCAACGGTGGCATTAGCGGCATCGACAGCCTGCTTTGCAGTCCGCGTGAACTGCTGGTAGGTGCTGGCGGCATTGCCCATCGCATTCTTCAGGATCGTCATCACGCCCTCGCCGCCCGGCGCGCGCTGTGCGGCTTCCTCCACCAGTTCGGTCATCTTGCTGCTGAACTGTGCGAACTGCGATTCCGCAGCCTTGGTGAATTCGGCCTGGGTGCTGTTGGCGATGTTGGTCAGGTGGCCGCCGTAAGCGACAACCTTTTCAATGTTCGGCCTCGCCTGCGCGGCGACCAGGGAGAAAAATTCCTGCGGGTTGTTCGCGGACAGGATCTGGCGGGTAGCAGCCTGGGACTCTTCCATCGAGGCGCGCGCCGCGGTGATGTTCAGGGTGAACAGCTTTTCGACGCTTTCGAGCGTCTTGCCGGTCAGCGCGGTATACAGCGCGAGGTTGGCCTCGATGTTGGCCTTGGTTGCAACGGAAATCTGGTCTTGAATCGGGAACATGGCATCTCCAAAAAACGGAATACGGTCAGCTTAGAAAAAGTTGCCAATTTTGTTGCATAGCAACACGGCTTATTTTAGAGATGCAGACCCCACCGCTCAAGAAAAGTTTTGTGCAACGCAGAATAAAGTCTGCACGCCGACGGCCCCGCCCTGCCGAACATGACGATTCCGGCTAATATGAATCACAACATGGGTCACCGTGGGGTAGGGACAGAAGATGGAAAACGAACATCGGCGTGCGCGGCTGTATTACCTGTTCGGCACCAGCCAGAGCCCGCGCGGCTCCACATGGCTTGCCCGGCTTCCGGCGGGCATCTTCGCGATTCCGGTCGGACTGTTCGGGCTGCTCGGCGCCTGGCGGCGGGCGGCAGCGTTCGGATGGGCGGCGGCGGCCGGGGTCGCCGATATCTTGGCCTGGCCGGCCGGCGCGATATGGCTCGCCTCCCTCATCCTGTATGCGCTCAAGTGCAAGCGTCATCCGCAGTCCGTGATGCGCGAACACCGGCACCCGGTGCAGGGTTCGCTGCAAGCGCTGCTTCCCCTATCCATCCTGCTTGCGGTCATCCACTTCAACCGGCCGGGGCAGGGCTTCTGGCTCGTCCTCGCAATGCTGGCACTGGCGCTCCATGTAGCGATTGCCTTGCGCGTGGTATCGACGCTTGCCACCGGCATGATGCCTGCGAACGCCGTCACGCCCGCGCTCTACCTTCCGGTGGTCGGCGGTGCCCTCGTCGGGGGCATGGCGCTGGCCGTGCTGGGGTATCCCGGCTGGGCGGCGATGCTGTTCGGCACCGGGCTGTCGGGCTGGGCGCTGCTGGAAGCGCGCATCCTCGGCAGGTTGTTCGAGGGGCCGATGCCGGAAGGCCTGCGCCCGACAATCGGCGTGGAACTGGCGCCGCCCGTCATCGCCACGCTGACGGCGTCGGTGATCTGGCCGCAATTGCCCGCCGAGGCGCTGATGATCGGACTGGGCGTATCGGTCGCCCCCTTCGTCGGTGTGATGGCGCGTTACCGCTGGTGGCGCAACGTGCCCTTCTCGATCGGATTCTGGTCGTTCTCGTTTCCGCTCGCCGCGCTCGCCAGTGCCATTCTTGAAGCGGTGCACCGCGGCGGCTGGCCGCTATGGATCGGGCTCGCCGCGCTGCTGGCGGCGTCTGCGGTGATTGCGTTCCTGGTGTTGCGCACGGCTGGTCTACTGCTGCGGGGAAGATTTTTGCCGGCGGAGTGAAAGGCTAGAGAATCGTAGGGTGGGTAGAGCGAAGCGAAACCCGCCATGTGCTCAGCAGGCGACATGCGGTGGGTTTCGCTGACGCTCTACCCACCCTACCGTCCTTTAATCACAGGGTCTCTGCGCGCCGGTTCGACCTGCGTTCCATCGAGTGCGACGAAACGCGGAACTCCATGTTGGTGATGCCGACGGACCCCGGCGGCCCGGCGACGAAGCCGAACCCGCTCTTGACCGGAAACAGGCAGTTGTCGCGCAACACGAGGTCGGTGTGGCAGTTCGGCGTGGGCTGGTAGAGATGGGACTTGATCTCGTCCCATACCGGTTCCATCACCCAGCCGTAGAGGTAGAGCTGGTTGGGATACAGCGAACTGTCGGAATCGAGGTAACCCTTCTGGTTCTTCTGCAGCGGCGGATGCGAAGGCATGGTGTTGGACACCGAGATATCCACCCCGCCCTCGCCGATGGGGTAGGCCTCTTCGTTCTGGTAGGTCGCGTAGGCCAGCCGCAGGTGCCAGCGGCAGTGGAGCTCGATCTTCTTTTCCATCCCGACCTTTTCGGTCGCCATCGACAGGCCGTCGTTGATCGTGAGCTGGGTGCGCATGACCTGGCCGATCAGCGTGGGTTCGAGCTTGCGGAATTCTTCCAGGTTTTCATGCAGGTTCCAGAAGAACCATTTGGTCCGTTCGCCTTCGGTCATGTCGGCCAGATCGGCCGGGTCACGCCTGCCGTGCGGCTCGATCGTCCGCATCACTTCACGGCGCTGCTTCTCAATTGCCTCATCGTCCTCTGAACCGAATCGCTGGAAGTAATCGCTCCGCATAAAACCTTCTCCAAGAATGCGCGTCTGGCCTGAATTTCAGTGTAGAGCCCGGCCCGTAAAAGAACAGGGGCAATATCGGGGGCTACCGCGATAGAGCGGTTCAAGAGTGATAAGTTCAGGCAATTGCGATGCATCCGAAGAAAAGGCCGGTAATCCGGCGGCTGCTCCGGGCTCGGGCCTGCGGCGCTCCGGGATAGGATGCACGCTGGCCTATCTTGCCCAACAACTCAACTCAAGAGAGAAAAACTATGTCGAGGCTGATTTACATAGCGGACCCGATGTGCGCCTGGTGCTACGGCTTCGGGCCGGAACTCGCCGCGCTGCTCGAAGGCGTGCCGGGACTCCCGGTCGATGTCATGGTTGGCGGCTTGCGGCCGTACAACAAGGCCGTGCCGGACGCCGAAGCGCGCGCGGACCTGAAGGCGCAATGGGAAAAAGTGGCGAAGGAAACGAACCTGCCCTTCTCCACCGCCATCCTGGATCGCAAAGACTTCGCCTACGATACCGAGCCGGCATGCCGCGCCGTGGTGGCCGCCCGCAAGCTTGCACCGGCGGCCAGCCTGTATGTCTTCCATGAAATCCAGCGCGCGTTCTTTTCCGAAGGCAAGGATGTGACTCAGGGCGAAGTCCTCGCCGAGATCGCCTGCCGCGCCCTCGCCGAACAGGGCTTCCCGGTCGACGAGGCTACCTTCCTGGCGACCTGGAATTCCGACATCGCCGTCAAGGCAACCAACGACGATTTCCTGCTGGCGGACAAGTGGGACTTGAAGGGCTTCCCGACGCTGGTGCTGGAGCGCGGCAAAGAGCTGGACCTCGTGACCGCAGGCTATGTCGCCATGCCGCGCCTGATCGAACTGCTCCTGACGCTGGTGGAAGAGGACAGCCAACAACCCGCCTGAGCGTCTCTACGACCCAATGCAAAAGGGGGCGCAAGCCCCCTTTTTTCATGGACAGCGCGCCTGCATCAATACATGTGCTGGCCGCCGTTGATCGCGATGTTCGCGCCGGTCAGGAAGGCTGCCTCGTCCGAAGCGAGGTAAGCCACGAGGCCGGCGACTTCTTCCGGCTTGCCCAGACGGCCCATCGGGATCTGCGGGATGATCTTGCTTTCCAGTACTTCGCTCGGGATCGCCATGACCATCTTGGTGCCGATGTAGCCCGGCGAGATGGTGTTGACGGTTACGCCCTTCTTCGCCACTTCCAGCGCGAGCGCCTTGGTGAAGCCGTGCATGCCGGCCTTCGCCGCGGAATAGTTGGTCTGGCCGAAGGCGCCCTTCTGGCCGTTCACCGACGAGATGTTGATGATGCGGCCCCAGCCGCGGTCCGCCATGCCGTCGCATACCGGCTTGGTCATGTTGAAGACGGAATCCAGGTTGGTCTTCATGACCGCATCCCAGTTGGCCTTGTCCATCTTCTTGAAGGTCATGTCGCGCGTGATGCCGGCGTTATTGACCAGCACGTCGACCGGACCGATCTCCCCGGTGATCTTCGCGATGCAGTTCTCGGCGGACGTGTAGTCGGAAACATCGCAGGGATAGGCGCGGAACTTGTAGCCCTGCTTCTCCATCGACGCCAGCCAATCCGCCGCCTTGGTGTTACCCGGCGAATAAGTTGTCACGACCTGGTAACCGAGTGCCGCCATCTTGATGCAGATCGCCTCCCCCAGTCCCCCCATACCACCCGTAACCAATGCAACTCGTGCCATGTTCTGTTCTCTCTTGGTGAAGATTATTGAAACTGCCCCTGTAGTGGAGGCCTTGCGGCCTCCGCATTACTTTCAGCGCTCGATTGCCAGCGCCACGCCCATGCCGCCGCCGATGCACAGGCTTGCCAGGCCGCGCTTGGCGTCACGACGGATCATTTCGTGGATCAAGGTCACCAGGATGCGGCAGCCGGATGCGCCGATCGGATGTCCGATCGCGATGGCTCCGCCGTTGACGTTGATCTTGCTGGTGTCCCAGCCCATTTCCTTGTTCACCCCGATGGCCTGCGCGGCAAAGGCTTCGTTGATTTCCATCAGGTCGATATCCTGGTGCGTCCAGCCGGCCTTGCGCAGGCAGAGCTGCGAGGCCGGCACCGGGCCCATGCCCATGACCGTCGGATCCACGCCTGCCGAGGCGTAGGCCTTGATGCGCGCCAGCGGCTTCAAGCCGAGCTGGTCTGCCTTCTTCGCGGACATCATGATCACGGCGGCCGCGCCGTCGTTGATGCCGGAGGCATTGGCGGCGGTCACCGTGCCGTCCTTGGCGAAGGCCGGCTTCAGGCTGGAGATCGAGTCGAGCGTCACGCCCGGCTTGATGAATTCATCGCTGTCGAAGACGATCGCGCCCTTCTTGGAAGGAATCTCCAGCGGGATGATCTCGTCCTTGAACTTGCCCGCCTTCTGCGCGGCTTCCGCCTTGTTCTGCGAAGCCACCGCGAACTCGTCCTGCTCCTGGCGCGAGACGCCGTACTTCTTCGCGACGTTCTCGGCAGTGATGCCCATGTGGTACTGGTTATAGACGTCCCACAGGCCGTCGACGATCATGGTGTCGACCAGCTTGGCGTCGCCCATGCGGAAGCCGTCGCGGGAATTGTTCAGCACGTGCGGCGCGGCGCTCATGTTTTCCTGGCCGCCTGCGACCACGATCTCGGCATCGCCGCACAGGATCGCCTGGGCGGCGAGGTGCGTGGCCTTCAAGCCGCTGCCGCAGACCTTGTTGATCGTCATGCCGGGAACCATGTCCGGCAGGCCCGCCTTGATCACCGCCTGCCTTGCCGGGTTCTGGCCCACGCCCGCGGCCAGCACCTGGCCCATGATCACTTCGCTGACCTGATCGGGTGCGATGCCTGATTTGGCAAGCAGGTTCTTGATCACATGCGCGCCCAGGTCCGCCGCCGCGACCTTGGCCAGCGACCCGCCGAATTTGCCCACGGCGGTACGGCCGGCTGCGACGATGACGACTTCACTCATTTCAACTCTCCATTAAGGATGAAAAAACCGGGCCCGGCCGGCCTGCGCAAGGCGCAATGTGTTTGGACAGGCCGCCGTGCAAGGCCGTTCATCATAGCGCCGCGCCCCCTTGCTTCATTTGATCTTACTCAACACGCTCGGATGCCCAAAAGTGTGAACCTGCATTCGCGAATTGGTGTGGGCGCAGCGGATAGATATTGGCCTGCTATGTGGTCACTATAACAAGAAGAGAGGCTGCCGCAAAAAGAAAATGCAGGCGCGCGGCCTGCATCTGGATGAGGGAAAATAAGAACGGGTGCAGCCCTTCGGAAAGATGGCGCAAGGCAAGGCGCGGGGATCAGGAGCCGCCCGGCTCTCCTTCGTGCGCCACGGCAAGCAGCGGCTGGCGTTGCGGTGCGGCGAGCGGGATCACCTGCGCTGGAACGGGGCGCAGTGCAACGGGCGCACGTGCGGCGTCCATCTTGAATACCGCGACCGCCTTTTCGAGCGCCGTGGCCTGGTCCTGCATGCTCTGCGCGGCAGCGGCCGCCTGTTCGACCAGCGCCGCATTCTGCTGGGTCATCTCGTCCATCTGAGCGATGGCGCGGTTGACCTCTTCGATGTCCGCACTCTGTGCTTCGCTGGCCGCCGTGATCTCGCGCATGATGTCGGCCACCTGCGTGACCGCGGTAACGATCTCGTCCATCGTCTTGCCCGCCTGGTCCACCAGCTTGCCGCCGGCATCCACCTTCTCCACCGAATCGCTGATCAACTGTTTGATTTCCTTGGCGGCGCCGGCCGAACGCTGCGCGAGGTTGCGCACTTCCGCCGCCACCACCGCGAAGCCACGCCCCTGCTCGCCGGCACGTGCTGCCTCGACGGCGGCATTGAGCGCCAGGATGTTGGTCTGGAAGGCGATGCCGTCGATCACGCCGATGATGTCCACGATCTTGCGCGAGCTATCCTTGATCGAGCCCATGGTGCCGACCACCTGTCCGACGACCTCGCCGCCCCTGGCCGCGATGCCGGATGCGGAGATCACCAGGCGGTTGGCCTCCCGCGCGCTCTCGGCATTCTGCCGCACGGTGCCGGTAATCTGTCCCATGGAATTGGCCGTCTCCTGCAGCGCGCCGGCCTGCATCTCGGTGCGGGCGGAGAGGTCGGCATTGCCGGTCGCGATCTCGCGCGACGCGACCGTGATGGAATCGGTGCCGGAGCGCACCTCGCCCACGATCTTTTGCAGGCTGCCGTTCATGTCGCGCAGGGCTTGCAGCAGCTGGCTCACTTCGTCGGTGCCGCTGACGTCCACCTGCGTCGCCAGCTCGCCGGCCGCCACGCGGCGCGCCACCAGCACTGCGTCATGCAGCGGACGGATGATGCTGCGCGTCGTCATCCACGCGAACGCGCCGCCCGCCAGCAAGGCCACGGCGCCGATCAGGAAGAGCATGTTCATCAACTGCCGGCCGGAAGCCACCGTGTCGTCCAGCACCTGCCGTGCCGCGGCCTTCTGGATCTCGACCAGCCGGTTGATCTCGGTGAGCGCCTGCTGGTTGAGCGGGTCGATCTTCGTGGTGATCAGCTTGATCGCATCTTCGCTGTTGAATGCGGTGACGAGTCGGATCGCTTCCTTGAACGGAACATCGGTTTCCTGGTCCAGCCTGCTCAGCTCGCCAAGAATCTGTTTCTCGGTGGAAGACAACCCGAGCGCGGACAGCTTGTCGCGCGCGTCGGTGAAGCGCTTGCGCAGCGCCTTCACCTTTTCCTCCTCCTTCTTCATCGCGCCGAGGTCCGATTGCAGGCCGATGTTGCGCATCGCGATGCCGCCCTCGAGCAGCGCGCCCTTGATGTCGGTTGCCAGCGCGCTCTTGGCATTGCTGACTTCGAGGCCGGCGATCATCGCCTCGCGGTTACGCGTGCTCACGATGTTGTCCGCCGCCAGCGCGACGATCAGCATGGCGAGGATGATGCCGAATCCAATGGCAAGGCGGGTACCGATGCGCAGGCTGCGAAGGCTCATGATCTCTCCCTAATACCGACTTTCGGTTAATTCCTGGCACTTTATCAGCGCCTTGGCGAGAGATCGCACGAAAAAACTTTCCTGGCGCCGACGATTGTTCGGCGCAGGAAACGTTTCCTGACAGGATTTTCTGCGCCGGCGCTCAGCCGCGCTGCAGCCGGCCGACGATCGCGAGCAAGCGAGGCTTCACTTCGCCCAGCAGAAATTCCGGTGAAAGATTGAAGGCCGGCCCGCCGCAGTTGATGCTGAGGATGGCGCTGCCGTTGGCCGGGCGGAAGGCGACGGCGATGGCATTCACATCCGGCTGCCAGTCGCCGAACGAGGTGCAGCAGCCCAGTGTCGAATATTCGTCGAGGGCGCGCGAGACGCCGTCGCGCACCGGGGGCCACTTGATCTCGTCCAGCTCGCGCACGCGCTCCAGGATATCGTTGCGCTCGGCGGGCGTGGTCTCGGCCAGGTAGGCGCGGCCCATCGCGGTCTGCGCAATCGGGATACGGGCGCCGACGTCGAGCCGCAAGGTCAGCGCCGCCTCGCTGCGGCAGTTCTCGATGTAAATCATGCTGAGGCGGTCGCGCATGCCGAGCGAAACGGTGGCGCGCGAGAAGTCGGCCAGTTCCTGCATATAGGGCCGCGCGTACTGGCGGATGTCGAGCTTGGACAGCATCGCGCTCCCGAGCGCCAGGCTGGCGGTGCCGAGGCGGTATTTGCCGATATGGTCGTCGTATTCCAGGTAGCCCAGCTTGGTCAGCGTATAGGTCAGACGGGAGATGGTCGACTTGGGGAGCCGGGTCCGCTCCGCCAGTTCCTGGTTGCCGAGCGTCTTTTCGCCGGAACGGAAACAGGAGAGCACATCAAGGCCGCGCGCCAGCGCCGTGACGAAGTGGCGGTCCTCCTTGGCGTTGGACTGCCGGGCGTCGGCCTCGGGAATTTCCTGGTCTTCGTATTCCTGCTGCATGGTGGCTATCTTTCTAAGTGACTGCGGGATTATCCGACAAACACGGCACCCGGGGCGAGCAATGCGAACCGATGCTTCACAGAAATCTTTCAGAATGGAAGCCTGCACAGCAGGACAACAATGCGCCTCGCAACCTTGACACCCCTGATGGAAATGCCCACAATTCCATTTTAGAACATTCAGTTCTGCTATGCAGAATTATATGACTGGAGAACCAGGATGCAAAACGGATTTCCCCCGCCCGGCACGAAGGAACTGAATGTCGGCGTGGTCGGTTGCGGCGTGATGGGCCGCGGCATCATGCAGATCGCCGCCCTGGCCGGTGCCATGGTGTATATGGTCGACAGCCGCGAAGGCGCGGCACAGGCGGCGCACGAGGCGCTCCTGTCCACCTTCGACACGCTGGCCGGGAAAGGCAAGCTCGCCGCCGAGGACGCCGCCGCCGCGGGCAAGCGTCTTGTCGCCTGCAATTCCCTGGAAGACCTGCGCCCCTGCCACGTCGTGGTCGAAGCAATCGTGGAAGACCTCGCGGCGAAGAAATCGCTGTTCGGCACGCTCGAAGGCATCGTCGATGCCGGCGCCATCCTCGCCTCCAACACCTCCTCGCTGTCCGTCACCGCCATCGCGGCAGGCTTGCAGCATCCGGAACGCGTCGCCGGCTTCCACTTTTTCAACCCGGTGCCGCTGATGAGGATCGTCGAGGTGATCGGCGGCTTCCTGACGCAGCCGGCGGTCACCGATTACCTGCTGGCGCTGGGCCGGCAATGGGGGCACACCGCGGTGCTCGCCAAGGATACGCCCGGCTTCATCGTCAACCATGCCGGCCGGGGCTACGGCACCGAGGGCCTGCGCCTGCTGGCCGAGGGTGTATGTTCCGTGCCCGTGCTCGATGCCATTCTGCGCGACACTGCCGGCTTCCGCCTCGGCCCCTGCGAACTGCTGGACCTGACCGGCCTCGATGTGTCGCATCCGGTGATGGAATCCATCTACCACCAGTACTATGAAGAGCCGCGCTTCCGCCCGCAGGTGCTGACGCGCCAGATGCTGGCCGCCGGCGCGCTCGGGCGCAAGGCCGGCCACGGCTTTTACCGCTACGGCGCGGACGGCAAGAAGGAAGCCACGGATGAACCACAGCAACAGCATGGACCGCTGCCCTCCAGCGTTTGGCTGAGCCAGGAGCGGCCGGAACTGGCCGAGCGCATCGCTGTCCTCGTCACCGCCGCCGGTGTGCAGATCGAGTCCGGCGCGCGCCCGGGCGACCATGCGCTGTGCATCGTCACCCCGCTCGGCGAAGACGCCACCACCTGCTGCGTGCGCGAAGGCCTCGATGCCGCGCGCACGGTCGCCGTCGAAAGCCTGCTCGACCTCAGCCGCCGCCGGGTGCTGATGACCACGCCCGGCACCAGCGCCGAAACGCTCGCCATGGCGTGCGCCGTGTTTGGCGCCACCGGCGTTCCGGTCAGTGTGATCCGCGACAGCGCCGGCCTCGTCACCCAGCGCGTGGTCGCCCATATCGTCAACATCGCCTGCGAGATCGCGCAGCAGCAGATCGCCGATCCGCAAGACATCGACCGCGCCGTCGTGCTCGGCCTCGGCTACCCCATCGGCCCGCTAGCCTGGGCGACCAGCTCGGGCCCGGCCACGGTGCTGGCCATCCTCAAGAACCTCGAACAGCAGACCGGCGACACCCGCTACCGGCCCAGCCCCTGGCTGCAGCGCCGCGCGCTGCTCGGCCTGCCGCTCTATCACAAGGAGATTTGATCCATGCTCGACGCCTACATCTACGACGGCCTGCGCTCGCCCTTCGGCCGCCACGCCGGCGTGCTCGCCACTGTCCGTCCCGACGACCTCGTCGCCGAAATCATGCGCGCCCTCGTCGCGCGCAATCCGTGGCAACCGGAACAGATCGAGGACGTCATCCTCGGCGACACCAACCAGGCCGGAGAGGATTCGCGCAACGTTGCCCGCAACGCCCTGCTGGCGGCCGGGCTGCCGGTGACCGTCGCCGGCCAGACCGTCAACCGTCTGTGCGCCAGCGGCCTGGCGGCGATCACCGATGCCGCCCGTGCCGTCACCTGCGGCGAAGGCGAGCTGTTCATCGCCGGCGGCGTGGAGAGCATGAGCCGCGCGCCGTTCGTGATGGCCAAGTCGGAATCCGCGTTTTCCCGCGACTTCAAGGTGTTCGATACCACCATCGGCGCCCGCTTCCCCAACCCCAAGGTGACCGCGCGTTACGGTGCCGACACCATGCCCGAGACCGGCGACAACGTGGCGCGCGAATTCGGCATTACGCGCGAACAGGCCGACACCTTTGCGCTCGCGTCCCAGATGAAGTACCACGCCGCGCTGCAGGACGGTTTCTTCGCCGGCGAGATCCATCCGGTGAGCGTGCCCACCGGGCGCAAGACGCCGCCGGTGATCGTCGACAAGGATGAACATCCGCGCCCCGACACCACCACCACCTCGCTCGAAAAGCTCAAGCCGCTTTCGGAAGGCGGCGTGGTCACCGCCGGCAATGCCTCCGGCGTCAACGATGGCGCCGCCGCACTGCTGATCGGCAGCCGCGCCGCCGGCGAGAAGGCGGGCAAGGCGCCGATGGCGCGCATTCTGTCGGCCGCAGTGGCGGGCGTCGAACCGCGGGTCATGGGCATCGGCCCGGTCTATGCGATCCGCAAGGCGCTCGCCCGCGCCGGGCTGACGCTCAAGGACATGGACATCATCGAGATCAACGAAGCCTTCGCCAGCCAGGTGCTCGGCTGCCTGAAGCTGCTGGAAATCGATTTCAAGGACACGCGCGTCAACCCGAACGGCGGTGCGATCGCGGTCGGCCATCCGCTCGGCGCCTCGGGCGCTCGCCTGGCGCTCAGCGCCAGCCGGGAACTCGCGCGCCGTGGCGGACGCTATGCCGTCGTCAGCCTGTGCATCGGGGTGGGCCAAGGCCTTGCGGTCGTCATCGAACGTACACAATAAATCCGGAGACGCAATGAAAGCACAATTCCACTGGGACGATCCGCTGCTGCTCGACCAGCAGCTCAC
>Ga0196971_1000530_pt1 | contig 27160 bp, 24 predicted proteins | sample S1v_1013CmetaG_FD_148660 | JGI IMG/M metagenome (GOLD analysis project Ga0196971, IMG submission 148660) | Soil microbial communities from Anza Borrego desert, Southern California, United States - S1+v_10-13C | ecosystem: Environmental > Terrestrial > Soil > Desert | place: USA: California...
GGCAGGGATTCGTTGGGATCGAGGTGACCGGCGGGCTGATTGAAGCGGATGCCGTCGCTGGTCTCTTCCTCGACCAGCAGGAATCGGCCATCGCGCTCGATAATTGCGGCGACAGTAACGGAGGGTTTCCAGACTTCAGACATAGGTATCCTTCAAGAGGCCGCCATTGTACCGTGCATGGCAACCACCGGCGAAAACAGGAATGATCCGACGCGGGAGGCGGAAAATATTGATTTTCCACAACTATTCTGACGCGCATTCGTTGCCGTCCGGGGAAAAGCCGCTAAATTTTAATTTTGGTCACCGAGGCCCGGAAAACGGCAACCCGGGGGAAATTCCCGGATTTAGAGTAAGCCGTCGAGAAGAAATAAAAAAAGAACGGTTGTGCTAATTTTTCTTTTCCGTGTAAGATCAATGTAAGAAATCCAATAAAACGGCAATCACGCGCTCCGCGATGGCCTCATCGCCCTGCACCCCGGTTGTCGAGATCGCATTTAGGAATGAAGCGGGGCCCCCGCTCCATCAGCTGTCCAACCCAATCTACAACGAGAATCAGGGGAACACGTATGCCTCTAATGATAGGAGTACCACGGGAAGTCTTCCCGGGCGAGAAGCGGGTGGCCACCGTGCCCGATGTGGTCGAAAAGCTCATCAAGCTGGGTTTTTCGGTCCAGGTCGAGACCGGCGCGGGAGACGATGCCAATTTCAGCGATGACAGCTATCGCGCCGCCGGGGCAAAGATTGCCGGCAGCGCCGCCGAGCTGTGGGGCACGTCCGACATCGTCTTCAAGGTGCGTCCGCCGAGCACGCAGGAAGTCGGCCTGATGCGCGAAGGCGGCACGCTGATTTCCTTCATCTGGCCGGCGCAAAACCCCGAACTGATGCAACAGCTGGCGGCGAAGAGGGCGACCGTGCTGGCCATCGACTCGCTGCCGCGCACGCTGAGCCGCGCCCAGAAGATGGACGCGCTGACTTCCATGGCAGGTGTTGCCGGCTATCGCGCCGTCATCGAAGCCGCCAATGCCTTCGGCCGGTTCTTCAATGGCCAGGTGACTGCAGCCGGCAAGATTCCGCCGGCCAAGGTCTTCGTCGCCGGTGCCGGTGTGGCCGGCCTCGCGGCAATCGGCACCGCCGTCGGCCTGGGCGCGATCGTGCGTGCCAACGACACCCGTGCCGAAGTGGCCGACCAGGTGGTGTCGCTGGGCGGCGAATTCGTCAAGGTCGATTACGAGGAAGAGGGCTCCGGCGGCGGCGGTTACGCCAAGGTGATGAGCGAAGGCTTCCAGCAGGCGCAGCGCGAGATGTATGCCAAGCAGGCCAGGGAAGTCGATGTCATCATCACTACCGCCCTGATTCCCGGCAAGCCGGCCCCGAAGCTGATCACTGCCGAGATGGTGAAGAGCATGAAGCCGGGCAGTGTCATCGTTGACATGGCGGCCGAGCAGGGCGGCAACTGCGAGCTGACCGAACCCGGCAAGTCGGTGGTGAAGCATGGCGTGACCATCGTCGGCTACACCGATCTCGTCAGCCGCCTGTCCAAGCAATCGTCGACCCTGTATTCGACCAACCTGCTGCGCCTGACCGAGGAACTCTGCAAGACCAAGGACGGCATCGTCAACGTCAACATGGAAGACGACGCCATTCGCGGCCTGACCGTCATCAAGGACGGCGAGGTGACATGGCCGCCGCCCGCACCGAAGCAGGCGGCAGCGCCCGCCAAGCCGCCCGCTGCCAAGCCGGCGGTTGCGCCCGCAGCCAAGGGGCACGGCCACGGACCGAGCGGCGAGCAGATGTCCGGCACCAAGACGGCCATCCTGTTCGGCGTTGCCGCCGCGATCTTCTGGCTGATCGGCGCCTATGCGCCGCCCGCTTTCCTCGGGCATTTCACCGTGTTCGTGCTGGCGTGCTTCGTGGGTTACATGGTGGTATGGAACGTGACGCCTTCGCTGCATACGCCGCTCATGAGCGTGACCAACGCCATCTCCAGCATCATCGCCATCGGCGCACTGGTGCAGATCGCGCCTCCGCTGACCGCAGGCGTGGAGCGTCCGGGTGACTGGATTCGCTGGCTTGCCGTGATCGGGATCGTGCTCACTGCGATCAACATGTTCGGCGGATTCGCCGTGACCCGCCGCATGCTGGCGATGTTCCGCAAATAAGGGAGGCGATAATAATGTCGGTAAGTCTCACAACAGTCGCCTACATCGGTGCGACCATTCTTTTCATCCTGAGCCTGGGCGGCCTGTCGCATCCGGAATCGGCACGGCGCGGCAACCTGTACGGCATGATCGGCATGGCCATTGCCGTGCTGGCCACGGTGTTCGGTCCCTTCGTCACCACGGCCGGCATTCCCTGGATCATCGGCGCGATGGTCGTGGGCGGGGCCATCGGCCTGTACGCCGCACGCGTCGTGCAGATGACGCAGATGCCGGAGCTGGTCGCATTGATGCACAGCCTGGTCGGCCTGGCGGCAACGCTGGTCGGCTACGCCAGTTACATCGATCCGGCCGCTTCGGCCAACTTCACGGGCGCCGAAAAGGTGATCCATGAAGTGGAAATCTATATCGGTATCCTCATTGGCGCGGTCACCTTCTCGGGGTCCATCATCGCCTTCGGCAAGCTGTCCGGCCGCATCGGCGGCAAGCCGCTGCTGCTGCCGGCACGCCACTGGCTGAACCTGGCCGGCCTGCTGATCGTGATTTACTTCGGCGCGCAGTTCGTGCGGGCCGGCTCGATCCAGGAAGGCATGTTGCCGCTGATCGTGATGACGGTGATTGCCCTCCTGTTTGGCATCCACATGGTGATGGCGATCGGCGGCGCGGATATGCCGGTGGTCGTGTCCATGCTCAACAGCTACTCCGGCTGGGCGGCGGCGGCGACCGGCTTCATGCTGTCGAACGACCTGCTGATCGTCACCGGCGCACTGGTGGGTTCGAGCGGTGCCATCCTGTCCTACATCATGTGCCGCGCGATGAACCGCAACTTCATCAGCGTGATTGCCGGCGGCTTCGGTTCCGAAGGCGCCAAGCCGGCTCCCGCAGGCGGCGCGGCGCAGCCGCAGGGTGAGGTAGTCGCGGTTTCCGCCACCGAAACCGGCGAACTGCTGCGCGATGCCAAGAACGTCATCATCGTTCCCGGCTACGGCATGGCGGTGGCGCAGGCGCAGCACACGGTCTACGAGATCACCAAGCACCTGCGCGAGAAGGGCGTCAACGTGCGCTTCGGCATCCACCCGGTGGCGGGACGCATGCCCGGCCACATGAACGTGCTGCTGGCCGAAGCCAAGGTGCCGTACGACATCGTGATGGAAATGGACGAGATCAACGGCGACTTCTCGGAAACCGATGTTGCCATGGTGATCGGCGCCAACGACATCGTGAACCCGGCAGCCATGGAAGATCCGTCCAGCCCGATCGCCGGCATGCCGGTGCTCGAAGTGTGGAAGGCGAAGACGTCCATCGTGATGAAACGCAGCATGGCTTCCGGCTATGCGGGCGTGGACAACCCGCTGTTCTACAAGGACAACAACCGGATGCTGTTCGGCGATGCGAAGAAGATGCTGGATGAAGTGCTGGTGGCGCTGAAGACGGCTTGAGCCGGTGTTTTGACGGTGCGAAGTAAGACGCTGGATCCCGGCCTGCGCCGGGATGACGGAGAAAGGGTGGAGCGGGATTGAAGGCAACCACCCGCAATCAAAGGTAGCAAGACCGCCTTGACTGCCCGCATGCGGGTAGAAGCGGCGCCACCTCCCGCTTCCCTTACCCTGTCATCCCGGTGAAGGCCGGGATCCAGCGGCGTTCGTGGCGCGAAGAAAGACCCTGGATCCCGACTTTCGTCGGGATGACGGCGGTAGTATCAAGCGTAAGTGAACCGTATTGCCCCGACTGCGGGGCTTTTTCTTTTGTGCGCCGGTCTTAGCGAACGCCGAACATGAACTGTTCCGCCAGCAACCGCTTGGCGCCCGGCATGGTGTCGAGCACTGCCAGGGAGACGCCGAGTGCGGACTGCGTCAACGCACCGTCGGGCGCACCGGCAAACACCCGCGCAAGCGTGTCGGTCAGCGAAATCGTGACCCGGCGGTCCGCCTGCCTTTCCTGCACGAAGCGCAGCAGGTTGTCGGGGACGGCTTCGCGCGCCAGCAGGCGTGCCAGTACCGCCGCGTCCCTCAGCCCGAGGTTGAGTCCCTGGCCCGCGACCGGGTGCAGGGTTTGCGCGGCGTTGCCGATGGCAACGGTGCGCATGGACGCGGCGGCGTGCGCATTCAGCCCCAGCGGGTAGGTGATGCGCGGCGTGACGCCGGTGAAACGTCCCACGCGCGAGCCGAAGGCCGACTCCAGCTCGGCGAGGAATTCCGCATCCGGCAGCGCGTACAGGCGCGACGCCGTGGCAGGGCGCGCACACCACACCAGCGAATACCCGCCGTCCTGCGGCAGCAGTGCAAGCGGACCTTCGGCAGTGAAACGCTCGAATGCACGAAAGGGGACAGGCGCGCTGGTCGTGACATGCGCAATGATTGCGGTCTGCTCGTAGTCGCGCCGCACCGCCTTGGCATCCTGCTCGGAAAACACGCCGCCCTCGGCCTGCACCATGATGCCGGCATTGATCGACTTGCCATCGGAGAAGCGTACTTCGACCGCGTCTTCGCGCTCCATCGACGAGGTGACGTGCACCGGCCTGAGCATCGCTGCGCCGGTCTGGACGGCGGCCGCCGAGAGCGCCGAGACGAGCGCGCCATACCGGGTCACGTAACCCAGCGCCGGGACGCCGTACTCTTCGCGCGTGATCATCGTTCGGCCGAAATGCCCGCGGCGCGACACGTGGATTTCGTGGATGGGATCGGACGCGACCGGCCAGGCGCCGATGCCGTCGAGGATCTGCGTGCTGCCGTAGGACAGGGCGAGCGAGCGCGGGTCCTTGTTCACCTGCTCCAGCGGCTTGGCATCGATGAGCGCAATGCGGGATGCCGGGGCGCCGCGCTTGACCAGCAGCAGCGCCAGCGCCAGCCCGACCGGGCCGGCGCCGCAGATGGCGATGTCGAAATCGGTGGCTGCCATCACTGTTTCATGACGGCTTCGATGTCGGCGACCGTCTTGGGCGCCGCCTCGGTGATGATCTCGCAGCCGCTCTCGGTCACCAGCGCATCGTCCTCGATGCGGATGCCGATGTTCCAGAACTGCTCCGGCACGCCGGGTTCCGGACGGACGTAGATGCCGGGCTCGATGGTCAGCATCATGCCGGGCTGCAGCGTGCGCCAGGGCTTGTCCTCGCCGGCTCCGTTGAGCTCGCGGTATTCGCCGACGTCGTGCACGTCCATGCCCAGCCAGTGGCCGGTGCGGTGCATGTAGAACTGGCGGTAGGCGCCTTTCTCGATCACGTCGTCCAGCGAGCCGACCTTGTCCTTGTCGAGCAGGCCGGTGTCGAGCATGCCTTGCGCCAGCACGCGGACCGCGGCGTCGTGGCCGTCGATGAAACGCTTGCCGGGCCGGGTCTCGGCGATCGCGGCCGCCTGTGCGGCGAGCACGATCTCATACAGGGCTTTCTGCGGTCCGCTGAACCTGCCGTTGGCCGGGAATGTGCGGGTGATGTCGGAGGCGTAGCTGTCGAGCTCGCAGCCGGCGTCGATCAGGATCAGGTCGCCATCCTTGATCTCGGCGTCGCTGGCGCGGTAATGCAGCACGCAGGCGTTGGCGCCGGTGGCGACGATCGAGCCGTAGGCGGGGAACTGGGAACCGTTGCGGCGGAACTCGTGCAGCAGCTCGGCTTCCAGGTGATATTCCCGCAGGCCGGGGCGCGTATTCTGCATGGCGCGGCGGTGCGCGGCGGCGGAAATCGCGGCGGCACGCTTCATGATGCCGACTTCCTCGGCATCCTTGTACAGGCGCATTTCATCGAGCAGCACATGCACGTCGTGCACGATGGACGGCGCCGTGACGCCGGCACGGGCCTGCATGCGCACGCTCTGCAGCCAGGCCTTCACCTGTCCGTCCAGCCTGCTGTCGCTGCCCAGCGCATAGAACAGCGCGGGCGCGTCGGCCAGCAGGCGCGGCATTTCGGTATCGAGTGCGGAAATCGGATGCGCGACGTCGAAACCGAAGGCTTCGCGCGCCGCTTCCGGGCCGTAGCGGTAGCCGTCCCAGATTTCACGTTCGAGGTTCTTCTCGCGGCAGAACAGGATTGCCTGCTCGGTCTTGCCGGCCACGAGCACGATGACCGCTTCCGGCTCGCTGAAGCCGGACAGGTAGTAGAAGTAGCTGTCGTGGCGGTAGGGATAATCCGCATCGCGGTTGCGCATCACTTCAGGCGCGGTGGGGATGATTGCCACGCCGCCGCCTTTGGCCTTCATCTGCGCCATCAGTGCGGCGCGCCGGGCTGCATAGGATTTCATCTGCACTCCTTATCCGTTGAGTTGCGCGAGACGTTCCGGCGTGCCGACGTCGGTCCAGTCGCCGCGATAGAATTCGCCGCCCACCTGCCCGCGCGACGCGTACTCGCGCAGGATGGGGGCGATCTGCGCCGACTGGCCGGGGGCGACGGAATCGAAGATTTCCATGCGGTAGACGCCGATGCCGGAGAACGTATAGCGCGGGTCGCCGTCATTGGCGACCGAAAAGCTGTGCAGGGCGAAATCGCCCTTGGGGTGATGCGGCGGATTCTTCACCAGGTACAGCCAGGCCACATCGCGCTTGTCGTGCGGATGCGGGTTGCCCCACATGTCGTTGTCCTGGAGCGCATCCTTGACCTGCTCGAAATCGAAGTGCGGGCAGAAGACGTCGGCGGCGATCGCGACGAACGGTTCCTCGCCCAGCAGGTGGCGCGCCTTGGCCACGCCGCCCGCGGTTTCCAGCGCCGTGCCCTCGGCGGAGTAGGCGATGCGGGCGCCGAACTGCGAACCGTCGCCGAGCGTTTCCTCGATCATGTGGCCGAGGTGCGCGTGGTTGATCACGATGTCGGTGATGCCGGCGCGCACCAGGTTCAGGATGTGCCAGACGATCAGCGGCCGGCCGCGCACTTTCAGCAGCGGCTTCGGGCAGCTATCGGTCAGCGGGCGCATGCGCTCGCCGCGTCCGGCGGCGAAAATCATGGCTTTCATCGTGCCCTCCTCAGAACGTGAAGCCGGTCGACGGCCCCTTGTTCTCCAGTTCGTCGAGCAGCACGATCAGCGGGGCCAGCTGCTTGTAGCGGCCGGCAGCCTTGCGGGTGTATTCCATCACCAGCGGCAGGTCCTTCAGGTAGCCGTCCTTGCCGTCGCGGTGGTAGAGCCGTGCGAAGATGCCCAGCACTTTCAGGTGGCGCTGCAGGCCCATGAATTCGAAGTCGCGATAGAAGGCGTCGATGTCGTGCGGCACCGGCAGGCCGGCGCGGCGCGCGCGCTCCCAGTAGCGGATCGCCCAGTCGAGCACCATTTCCTCGTCCCACTGAATGTAGGCGTCGCGCAGCAGGGACACGAGGTCATAGGTGATCGGGCCGTAGACCGCATCCTGGAAGTCGAGGATGCCGGGGTTGCCGCGCTCGGTCACCATCAGGTTGCGCGAATGGTAGTCGCGATGCACATAGACCTGGGGCTGGGCGAGGTTGTTCGCCAGGAGCACCTCGAACACGCTGTTGAGCAGCGCGTTCTGCTTTTCGGTCATCGTGACGCCGAGATGTTTGCCCACATACCATTCGGGGAACAGCATCAGTTCGCGGTGCAGCAGCGCGCGGTCGTACTCGGGCAGCACGCCCGGCTTGCTCTGCGCCTGGATCAGGACCAGCGCGTCGATCGCATCGAGGTAGAGCTTGTGCGCGCTGTCGGGCGTGAGCTGGTGCAGGTAGGTGGTGGTGCCGAGGTCGGACAGGAGCAGGAAGCCGCGTTCGACGTCACGTTCCAGCACCTTGGGCACGGACACGCCGGTCTCGCCGAACACTTCGGCGACGTGGATGAACGGACGCACGTCTTCATGCGGCGGCGGTGCATCCATCGCGATATACGATTCGCCGTCGGGCGAATCGATGCGGAAATAGCGCCGGAAGCTGGCGTCGGCGGATGCCGGCCTGATGGTGTCCGGCAAGACTTTTTCGGCTGACAGGGTGGACAGCCATTCTTTCAACTGTGTGAGACGAAGATCGGAACCGGTATTAAAAGACATGAAACTACCTGGACAAGTTGGAGATCCCCCTCTGGGGGAGGTGAGTTCCCATATAATAAGGGATTAAACCTGAAAAAGCGCCAGCCGACCTCCTTCTTTTCATGAACCGGTTCCCCGCATTTCCCCCTTCGCAACTTCGTCTCCGCATCCTTGCCGCCATTGCCGTCATGGCCGTGCCGGCCATCGCGCCGGCGCAGGGTGTCAAGGAGGGAAGCGCCTCCGAAAAGGACCTGCCCGCGACCATCAGCGCCGAGCAGATGAGCGGCCGTCCGGACCGCGAAGTCATCCTCGAACGCGACGTCGAAATCATCCGCGGCCCGACCACGCTCAATGCCGACAGGGCGACCTACCGCATCGTGGAAGACGAGGTCGAGGCCGAGGGCAATATCCGCATGCGCCGCTTCGGTGACACCTATACCGGCGACGAGCTGCGGCTCAAGATCGAGGCCGGCGAGGGCTATGTCACCAATCCGACCTACCGCCTGGAGCGCAACAACGCACAGGGACGCGCCGACCGCATCGATTTCGAGGGCGAGGACCGGGCCGTGGTGCACGAAGGTTCGTACAGCACCTGCGAAGGCCCCGATCCCGACTGGTACCTGAAATCGGGCCGGCTCAACCTCGACAATGCGCGCGACGAAGGCATTGCGCACCGCACCCTCGTGTATTTCAAGGGCGTGCCCATCCTCGCCGCGCCGGCGATGTCCTTTCCGCTGTCGGACGCACGCAAGTCCGGCGTCCTTCCGCCCACCATCGGCACGACCAGCCGCGGCGGCCTGGAAGTCACGGTTCCCTATTATTTCAACATCGCTCCCAACCGCGACCTGACGCTTTATCCAAAGATTTACGCGCGGCGCGGCCTGCAGCTGGGCGCCGAGGGACGCTACCTGGGCGAGAGCTATTACGGCCAGACGCGCGTCGAATACCTTCCCGACGACCAGCAGACCGGGACCGACCGCTACGCGCTCTCGTCGACGCACACGCAATTCCTGGCGCCTGGCCTGGCCTGGACGTGGAACATCAACAGCGCGTCCGACGACGACTACCCGACCGATTTCTCGCGCACCATCACGGAAGCGACGCAACGCCTGCTCCTGCGCGACACGGCATTGACCTATGTCACCCCGCTGTGGCAAGCCTCGGCGCGCGCATCCAACTACCAGGTGCTGCAGGACCCCGTGGTGCCCATCGTCCGTCCCTACGACCGCCTGCCGCAGATTACGTTCCATGCCGGGAAGCAGGACGTCAACGGCTTCGACTGGGACGTCGATTCGGAAGTCACCCGCTTCTGGCATCCGAGCCTGCTGCGAGGCGACCGCTTCCTGGTCAATCCGCGCATCGCTTACCCGATCCTCAGGCCGGGCTACTTCATCACGCCGCGGTTGTCGCTGCATTCGACCCGGTACCAGCTCGACCGCAACACCCCGGGCGCCGCGGACAACCTGTCGCGCACGCTGCCGACCGTCTCGCTCGACAGCGGCCTGGTGTTCGAGCGCGACGCGCGCTTCTTCGGGAACGCGATGATCCAGACGCTCGAGCCGCGCCTGTTCTACGTCTATACCCCGTACAAGGACCAGTCGGCTTTCCCGAACTTCGACACGGCGGAAGCCGACCTGAGCTTCGCGCAACTGTTCAGCGAGAACCGCTTCATCGGCAGCGACCGCATCAGCGACGCCAACCAGCTGACCGCTGCAGTCATCTCGCGCTACATTGAACCGACGGGTGCTGAGCGCATGCGCTTTGCCGTCGGCCAGCGTTTCTATTTCACGGAGCAGCGCGTGACGCTGGGCGGTGCGCGCAACGAAAGCCGTTCCGACCTGCTCGTTTCCGCCTACGGACAGCTCACCCGGGCATTCAGCGTCGAAGGCAATGTGCAATACAGCCAGACACTGGATTCCATGAGCCGGGCCAACTACGGCGTGCGCTGGCAGCCGGCGCCCAAGCGCGTGCTCAACCTGCAATACCGCCGCGACCGCGTGAACAACCTGGAGCAGATCGACGTGTCGGGCCAATGGCCGCTGGCGCAACGCTGGTACGGCGTGGCACGCGTCAACTACTCCCTGCCCGACAGCAAGGTGGCGGAGGGGCTGCTGGGCATGGAATACAAGGCCGATTGCTGGGTATTCCGCATCGTCGGCCAGCGCACTCCGACCGCGACCGGCCAGACCAACTCGGCGCTTTTCTTCCAGCTCGAACTGAACGGGCTGACCCGCCTCGGCTCCAACCCGCTGGACGCGATACGCGCGAACATCCCCGGCTATCAGCTGGTGAATCAACCTTAACTACACGTTCATCATGAAGACTCTTCAGATCATGCGACTCGCAACATCACCGGCCCGCCACATCGTCGTGGCCGCCGCCGTCCTGTGCGCCGGCCTCGGTCTGCAGCATGACGCCGCCGCGCAGGCGAAGCCGGCCAATACCGCCACAACGGGCACACCGGCCGCACCGCGGGTCTACCTGGCCGATGCGATCCTTGCCGTGGTCAACAACGAAGTGATCACGCGCCAGGAGCTGGTCGACCGGCTGCGGCTGGTGGAGCGCCGCATGAAGAATCAGAACATCGCGCTGCCGCCGCCCGCCGAATTCCAGCGCCAGCTGCTGGAGCGCATGATCCTCGACCGCGCCCAGCTTCAGCTGGCCAAGGAGTACGGCATCCGCATCGACGACGTCATGCTCGACCGCGCGGTCGCGCGCATCGCCGAGCAGAACCGCATGTCGCTGCAGGAATTCCGCGCCACGCTGGAACGCGAGGGCACGCCCTTTGCCCGCTTCCGCGAAGAGATCCGCGAAGAGATCATGATGCAGCGCCTGCGCGAGCGCGAAGTCGATAACAAGATCCAGATCACCGAATCGGAAGTCGACAACTACCTCGCCGAGCAGGGCGCGCCGCAGGGACAGGAATTCCAGCTCTCGCACATCCTGGTGCGCACGCCGGAAAACGCCTCGGCCGAGCAGATCGCCGAGCGCCGCAAGCGCGCCGAAGAGGTGCTGCGGCAGGTCAAGGCCGGCGGCGATTTCGCCAAGCTGGCGGCAACCTATTCGGATGCCACCGACGCGCTCACCGGAGGCGACCTCGGCTGGCGCAACCAGGACCGCCTGCCGCAACTGTTCGTCAATGCGCTCGACGGACTCAAGCAGGGCGAAGTCTCGGGCCTCATCAAGAGCCCGAACGGCTTCCATATCCTCAAGCTCAACGGCACGCGCAGCGCGAGCGTGGTGAAGGCAGCAGGCAATTCCGTGCAGCAGACCCGCGTGCGCCACATCCTGATCAAGGTGAACCAGATCGTCACGCCGGGCGACGCCAAGCGCAAGCTGACGGAACTCAAGCAGCGCCTGGACAACAACGCCGCCAAGTTCGAAGACCTGGCCAAGCTGTTCTCCAACGACTTGTCCGCTTCCCGCGGCGGCGACCTCGGCTGGATCTATCCCGGCGACACCGTGCCGGAGTTCGAGCGTGCGATGGATGCGCTCAAGCCGGGCGAGGTCAGCGAACCGATCGAATCGCCGTTCGGCTACCACCTGATCCAGGTGCTGGAGCGCAAGAAGGATGACGTATCGCAGGAGCGCCAACGCCTCATCGCCCGCCAGGCGATCCGCGAACGCAAGCTGGACGAGGCGACCCAGGACTGGCTGCGCCAGCTGCGCGACCGTGCCTACGTCGAGTACCGCTTCGACGACGCGCGCTGAAACAATGGATAAGCGGCCGACCATTGCCATCACCTGCGGCGAGCCTGCGGGCATCGGCCCTGAGATCTCGATCCGGGCCGCCTGGGAAATGCGCGAGGAAGTGCGTGCGATCCTGATCGGCGATGCGGCGCTGCTGTCGATGACGGCCGCTGATATCGACCCGGCGATCCGCCTGGTCGCGATATCGACGCTGGCCTTCCGCAACAGCGGCCTGCCGCATCTGCCCGCCGGGCAGATTCCGGTCATCGATTGCCCGCTGGCCGAGCCGGCGGTGCCCGGCAAGCTCGATGCGCGCAACGGCAAGGCGGTGCTGCAGACGCTGGACGTGGCGATCCGCTACGCGATGCAAAAGCAGTTCGATGCCATCGTCACCGCGCCGCTGCAGAAGAGCACGATCAACGACGCCGGCGTGCCCTTCACCGGCCATACCGAATACCTCGCCGAGAAGACCGGCACGCCGCAGGTGGTGATGATGCTGGCCGGCGGCAAGCCGATGCTGCGCGTCGCGCTCGCCACCACGCATCTGCCGCTGAAGGACGTGCCGGCCGCGCTCACGCAGGACAGCCTGGCGCGCACGATCCAGATCATCCACGCCGACCTGCAGCGCAAGTTCGGCATTGCCGAACCGCGCATCCTCGTCACCGGCCTCAACCCGCATGCGGGCGAGGGCGGCTATCTCGGACGCGAAGAGATTGACGTCATCACGCCGGTGCTGCAGACCATGCAGGCAAATGGGATCGACGCTCGCGGGCCGTATCCTGCCGACACGCTTTTCCAGCCCAAGTATCTCGAAAACGCCGACTGCGTCCTGGCGATGTACCACGACCAGGGCCTGCCGGTGCTCAAGCACGCCAGCTTCGGGCACGGCGTCAACATCACGCTCGGACTGCCGATCATCCGCACCTCCGTCGATCACGGCACGGCGCTCGACCTTGCCGCCGCCGGCATCGGCAAGGCCGATCCGGGCAGCATGTTCGAGGCGGTGAGGGTGGCCGCGCAGATGGCAAGGGCGTCCGCACAAGCAAACTAGTCAAATGAAACATATCCCACGCAAACGCTTCGGCCAGAACTTCCTGACCGACCAGGCGGTGTTGCACGACATCATCCGCGCCATCGATCCGCGCAAGGACGACACGATGGTGGAAATCGGCCCCGGCCTCGCCGCCATGACCAGCCTGCTGCTGGAATCACTCGACCGGCTGCACGTGGTCGAGCTCGACCGCGACCTCGTCGCGCGCCTGAAGAAGCGCTTCGATCCGGCCCGCCTCGAGATCCACGAAGGCGATGCGCTGCAGTTCGATTTCGCGTCGATCCCGGTGCCGGAAGGGAAGAAGCTGCGCGTCGTCGGCAACCTGCCGTACAACATCTCCAGCCCCTTGCTGTTTCATCTCGCCGCGATCGCACCGCGCGTGCAGGACCAGCATTTCATGCTGCAGAAGGAAGTGGTGGAGCGCATGGTGGCGGAACCCGGCGGCAAGGCTTACGGCCGGCTTTCCGTGATGCTGCAGTGGCGCTATTACATGGAACTGCTGTTCGTCGTCCCGCCGACCGCGTTCGATCCGCCGCCGGCCGTGGATTCGGCCATCGTGCGCATGATCCCGCTTGCGACGCCGCTCCCCTGCGATGCGGCCAAGCTGGAGCAGGTCGTGACGAAGGCGTTTTCGCAGCGGCGCAAGGTGATCCGCAACTGCCTGTCCGGCATGTTCACCGAAAGTGAACTGGTGGAAGCCGGCGTCGATCCGCAGGCGCGGCCGGAGGCGGTACCCGTGGAACAGTTCGTCGCCCTGGCGAACCGCCTCTAGCCCTACACCAGCCCGAACCAGCCGAGCACCGCGCCCGCGCCCAGCATCCACAGCAGGTGCAGCCGGGTGCGCCAGATGATGATGGCGGAGACCGCCGTCAGCAGCCAGAGCGGCCAGTCCCTTGCCGCATCGTTGTGCGCGCTGGTCAGCACCCATCCGGTCGCGACCAGGAGCGCGATCACGATCGGTCCCATCCCCTGCTTGAACGCACGCACGCCGCGCAGGTTGCGGTTGCGGTGGCCCCATTGCGCGGCGAGGTAGGTAAGCGTCGTGCTGGGCAGCATGATGCCGACCATCGTGACCATCACGCCGAACAGCCCCATGAGCAGGCTGCCGGTGTTGATGCCCACATGCCATCCCATCAGCGCGACAAACAGGATGTTGGGCCCGGGCGCCGCCTGTGCGATGGCGATGGAGGCGTTGAACTGCTGTTCCGTCAGCCAGCGCGTCTCGTCCACGAGATAGCGGTGCATCTCGGGCGCCGTGGTGATCGCCCCGCCGACCGACAGCAGCGACAGGGACAGATACTGCACGAACAGTTGCAGCCAGTCTGCCCATTGGAGGGACAAGCCGCTCATGGCTTCAGCTTCCTGTAGGTGAGGAAGCATGCCACGACGCCGAGGCTGGGCAGCACATAGAGCAGCGGCCAGCGCAGCAGCGCGATGGCGATGAAGCAGGCCGCGGCAAAGCCGATGCCGGCCGGCATTCCCAGGGGATAGTTCTTCAGCGTGGACAGCAGCCTGAGCCCGGCGGCGGTGATGAGACCGGCGGCGACCGCACCCATGCCGCGCAATGCACCGGCAAGGCCGGGATGATCGGCGAACTGTGCGTAGACGAAGGTCAGCAGCAGTACCACCACCAGCGGCAGCGACAGCATGCCGGCCAGCGCCGCGAGCGCGCCGGGCAGGCCGAAATAGCGGGCGCCGATCATCAGCGACAGGTTGACGACATTGGGTCCGGGCATGATCTGCGCGACCGCCCATTCCTCCACGAATTCCTCGCGCGTCATCCAGCGCTTCTTCTCGACCAGCTCGTGCTGCACGATGGCGAGCACGCCGCCGAAGCCTTGCAGCGCCAGCAGCGTGAAGGAGAGATAGAGGTCGGAGAGGGACTGCGGGCGCGGACGGTCGTGCGTAGCGTTCGTTACGTGCGAATCCATCCTGTTGCGTTATTCGCCCTTGCGTTCGATCAGTTCGATCTTGTAGCCGTCCGGGTCTTGCACGAAGGCGATGACGGTGTCGCCGCCCTTGACCGGTCCCGCTTCGCGCGTGACGTTGCCGCCGGCCGCCTTCACCTGCTCGCAGGTCTTGTACGCGTCGGGCACGCCGATGGCGATATGGCCGTAGGCCGAACCGAGGTCGTACTTGTCGACGCCGTAGTTGTAGGTCAGCTCGAGTTCCGCATGGTCCGGGTTGGTGCCGTAGCCGACGAAGGCCAGCGTGTACTTCTGTTCCGGCCGGTCGGTGGTGCGCAGCAGGTTCATGCCGAGCACCTTGGTGTAGAAGTCGATGGAACGTTGCAGGTCGCCGACCCGCAGCATGGTGTGAAGAATGCGCATGAAATAGTCCTGTTCAAAAAATGGGCAGCGTGTCGGGGCCGCTTTCGCGCAGCACCCGCTTGGCCATTTCGAACTCCGGGAAGATCGATTGCACCGTCGCCCAGAAGCGCGGGCTGTGGTTCATCTCGCGCAGGTGCGACAGCTCGTGCGCGATCACGTAATCGATCATGGGCAGCGCGAAATGGATCAGCCGCCAGTTGAGCCTGATCTTGCCTTCCACGGTGCACGACCCCCACTGGGTCGTGGCCGACGACAAGGCAAACGAATGATAGGTAACGCCGAGTTTTTCCGCGTACACCGGAAGGCGTTCCGCAAACACGCGTTTCGCTTCCAGCTGCAGCCATCCTTGGACACGGTCCTTGAGCTGTTGTTCGCCGGCCTCGGGCGGCAGGCTGACGGTGAGCTCGCGCGTCTCGGCATTGTAGGTCACGCCCGTGGCTTGCGCCGCGAGGATGCGCAAGGTGATGTCATTGCCCAGATAGGGGAGTGTTGCGCCGTCGCACCATTGCATGTGCGGCTGCAGGCGGCGCGCGGAGCGTTCGCGGCGCTCGGCCAGCTTGGTGAGGATCCAGCGCTGCTTGTCGCGGATCGCGTTTTCGATCTCGGCGACCGTCACCCACTTCGGCGCCGTCACGCGCAGGCCGTCCTCATCGATGAGGAAGCCGATGGTGCGGCGCTTGGAGCGCGCGAGGCGGTATTCGAGGAAATGGTCGCGCACCTGTACCCGGCGGCGTCCCGGCTGCGCGACGCTGCCGGGTGTTGCAGGCGCCGGAAAGAGTTCCGGCGCTTCCTTCGGTGCCACCGGCGTCGGCACCGGAGCGGGTTGGTCGACGGCCGGCTGTGCGGAAAAATCCGGAGAGAAAAAGTCGAGCTGCAGCGAGAGCTGGTTGGGGTCAGGCGGAGTCTGGCGTAGCAGCTTCAAGGGAATCCGGGAGGTTGTCTTTTGAATAAATGCCGGGCGAGGAAATCACCCGCATCTCGGATTCTATCCAATTTTCAACTTGTTGCAGTAACTCAGCAGGGGTCTTGCCTTCCGGGGAAATCGGCTTGCCGATCGAAACGGTGATCAGGCCGGGCTTCTTGATGAAGCTGTTTTTCGGCCAGCATTCGCCCGCATTCATCGCGATCGGCACGACCGGCGTATTGGTTTCCACGGCAAGGCGGGTGCCGCCCGCCTTGTACTTGCCCTTCGTGCCCACGAAGGAGCGCGTGCCCTCGGGGAACATGATGATCCATTGGCCGCTCGCCAGGCGCTTGCGCCCATGTGCCACAACCTGGGCGAACGCATCCTTGCCCTTCTGCCGGTCGATCGGGATCATGCGCAGCAGTGCGATGCCCCAGCCGAAGAAGGGAATGTAGAGCAGCTCCTTCTTGAACACATACACCAGCGGGCGCGGGAAGCTGAAGAGGTAAGCGATCGTTTCCCAGGCCGACTGGTGCTTCGAGAGGAGGATGGCCGGCCCGTCGGGCAGGTTTTCGGTGCCCTTGAACTGGTAGCGGATGCCGCACACCGTCTTCGCGCTCCAGATCACGAACCGGTTCCAGAATGACGTCAGGTGGTAGCGTTGGTTGTAGGGAAGCGGCGCAAACAGGAAGCACATGGGTGCCCATACCACGGTCGCGATCACCATCAGGAGTGCGAACACGAGCGAACGCAGGAACAGGATAAAGCTAGACATCGGTTCTCCAGGAACGCCGCCCTAGGGGACTAGGGCCGGCGGATGCAATATTTATGCGGCAGCGGATACGCTTGCCGTCGATTTCAACAGCTGGTCGACGACGGCAGCCAGGTTCGGATAGACCGTCGTTCCCGGCGGCAGCCCGCCCTTGGCATGCGTCTTCTCGCCCTTTCCGGTCAGGACCAGGTAGGGCGTGCAGCCGACCACGAATCCCGCCTGCAGGTCGCGCAGCGAATCGCCGATGGCCGGCACGCCCTTGAGGCTGACTTCGAAACGCTCGGCGATCTCCTGCAGCATGCCCGGCTTCGGCTTGCGGCAGTCGCAGTTGTCGTCGGCGGCGTGCGGGCAGAAGAAGATGGCGTCGATTTCGCCGCCGACCACGCGCACCGCCGCGTGCAGTTTCTGGTGGATCGCGTTGAGCGTGACGATGTTGAACAGGCCGCGCGCAATGCCGGACTGGTTGGTGCAGACCACCACGCGGTAGCCCGCCTGGTGCAGGCGTGCGATGGCTTCGAGCGATCCGGGGATGGGCACCCACTCGTCCGGCGATTTGATGAACTGGTCGGAGTCGTGGTTGATGACGCCATCGCGGTCGAGGATGATCAGTTTCATGCGCGCGTGCTCGTCTGCTCTTGCTACCACTTTATGCCGCCAGTTTCGAGATATCCGCCACGCGGTTCATCATGCCGTGCAGGTCGGACAGCAGGGCGAGGCGGTTGTTGCGCAACTGCTCGTCCTCGGCCATCACCATCACGTCGTTGAAGAAGGCGTCGACGTTGTCGCGGATGTGCGCGAGCGTCTTCAGGGTACCGGTGAAGTCGCCGCTGGCGAATGCCGCGTCGACCTTGGGCTTGAGTTCCGTCATCGCGGTGAACAGGTTTTCTTCCGCCTGCTCCTTCAGCAATTCCTTGCTGACCTTGCCTGCGCCTACTTCCGTCTTCTTGAGGATGTTGGTGATGCGCTTGTTGGCGGCGGCCAGCGATTCGGCTTCCGGCAGGTCGGCGAAGGCCTTCACGGCATCCAGGCGCTCGACGATGTTGTCGAGGCGGTCCGGGTTCTGCGCGACCACCGCTTCGATCGCGCCTTGCGCATAGCCGCGCTCGCGCAGCAGTCCGCGCAGGCGATCCAGCATGAACTCGGTCACTTCAGCGGTGGCGTCCTTGAAGTTGGCATTGCCGGCGAACAGTTGCGCGGTGTCCTGCAGGACGGCCTTGAGCGACAGCGGCAGGCGCTTTTCCACCAGCATGCGCAGCACCCCAAGTGCATGGCGGCGCAGGGCGAACGGGTCCTTGTCGCCGGTCGGCTGCAGGCCGATGCCCCAGATGCCGACCAGCGTTTCCAGCTTGTCGGCGAGGGCGACCACCGTGCCGGTCTGCGTTTCCGGCAGCGTATCGCCGGCGAAGCGCGGCTGGTAGTGTTCGGAAGCGGCGCGGGCCACCTCGTCATGCTCGCCGTCGTGGCGCGCATAGTAGGTGCCCATGATGCCCTGCAGTTCCGGGAACTCGCCGACCATGTCGGTCAGCAGGTCGGCCTTGGCCAGCAGCGCGCCGCGCTCGGCCAGCGCCACGTCGGCGTTCAATGCCTGGGCGATCTTGCCGGCCAGCGTCTTGATGCGTTCGGTGCGCTGCGCCTGGGTGCCGAGCTTGTTGTGGTAGACCACATTCGCGAGGCCGGGCAGGCGGTCCGCGAGTTTCTTTTTCTTGTCCTGCTCGAAGAAGAACTTCGCATCGGACAGGCGCGGACGCACCACGCGCTCGTTGCCGCCGATGATGTGCTGCGGATCGGCGGTTTCCAGGTTGGAGACGATCAGGAAGCGGGAGCGCAGCTTGCCGTTGCTGTCGGTCAGCGCGAAATATTTCTGGTTGGTCTGCATGGTGAGGATCAGGCATTCCTGCGGCACCGACAGGAAAGAGTCCTCGAACTTGCATTCGTAGACCACCGGCCATTCGACCAGCGCCGTCACTTCGTCGAGCAGGCTTTCCGGCATCAGGGTCTTGTCATGGCCGGCCTTGTCGAGCAGCGATGCGCGGATGCGTTCCTTGCGCGCGTTGACGGAGGCGATGACCTTGCCTTGTACTTCCAGCGTCGACGCATAGCTCTCCGCACTGGCAACAGCGATGTCGCCGGACGACAGGAAGCGGTGGCCCAGCGTGACGCGTCCGGCGGACAGGCCGAGGATTGCGATGGGCACGACATCGGCGCCGTGCAGTGCGATCAGCTTGTGCGCGGGGCGCACGAATTGCACGGTGGAGCCGTCGGGGCGCTGGTAGCTCATCAGCTTCGGGATCGGCAGCTTGGCCACCGTGTCTTCCAGCGCGGCCTGCAGGCCGGCGTGCAGCGCGGAGCCGGGCGCGGTATAGTTGTAGAAGAAGCTTTCCGCCTTGCCGTCGGAGGCGCGTTCCAGGTCGGCCAGCGTGAGGTCGGGGAAGCCGAGCGCAGCCAGCTTCTTGGCCAGCGGCGGCGTCGGGTTGCCTTCCTTGTCGAGCGCGACGGAAACCGGCAGCACTTTTTCGCGGATGGATTTGTCCGGCGAGGTGGCGCGCACTTTCGTGATCGAGACGGCGAGGCGGCGCGGCGTGGCATAGGCGGTGGCGACGGCGTCGGCCTCGACGAAATCGCGCGACTTCAGGCCGTTGAAGATACCGGCGGCAAACGCCTCGCCCAGCCGGGCCAGCGCCTTGGGCGGGAGTTCTTCGGTGAGCAGTTCGACTAGCAGTGTCTGGTTCATGTTCTCTTGTCGTCATTCCCGCATGCGCGGGTGGATATTCTTAGGCAGCCTGGCGGGTGTCGCCGCACATCGGGAAGCCGAGCCTCTCGCGGGACTCGAAATAAGCCTGCGCGACCGAACGCGACAGGTTGCGGATGCGGCCGATGTAGGCCGCGCGCTCGGTGACGGAAATCGCGCCGCGGGCGTCGAGCAGGTTGAAGGTATGCGCCGCCTTCAGGATCATTTCGTAGGCGGGCAGGGCCAGCGGCACTTCCATCAGGCGCTTCGCTTCGGCTTCGTAGTTGCCGAACAGCGAGAACAGGAATTCGGTATTGGAGTGCTCGAAGTTAAAGGTCGATTGCTCGACTTCATTCTGGTGGAACACATCGCCATAGGTCAGGCGCTTGGTCACGCCGTGTTCTTCCCATTCGGTCCACACCAGGTCGTACACGTTTTCCACGCCCTGCAGATACATCGCGAGGCGTTCGATGCCGTAGGTGATCTCACCCAGCACCGGCTTGCAGTCCAGTCCGCCCACCTGCTGGAAGTAGGTGAACTGCGTCACTTCCATGCCGTTGAGCCACACTTCCCAGCCCAGGCCCCATGCGCCCAGCGTCGGGTTTTCCCAGTCGTCCTCGACGAAGCGCACATCGTTCTGCTTCAGGTCCAGTCCCAGCGCTTCCAGCGAACCGAGATACAGGTCGAGGATGTTTTCCGGCGCCGGCTTGAGCACCACCTGGTACTGGTAGTAGTGCTGCATGCGGTTCGGGTTCTCACCATAGCGGCCGTCCTTCGGGCGGCGCGACGGTTGGACGTAGGCAGCGCGCCACGGCTCCGGGCCGATGGCGCGCAGGAAGGTCGCGGTATGCGAAGTGCCGGCGCCGACTTCCATGTCGTAGGGCTGGAGCAGGGCGCAGCCTTGCGCGTCCCAGTACTCTTGCAGCTTCAGGATGACTTGTTGAAATGTGAGCATCGTAAGGTGACCTTCGCCGCCGGTCAGGCGGGCTGAGGATGAATGACGGAAAATCGCTAAAACCCTAGATTTTAGCGGGTTTCGAGGGGGTTAGGCAGTTTGTTGCCGCGGGATAAACCCGAAAACCGGGCGGCAAAAAGCAGGAGGATTGCCGCGCCGACGGCCGGGATGTTGCCGTAGCGGCTATACGGCGTCAGGCCGGAAAATCCCTGCACGCTTGCCGACAGCGTGCCCTTTTCGAAGGGCGGCAGCTGGCCGGCGACTTCGCCTGTCGGCCCGATCACGGCAGTTACGCCGGTATTCGTGGAACGCAGCATGGGCTTGCCGGTTTCGATGGAGCGCATCTGCGAAATCTGCAGGTGCTGGGGCAGGGCAATGGAATCGCCGAACCAGGCGATGTTGGACACGTTGAGCAGCATGGTCGCTTCCGGAAGCCGGCCGTCGGCGCTGGCGCGCAACTGGGCCGCAATTTCCTCGCCGAACAAGTCCTCGTAGCAGATGTTAGGCAGCACCCACTGGTCCCGCACCTTGAACGGCGCCTGCAGCAGGCCCGCGCTGTTGAAATCGCCGAGCGGGATGTTCATCATCTGCACGAACCAGCGCGAACCCGGCGGGATGAATTCGCCGAAGGGCACCAGGTGATGCTTGTCGTAACGGTACATTCCCGTGGCACCCGGCGCGATGCCTAGCACGCTGTTGGAATACTGGCGCGGCCCGTCGCTGACGGGAATGCCGATCACGAGATGGCTCTTCGTGGCGGCGGAAAAATCCGCCAGCAGCGGCAGGTAGTCTTCCGGCAGCTGGGTCGACAGCAGCGGGATCGCGGTCTCGGGCGTGGCGATCAGGTCGGCCGGCTTTTCCGTGATCATGCCGTGGTACTGGGCCAAAGTCGCTTCGACCTGCCCGGGCTGGAACTTCATCTCCTGCGGCACATTGCCCTGCAGCAGACGGACCGTCACCGGGCTTCCGTGCGGCTCGGTCCATGCCACGCCGCGCAATCCGAAACCCGCGGCCAGCAGGACGGCGGCGCCGGCGAGCGGAAGCTTTTTCGCCGGCAGCAATGCGATGCTGCCGGCCACCAGCGCAGACAGCAGCGCAAGCCCGTAGACGCCGACCAGCGGCGCATAGCCTGCCAGCGGGCTGTTTGTGTGCGCGTAACCGGAGCTGACCCAGGGGAAGCCGGTGAAGATCCAGCCGCGCGTCCATTCGACCACCGTCCACACCGCCGGCATCACCAGCAGCAGGAAGGCGGTGGAGCCGAGCGACCAGCGTTTCTTCAGCCACGCCGCGCCGCCCGTGCCGAGCGCCATGAAGACGGACAGCCCGGCCCCGAGCAGGATCACCGCCAGCACCGCCATCCAGCCAGGGAGGCCCCCATAGCGGTGCATGCTGATGTACAGCCAGTGCACGCCGGCGATCAGCCAGCCCGAGCCGTAGGCCCAGCCCAGCAGCGCACCGTGCCGGAAACCGGCTTCGCGGTCCAGCATGCGGAACATCAGCGCCAGCGTCGCAATCTGCACCGGCCACAGGCCGAACGGCGCGAACGCCAGCACCGTCGCCGCGCCGGCGGCGAGGGCGGCAAGATAGGCGAGCGGCGATTGGGAAGTCGTCGGGATGCGGGGCTTCAAGCGATGGGCGTCAGTGGATTGTCATTGGTGAACGTCTGCGCGGCCGCCCTTATCATGAGGCGGTGGCAATCGAGCGTTGCGCCAGTTTCTGCACCAGCAGCATATGGACCTGGCGGGCATCGGCGCGCAAGACTTCGAAGCGCACGTCGTCGATGTCGAACACATCTCCCTTGCGCGGCACGCGCCCGAGATGGTTGGCGACCAGGCCGCCGATGGTGTCGACGTCTTCATCCGAGAAGCCGGTGCCCAGGGCCTCGTTGAACTGCTCGATCTCGGTCAGCGCCTTCACACGCCAGCGCAGTCCGCGCGCGCCGTCGTTGACCGGCAGGATGTTATCTTCTTCCTCGTCGTAATCGTATTCATCCTCGATGTCGCCGACGATCTGTTCCAGCACGTCTTCGATGGTGAGCAGGCCGGCCACGCCGCCGTATTCGTCCACCACGATGGCCATGTGGTTGCGGTTGGCGCGGAAGTCGCGCAACAGCACGTTGAGCTGCTTGGACTCGGGAATGAACACCGCCGGGCGCAGCATGTCGCGCACGTCGAAGGACTCATCAGCGTAGTAGCGCAGCAGGTCTTTTGCCAGCAGGATGCCGACCACCTTGTCGCGGTCGCCGTCCACCGCGGGAAAGCGGGAGTGCGCGGTGTGCAGCACCAGCGGCAGCCATTCCTCGATCGGCTTGTTGATGTCGATAACGTCCATCTGGGGACGCGGCACCATGATGTCCCGGGCCGAGAGGTCGGAAACCTGGAATACGCCCTCGATCATGGACAGCGCATCGGCATCGATCAGGTTGCGCTCATGCGCCTCCTGAAGGACCTTGAGGAGTTCTGCGCGATTTTCAGGCTCAGGGGAGATCAGCGCGGTCAGGCGCTCGAAGAGGGAACGCTGAGGTTTGGTGTCAGAAAATTTGGCACCACTAGGGTGATCTTGCATATGGCGAAAAGCCGTTGTTATCGTCGATATAGGATACAACAAATGCGCTTTCGAACCCAGAAATCCGGGGCGCAAGTTGTCTAAAGTCTAACTTTCCGCGTAGGGGTTCGCCTCACCCAGGCTTTCCAGGATTTCAACTTCCAGCGCTTCCATTTCGGCGGCTTCCTCGTCGTTTTCGTGGTCGTAACCCTGGGCATGCAGGACGCCGTGCACTACCAGATGCGCTGCGTGCGCTTCCACCGATTTCTTTTGCTCCGCCGCCTCGCGTTGCAGGACGTCGGTGCAGAGGATGATGTCGGCCTGCGTCACTTCGCTTTCCTCATCCTCGGTATAGGCGAACGTCAGTACGTTGGTGGCGTAATCCTTGCCGCGGTATTCGCGGTTCAGCGTCCGGCCTTCCTCGGCATCGACGAAGCGGATCGTCAGTTCCGCAGGCGCGAACAGGGCCGCCTGTATCCATCGCCGCAACTTGTTTCGCGGAATGGTTTCTTTCAGGCGGGGATCGGGATACTGGACGGACAGGGTGAGTTTATTTTCTTGCGGCATGTCGTGCGGCTGCGTTCTTGGCGGATCCGGAAGCATCGTAGGCATCGACGATGCGTGCGACCAGGGGATGGCGGACGACGTCGGCGCTGGTGAAGTGGGTGAAGGCGATGCCGCGCACGTTGCGCAGGATCTGCACGGCATCGACCAGGCCGCTTTTCTGCGTGCGCTGCAGGTCGATCTGCGTGACGTCACCGGTGACCACGGCCTTGCTGCCGAAGCCGATCCGGGTGAGGAACATCTTCATCTGTTCCGGCGTCGTGTTCTGCGCTTCATCGAGGATGATGAACGAATGGTTCAGCGTGCGGCCGCGCATGTACGCCAGCGGCGCGATCTCGATCACCTGTTTCTCGAACAGCTTCTGAACGCGGTCGAAACCGAGCAGGTCGTAGAGCGCGTCGTACAGGGGGCGCAGATAGGGATCAACCTTTTGCGCCAGGTCGCCCGGCAGGAAGCCGAGGCGCTCGCCGGCCTCCACCGCGGGGCGGGTGAGCACAAGGCGCTTGACCGCGTCGCGCTCCAGGGCGTCCACTGCGCAGGCCACCGCGAGATAGGTCTTGCCGGTACCGGCGGGGCCGACGCCGAAGGTAACGTCGTGCTCGAGAATGGACTTGATGTACTGGCTCTGGTGCGGCGTGCGTCCGCGCAGGTCGTGGCGGCGGGTCTTCAGGACGGGAATTGCTTCTTCCTCGTTGTTTTCTTCTTCCTTCGCCTCGCCGTTCGGCTGGTTCACCGCGCGCTGCTCCACCAGCGCGAGCTGGATGTCCTCCACGGAAATCGCCTTGTCGGCGATCTGGTAAAAGTTTTCCAGCAGTTCCATTGCACGCTGGGAATTGGCGCCGCTGATCACGAACTTCTCGCCGCGGCGGAAGATCGTGACATCGAGTGCGGCCGAAATCTGGCGGAGGTTTTCATCCATCGGCCCGCACAAGTGGGCGAGCCGCTTGTTGTCCAGCGGTTCCGGGATGAAATGTTGGGGCTGTGCGGGAATTTTTGTTTTCAAAATGGGTTGTCGGTTTCGCTGAGATTCACTGTTTGATCACAAGTTCTCCGCGCAGCGAGTGCGGATAAGCGTGCACGATGTTGACGTCGAGCATCTGGCCGATGAGTCGAGCGCCGTTCGGCCCGGCATCGAAATTCACGACGCGGTTGTTCTCGGTGCGTCCCTGGAATTCCTGCGGATTCTTGGTCGTCGGGCCTTCGACGATGATGCGCTGCACGCTGCCCGCCATGCTCTCGTTGATGCGGCGCACATTCGCTTCGATGGTGGACTGCAGGCGCAGCAGGCGCTTGAGCTTGACGTCGTGCGGGGTATCGTCGTGCAGGTTGGCCGCGGGCGTGCCGGGGCGCGGGCTGAAGAGGAAGCTGAAGCTGCGGTCGAAGCCGACGTCCTCGATGAATTTCATCATCGCCTCGAAATCCGCTTCCGTCTCGCCGGGGAAGCCGACGATGAAGTCGCTCGAGATCGTGATGTCCGGGCGCACTTCGCGCACGCGGCGGATCACCGACTTGTACTCCAGCGCGGTATAGCCGCGCTTCATCGCCATCAGGATGCGGTCCGAGCCGTGCTGCGCCGGCAGGTAGAGATGGTTCGCCAGCTTCGGGACCTTGGCGTAAGTATCGATCAGGCGCTGCGTGAATTCCTTCGGATGGCTGGTGACGAAGCGTATGCGCTCGATGCCGGGAATCTCCGCGATGTACTCGATCAGCAGCGCGAAGTCCGCGATTTCGCCATCCGCCATCACGCCGCGGTAGGCATTCACATTCTGGCCCAGCAGCGTGATTTCCTTGACGCCCTGCTCGGCGATGAGCGCGACTTCGGCGAGCACGTCGTCGAAGCGGCGCGACACTTCCTCGCCCCGGGTATAGGGCACCACGCAGTAGCTGCAATACTTGCTGCAGCCTTCCATGATCGACACGTTGGCCACGCCGCCTTCCACCTTGGCCGGCGGCAGGTGGTCGAACTTCTCGATCTCCGGGAAGCTGATGTCGACCTGCGAGCGCCCGCTCTCGCGGCGCTTGCTGATCAGGTCGGGCAGGCGATGCAGGGTCTGCGGGCCGAATACCACGTCGACGTAGGGCGCGCGCTTGATGATGGCCTCGCCTTCCTGCGAGGCCACGCAGCCGCCGACGCCGATCACGAGGTCGGGCCTGGACTGCTTCAGTTCGCGCAGGCGGCCGAGGTCGGAAAACACCTTTTCCTGCGCCTTCTCGCGCACGGAGCAGGTATTGAGCAGGATGACGTCGGCATCTTCCGGCGTATCGGTCTTGACGAGGCCTTCGGACACGTTCAGGACGTCCGCCATCTTGTCCGAGTCATACTCGTTCATCTGGCAGCCAAAGGTCTTGATGAAAACTTTTTTCGGCATGGCTATCGTTGCATGGGATTGATCTGCTTCGCCACCGGCTGGCTGGCTTCCTGCTTGGTCAGGATCCAGACGCGGTCGATCTCTCCCTGGGTGTCTTCAGTGTAGTTCACCACGAGGTTAGATCCGCGCAGGGCGGCGGGCATTTCGATCAGGTTGTTCTCGTTCCAGATGCGCGCGCCCGGCGACAGCCTGCGCTGCTTGCCGTCGATCACGATTTCCGGATGGGCACCCGGCGTCATCTGTCCGCGCTTGGTCGGCGCGGGAAAGGGACGGTCGAATGCCAGCGCAGGCAGGGTCAGTGCCGCGGAAAGAAAGATGGTCAGGAAGGGTCGACGCCACATCTCATACCCCGTTTCGTCGAATCGCCGCAAGGCAGCGATCAGGATTGGAATCCGCTGGGACGGCTCACAGGTTCGGTTCCGGGGCGTCCCGCAGGCGCGAGGCCCGCGTACATGATATTTGAAACGTGCACCGGGGCGGGGCGAATTATAGCACTCTGCCTACACCCCCGGCGGAAGCGGTTTGCTTGTTGGAACTACAAAAGCAAAATGGGTTACGAGCGAACCCGTAACCCATTGGCATCTGGTGGTGATAGGTGGACTTGAACCACCGACCCCAGCATTATGAGTGCTGTGCTCTAACCAGCTGAGCTATATCACCAAAATAGCCCTAAATTATGATGCAACCCGTCAAGCTTGTCAATATCTTGCGGGTGAAAAAATACGTTTCCCTATGGCAGCGCGCCTCGGACGGCATGCTGTACCTGGGCCGTGGCATCCGGTGCAAGGCAATCGATGACAATGCGATCGGGCATCGAGCGAAGCCACGTGAGCTGACGTTTGGCAAGCTGCCGCGTCGCTGCAATACCGCGTTCCCGCATCGTCGGAAAGTCGCAGTCGCCGTCCAGGTATTCCCATGCCTGCCGGTAACCGACGCAGCGCATCGAGGGCAGGCCGAGATGCAGGTCGCCGCGGGCGCGCAGTGCAGTAACCTCCTGCAACAAGCCGTCGCCGGTCAGCATCGCATCGAAACGGGCGGCGATGCGGTCGTGGAGCACGCTGCGGTCCGACGGTTCCAGCGACAGCGGCAGCATGTCGAAGGGCAGCGCTATCTTCTGCTTGCCGGACAGCAGTTGCGACATCGGGCGT
>Ga0196971_1000531_pt1 | contig 27159 bp, 27 predicted proteins | sample S1v_1013CmetaG_FD_148660 | JGI IMG/M metagenome (GOLD analysis project Ga0196971, IMG submission 148660) | Soil microbial communities from Anza Borrego desert, Southern California, United States - S1+v_10-13C | ecosystem: Environmental > Terrestrial > Soil > Desert | place: USA: California...
CGGATGCGGAGCCTCATGGCGCATGACGTGATCATCCTCGATGAGCTCGGCTTTCTCCCCATGGATGCCACCGCCTCTAACCACCTGTTTCAGGTTGTTGCCCAGGCGTACGAACGCCGCTCACTCACTTAACCAGGTCCTTCTGCCTCTTGCTGATCACGAACGCCGGTCGGTGACTCACAAGGATCGGCCGCTCGCCATTGGCCACGTGGTCCCACACTACTCCGGCGAGAGAGTCCAGCCCCCCTGAAAACAGTGCCACTGATGTTGCCGAGTCATAGTCGGGCAAAGCGAGGTAGGTTTGCTGGGTTGGCTCATCCTGCTGAAAATCAACAAATGTAAACGTGTAGGAGTCGTCACTCAAGAACCCAAGTGTTTGCCCCAACAGTCTCGTAACTTCGGAAGCCTCCCAAACAGCGCGGGCACGCACCGGTACGACAAAGTGGAGTCTTCGTTTCCATCTCTCACCGTAGACGTCTTTGGCGCCACGAGATAGTAGCCTGTCGGCCGTATAAACGTACGCAGCCAGGTGCACGAGGTCCAGAGCCACTGCACCGAGGTTTTGATAGATACTGGGGCCGGGCATTTCCAGCCTCAGGTTTGCTTCAGCTCCGTGGGCTGCAATCCGCAAGACCCGTGAGTCGGATTCCCGGAATCCAACGGGAAGCGTAGCGCCTTCGCAGAGGATAATGGCAGTCGTCATACTGCATCCTCCTCAGGAACGGCGACGCCTTGCACAGCCAATTCCTTGCCGATCTTCTTTACCGCAATCGCCATGAAACGTCGCACGGCCTCTTGCGTTATTCCTCGCTCATAATTCTCCTTTGATGTCCATCCGCCAGAAATGGACTCTACGATTAGGGCACGTTCGTAGCAGAACGTTTTCAGAGCGTCCTCGAAGTCCGAGAGCTCGGAGAGTGAGGAAAAGCGACGGCCAGGTCCAACGTGGTCATGGATGGCCTTGCTGATCAGGAAATTAAGTGATCTAAACATGAATGTAGCGAAAAAGTCCTTGGCCAGCAGCCCAAATTGTTTCGTAGTAGCGTACTTCCGGCAGGCGTTACGGATGTCCTCGCCCGTTGTGCCAAACAGGGTGTTGGTCTGATTCGTCAGCGCACGGGCCAGGGTCTCCTTCAGACTGAGCTGGGCAATCTCCGAGAACACGCTCTGGTTAGGAACCCTTTGGGAATGGGTTTCCGCAGCCGATGCAACGTCTGCAATGAAAGTGATACAGGATTTGGCGCTATCCGGCTGGACTGGAATCCCCACTTCCTTGAGCCGATCAAAGTAATCGCCCTTGGGGGCAAGGTAAACGATCTGGGAAAGTACCCAGAAGGAAGAGAGAAGACCGGGCTCAGTCGTTAAAAGGCCAGGCAGCGCTTTCTTGCCGAACAATCGTCTCGCTGCATTCGCCGTGCTGATGGCAATATCGTTTACATCTGCCCCTGTGTCTCCTAACATCTCAACGACGCGCAACCAGGGACGTGTGGTAGGGAGTACCCCAAGCCGGATATGGCCCATCCCCTCACCCCCCTCGTGTCTTTACGACAATTGTGATTAGATGATCATTTATCCTTCTCCTCTTTTCGGTAGAAGAATTTCGCGAATTAGAACATGCGCCAAGAGGTCTTTGATACGTTGCCTGTCAAAGTCTCTGGGGTGGACGTAACCGGTGAGCCAGCAGAGCAGTCGCAGGTGAACGCCATTTTTTGAGAAGCGCCCATGGGAGGGTGACGCAGGTTTTGGATAGAGCCGACTTGACTGGGTCCCTTACTGACGAGCAGAAGATGGTCGTTACCCACGCTGATGGCCCCGCCGTGGTCATCGCCTGCCCGGGGAGTGGAAAGACCCGAGCCCTGACCCACCGGATGGGCTATCTGGTCGAAGAAGTCGGAGCCCGTCCATCTGATATTCTCGGTATTACCTTTACTCGCGCGGCCGCCGTCGAGATGAAGCACCGGCTGGCTTCTCTGATCGACCCTGGTTTGGCCAAGTCCGTTCGGTTACACACCTTTCATGCCCTGGCGTGGCGCATTCTTTTTGAAGTACACCGGGTAAAGCCAAATGTGCTCGACGAGCGTGGCCAACGTGCTATGGCCGGGCAACTGCTTCGGGAGTTTCAATTGAACGCTGACCAGGTGGCCATTGACGGTCTTCTCACTGATTTCGCCTTTTACGTTGGGGCACAAGCTCCGGCGGACAAGTTCACGCCCGGCACCTGTGAACCACACCTGTTCTTCGATATTTGGAATGACGATCAGGCGATCTATGGCTGGAGAGGAGCCTCTCCCTCGTTCATGCTAGACTTCCCCAAGCGGTTTCCAGGCTGTAGGGAGCTCCGACTCACCAGCAACTTCCGCTCGGCTGCCTCAATCGTGAAGCCAGCCGGACAACTGATCGCCGTCAACACCCGGCGATTTGACAAGAGCTTCGTGGCAGTGCGGCCCTCCGCCCACGCACCTGCCTGGATTCGGCCAGCCACAGGAGCCGAAGAAGCAGACATGGTTACGCAAGCTATTCAGGAGCGTCTGTCAGCGGGCATCAGCCCCACCGAGATGGCTGTACTTTACCGCACTCACCTCATAGGCTTTCCGCTCATGAACCGGCTCGAGAGTGCCCGGATTCCCTTTCGCGTGATAGGTGGACGGCCCAACCCCTTCACCCGGTGGATGGCTCGTGACGTCCTGTCCTACCTCCGCTGGGCCCATGGCGAGGCGAGCATGGAAGAGATCGTCAGGGTCCTGCGCCGACCGTCACGGCGAGGCGTGCCTAAGGAACTCTTGACAGACATGGAGCAAAAGGGCACGGGCGGCACCAACCCTCTGGAATGGCTTGCGGGCAAGGTGAACGCATCTGGCGTTCGGGAGATACAGGCTCTCAAGGGTGACCTGGCCAGTCTGGCCGAGATCCCGGCCAGCAAAGCTATCACCTTCATCCGAGAAGTGATCGGGTACGATGACTACATCGAGCAGTACTGTGACTGGTCCGGGAGCGATCCACAGGAAGCACGAGAGGTCCTCGACGCAATCGAGCAGATCCCCCAGCCAGAGGAGAACTCGAGAGTCTATATCGATCTCGCCGCCCAAGAAGAGAATCGAGGTGAAGCGGAGGATTCAACCGTCCCCTCGGTCACCTTGGCGTCTTTCCACGGCAGCAAGGGGTTGGAGTGGGAGCAGGTATGGCTTCTGTCCGTAGTGGAGGGTGCCATTCCGCACCGGCAGACGATCCAGAGCCGCAGCGCCGGCGCAATGGAAGAGGAACGCCGGCTCTTTTATGTAGGGATGACGAGGGCGAAGGATATCCTAACAGTCAGTGCGCCGAAACGGTTAGCGGGATCTGATGCCGCCCCGTCACGTTTCGTGACTGAAGCCGGAATCTGGGCTCCTCTTCCCCCTCCATCCAAGAACAAGTCTACTCGGCGAGCGATCGCAGGCCCAGTGCTAACGCCAAAAACGCCTGGCCAGGCGAGTCTTCCGCCTGCCCTTCCGCCGGAGGACTACGTTCCTGGGATCGTCTGCTACCACACCAAGTTCGGGGAAGGTGTCGTTCACCGAGTACTTGAGGCCCAGAGAATCGTGGAGGTGCGGTTTCGGGGAACTGGCGAAACCAAGCAGTTCAGCATCGATGTTTGTCTGAGCGCAGGATTCCTCCGGTCCGCCAAACGCTGACCGATAGAGTCTACAGAGGCGCCTAGGAAGTACAAGCTGGTTCTCGTGTTGGGGACGCGACTTGCTCTTCTGTCTTCTCTTTGGGTGTTACAAACAGGGCTTCTCCACCAGTAGATACACTAATAGAGGCCTCGCGAAAGCGGGGCCGTTTTCATTTGGTGGAGGAGAGACCGATGAGGACAAGTGCAGCTATGCGAATCGAGACGGCCTTCGGCCAGCCCTTGAGAGACGTGTTGACCCAAATGTACTGGCGTGATCAGCATTCGACGCCGTCGATTGGCGAAGCCCTTGGTGTGAGCACGTCAGCCGTGCGAAAGTGGATGAAGGAACTGGGTATCCCTCGCAGGGATGGCTCCAGTGCTCAGAATGTGATCGCGATCACTGGGCGCCGGCCGAAGACGACGGGGCTAAGCCAAGCTGGAGCCTCCAACCACAACTGGAAGGGCGGACGAGTCCGGCACGTCAAGGGTTACATCTTGCGCCATGCGCCGGATCACCCGAGTGCCTCCGGGGGATACGTCTTGGAGCACCGGCTCGTGGCTGAAGAAATGCTGGGGCGTCCCCTTCGGCCTGATGAGGATGTCCACCATCTCGACGGCGACAAGGCCAACAACTCCAGGGATAACCTTATCGTGGAAGACCACGGTGCCCACACGAAGCTCCACTGGGCAATGCGGAGGCAGCAAACAGCCGCAGCGGTGTGATGGAGCACATCATTCATCAGCAGCCATATCACAGGTGTTCTTACAATAAACCTCTGGATATGCAGGATTTGTTCGGAGACCAGCGAAAGAAGAGTCCTCCACTCAGGTGACTCATGCGCAGGAGGGCTCCAACACAGCAGGGACAGGAGGCCGCCTTATGCCTTTGGATCGTGAGATTCTAGATCGTGTACTTTGGATACCTTGGCTTGTGCTACGCCATAAATGTCCGTGGCCCATTGTGGTAGAAGACCGAAGCGTCTTCGAGGCCTATGCAGAAAGGGCCAAGGGAGTACTGGATAGGGCCGATAGTCTCGTGGGGCAGCTTCCTAGCCTTCCTGACTCAGAGGCGATTGCCAAGGCGTTGCTCACTGAAGGCATCTTCTCACCTGCGTCCAGAGGCGGAGACAATAGTCTGGGCATGGCCTTTGTCTCGTGTCTCCGACCGGAATATCGCTCGGAGATCATGTCGGAAGGAACCTCTGCGAGAATCGGTCTTCAGACTCGGGCCGAATTCCAGGCAGCCGCAACCCGGGGTGAGCCGGTTGCTGAAGCCATGGTCGACATGCTAGATGTACTGAAGCAGGAGGCCGGTGGCCGTTTGCGTATGGCGATGGCAGGTGACAAGCCTGCAATCCGTTGGGAGGACATCCTTCGGGCAGTTGACGCACGAAGGGGGAATCGTGCAGAGAAGCTACTGATGGAGTTCACAGAGGAGAAGCAGGCGGTGTGGCTTGGAGATCACCCGTATTTGCTTGTAGATTGCCTGGTTTGGACGGCTCCGAGAGTAGTTATGGCGCTGTCGCGCAGGCCTCGGGAGAAGCGGACCATATTCCGGGCTGGCCAGACCATTTTCTCGGCCGCCCTAAGATCTCGGCCGGAGGCTGTCGATATGATAGCTGAGGTAGTTAAGGCGGAGGTCGAGGAGCAAGGCCTCGGCGTTCTTCAGGAGGCTGAAACAGAAACCCGGTATGCCGTTGGCCAAGGTGATCAGCCGGACGAGCCTGTGTTCAAGGTTACCGAAGGGGAGGCCGGAGAAATCACAGTTGAGAAAATCAAGAAACCGGTCAACTGAAGCTTCATCCCTGCGCCAGTTACCGCCGCCTCGGATCTGTCGGAACCCAGTTTGGTGTTGAAGTAAACCGATGCCGAAAATGGCCGCCCGAGCAGCAAGATACCAGCATAACGGCGTTGACCTGACTTCTCTGGCGAACAAATCATGATTCAAGTGCCCCATCTCCTTGTTTGGGAGGTGGGGCACTTCCCTTGTCACGGCGTCTTGAGTGAACCAGGTCTGGCACACTCTTGTAACGCCAAACCAGCGGCAGATGGATCACTGGCTTTACCTCTCAAGATCCTCTCAGCCCCAAGTGCACCGGTGAGCACTTAGGGTCGGCCGGTTCCTGAATTGTGGAGCTTTGATCCATCGTGTTACAGATTGCGTCCCTGAGCCGTAGATACATTTATGGGAGCACACGTCGGTGGTCCAGCTCCCGAGGGCTCCAAATGGAAATCTTACTGGAAGTTATTCTGTGTATGCGTAATCGCTTTAAGTCGTGGACAGTTTGCGCCACAAGGCATCGATACGTTGTGAGCTAAACGTCGGCCTTGTAACGGTGCTAGTAGCTTCTCGATTTCCAGGATAGTCATTTTTTCCCGTTGCAGGAAGCGTGTTGTATGTAGTAAATTCAGGACCCGACCACCAAACGATGACGATGTCGATGTCTCTGGCCAAGGGATCTTAGGAGTTGCTCTACACTTCCGCCGGCCAAGCTACATCGGGACGCGGCCGAAATCGGACGACGGCTACATCAAGCAATGCTTTGCTTGACAGGAAAGGAATGACGGAATGGCGACACCTCAGATCCAGCAGGATCTAGCTTCTGCGGCCGCTGCAGGCCGTGATCACGTAACTATTTTCTCAGCGCTGTCCGGCCCACTTAAGGGGACTGACTTCTACATGCTGACCCCCGAGGGCCTGGCGTTTCGCGATCGGCGATTTGATGCTCTCAACCAGCACATTATGAACAGCGACGTCCTTCAGGGTCTCGGTCGCACGCGATGGGTACGCCGGACCACTCCCACGACGGTCTACTTGCTGTCGAAGAAGGATCGAGGGCTGGCGCAGCTCGCAGCTTCCTTCGTTATTGACGACGACCTCAGCCAGCAGTGGCTTGAGGTTCAGGCACCTGGGCGGCGCAGCGAACTCGACGCTGTCATGAGTGCTGTCATCGAGCTCATGGTCCTCTCCGATCGGTGTACACCTGCTGAAGTAGCTCAGTTGGCCAACGTCGACAAGGCCACCGTGAATCAGCACCTGCGCAAGCCTGACATCAGGAGCCAGTTGCTCAAGCACGGCATCCTTGTGATGACCGATCATCAATCGGGCAAGCCCGGCCGGCCAGGCACCGTTCTGGTCCAGCAGAACACTTGGGAGGCGTCGCCGCTCATCTCATTAGTGACGGCACATGCGTTGCGCCCGCAGATGGCTGCAGCGGGGTAAGGATGCTTTCGGAGACAGGGAACCTGTACGCCCGACAATAAGATGCAAAATCCCTACGTAAGCTATTAGGTTTCTGCCTCAAAACCCTCAAAACCCACCGGGTGACTGGCCCTTGGCGCCCGAGATAGCCTTCGACAACTCTCATTCACCCATGGACCTCAGGGAAAACGCCGCAGCGATGGGATACGGCGCTGTCACGACCTGACAACCGTTGGTGCCATACGAGGAGGACACATATGACGACGACAGAGAAAACGACCAGGATTATGCCAGTCGACTGGATGATTGCTAATCGCCAAGTGTACGCACAGTGCAAAGACTGCAAGAATCTGCCCAATGGACTGATTTTGGAAGTCCGTGACATCGGTTTCGCGAACCTGGATGAGGTCGACCTGAGGGTCAAGATTAGTGCGAGCTCTAGCGATGGATTCGCTGTGGACATCTATGTCGACTCGGAAGCTTTTGACTTTCTGACCCACCTCCGGCACGGGCTGCCGTTCGTCATCTACGACGGTCACGGAACGTCACAGGAGGTTTTTGGCGCAGAACTGGCTCTTCAGGACCTGAGCATGGCGTTGGAGGCAGCAGAGGTGAAACCTGACGCGTCCAAGGGCGGGTTCAATCGCGTCCAGTACTACCTGCAACAGCCTGATAGTCAGGTTTCCTGGTGGAGCTACGACTTCGGTTTCCGAGTGCTCCAAGCGACTACTCACTGAGTTACCGATGTGGCTGCCCCTCGGAGGGTCCTGACTGTGGACCCTCTTTGGTAGTCCACAGAGCGATAGCACACACTCTCTCCGTGGGATAGGTCTCCGGGACCGATATTTGCGGCATCCTGCGACAGCTCTGATGTGACGGCACCGATGCCCTAATCGTCGTCAGCGACCAGATAAATACCGGGTGGTTGGCCACTTATGTAACACCCCTCGGGTTACTGGCCATATGTAGCTGCCGAAAGGACTGGCTGACGCCGCTTGGAGGTGGACCTCGTGTGCCATCCTGTCATTTACGCCCGTCGAATGCCTCGACCCAGTGCCCCAACTGTGTGGTAAGGAGCGATCCGATGTTCAAGCTATGCAACGAGTACGGCAGCATACCATACGACGGTTTCCGAGTCTACGGTTCAAGTCGCCCCATGCCAGAATTCATCGAGGCAGCCCAGGATTTCGGCGAAATCGTCAAGCGGCAAGGTTGGGTCTGGGAGGACGAGCCCGGATGGCAGAACTTCGTCTCCCTACCGGTCAACGGTGCTCGTGGAGCCTTACGGGTGGGCTGGAATCCTACGATGATAGGACGCAATATGCCGAAGTCTTTGATCTGCTGTAATCCCTCAACTGCTGGCTTGAGTCCGAACGAAACGCTGGCACTGCTCCGGTGGGTGCTCATGTGGCCAGAGGGAGAGCCGATGGCCGAACTCGCCACCAAGTTGGACTTTGAAGGTACGGTCGATGAGATCGATTCCTGCTTGTACCTGCCGGGAGTCAGGGCCGAGAACGTTCAGTACATGGGTCAGTCTCACTACCACGGTTCGAGAAAAGGGAACCAATTGCGCCCCTACGATAAAGGGCGGGAAACGTGCGGGGAGCCAGACAAGCACGTTCGGCTGGAGATGACGGAGCACTTCAAGAACAATGCCAACCCCAAGCAAAGGCGCCGGCGACCGACCCTAGAGGAGTTCTTCCGGGGTGACCTGGTGGACCAGAACGGACTTCGTTTGGTGAAGGTGGTCAACCTGGCCGCTGTCGGCGTCGCAGCGCTGACGGAGCTCGCCACTCAGGTAGGGCTTTCGGAGGCCATCCGCCGTGGTCTTCGTGAGCGAGAAGGGAAGAAAGGGATAATCCTGGCCCCAAGCATGGCCATAGTGCGACGCCTCGTCAACGCCAACTCGAAGCAGGGCGTCCTTCTCGCCATCTACAAGGAGCAAGCGATCCCGTGGCATGCTCAATTTGACCTCACGAGGGTTGATGCTCTCACCGTCGTCTGGAATGACCGCTTAGGCCTCCAGATCGTCCCCAGAGGCACGGATGCTGCAGTGTGCCCGGTGTAGAGAGGGTACGCCACCCACGCTGGGGCTCACCAGTGGAGGGGCGAGTTTCGTTTGCAGAAGCCGTCGCCATTCCCTAGCGACACAGAGGACTCTGTCCTGCGGAGGATGCCAAGTGGGATCGGGTGCCGCTTCAGGAGCGGCAGCGCCAACTGTGTTTGCGGTTTGGCTCATCCACCTAAAAAAGCTGCAGCCCCTGTTACAGATACAGGCTTACCCACGTAATTACTCCCAGGGGACCCGAAAAGCATGGCGCCTGGCGCTGGGCGACTGTGATGAAAAGGGCCTGGGGCTACTTCGCACGGAGCCACCGAGCGAACTGTCACGCCGGCAGCCCCCCACTCGTTGTTGCCGCCCCAGTCTCATAGGGAAATCGGAAGCCGGCGCACAACTCCGATTTTGGAAATAATTGGTGGCCTATATAGTGTTCAAAACCGTGAATATTTCCGAGCGGTAATAGGACCCCCTTTGCGATCCTGGCAAAGCGTTCGGTGCCCCACCCCCTTCACTCGAAGGGGGTTTTCGCATTGGCGCCGGCCGTAAGGAGGTGAACAGCGCTTCAGGCCTGCTGCGTACCGGGTTATGCCTGACTGGATCCGAATCCAAAAACACAACGTTTCAAGGAGGACTAGTTCATGAAAGCCGATGACATCCTGAAAAACTTCGCCGCCTCGAACAGCGTGCTCGAAGATCTCCGTACTCTTCTAGAGGACTGCCGGCGACTTAGCCCCAAAAGTGCACTTGAACACCTGAACGTGGGCGCAAGGGAGGCTTCATCAGTGCATACCCTCGCCGTGACCGCCTACCGGAAGGGCTTCATCAGCCGGGCGGATCTGGCAGCGGCAATGACTCTGGTCGAAGCATGGCTGGCATTTGATGACGATGTGCTCGCCTTGGTCGCCGAGGCAATCCCTGTGGTTCCTCGCAATCGGTCCGAGAGCATGGTGCACTGAGCACCGACCTAGTGCTCGTGACTGGCGAGTGACAAGGAACAGCCCGTGCTTCCTGAGGGTCAACGAAGCACGGGCTGCGCCAGGTCGCGCAAAAAGCGCTTGCTCTCCCGGGGGAGATCCGACAGCCAGTCGGCGGCTGCACCAGCTGATCAGGCCGAAGTCTGCTCCGAACAATCAGCCGTGGTCCCCTGCGTCACGGATGGATCAGTCCCCGCAGACCGATCAGCGTTATACCTTTCGTCGTGAAGGTGTAACAAGTGCGCCTCCAATCGGTGCTATCAGTGGGTCCAGCAGGTTACACATCGGTCTGACCAAGTGCCTCAAGTCCACCGAGGAAGGCCCCTAGCCCGGAGAACGAGTCTTCCTCCGGCGTCCTCGTAGATCCCATGTTCTCTCGGGTTTGAGATGCCGTGTGACGGACCGTGACCTGTATAGTCGGAGCTTGAGCATTCGAGCCTAACGCCTGTAAGGCCGCCGCACGAATCAAGCCCATCACTGCTTCACTGCGGTTTCGCTGCGAATTCAGCCACCCCAGGGCCATTGCATCCATCTTCCGGGTGGACACAGTCAGCTTGTCCCCAGGCTGAATGGGTTTCGGCATCGGCTAGGCCCCCTTGGCGTCCCGCTCAACAGGAGCCCATTTGCGTCCCAGCCCCATAAGGTAGTTGCCCCGGGCGTTTTCGAGGAGGCACTCCCCCTCCTGTCCCATGACTACGGGATACTCCCTCAGGTCCAGGAAACTGCCGAGGTAGGGCCGCATTGCGTCAGTGGCGCCGCCAACCATAATGCACACATCGACATCATCACCGAAGTGCGCTTCCACAGTCCGGGCGGCCCGCTCAGCCATGGCAGAGAACTCCTCAATCGCAATCTGCTTCAAGTCCACCTGGCGTCCCCGCACCCTCCAGAACCCGTTGTCGTGAGTCAAGGCGATCGCCAACTGAGCCGGGTTCGGAATCACCACTCCCAGCCGCTCCCGGGCCTTGCGAATGATGGCGTCCAGGTAACGGCCGGCGCCCCAGTCTTCCCAGGTACTTTCAGGCTCCGGCTGTGGGATCATCCGCTTGATCTTCGGCAGGTCGGTCGTTTCCTTGCCGATATCGACGACCCGAACCGTACTGTCCCGAAGCGCCAGGCTCTTTACGCCGCCCCTATGGTCGTACACGTTGTTGATGAGGGCCGCCATGCCCTCGATTGACACCAACACGCTAACGATGTGCAGGGCAACCGTCCGCCCGCCAACGCCGGGCATAGACCCCAGGGCGATGAGATGCTCGCCGACCAGCTTCTGTTCAACAACCGCACGGCTCTTGAACCAGTCCCGCATAGGCAGGCTCAAGACAACGCGAACAGCAATCTCAGATTCCTGAGGATCTAGGTGAACCTGTAAGGCACGGAGGGCGAGAGCGCCCAGAGCTGCCACGTAGTACTGCACCGCCTCAGCCTTGTTCGCTGCCGCCGGCATGAACAAAGTGCGCCCAGCATCTTGCCGTGCGGCAAGGTTGCAAAAGAAGAAGTCACCGGTAACAGCACCGCTCACGATGGTGAAGTTGGTGTAATCCTCTGGGTCCACTCGGTCATCGTACAAATTCAGTATTGAAGAGCGGCAGATCACGTTTGGCGTGATCACGTGTCCCAGGTAGTCGACCAACTTTACAGACTCGTTGCCTACATCCAAGCCCACGGTAATGCATTTCATATCTGGCCCACTCCCTTGCGCTGGTCCAAGCGACGATTCCGAGAGGCAGTGCGCTTACTGGTACTGAGCAAGTTCTCGACCGGTGAAAACCGGGCATGGCGCTCCTTTAGGTCGTCGCTGAAGAACTTGACGTAGAGAGATGTGGTTGACTGATCAGCATGGCCCAGTAGATCCTGGAGCGAGTACGGATCGCCGCCATTCTCGATGTACAACCGGGCCATAGTGTGCCGGAAAGCGTGAGGATGTACCAACTCGGGCGGCACCCCTGCATGCTTGGCGATCCGGCTCATGATCTGGTAGACCGAGCGCCTGGCCAGGGGTTTGTTCTCCGTGGTCGTGAACACTTCATCTACACCCGGGATCTCTCCCCGAACAGACAGCCACTTCTCCAGCGCCCGTCGGCAGTTGGCGCCAAACGGGGCCCGCCGCTCTTTTCGGCTCTTAGTCATGCCACGGACCACCAACTCTCCGGCCCGTGGGCGTACATCCTGGACGCAGAGCGACAGCAGTTCCTTCAGGCGCAGTCCAGTGTCGAGCAGCACCATCAACATTGCGTAGTCCCTAACCCCTGTGAATCGAGTCTGGTCACAGGCCGCCAGCAACTTGGGCAAGTGCTCGGGCTCGATGCTGCGAGGCTCCCTCTCCTCCTTAGGTAGAAGCTTGATCCCAACCGTCGGATCACTTTGTACAAGTCCCTGCTGATAGAGATACCCGAAGAACGCCTTGAGTGTCACGAGCCGGCCGTTGATCGTCTTCCGCTTGGCGCCTTGCCTCTGGCTGAACAGCAGCACATTCTTCTCGATATGAGCAGTGCGCATGATCCGAGGATCCAGAGGCACTCCCTGAGCCTCCAGGAGGCCCGCCAAAGCCCTGAGCCGATCCCGGTAGTAGATCACTGTCCAGGGGGATTTGCCGAGCGCCTCACGCCCTTCCAGGAATCGCTGCACTGCATCATCCCATGGACCTTCTTCCGACAGCCCGTCCACCTGGCCAGCCTCCAACTGACGTTGCTGCTGTTCCGAGATCAACAGCTTTCGCTTCGTCCCAGCCACCTTCTCGACCTCCCTGCATCGGTATGCAGCCCGGTGCATGGCACAGGAGCAAAATCCTGTGTGCACACAAGAGTCGTCCGTAGCCCCGTTTGGCCATTTCCAGTTGCAGCACCCCCAGGTTCAGGAAAAAGCCTGGAAATGCAGAAACAGCCCAGGTTTCCCTGAGCTGCTCGAAATGTCCGGTATGTGCTTTGCGATTGGCTCTTTCTCCCAGAGTTGACGCCCGGAGGCACAAGATCCTAAGTCTTGCGCGTCTGCCAGTTCCGCCACTCTCGCGTGACGTCGTCGCTTCACTATGATAGTCAATTTCCCTACGAGAAGCAACCACATCCCGTGTGCTATTTCGTGGGACCGCGACCTCCCAAACCTGACTCTGGCCCCTGTCTGAACGCTTGACGGCAGGAAATGGATCGGGTACATTGATCTTGTTCAGATCCGACCCTTTTTTTGTTGCGTTGTTAGGAACGCTGTTTCACATTACGCAACAACCGAGATGAGAGGTGTCAGACGTGAAGCAAGACCAGGAACCCGGCGTGCAGTCTGTCGATCGGGCTCTATACATCCTGGAGGCCCTGGGCCGGCACGGCCGGCTGGTGAGTGTCACCGAGCTGAGCCATGAGTTGGGGATCCACAAGAGCACGGTCTTCCGCCTGCTCAACACTCTGGTCCAGCACCGGCTGGCGGAACAGGATCCCGAGACCCAGAGGTACAAGCTCGGCCTGAGGATCCTTGACCTGAGCAACCGGCTCCTCTCCAACCTGCAGGTGCGTACAGAGGCCATGCCCCACCTGCGTGAACTGGCGCAGGCTTGCGGTGAGTCCGTGCACCTTGGCGTGCTGAACGCCGGGGAGCTGGTCTACATTGACAAGGTGGAGGACACCGGTGCCGCACCCATGTACTCGAAGATCGGCCGCCGTGCGCCTGTCCACTGTACAGCCATGGGAAAGGCGATGCTCGCCTTCCTGCCGATCGATGAGGCTCGCACCATTCTCGAGCAGCAGGGCCTGACCCGCAAGACTCCCAACACAATCTGCTCGCTGGACCAGCTGCTGACCGCCCTGAATGACGTGCGACAGCAAGGCTTCAGCTTCGACGACGAAGAGCACGAGATTGGCATCCGCTGTGTGGGTGCACCCATTCTGGACCATCGCGGAAGCGTGGTGGCAGCCCTCAGCGTCTCCGGTCCCTGCCTCCGCATCACGGAGGCTCTGAAGACGGGACTGGCCGAAAAGGTGCGCCAGACGGGTCTGGCCATTTCCGCCAGACTGGGGTATGACGGTCCCCGCTGATCGCTTCTTAAGAACGGGAACACCGTTGCGTATCGTGAAACAGCGTCAAAGGAGGAAGTACCGATGACGGTTTTCCTGCGCTTCACTCAGAATGATGGCCCGGCCCGCTACGGCCTGCTGGACGGTACAGTCGTCACGGCTCTTGAGGGCAATCCGTTTGGCTCGTGGAAGGCCACCAAGGAGCGGTTCAGCCTGGAGGAAGTCTCGCTTCTGGCCCCCTGTGAACCCACCAAGGTCGTCTGCGTGGGCGTCAACTACAAGGCAGTCCTGGCAGCGAAGGGACAGCCAGCCCCGGCTGAGCCGATCATCTTCATCAAGCCCCCCTCCACGGTAATCGGCCCGGACGCCGCGATTGAGTACCCCCGTGGGCTGGACAAGCTCGGCTACGAGGTGGAGCTGGCGGTTGTGATCAAGGAGCGGGTCAGGAACGTGCCCCGGGAAGACGCCCTGAAGTGCGTGCTGGGCTACTCGGTCTCCAACGACCTGACCGCGAAGGACTACATGGGCACCGGTCCCTGGACCAAGGGGAAGTGCTTTGACACCTTCCTGCCGCTGGGACCCTGGATCGCCACCGATGTAAACCCCGACGACGCGCCGCTCCGCTCGTTCCTGAACGGAACGCTGGCCCAGGACTCGAACACGTCCGATATGGTCTTCTCCGTGGCGGACGTCATCGCTTACATCTCCGGTATTATGACACTGAACCCGGGCGACGTGATCTGCATGGGAACCCCGCCCGGTGCGGGCACGCTGAAGCCCGGCGACTCCGTCGAAGTCGTGGTAGACGGCATCGGCACGCTCCGCAACCCAGTTATCGCACTGTAAACGGCTAAGAGCCTACATAGGAGGTTGTACGATGTTTGAGAAACTCGAAGTGATGCGCCGGATCGTGGAGAGCGGAGTCATCGCCGTGATCCGGGCCGAGAGTGTCGACGAAGCGCTCAAGATCGCGGAAGCCTGCAAGGCCGGTGGTATTGAAGCTCTCGAGATCACCATGACCGTTCCCGGAGCCCTCACCGCCATCGAGCAGCTGGCGAAGGCCTACCCCAACAAGGAAGTGCTCATTGGCGCCGGCACCGTTCTCGATCCCGAGACCGCCCGCCTGTGCATTCTGGCCGGTGCCTCCTTCCTGGTGGCGCCGAACCTCAATGAGGACACCGTAAAGATGGCTCACCGGTATGGCAAGGTGATCATGCCGGGCTGCAGCACCATCACCGAGATCGTGCATGCCATGGAGATCGGGGCCGATGTGGTCAAGTACTTCCCCGGCAACCTGGGCGGTCCGGCCGCCATTAAGGCCTTCAAGGGCCCGCTGCCCCACGTTCCCTTCTGCCCCACCGGCGGCGTGAGCATTGAGAACGCCGGCGAGTGGATCAAGGCGGGCGCCGTGGCCATTGGCGTGGGCGGCGAACTGACCAAGGGCGCCAAGACCGGCGATTTCGCCAGCATTACGGCGATCGCCCGGGAGTTCGTGGGCAAGGTCCGGGCGGCTCGAGCGTAGACGTTGTAGGAGGAGAAGAACATGACGCACAAAGTAGTAACCTTCGGCGAGATTATGCTCCGGCTTACCACGCCCGAGTTCCAGCGCTTTGTCCAGGCTGAGAAGTTCGAGGCCACCTACGGCGGCGCTGAGGCCAACGTGGCCGTGGCCCTGGCCAACTACGGCCTGGATGCCTCCTTCGTCAGCCGTCTGCCGGACAACCCGCTCGGGCAGTCCGCCATCAACCACCTGCGCCGCTTCGGCGTCAACACCAGCGAGATCGTCAAGGGCAAGGGCCGCCTGGGCATCTACTTCCAGGAGAAGGGCACCGCTCAGCGCCCCTCCAAGATCGTCTACGACCGCGCCGGCTCCGCCATCGCCAAGGTTGAGCCTGGTGATTTCGACTGGAAGCGCATCCTGCAGGGGGCCTCCTGGTTCCACACCACCGGCATTACCCCCGCCCTGAGCCAGCAGGCGGCCGACGCCACCATCGCCTCCGTCAAGACCGCCCGGGAGATGGGAATTCCCGTCAGCCTGGACCTGAACTACCGCAAGAACCTGTGGACTCCCGCCGAGGCCGGCAAGGTCATGTCGGAGGTCTGCCAGTATGTGGACCTCTGCATCGCGAATGAAGAGGATGCAGAGAAGGTCTTCGGCATTAAGGCCGACGGCGCCAACGTCACCGGCGGTGAGCTGAGCGAAGAAGGCTACCACGAAGTCATCAAGAAGATGGTCGAGCGCTTCGGCTTCAAGTACGTGGCCGTCACGCTGCGTGAGAGCTATTCGGCCTCTCACAACGGCTGGTCCGGCCTGTTCTACGACGGCAGGACCTTCTACCGGTCTCGCCGGTACGACATTCTGCCGATTGTGGACCGGGTTGGCGGCGGCGACTCCTTCGGCAGCGGTCTGATCTATGCCCTGCTGGCCGGCAAGGGGCCCCAGGAGGCCGTGGACTTTGCGGCGGCTGCCTCCTGCCTCAAGCACACCATTCCCGGCGACTTCGTCCTCCTCTCTGTTGACGAAGTTGAGCTGCTGGCCAAGGGCGATGCCTCGGGTCGAGTGCAGCGCTAGTTGCACATAGTCTGAAGGCGAGCAGGCCCTTAGCGGCTTGCTCGCCTTTCTAGTTGCGTCCGTAGAAAAACCGACAGCCAGGCCCCTGCACCTACCTCTGCTGACGAAGCCAGGCAATGCGCGGCACCCGGCTCGCCGGGCTGTCCAGGCTGAACGACCGCACGTCACCAAGCTCCCGGGCGAAGGCTTCCGTCTGCGCGATCGCCTCCTGCAGCCCGGCGGGCGGATCGGAGAAGGTAAACCAGACGAGCTGGTGCTGCTCGGGATCGTACTCCCAGAAGCCGATCAAACGGCCGCGGTCGATGATGACGTGGCTGGGCGCATCGGTGAGACCTCCCGCAGCCTGCGTGCCCCCCTTCTCGGCGAAGACGGGCCGAGCCTGGTCAGCGGGAGCAAGCAGCGAGGGCAGGTCACGCCTGAGCAGCAGCAGGCCGTCTACACTGCTGACGAGCGCACACTGGGGCTCCGCTGGGGCCTGGAACGAAGCGTACAGCTCACGGTCCTCGGGGAGCACCAGGAACGGCGCTTCCGGCTCCAGCGGCACCAGCCCGAGGGGAGCCATGGCAGCCTTGGCGGCCCCCACCCCGAGTCCGGAAAACCACTGGAAGTCCTGGGGGGTTGCCGGGCCAATCCAGCGGAAGTAGCGACGGGCAAGCTCGGTGCCGCACTCTTCGTGGCTCAGGGAGAACCCCTTCAGCGGATTTGGGGCCCAGCGGGAGTACGCATAGCGCTGCTGGTCAAGGCGACCGTTCACGGGAACCCGGCGAATCTCCCCCTGGGCCTGGAGGTAGCCGAGCGCCAGCGGGAGGGTCGTGGAGAGTCCCCGCTTCTTCCCCGCATCACCAAGGCTGCGCACGGCCCCACCGCACGCCTCCTTCAGCTGGTCTGGCGTCAGCGTGCGGTCGCCGCCGAGCGCGTCCACGACCGCCTGGAACAATGACTCGAGTTCCTGGTCGCTGACCCCGCAGTACTTCTTGGCGGTGGCGATGGGAATCTCACTGGCCGGCTGGCCCAGCTTCAGTGCCAGGGCGAAGTCCTCGGCCGGCACCACGTATGTACAGCCTCGGGCAGAAGGCAGTTCATAGATCTCCAGATTGGCGACGGCAGCGTTTGCCGCCTCATGGCCCGTTCCGGCCCGGGCGAAGAGGGTCAGGTAGGGGCCTGCACCGCCTACGGAACGGGCCCAACCCGTGTGTGCCAGTACCGTCGCGGGCGATGCGGATTTCAGAGTCCCGTCCAGCCCCTGTCTCCAATGCCACCACGCGTTTCGCTTCACGCTGTGCCACCTCTTATTCGGTTCGTGTCTTTAGAACCAACTACGGCATGGGAGGGGGAATCCCCTGCGATGGGGGCTTACGCGCAAAAAACAGCCCGGGTTTCCCCGGGCTGTGCGATGGTGGGCCACGTTGGATTCGAACCAACGACTCTCCGCTTAAAAGGCGGATGCTCTGCCCCTGAGCTAGTGGCCCATAACTACACAGCAAACCCCTCCGGCCCGAAACTCGCACCGGGCGGAGTTTGCTGGTGTTCTGGCTGGGGCGGCAGGACTCGAACCTACGAATGCGGGAGTCAAAGTCCCGTGCCTTACCAACTTGGCTACGCCCCAGTGAAATATGGGCAGACCGACCGGGCTTGAACCGGCGACCTCAAGAGCCACAATCTTGCGCTCTAGCCAACTGAGCTACGGCCTGCATGTTGTAGAAATCTGGCGCGCCTGGCAGGATTCGAACCTGCGGCCAACCGCTTAGAAGGCGGTTGCTCTATCCCCTGAGCTACAGGCGCTTGTGTAGCACAGGTTATCTTAGCATACCAACAGAAGCATGACAAGCACTCAAGACCTGGGAGCGTTGGCAGACCGGCACCGACGAAGAAAATCGGGCGCACAGTGTACGCCCGGTTGGGTCGTATGGAGCGGGTGATGGGAATCGAACCCACATGGCCAGCTTGGAAGGCTGGGGCTCTACCATTGAGCTACACCCGCATGTGATTCGTCGGCACCGGTGCCGGAACGCTGTTTGGTCGGGGTGACAGGATTTGAACCTGCGACATCCTGCTCCCAAAGCAGGCGCGCTACCAGACTGCGCTACACCCCGTCGCCTCCTGCACGAAGAAGTATATCCTACTTCACGAACCTCTGTCAAAACCTAATTTCTGCATGCAGATGTGTTGTTATCCATCATCCGACAAGTGGGAGGATGCGTGACGCCACGTATCCGTCGCGGATCTCCAGCAAGCCCACCGTCGGCGGGTCATAAAGCCGGCGGGGTGAACTGAGACTGCCCGGGTTGAACAGCAACACACCACCGTCATCGACGTTGGCGGCCACGTGTGAATGGCCGAAGACCGCCACTCGTGCACCGACCTCTTTGGTCCGGTAGTATATGCGGTCCAGCGAATTCTTGACGCCATAGTGGTGCCCGTGGGTGAGGAGAATCGATACACCGTCGATCTCCACCATCTCCTGGGCACGGCCCAGGCGACCGTTGTGGCCGAGGTCGTAGCCGGCCATGTCGCAGTTGCCCACCACCGCCAGCACCCGCTCGTTGGGCAGGCCGAGCTGTCGGGCGCACACGTCGGCATCGCGGTAGAAGTCACCGGCGTGTAACAGCCAGTCTACCTCACCTAACCGCTGAACGGCAAGGCGCAAATTCAGGAAATCCCCGTGGGTGTCGCTGATGACGGCCACACGCACCATCGCCTACCACCCCCAGCGCAGCCTCAGGCTCCCAACAACTCCGGCAAGAGCTCGAGCGCCTTGACCAACGCCCGCCCCCGGTGGCTGATGGCATTCTTCTCAGCCATGGTAATTTCCGCCGTGGTCTGACCCGACGGCAGGACGAAGACGGGGTCGTAGCCGAACCCGCCGGAACCCCTGGGCGCCCGGCCAATTTCGCCTTCCAGTTCGCCCCGCACCACCGCTTCTCGACCGCCAGGCGTGACGATGGCGATGCACGAGACGTACCTTCCGGCCCGCTCGCCGTCTGCAATGGCCTCCATGCGCTCCAGGAGGGCCCACAGGCGGTCTTCGTCGGAGCCCGGCACCCAGCGGGCCGAGCGAATGCCCGGCTCGCCACCGAGGGCGTCCACCGCCAGGCCGGAGTCCTCCCCCATGGCGGGAAGGCCCGTGGCGGCACAAGCCGCCCGAGCCTTGATCAGCGCATTCTCCTCAAAAGTGGTGCCCGTCTCTTCCACATCTGCCGCATCAGCCGTCAGACCGACGACCTCGTAGCCCGTTCCGCCCAACAGGGCGTTCAGTTCACGAATCTTGCCGGGGTTCTTACTGGCGAGCACCAACCGTCTGCCGGGCACTTGAATCGACCTCCGCTCCGAGGCCCCCCAGGGTTGCTCTTTGTAGTGCGACCAGGCGCTGTACGCCGCTTTCGGCCAGCTCAAGCAGTTCGTCAAGCTGCTGCCGGGAGAAGGGGCCCTCTTCCCCCGTGCCCTGCACCTCCACCAGGCCGCCGTTGCCGGTCATGACCAGGTTGAGGTCCACCTCGGCCCGGGAGTCCTCTTCGTATGCCAGATCAAGCATGGGCTGGCCACCTACAACGCCGACGCTGGTGGCAGCCAGGTAGTCCGTCACGGGCAGCTTGTCCAGCAGGCCGTCGCGCCGGAGCTTGTCCATCGCATCGACCACCGCTACATAGGCGCCGGTGATAGACGACGTGCGGGTGCCCCCGTCGGCTTGTATGACGTCGCAGTCGATCAAAAGGGTACGCTCGCCCAGCGCCTTCAGGTCGATCACCGACCGCAGCGACCGGCCGATGAGCCGTTGAATCTCCATGGTTCGCCCGCCGGGCTTGCCCCGGTTTACCTCACGCTGGGTGCGTTGGCCCGTGGCACGGGGCAGCATGCCATATTCGGCGGTGATCCAGCCCGCTCCTTTTCCTTTCAGAAAAGGCGGCACCCTCTCCTCCACCGTCGCGGTACAGATGACTCGGGTGCGGCCTACCTCAATGAGCACGGAGCCTTCGGCATGAGCTATGTAGTCACGGGTAATGGATACAGGACGCAGATCACGAGGCGTGCGACCGTCTTGCCGCATCTAGTACAATCACTCCTGGTCGAAATGTAGCTGGACCTGTTGGGCGGTTGTGGCGCCGCCTGGCCAAAGGCGGGCCGCCACCTCAAGGAATCGGTCGGGCTCACCGGTGGTGAAGAACCGCCGCTCGCCGGTGCCCCCCAGGTTGGCGAGGCCTTCGGTGCCCAGGCGATACGCCACTTCGGCTGCCGTGGCCAGGCCGGGGTCCACCAGCGTGACACCCGGCCCCACCACGTCGGCAATGACAGCCTCCATGTGCGGGAAGTGTGTACATCCGAGGACCAGTGTATCCATCCCGTGCTCCATAAGGGGCCGGAGACACCGCTCCACCTCCACACGCACTTCGGGGCCGGAGATGACGCCTTCTTCCGCCCGAATCACCAGAATGGGACAGGGCTGCTGCGCCACGTGTGAATCGGGCCGGTACTGGCCGATGACGCGGGGGTAGATGCCCGACGCGCAGGTGCCCTGCGTCGCCGCGACGCCAATGCGCCCCGAACGGGAGATGGACGCCGCCGCCCGCACCCCCGGGTGAACCACGCCAATGGCCGGAACAGGGAGCCCCGCACTCTCTAGCAAGTCCAACGCGGCAGCCGTAGCCGTGTTGCAGGCCACCACCACCAGTTTGCAGTTCTGCGCGGCAAAGAAGTCGATAAAGGCCAGAAAAAACCGGCGAACCTCTGGCATGGGCCGGGGGCCGTAGGGAAAGTGCTTCGTGTCACAAGCGTAGACCAGGTCTTCACCGGGCAGAAGCCGGGCCACTTCCCGCATAACGGTCAGGCCGCCCTCACCCGAGTCAAAGAAGCCGATGGGTCGCCGGGACAACATGCTTCGCCTCCTGTGGCCATGGCAGGCTTGTCAGTTATGGTACGGCACCGACGGCCTTTCCATGCCTTCTTGGCCAGTCTGCGGTCAGGCGGTCGGATGGAGGGACGCGGAAAGCGCCACCCCACCGGGTGGCGCCCCGAGCTTTTACAGGTATTCGATGTACAGGGAGATTACACCTCGCGCGTCATGAGGTAGTTCAGCTGCTCGAGCGACTGAATAAGGCGTTCCTTGTCCGCTACGTCTATCTCAGAAAGAATGGCTGCTAGATAAGTACGACGCGCATCCAGAACCTCGTCGATCACCACGGAACCCTTGGCCAGCACCTTCAGGCGAATCACCCGCCGGTCGGCCGTGTCACGCACCCGCTCGATCAGGCCGTTCCGCTCCATGCGGTCGATGAGGTCGGTGGCAGTGCTGCAGGCCAGGAACATTTTGCCACACAGCTCACCCATGGTCAGCTCACCGTACTCACGCAGGACCAGCATCGCGTCGAGCTGGGGGGGCGTGATGTCAAAGTTACTGAGAATGTCACGCCCGCGCTTCTTAAGGATCGTGCTTACACTGCGGAGAAGATCCTCGATTTCGGCCACATGCCGGTCAACAGCATTCTTCGTCAGCACACCCGTCACCTCCACGTAGTCTATTAGCCAACAGAGCGGCTAATCTTTTATGTCAACGCCGCGAGCGGCGTCGCAGTTATCTGGGAGTAATGGACCAGAAGTAGTCGATCACACCTAGCTTGATGGCCTCTGCAGCCTTCCCGGGGTAGGTTTTCTTCACCACGCCCGGTTCCGCGACCGCCTTCTCGTCGAGCGCATTCGACAGGTAGCCAAGTTCGATGAGGATGGAGGGAGCCTTCGTCTCCTTGATCACCACAAACGACTCCTGCCGCACGCCCCGGTCGCCAAAGCCCAGGGCCTTGACCACGAAGGGGTGAATGCGCTGCGCCGCAGTCTTGCTCCTGGGGTTGGTGGTCCAGTAGTAGGTCTCGGTGCCGCGGATCAGGTTCAGGGTGTTGGAGTTGTGGTGAATGGAGATCATCAGGTCCACCGCAGGCTTGGCGGCGGTAATCAGGGCCGGGCGGTCCCGGAAGTCGATCCCCACGTCGCCCGTGCGAGTCATGAGCACCACGGCGCCTGCGTCTCTGAGCCGGTGCTGAAGCTCCAGCGCTACGGCGAGGTTGGCCTGCTTCTCCTGGGTCTTGTACGTCTTGCCGATGGAGCCCGGATCATCGTTGCCGCCCGGGATCTTGCCGTGGCCAGCGTCGATCCAGATGCGCTTGCCATAGACCGGCGACGTGACCAGGTCGATGACGATGCTGTTGTCGCCGTTCTTGGAGATCACCGTGTGCCCCAGGTAGTAGGGCAGCGCGATGGTGATCGACGTGGAGTTGCGAGCGGCGCCGGGCAACACCGTGATCGTGTCGATGGTGCCGTCGCTCAGCTTGATCGTGTTCTGAGCCAGAGCGCTTATGCCCTGGGGAACATCGATCAGCAGTTTCCTCTGCCCTTCCGGCGCCGAGACCACGGCGTCGATTGCGCTGCTGGCCGAAATGGTCAGGCGTGTCTTGCCCGGCAGTCTCTCGGTCTTCACCGCCTGGATGCTTGGCACGAAGTGGATCTCAAGCCCCAGGTCGGTGTTCAGCACTTGATAGGGCAGGTGGCGGGTGAGGTCCAGCACGATCCGAATGCCGTCTGCCCCCCGGTCGGCTGTGCGAACACGGATGACGTGGCCCTGGTTCACATCAACGCTGGCGGGCACGGCGCTGTTCAGCCGGGCACCCGTGACATCGATGACCAGGCGAGGAGGCCCGTCCAACTGGAAAGCCGTGTAGTTCAGCTTGCCGGTGGCAGAGAGCAGCATCTCGGCGCTGCGGTTTTCTTGCCTATAGTTTATTCCTACAATCGTATAGTCGAATTCGAGAACCAATTGGGTACCGTCTGGTGACACGAAATATCTATACGCTGGAGGATTTTGTAGCTGGACTTCGAGGCGAGTGGTCCGACCCTGGTCGATGAGCCGGAGCGACTTCATCAATGTGTCGCCCGGATTCCGCTGGGTCTGGTCTGTGGCGATGCGGGCGGGGTAGATGTCGAGGGTGAGCGTGTTGCCCGCCACCGCATCTTTGACCTGTTGCGGCGCCTCCGTGAGCTTCAGCACCACCCGGGACTTGCCCGGTTCGTTGCTGTAGAGCATCCCGCCAATGGCGGCCGGCTTGCGCAGAATGTTGACGGTGCGGGTGTCGGGGTTCCACTCCACCGTTCCGCCCAGGGCCTCGGCAATGAAGCGAATGGGCACCATGGTGCGGTCGCTGACAATCTGGGCGGCTACCTGCATCTCCAGCTGCTGGCCGTTCACCAGCGCCTCTTTTGAGCCCACGGTGAGCACGATCTTGTCGGTGAGCCGGGTGACAGTGACCTGGCGGGCCACGGGATCCCATTCCACCTGGCCGCCGACCGCCTCGCCCACAAAGCGCACGCCCACCAGGGTGCGGTCCTCCACGATGACAGGGGGGACAGGCATCTCCAGGGGCTTGCCCTCGACGGAGACGTAGACGGGAGCTGGAGCGGCTGCGGCTTGCGATTGGGCTGTGCCCAGGAGGAGGGCGCACAGGAAGGCGCCGGCAACTACGAGGAGCTGCAGGATTGGCTTGCTACGAGGTGGTGCTATGTTTGGCAGCGTAATGTTTTGTGTTGCTATCATCTTATACGGAGTCCTCCTCCGGTAGGTTCGGTAGAGGATCAAAATATCTATGAAAAAATCTCGCTGGGCCAAACAGGGTTTTCGAGTGGCGCCTTCATCTCTCCTGCCCGGTCTCGGGCAGGAACCATTTGCCAAGGGGGCGGAACACCTGGGGACCCAGGCTGTCGAACCGGCATGCAGGCGTTTCCTGGCCGGAACCCGAACTTCCGCCACGAGACAGCTTTACATATTCACTGTCTTTGACGTCGCCGGGGCCGCAAGGTTCTCAAGGCGGTGTCAGATGGGGGGCTATTTTGATGCCTACCGGCAAGCAGCGCGAGTACCTGGAGCAACTGCGCCGGATTCTGCCGCACAGCGATGCGTCGGAGGCCTGGCTGGAGAAGTCGGGGGAACTGCCACCGGACTTCTCGGTAATGCCCTCGCACCCTGAATTGCCTGACGTGCTTTAGGGCGTGGCGACGCCCGACGAGTGGCGCTCGCGGCGCCACGGGCTGCTGGCCCAGTTCCACCAGTGGGTGATCGGGAGTGTGCCCCCGGCGCCGGCGGTCGTGGGCGCGTCTGTGCTGGCGGAGCCCGGCTGCACCGTGCGGGAAGTGAAGCTCACGTTCGGTCGCAGCGAGCCTGCGGCTTGAGCTGATTATCCCCCCGGGCGAGGGGCCCGTCCCCGTCTTCATGACCCAGCACAATCACCGCGCCTGGGCCCTGATCGCCGTGCGCCGGGGCTACATTGGCTGCGTTTACTCCGGCGCCGACTCCTGCGACGACACGGACACGTTCGCGGCCGAATACCCGAGCTACGACTGGTCGCGCCTGGCCCGGCGGGCGTGGGCGGCCAGCCGCTGCGTGGACTACCTGGCCACGGTGCCCTCCGTCGATATGGCCAAGATCGCCTTGACGGGCCACTCTCGCAACGGCAAGGTCTCGCTCATTGCGTCGGCCATGGATCAGCGCTTCGCGGCGGTAATTGGCAGCAGCCTGGGCGCCGGCGGCACCCTGCCCTCGCGCCTCTTCTCGGAGCAGCACTTCACGGAAGGGATCGAACCGATCACGCGGGTCTTCCCGGAGTGGTTCCACCCCCGCTGGCGCTTCTTTGTGGGCCGGGAGGACCGGCTGCCGGTCGATATGCACCAGCTGGTGGCGGGCCGGGGCGGCGTTCTACGGCGGCATGGCCCCGTTCCGGCGTGAGAGCGGCGCCGGCGATGGGGTGAAGCGCTGGTCGCACCTCCACATCCTGCTGCCCCAACTGGGTATGTACGCGAAGAGTCCCACCCTCCTTGGGTACGACCTCAACACGCTATACGCCATGCCGGCGCCCAAGCCGGTCCTGGTGGTAAGCCCACAGCTGGACTGGGAGGCGCCGGTGGCCAAGGTGACCCGGTGCGTGGAGTCAGCCCGCAAGCTTTACGCCCAGTTCGGGGCGGAGGACCGGCTTGCCCACCTGACGCCGGAGGACTACAACCACTTTGATGCGAACGCCCAGGCCAGAGTCATTGACTGGCTGCTGAATCAGCGGTAAAAGGAAAAGGCCTCGTGGCGGGGGAAATCGCCACGAGACCTTTTGGGTTTGGTGGAGGCGGCGGGCTCTGCCTCCCGCGTCCGAAGGAACACCAGACAGGACTTCTCCGAGCGCATCCGTCACTTTTCTTCTCGCAAGGGCCGCCGCCTGACGGCGAGCTGCGGCCCCCACCAGCCCCGAAAAGTTCCTCGCCTTCTAAGTCCGAGACAGCCTTAGAAGGAACAGCCCGTTACTTGACGCTACAACTCAGGTGCACGGAGCACACATTCTGAGGAGCGTTCTGCGGCCTAAGCCGCAGGCTGCTTACGCAGCGAAAGCGTAATCGTTGTTGGCAGTTAATGCCTTGCGGCCAGTTTTACGAGGCAACCGCACCTCGGCTCGCTATCCTGAACGATGCTTCCCCCGTCGAACCTAATTCGCCCCCGTGTTATATGGGCAAGGTCTCAGTCGTCATCGCGGCCACGGCCACGCATGGCACGTTCCATCTCACGCTGGACATCGCGCTTGGCGACGTCTTCACGCTTGTCGTACGTGTGCTTGCCCTTGGCCAGGCCGATCTCGACCTTGACTCTTCCCTGCTTAAAGTATACCCGAAGCGGCACCAGCGTGTAACCCTTCTCACGCACTTTGCCAAACAGGCGCAGGATCTCGCCCTTGTGCATAAGAAGGCGCCGCTTCCGCACCGGATCGTGATTCCACCGGTTGCCCTGCTCGTACGGGCTGATGTGCACGTTCAGCAGGAACAACTCGCCGTTCTCCACCTGGGCGTAGCCATCGCGCAAGTTCAGGCGGGCCAGGCGGCACGACTTGACCTCAGTGCCTTGCAGGGCAATACCCGCCTCGTGCGACTCTTCAATGAAGTAGTCGTGCCGTGCCTTGCGATTCTCCGCGACGTTCTTCTCGTCGGGTTCACCGGTTCTCCTCGCCACTGCAATCACCTCCGTCCGGATGCTTAATTATGCGGATGCGGCAACGAAATGTCAAGAGGAAAGCCCGACCATTGCGGTCGGGCTTCTGCGTTACGCTTCTACAGGGTTGCGGGGTTTGCGGGACCGGCTGACCCGCCGCGCGGTCCGCTTATGCGGAGCCCCACCGTCTACCACGCCGGGCAGGCCGGACGACTCGTCGGCGGTGCCGGGTGCGGGAGCGAAGGGCGCCTCGGCGAGAGCCTTCCCACGCCCGCCGCGTTCGTTGCGCGACGCGGGAATCGAGAACGGATTGACCACGCCGGGATCGTCTTCGATCAGGCCGCGGGCGCCGCGCCCCTCGGGCACGGGCACGCCCCACATGTCGACCCGGTTGGCCCGGGACCGCGAGGGCCGCGGCGCGGGCTGGCCGTCTTCCGTCCGGCGCTGCCTGCCCCCGGCGGCCTTGGGCGCAGCCCCGGTCTGGGCACGCGCCTGCTGCGGCTTCGCCTCTGCGGCGGGTGCCTCGCGCCGCCGTCCCCGTCCGCCGGTGCGCTCCGGCCGCTGCTCGGCGGGTTCGGCCTTGGCGGGCGTCGGGCCGGGCGTCGGGCCGGGCGTCGGGGCCGGCAGCGGCGGCGTTACGGCCCGGACGGAGGCTTCGCCGCCGTCCTGCCCTCGCCTGACCCTGCCGCGGCGCTTCCGCTT
>Ga0196971_1000532_pt1 | contig 27097 bp, 27 predicted proteins | sample S1v_1013CmetaG_FD_148660 | JGI IMG/M metagenome (GOLD analysis project Ga0196971, IMG submission 148660) | Soil microbial communities from Anza Borrego desert, Southern California, United States - S1+v_10-13C | ecosystem: Environmental > Terrestrial > Soil > Desert | place: USA: California...
CGCTGTTTGCGCGCGGCCCGATCCAGTCCTATATGGATGTGGCACAGCGGGCGGAACTGACCGATGCAGCGGACACCGCGCTACGCCGCATGTCGCGTGATATACGGCTGGCGTTGCCCAATAGCGTGCGGATCACCGGCGGTCAGACGCTCGAGTTCCTGCAGACGCGTACCGGCGGCCGCTATCGCGCCGCGATCGCTAATGACGGTAGCGGTGACGCGCTTGAGTTCCGTGCTGCCGACACTGGCTTTGATGTGATTGGGCCGGGCATAACGATGGCCACTGGCGACCAGATTGTTGTCTATAACCTCGGAATGCCCGGTGCCGATGCATACGAAGGCAATACCTCTGCCGCGCATAACCGGCGTGCGTATAGCGGCAGCGCCGGCACGGTGAGTAATGTGGTAGTAACGTCCGGTGACTTTCCTTTCGAATCGCCCGGTCATCGTTTTCAGGTGGTGGACACGCCGGTGACATATAAATGCGATTTGACTGCACGCACGCTGACGCGCTACTGGAATTACCCCATCACGCCTGTTCAACCGACTGCTCCCGAAGGCAGATCGGCGCGCTTGGCCGACAACGTGATTGGCTGCGCTTTCAACTACGCGCCTGGTATCACGCAGCGCAGCGGCCTGGTATCGATGCGCATCACACTTATGCAAAATAATGAAACCGTCACTCTGTATCACGAGGTCCATGTCAACAATGTGCCCTGATCGATCTTCGGTCCGCATCGAACGGCGGGTGACGCTCGTCTCGCAACGCGGCGTATCCATTGTCGCGGCGATCTTCCTACTGCTTTTGCTGGCGGGACTGGCGGCACTGATGTCGACGCTGTCAATGACGCAACATGCAACCTCGGCGCAGGATGTGCAGGGCAGCAGGGCATATCAGGCGGCGCGCGCCGGAGTCGAGTGGGGCGTGTATCGCGCGCTCCGGGACGGCGTCTGTGCGAGTTCGGCATCCTTGCCAGCATTGGCGGACGATCTTCAGCAATTCACGGTAGAGGTGAAGTGTACGGAGACCTCGACCACCGAAGCCGGTGTGTCCGTGACGGTGTACCGCATCGTCTCGGTGGCGACCAGCGGCGCGCTCGGCAGACCGAACTATGTCGAACGCCAGTTGGAAGCGATTGTCGGTTGAGCGTGGCGCGTTCCATGAAGTTGAAGACATGAAAAGTCGACATGATATGAAAGTGCTTCTGCGAACATTGTGCCTAGCGCTCACTTTGGTATGGGGAGCAATCTTCCCGGCCGATACAATGGCGGCCGCCGGCTGCTCCATTTATTCGAACTATGGCGGCAATACCGGCAGGACCTGGTTCAACGAACACTATTACGGTTCAACCGTGAATCACTTTCTTGAGATCTTTTCCAGAAACCCCAACATAACTGCGTCAAGTTCGAATATTTGGAGCAAGTGGTATATCCGCATATACGACAAGAACAACACAACATATACCTTCCCGCTGAGCAGCAAAACAACCGCGTGTACTACCAGCGGGGGCCGTACCTATATTACACACCATCCGGACATGAAGCTGAACTTCAACGATGCGATGGTCGTTGTGTTCGACGGGCCGCCGGGTCTTTCCTCCACCCAGGAGATCGATGCCTACGTGTATAGCAATGCCATTCCCCCCAGACCCTATACCTACTTTTTTGGCAACTATTACACCCCGACTTGCGGTGATCTCAAAGACTCGATTGATTCACAGGTCATTACCGCGACGATTCTGAGCCTTTTTACTGACACGTATAACGGGCAGAACGTTCTGGTCATGCCTAATTTCAATAACAAGGACAATTCGCGCATACCGGACGGTACGGGCAAATGGGAGGAAACCTCTGACGGTGGGTCGGGCACCACCTATACGCAGTGCGTGACCAATGATCCAGTGGACATCGCCAAGTCATTCACGTGGGCGCCGACATATACCGAGCCGACGTATTCCGGCACCGTCGATGCCGGCGCGGTAGTGACGTTCACCGTCTCCGCAAGGAATAACACCAAGGCTTCGATGGTCGGTGTAAAGATCAGCGATACATTGCCGAACGGCCTGACATTGTCAGGAACACCGACCGCCAGCGGCGGCGCGACAGTCAGTTGCACGGGTGGTACTTGCGTGTTGACGGCACCGCCCTCCTTGCCGGCGGGCGCTACTATCTCGATGACCTTCAATGCGAAGGTCACCGCCGGGCCTGGTACCACCATTCGCAACGAAGCAGTCCAGACCGGCGGTACGAACTATGACCCGCCCCCCATGGCCGAGGCATTTATTACTGTTGGCAGCGGTCCGGGGGCGGCCGGCAGCTTTAACGCCTGCCACAACTATAATGCGACTGATGCCTCCAGTTGTTCCAACGGTTCTAGTGGCAAGGCAAGGTTGTATACCCGCCTCGCCAATTCGGCCTTCACCACCGATATCGTCGCGCTGAAATCCGACGGTACTGTTTTCAAGGACTTTGTCGGTGCGAGCGGTACTGCGCGTACGGTGAAGGTTGAATTGATCGATCAGGCCAATAACAGCGTGTTGCTAACACAGGACGTGACATTCCCTGCACGCGATACCACTGGCCATGCCGTGGCGTCGTGGCCAGCGCTAAACAAGGCTTATCCGAAGCTTCAGGTACGCATTACTGACAGCAATCCGGCAACGCCGGTGGTCGCCGTATCCAGCGACAGCTTTGCAGTGCGCCCATCCGCTGTGACCTTTACTACCAATGCATCGCCAAGTGCGAGTCCCACACCAATCATCAAGGCGGGGACAGCGTTTACGATCAGCGCATCGACGAGCCCGGCAACTGGTTATGACGGCGCGCTAGTGCTGGAGATGGCAAAGCTCAGCGGCAGCTCCGTGCGGGGAAATCTGAATGCGGCGGGTACGTCCAACCTGCTCGCGCTGCAGGCGAATGCCTCGGCAAGCAATAACGCCAGTTACGATGAAGTGGGCTACCTGTACGCCGCCGCTGGCGCATTCCGCGACGATACTTTTACCGCGATCGATCAAAATGCGCCGGCCGGATGCAACCCGGCAGCTGACTGTGACTGCATTTCGTCCGCGACTGCCACGACTGCCAATGCCTATTTGTTGGACGGCTTGGTCGACAATACCGGAAGAGTTGGCTGCTCCATCGGCAACAAGACGGAAATTGCCTTTGGCCGCTTCATTCCGGATCATTTCACCGTATCCGGCGTGCTGACCAACCGTAGCAACTTTGCAAGTTGCACTTCGACCTTTACCTATATGGGCGAGCCGATGCGGCTTGTACTTTCCTTAACGGCTCGTAACGTTGTCGGCGGCACGACACAGAACTACGACAGCACGAGCGGCTTTGCTCGGCTGGATGGAACCATGGCCAGTAATTGGAACGACGCGACGCACTTCGGCACCAATGGCAGCATCGGGCTTGGCGCAGTGAATGGGACGACTCCGCTGAGCGCAAGGCTTGCGGTCAGCAACCTTTCGAGCAATTGGGTAGCCGGTGTGGGAACGCTGGCCGCCAATGTGGCGTTGGCGCGGGCGACCAATCCTGACGGCGCATTCGATAGTCTTCAGTTAGGTGTCGCGCCGAAGGATCTTGACGGCGTGACCTTGCTTTCCTCGGCGCTAGATTTGGATGCCGACCTAGCTGCTCCAGAAAACGAGCGCCAGCTCGTCGCCACTACGCGCGTCCGGTATGGCCGGGTCCGGCTCAGCAATGCGCATGGTTCCGAACTGCTGCCGCTGTCGGTTCCCTTGCAGTTGGAATATTTCAAGACCGGGGCCGGCTTCGTGGCCAGCAGCGATGACAGCTGTACCGATTTTGCCGTCTCTGCTCTAACTCTCAGCAATCCGCAAGTAAACATGACATTGGGTGCCAGTACACCCAGCTTTGTGAGAACGCCTCCGTCGGGCGGGGTGTTGTCCGCTATCAGGTTGACGGCGCCGGGTGTAGGTCGGAACGGCAGCATCGATCTGGAACTCGATGTTCCCGCGTGGCTGGAGTTCCCTTGGGGTGGTGGTAACCCGAATCCACGCGCGCGCGCGACGTTCGGTGTTTATCGTGGCAACAATAACTTCATCTATATGCGGGAAAACTATTGAGCTTGAACGTGAAAATATTGGTGCTGAAGGGACTTGCGTTCTTCCCCTATCTGGTGAAGAGTTGAGGCTTGAAAATAACAGATTGCAATAATTGCTTTTGATCATCAAGCAATGCTTATTCGAAGATTCAACATGCCTTTGTTCGCAAAAAGTAGAAAGTTGCCGGGATGGTTGGCCTTCACTATGCAGAAGGATGGACTCTGCACAGCGTATGTGAAGCGCCTGCCCCCTCCATCCTTGCCGAAGGTGGAAGCAGTTGGCTTTCAAACATGCGACGGCGCCTCGCGTGTGTCTGTGCTGGAAAAGCTGGCGAAGGACTTCCAGGCCAGCCGCCATGAATGCACAACACTACTGGCATCTGCCGAGTATCAGTTGCTATCGGTAGATGCGCCGAACGTGCCCCCAGACGAACTGAAGACGGCGATCCGCTGGCGCCTGAAAGACATGCTTGATTACCATATCGATGACGCAACAATCGATGTGTTAGATGTGCCGGTCGGCAAGAACGCGCCAGCGCGCAGCCATTCGATGTATGCGGTCACGGCGCGAAACCAAGTGATCGAGCTGCGTCAGGCAATGTTTTCGGAGGCGAAAATTCCGCTAAAGGTGATCGATATTCCCGAAATGGCGCAGCGGAACATTTCAGCACTGTTGGAGGCGGAAGGGCGCGGCTTGGCGATGCTTTCCTTCGATGGGGATGGTGGCTTGCTGACAGTGACTTTTGGCGGGGACCTTTATCTGTCCCGCTGGATCGACATTTCCGTTGAACAATTACTGCAGCCAGACGCCAGTGAGCAGAACGCGCGTCATGAGCGGATTACACTCGAACTACAGCGCTCCCTGGATCATGTTGATCGCCAGTATCATTTCATCACAGTTGCCAAACTGGTGCTTGCTCCGGTGCCTGGAGATATTTCCGGCTTGCGTGATTATCTTGTCAGCAACTTATATGTGCCTGTAGAAGTGCTTCGGCTGGAAGACGTGCTTGACCTTTCAGCGGTGCCTGAACTGCGCGATGCTGCCAGCCAGCAGCGCTATTTCATGACTTTAGGTGCCGCATTGCGCCATGAGGAGAAGGCGCTGTGAGCCAGCAGATCAACTTATTCAACCCCATCTTCCTGAAGCAGAAGAAGTATTTTTCTGCAGTGACGATGGCGCAGGCCCTCGGGTTGATCTTGCTTGGATCTGTACTTATCACCGGCTACATGATGTACCAGGCGAACAAACTGAAAAACGAAGCTGCCGCAACGCAGGCGCGCCTGGCTGCGACACAGGCACAACTGGCCCAGATTACCGCCGCCGGACAAATGCGGAAAAAGGACAAAGCGCTTGAAGAGCAAGTCGGGAAGGCAGAAGCAGAAATCAACGCAATGCAGAACGTGTTCATCACCATGCGCAAGGGAGATTTCGGCAATACTGCGGGCTACTCCGAGTACTTCCGTGCCTTTTCACGGCAGATCATTCCCGGCCTGTGGCTGACCGGCCTGACGATCCAGGGCGCAGGCAACGAGATCGAGATCAATGGACGGACTACGCGGCCAGAGCTTGTGCCGGAATACCTCAGCCGTTTGAAGCGCGAAAAGTCCATGCAAGGGAAATCCTTCGCCAGCCTTGAAATCCAGTTGCCCAAAGCAGAACAGGCATCGGGTGCTCAAACAGCAACCAAACCTGCCGTGCCGGGGAACTATGTCGAGTTCAGCCTGCGCAGCCCTGATGCAGCAAAAGACAAGGCAGGAGCGACAAGCAAATGAAGCAGTACTGGCAAAAAATTGCGCTGAAAGTCGACGCCCGCACACTGCGCGAACGGACCATCATCTTTGCAATGTGCGCGCTAGTCGTCATTACGTTGCTCAACGCGATGATCCTCGATCCCTTGTTCAAGCAGCAGAAACTGTTGTCGCAGCAGCTGGGCCGGGATCAGACACAGATTGCAGAGATGCAGGCGCAGATCCAGCAGATGGCAAGGCTGCAGGCGACCGACCCGGATGCGGCCAATCGCGAGTTGTTGGCAAAGCTGACGCAGCAGTCAAAACAGATGCAGGGCGAGCTCGGGGAACTGCAAAAAGGTTTGGTTTCCCCGGATAAAATGCCCGAGCTGCTCGAGGGAATCCTGCGGCGTAACGGGAAGCTGCAACTAGTGTCGTTGAAGACCCTGGCGCCGAGCAGCATCACCGAGCCCGGCATCGTGGAGCAAAAAGCCTTGGCCGAGAAGGCCCCGGCCATGCCAGCAAATCCCGACGCAAATGGCAAGGAGCGCGCACCAGTGCAGTCGGTGATGACCTCCACCGTCTACAAGCACGGTGTCGAAATCGTCGTGCGGGGCGGTTATCTTGATATGGTCTCGTATATGGCCGAACTTGAAGCGATGCCGTGGCAGCTCTTCTGGGGACAGGCCAGACTCGATGCTGAAGATCACACTAAAGCGCAATTGACCCTGACGCTCTATACGTTGAGCTTGGAGAAGAAATGGCTAAATATTTGAACATGGCCGCCAAGCACCTCATCATGCATAGTGCGGCTGCATGCATGCTCTTCGCCGCTGTTACCTCTGCTTCCGCACAAGCCCTGGTGGACCCGACGCGTCCGCCGGCTTCGTTGGGTGCTGAGCCGGCAGTGAGCGGACAAGCAGTGCAATCGGGACCCGTGCTGCAATCCATATTGATCTCTCCACGCCGCAAGGAGGCCATCATCAGCGGCCAGACCGTCAAGGTCGGCGACAAGGTAGGCGAGGCGACGATAGTCCGGATCGCGGAAGACCAGGTGGTTCTGCGGCACGGTAAAGATCTCGAAACCCTGAAGCTCTTCCCCAACATTGAGAAGCGGTCAACATCCAGTCGTGCCGGTTCCAAATCTGATACCCGATCTGAAAGCCGGCGACCATGAAGGCAAAACGTAGAATGCAAAAAACCATCTCCACTTTTATTGCGTTGAGTTTGCTCGGCTGCGCATCTTCGCCCGCCTCGCGCGCGACCTACGACCTGATCAACGCCGAAATGGACAAGGCAGCACAAACCGCGGCAAAGCCGGCCCAGCCGGATGCGGTCGCGGCTGCATTGCTGCCTCCGATTAACATCGAGGTGCCGAAGGCGCGCAAGCCGCTGGAAGAGAAATTCAGTCTCACGCTCAACAATGTGCCAGCGGTACAGTTCTTCATGGCGATTGCGTCAGGTACCCGGTACAGCATGCTGGTCCATCCGGAAGTCAGCGGCACGGTATCCGCCAACCTCAAGGACGTGACTTTGTTCGAGGCGCTCGATGCCATCCGCGAGCTGTACGGCTACGACTACCAGGTCGACGGCACGCGGATTTACATCAAGCCGCTGACGCTGCAGACAAGGGTGTTTACCGTGAACTACCTGACTGCCAACCGCCGGGGCACGTCGGACATCCGTGTGACGTCCGGATCAGTCAGCGACTCGAGCATCAGCGGCAATACCACCCCGACTGCCAATACGCCGAACGTCCCGGCCGGGAATGCGACGAATACGCAGACACTCAACAGCAGCAAGATCAGCACGACATCCAGTGCGGATTTCTGGGCTGAGCTCAAGGCCTCGCTGGAGGCGATTGTCGGCAACAAGGAAGGCCGCAGTGTCGTCATCAGCCCCCAGTCCGGTGTGGTGCTGGTGCGCGCGATGTGGGATGAGCTGAAGAACGTCAATGCCTACCTCAAGGCGACCCAGCTCGCGGTGGACCGCCAGGTGATCCTGGAAGCGAAGATCATCGAAGTGCAGCTGAACGACGGCTTCCAGTCCGGCGTGAACTGGTCGGCATTCAGCCGCAGGAACAATAGCCGGGCGTCGATGGGCTTGCTCTCGCCGGATACCGTCCTCCAGCCGAACGGCCCTCTTGCAACGGGCGTAACCAGCGTCGACCTGGCGTCACGCACCTTCACTGGCGGAGAATTCCTTTCAAGGCCGGGGCAGGACCTGATTTCTACTGGTGCAGGCTTGTTTGGCCTTGCCTTCCAGACGAGTAATTTCGCGGCACTGATTTCTTTCCTCGAAACGCAAGGCAAGGTGCACGTGCTGTCCAGTCCGCGCATTGCGACGCTGAACAACCAGAAGGCCGTGCTGAAGGTCGGCACTGACGAGTTCTTCGTGACCAACATCAGCACCACGACCTCGGCAACCGGCGCAACCACGACGACCAGCCCGACGGTAACGGTGCAGCCGTTCTTCTCGGGTGTGGCACTCGACGTAACCCCGCAGATCGATGAAAGCGGCAACATCATCCTGCATATCCATCCGTCGGTCAGCAACGTGACGACAGTCGACAAGCCCCTGAACCTAGGTAATGCGGGCACTTATTCCTTGCCCCTGGCGTCGAGCACCGTATCCGAAACGGACAGCGTTGTGCGCGGACGCGACGGCGAGATTGTCGCAATCGGCGGTTTGATGCGTCAGGCGAGCTCCTCGGACCGCGCGCAGTTGCCGGGTGCAGGTGATGTTCCTGTCCTCGGCGGCCTGTTCCGCAACACGAACCAGGTGACCCAGAAGCGCGAACTCGTCATCCTGCTCAAGCCGACGATTGTGCAGGGAAACAACTCCTGGGCACAGGACATCAGTGAATCGCAGCGGCGGATTCAAGCGCTGGATCCTCGAGGCGCGACAGAGTTCAAGTAGCGGAGTTCGGTAAGGATGTACAAAGCCCATTTCGGCCTGCGTGAATTCCCGTTCGGCATCACGCCGGATACGAGTTTTTTCTTCGCATGCTCGAATTACCAGGAGGCGCTGAACACGCTGCTGATCGCAGCCAGGAATGGCGAGGGATTCATCAAGATCACCGGCGAGGTCGGCGTCGGCAAAACGCTGTTGTGCCGTAAATTCATGTCCGCGCTGGATAACGGCTTTGTTACTGCCTACATTCCAAACCCTTTGCTCGAGCCGCGTACGCTGATGCTGGCGCTGGCCGACGAACTCGAGGTCCCCCAACAGAGGGATGTCGACCAGCATCAGCTGCTGAAGGCGATCAATCACCGCCTGCTCGTGCTTGCCCGCGAGGGCAAACGCGTAGTGCTGTGCCTCGATGAAGCGCAGGCGATGCCGATCGAAACGCTGGAGGCCTTGCGGCTGCTGACCAACCTCGAGACGGAAAAGCGCAAGCTGCTCCAGATCGTGATGTTCGGACAGCCGGAGCTGGACAGGAAGCTGCAACAGGAAACCATTCGCCAGTTGAACCAGCGCATCACGTTTCACTATCATCTGGGGCCGTTGACGAAAGATGACATGGAATTTTACGTATCGCACCGACTGCGCGTAGCCGGTTATGCCGGCGGTCGCCTGTTCAATCGCGGCGCGATCACAACATTGCAGGCTGCCAGCGGTGGTGTCCCGCGGCTAGTGAACATTCTTGCCCATAAGGCATTGATGCTTGCATACGGCGAAGGCCGGCAGCAGGTCAATGCACGCCATATCAGGGCAGCGGCTAACGATACGGCTGCCGCAAGGAGAATCAACTGGCCTTGGGCATGGTTCGGCGTTGCCGCATTGCTTGTTGCCGGCACCGGTATGGGATGGATGTATTTCGCATGAGCCTGATAAATCAAATGCTCCAGGAGTTGGAGGCACGCCACTCCGACGTCGGCACCACCGAGCCGTTTGCACAACAGATCCGTGCCGTCCCAGAGCGACGCCGCGTGCACCCGGCCTGGTGGATCGCGCTTGGCCTGGGCGTTGTGCTGTCTGGCCTGATCACCTGGCTGTTGTTTCGCGCACCCGTAGCGGAGAAAGCGCCTGATGTCCGCGCACAGCTGCCGTTGCGCCTAGATGCCGAGTTGAGCCAGGTATCGGTCCCTCCCCAGAAATCGGACCCGCCCTTGGTGCAGCCTGATGATCAGATGGTGACAGCACAACCTCAATCAGCACCGGAATCTCCAGCATCGACACACGAGTCTCAGTTGCCGCCACCGGTGCAGCCAGTCGCTCCGCCACCATCCCCTGTTGTGGCGCAGCCTGTGCAAGCATCGTCGGTATCCGACGGCCGCAAAGTTGCGGCGGCAAGCAAGCCGGTCGCTGAGATGGCTGTAAAGCAAATTGATGTCGCCCCTGCACCGGTTGTCATTAGCAAGCAGGTAAAGGACTTCACACCGCAACAACGTGCCGAGAACGAGTACCGGAAGGCTCTTCAGACGCACCAGCAAGGGCGGACCAATGAGGCGATTACGGGCTTGGAGCAGGCATTGCAGCTCGATGCTCACCATGCTGCCGCGCGCCAGACGCTGATTGGGCTCCTGCTGGAGAACAAGCGACAGGACGATGCCGTGCGCTTGGCTCAGGAGGGACTGAAACTCGATTCTGCACAGCCCGGACTGGCAATGATCCTCGCAAGGCTCCAAGTGGAAAGGGGAGAGCTGCGACCGGCAATCGATACGCTGGAACGCACTCTTCCTCATGCGGCCGACCGTGCCGACTACCATGCCTTTGTTGCTGCGCTGCTGCAGCGTGATGAGAGGCACAGGCAGGCGGCGGAACGCTATCTGATCGCCTTGCAAAAGGCTCCGCAAAACGGAGTGTGGTGGATGGGGCTGGGCATTTCGCTGCAGGCAGAAAATCGCACGAAAGAAGCGCAAGACGCCTTCAGGCGCGCAAAGGCAAGCAACGGCCTCTCACCGGAATTACACGCCTTTGTTGATGCTCGGTTGAGCCAGTTGCAGCACTGAGCAACGGGCTCAGAGAGGTTCAAACGATTTTTCCGGCGGTAACTGCGTCAAGCAGCTTGTCGTGGCGTGGCGGCTGGAAGGTCTTCATGCGTTCGACCAGCGCCACCGGGTCGGATGCGTGCACCAGCAACGATGCCTGCTCGGCTTTAAGGAACCGCTCGCTCACGACATGTTCCAGGAAGGCGATCAGGCCATCGTAAAAGCCGTTCACGTTCAGCAGTCCGATCGGCTTGTCATGCAAGCCGAGCTGCGACCAGGTGAAGACCTCGAACAATTCCTCGAGCGTGCCGATCCCGCCGGGCATCGCAATAAAGCCGTCTGAAAGATCCGCCATCATCGCCTTGCGTTCATGCATGTCCTTGACGATATGCAGACGCGTCAAGCCTGTATGTCCGACTTCCCGGTCCATCAGCGCCTTGGGAATCACGCCAGTGGCTTCGCCACCGAGGCGCAGCACCTCATCAGCGATAACGCCCATCAGCCCGACATTCCCGCCGCCGTAGACGAGCACGATGTTGTCATCGACCATTGCCTTTGCAAGATGCCGCGCAGCGTCAGCGTAAGCAGGGGAGGCGCCAATCGAGGAGCCACAATAAACACAGAGTGATTTCATTACTTCCCACCATGTAAAAACGGCCATGCTACTCGAGCATGGCCGTTGATGGAAGCGGCTGCTTCCGACCGAAGCAGGTTCTAAGTCCGCCACTTTGACGGCGCTTGCGGCAACGTACGGATCGCACAGGGAACGCCCCCCTCACCGTATGAGCGAGGACACTTAGTCTTCCAGTTCCTTCTTCGCCAATTCCACATCAAGCCTTTCCATGGCATCCATTGGCTCACAAGCCGCCGCCTCTTCGTAGAGTTTGACGGCTTCGTTCATCTTCTTCTTGCCTTCTAACATGACGAGTCCATTTGCATACTCAACCCGGGAAATTGCCGAGTGCGGATTGAGCGCCATGCCCGCCTTGAAGAACTTCAGGCTGTCTTCCTTTTTCGCGCCATAAGTAAGACCGCCGATCATCGCGCCGACCTTGTCGATGATTTCCGCATGATATGCGCCAAGGGCGATATGCGCGTCGGCGTGTTTCGGCGCCAGTTTGATGGTCATGTCGAGACTGTTCTTGACCTTGGTGCCGATGCCTTCTGAAAGCGCCTTGACTACCGAAATTCCCTGCGCATAACGTCCCAGGGCATAGGCATGCCAGTAGTAACCGGCCGGATTTTTAGGTTGTTCGCGCTGCTGTTTTTCGCAGCGCTCGGCGATTTCCTGAAACAGGCTCAGTTTCTTCTTTTCGGATTTTTCGAGGTAGTTGGCGTAGATGCACGCCGCTTTATTTGCGACGGTATAGCCGTCGATCCCTAGCTCAAGGCCAAGCTTGACGGCCTTTTCAAACTCCCCTGCGTGGAATGCTATCCAGGCATCGACAAGTGCAGCGTCTTTCGGGGCCGGCTCAGCGTCGCCGGTATGGAGGCGCCCCCAGTTTTTTTTCAGGCTCGCTGGCGTGTAGACATACGCTTCATCGGGATAGGGAAACTTGCTCCACGCCATTAACTTCTCCTTATTTAAGTTTTTTCAAATATTCTTCCGCCAGCTTTTCAAATAACAGTTGGGTTTCGCCGCGCAGGTAAGGGCCGATCAGGGAAAGCACCTGATAGCAGCCGCGTGCCAGCGCATCCGCCATGACGTCCTGCTCGGTGTACTTGCGTGGATTGCGAACGTACTCGTACGAGAGCCAGTACGTGCCCAACACGACAATATTAGTCGCAAGTGCATCAATTTCAGCATCCGTGGCTTCCAAGGCCTTGTCGGCGCGCAGACCAACGCATAATTGTTGGGCGACCTTGGTCTTGTGCGCGAGGATTTGCTTGAAGTGCAGCTCCAGTTTTCGGTTGCGCGACAGCAGGTCGCTGAGGTCGCGATAGAAGAAGCGGTAACGCCAGACCAGTTCGAACATGAGGTGCAGGTAAAGCCACACGTCCTCGATGTTTGGCCGTCGGTCCGCAGGAACCGCGAGCATGCGGCCGATCTCTGCCTCGAACTGTGCGAACAGCGAGTTGACGATGTCGTCCTTGTTGCGGAAGTGATAGTAGAGATTGCCCGGGGAAATGTTCATTTCCTCGGCAATGACAGTGGTCGTGATATTCGGTTCGCCGAATTCGTTGAAGAGCCGAAGCGACAGTTCGAGGATACGTTCGCGTGTGCGCCGAGGGGCTTTGTGTTGCATGCTAGCTGCCTCCCAATTCCATTTTCGTTTGTTGCTAGCATAACACTGATAAAACGATACACAAACGGCTGGCGGCACTATCCCGCAGTGATTTTCAGGTGGCGCTCCAGGTTGCCGAGCACTTCGGACATGCTGGCCAGTTCGAATCGGTCACCTTTGTCGCCGGCACCGCCGCACTTGCCTGTGCCACTTTGGAAGTCGGCACGCGGTCATAACGGACTGACCAAGACGGATCGGCTCTCCGATATCCAGATCGGTCGTCACCATCACCAGCCGTGGCCTGAGGCGGCGAAAGCCATTGGTACGGCCGATTTCCAAAAATACGCGCTAGGCCAGTCCTTCGATTGATTCTTCAAGCGCGGCGAGCGCACCGATCTCATATGCCGTGCCCAGCTGGCCGCCTGCGAGCGCAAGGCCGATGCGTGGTGATTTGTGATCCGGCTTCGAAGAGCGGTGACAGGAGGAGTAAATCTCTGTTCTGTTGGTGGTACGGCGAGAGGGTGTGATGGAATGTGAACGGAGTCCTGCGCATATATGCTTCCAATATACGCCGGCATGGCGGCGACAACGTCAGCTGGTGGGCAAAGAACCAGCGCGATGGAAATGTGAAGTAAATAGATCTGAGATATACCTGCAATAAAAAGGGCTTGCGATTAGGCAAGCCCTGCGACGGAATCGAATCTGGATGCTACATGGTTTACTTCGCTACGGCTCTCTTCCTTGCTGCTGCTTTCGTTGCCACCTTTTTCGCTGCCGGTTTTGCTGCCGCTTTCCTTGCAACCACCTTCTTTGCAACTGGTTTTGCAGCAGCCTTAGGTGCTGCTACTTTTTTGCCAGAGAGAGCCGCTACGGCTTCGCTCAGTTCTTCAACGCGCTTGGTCAGCGTCTGGATATCCTTTTGTGTCGGTACGCCGAGGCTTTGCAGCGAGCGCGAAACGCGGTCCTCGAATACCTGTTCAAGCTTGTCCCAGGAGCCGGACGCCTGTTTGCTAACGCTCTCGGCCATTTTCGTGACGGTGTCGGTTACATCGGAGACCTTGCCGTTCGCAAGCTTTTGCGTGCGCTTCTGAAGCTCTGTACCTTCCTTCACAAGCTTGGCAAATACTTTGCCGCCTTCTTCCTGTGCCTTGGCAAACGCTCCCAGTCCTGCTTGCCAGATTTGTTGCGCCGATGTGCGAACTGCTTCCGCGAGTTGTGTGTCGTCAGACTTGGCCAGTGCCTTCAGTTTTTTTACCATCGTGTTCTCCGTTCATTGATTTATTCAAACGTCATACCAGCAGACGCACTTTTAATGAAAACAGTTTAGGCGGCAAAAGTAGAGATCGCATTCTAAAGCCATAGAGCAGCCTTTCTAACTGACGAGCATCAATATGCAGCTGCTTGTCAACGCATGCGCTGCCTGCAATGATTGTCGCCCGAACAAATCCAAGAAAAAGGGAGTCAGCATGCAGTATTTCGTTACAGGGGCAACCGGCTTCATTGGCAAGCGGTTGGTGAAGAAGCTGCTTACGCGTGAAGGCAGCGTTGTGTACTTCCTGATGCGCGAGGAGAGCAGAGACAAGGCGCCCGGTCTTTTCGAGTATTGGGGGGTAGACAAGTCCCGCGCGATTCCCATTTATGGAGATCTGCGCAGCGCCAGGCTAGGTGTATCGAAGGACGACACCAGAGAGCTGGCGAAAAACATCGATCACTTCTTTCACCTGGCTGCTATCTACGATCTGACAGCAGACGCGGAGCAGCAGATGGAGGTGAATATCGAGGGTACACGCAATACCGTTGCGTTTGCCAACGAGATAGGCGCAGGATGCCTGCATCACGTCAGTTCAATTGCGGCGGCCGGCCTTTTCGAAGGAATCTTCCGCGAGGACATGTTTGAAGAGGCGGAGAATCTCGATCATCCTTATTTCGCCTCCAAGCATGAGTCGGAGAAGATTGTCCGCAATGAATGCAAAGGGGCGTTCCGCGTTTACCGTCCGGGCATGGTGGTCGGCGATTCCAGGACCGGTGAAATGGACAAGATCGATGGCCCCTACTATTTCTTCAAACTGATACAGCGCATCCGCCAGATACTTCCTCCATGGATGCCCGCCATCGGCCTCGAGGGCGGACGGATCAATATCGTCCCGGTCGATTATGTGGTCGATGCCATGGACTATATCGCCCATAAGCCGGAGCTTGACGGCAAGTGCTTCCACCTGACTGATCCGCAGCCCATGCGAGTTGGGGATGTCCTCAATACATTTGCGAGAGCAGCACATGCCCCGACCATGAGCCTTCGCATCAATGCGGCGTTGTTCGGCTTTATTCCGAAGTCGATCAAGAAAGGCATGATGGCGCTGACGCCAGTGCGGCGCGTACGTTCGGCATTGATGAAGGATCTCGGCCTGCCGGATGATTTGATGCAGTTCATTAACTACCCCACGCGATTCGACAATCGCGAGACCGTAGCCGCGCTAAAAGGAAGCGGAATCAATTGCCCGCGTCTGGACGCGTACGCATATCGGATTTGGGACTACTGGGAACGCAATCTCGATCCAGATCTGTTCATTGACCGTACGCTGCACGGCCAGGTGGCAGGTAAGGTTGTGCTCGTAACCGGGGGATCATCGGGCATCGGTTTGGCGGCCGCACATAAGCTTGCCGAGGCCGGTGCGATCACGATCATCTGCGGCCGCGACGAAGACAAGCTTGCGGAGGCAAAGAAGCAAATCAAAGACCGTGGCTTTGATGTAATTACCCATAGGGCCGATGTAGCCGACATGGCGGACTGCGATCGCTTCGTGCGCGTGCTCATCGAGAACCATGGAGGCGTCGACATCCTGGTGAATAATGCGGGACGCTCCATCCGGCGTGGTATTGAATCGAGCTATGATCGGTTCCACGATTTCGAACGGACGATGCAGCTGAACTACTTCGGCGCACTGCGGCTGACGATGGGCTTGCTGCCGAACATGGTGGCGAAAAAGCGCGGACAGGTGATCAATATTTCTTCCATTGGCGTGTTGACGAACGCACCCCGCTTTTCGGCCTACGTTGCATCGAAAGCCGCACTGGACGCGTGGACGCGATGTGCCGCTTCGGAATTTGCCGACATGAACATCAAGTTTACGACGATCAATATGCCGCTGGTGCGTACGCCGATGATTGCACCCACTAGGATCTATCAGAACGTGCCAACGCTGTCGCCCGACGATGCGGCAGATTTGATTGCACAAGCGATCGTTTACAAGCCGGTACGTATCGCAACGCGCCTCGGAATTCTTGGGGAGGTATTGCACGCCTTGGTGCCGCGCGTGTCGCAGATCATCATGAACACCAGTTTCCGGATGTTCTCTGACTCTGATGCTGCGAAGAACAATGATGACAAGAAGGCGCCGCAGATGAATGCGGACCAGATCGCTCTTCAGCAGTTATTGAAAGGCGTGCACTTCTGAAGCAGTAGCAAGTAATAGCATGTCGTGCCGGTAATGCCGCCGGCGCACACGCGTCTTTTTCGCTTCTGCAGTTCCCTGAGCGATGCTACTAGTCCGGTAGCACCACCACGTCGATCTCATGGATCACGCCGTTATCTGCCATAAGGTCGCTCTGGATCACATTTGCATTGTCAACCGTCACTTTTCCATTGTCCGAAGTCAAGGTAACTTGATCACCTTGAATCGTTGCAACCTTTCCGGGCTTCACATCTGCTACTGTCACTTTTCCGGGGATAATATGGTGTGACAGTATTTCTGCCAGCTTGGCTTTGTCTTTCATTAGTGCTTCCATTTTTGCCGGTGGAAGTTTATTGAATGCGGCGTCTCCCGGAGCAAATATGGTGTACGGTCCTGAATCCTTCAGGGTTTCGGTAAGGCCGGCAGCTTTTGCTGCAGCCACAAATGTCTTGAAGGATCCGGAATTGGAGGCTGTTTCAACGAGGTCCGCAGCGAGTGCATGAGAGGCATTCGAAAGCAATGCGATGGTCGATGCAACTGCAACGAAGAATCGTTTCATGAGGGACTCCTTGTCATACGGGGATGAGATTCGGGCGCTCGTGTTCCGTCGCCTAAGAAGTCGACTGCGCTACATGCCCTTTTTCTTATCTGTTGTTATCGGCCGCCAAAAGTTCAATACCAGCGCAAGTGTGATATTGACGCTGAGCAGGAAGATTTCAACACGGCTGAAGCAAAGCGCCATCCGGCAATTGTGATCAAACCTTCAGGAACCAGTGCTCATGCTCATTAATTGTGTCGCTTACCAGGACGGAAAGAGGTTGACTGAGGTGCAGCCGCAGCAGCTCGGTGAATACCTCCATCAGGAAGGATGTTTCGTTTGGGTTGCGTTGAAGGATGCGGAACCTGATGAGCTTCGACAAATGCAGCATGAGTTCAACCTGCATGAACTGGCGGTAGAGGATGCCTTGCATGGACACCAGCGGCCGAAAATCGAGGAGTATGGAGATTCCCTGTTTGGGGTTGTGCATACTATCGAGATGGTCGATGGTGAATTTGTCGTCGGCGAATTAAATGTTTTCGTCGAGGATCGCTATGTGCTCTCAGCGCGCAACCGAAGCAGGCAGGGCTTTCTCGGAGTACGTGAACGGTGTGAGCGGGAGCCGCACTTGATGAAGCAAGGCGCTGCCTTTGTTTTCTACGCGCTGATGGATGCTGTCGTCGACCGCTATTTTCCAGCGCTGGATGCACTCGAATCGGAACTGGAAACAGTCGAGGAGCAGATCTTCATCAAGGGATCGGAGCGTGCGAATATTGAGCGTCTGTATCAGCTGAAGCGCAAGGCGATGACGCTCAAACATGCGGTTGCTCCGCTGATGGAGGCGGTTGCGAAATTGCATGGGGGGAGGGTGCCGAGAGTCTGCCTCAATACCCAAGAGTACTTCCGCGATGTGTATGACCACCTCTACCGTATCAACGCCTCCATCGATAACATCCGCGACACGATAGGCACTGCGATTCAGGTGAATCTCTCGATGGTGACGATTGAAGAGAGCGAAGTGAACAAACGCCTCGCAGCTTGGGCGGCGATTTTTGCCGTGGCTACCGCATTCGTCGGGATCTGGGGCATGAACTTTGAGCACATGCCTGAGCTGAAGTGGAAATACGGCTACCCGCTTTCACTGACCGTGGTCGCCGCGGTTTGCGCGTATCTTTATTACCGGTTCAAGAAATCAGGCTGGCTTTAAAAGACTGTTTTCAAACCTACTGCGCCGTCCGATTTTTGCCTTGCGATGCTCTGTCCACGTATGACTGCGCCTCCCAGATCACACTCGGACCGCTCGCTACGGTTTTCAAACAATCTTTAAGGGGGAAGCGTTCCTCACCGCTTCTTTCGTAGCACGCATCTTTATCGGAGGCTTTCGAACGCGGGAAGCCCTTCGGATCTCTCTGATCACCTGCGCCTGAATGACAGGATCCAGCCCCAAGGCGACATGGCCGATGGCATGGAATTCGATATTTTTTGCGCCGGCAAGGTGGGAAGAACGCTGCGGCGAAATGATGTTGTCGTGGTGCGAATATATCGACACGAAAAGCCGGTAGATATCCGCGCCTTCACTTGCCGCGAGATCGCGTAACCAATCGCTCGCAAGCCCCTCCTGTTCCGTTGCCGTCCACCGCATTTGCTGGGTATTCAGGCCGACGCCAAAATGGGCGAGTCCTGTTCCATGGTGCGGTGTGCCCAGCGTAATTACCTTGGCAATGCGCTCGCTGCCGTGTACGCGCAAGTAGGCACGTGCGACCAATCCGCCCATGCTATGCCCCACCAAGATGACTTTGTCATGGCCGGTCTCGTTGCTGATGCGTTCGATTGCCTCATGGATGATCGGCACATACTCGTCGATACCTCCAATAACTGGCTCCATGTCGACCGCGTAATGCACAATTTTCGCTTGCACCAGTGCTTTGCTCATCGAATGCCAGTAGCCGCTATTGCAGCCATAACCATGGATCAGGAGTACGGGTAACCCCTCCGGGTCATGGGGATTGCGCCTGGTAAAGGTACGGAACGGCATCGTCCACGACGAGCTGGTCATCGTGGCTTTGAACTCCGTAAGAAATAACCGGCACGCCTGCCACCAGCCGATACGGAAGTGAAGCGGTAATTCACTGCGATAGCGCCGAGCGAGTACGAAGTTATTGAAGGTAATGAACATTCGAATCAATAACACCGAGCCGATGCTCGCCGCAAGCGCAACACCAGGATTGTCGATGCCAAATGCCTTTTTCAAAAGGAAATATATGCCGGCTGTGACAAGAAGCTGAACAAGCAGGATGAGACGAGTAATGCGAGCAATCATAAGTGTGTGGAAGCCAGCTTGGGTGCTGGCTTGCCGGTAAGATCAGTAGCGAGCGTGCTTGCCAGCTTAGCGGTGATCCCGTAAATCGACAACTGAGGGTTTGCCCCTATCGATGTCGGAAACAAAGAGCCGTCATGCACCGACAGGTTGCTTACGCCGTGATATCGGCCAGCTGATGATACCAAGCCGAGCTTGGTGTCATCCGACATTGTGCAGCCGCCCATCACATGTGCGGAAACGACGCGCGCCAGTAATGGCTTGTAGGGGAGGGCTTCGATTGCCTTGCGTGCGGCCGGCCAGCTGGAATAGCCCTCGGCCATTTCGTGTACCGGATAGACAGTCTTGGCACCTGCCGCAAACTGGACTTCCGCCATCGTCAACAATGCCCGCTTGACGCCATCCCAAACGAAATCGGAGATTGGATAATCCAGTACTGCGGAGCCATCATCGCGCAACTCGACCGTTCCGCCCGTGGAGTGCTCGTGAAACCCGTCACGCAGCAGAGAGATCAGCGCATGCGTGTGCGGGAACAGTTTCATCATTGCCGTGTGCTGCGCTCCGAAACCGAACATCGTGGAGGAGAACAGCACCGGATGCAGTGGCGGCGCTTCCAGCTTGTATCCCATCGGCCCATCGATCGCTTGGGTTTCCAGGAAGTGATCGGAATAAATCGATTGTGGTGCACCGGAAAAACCCTCAACCTTTTGTTCGAAGAGTGCCGCGGAAATGACGGTGGGATGCAGGAATGTTCGCTTGCCCAACAGCGCATGCGGATCAGGTACGCGTGAGCGCATCAGCAATGCCGGAGAATTGATTGCGCCGCCGGCGACGACATAATGCCTGGCGCGCACATTGATTGTTTTGCCTGAGGGCGCAAGTCCACTTGCATCGAGTGCTGTACATGCAAGGCCAGTGATCGTGTCATTCTTGTAAATGAGTCGATCCGCTTGCGTGCGCGTCAAAAGCATGGCTCCACGCGATAAGGCAGATGGAATTGTCGTCACCAGCATCGACTGCTTTGCATTGGTAGGGCAACCCATACCGCAGTAACCGAGATTCCAGCAGCCATTCACATTCCGGCGGATGGAGTCGGTTGGGATGCCAAGTTTTGCCGCGCCTCGCTTGAGCAGGTCATTGTTTTCATTCGGCGGCGTCAGCCATGCGCCGACATTAAGCCTCTTCTCCATCATCGAAAACCACGGCGCCAGTGCTTCCGGCGAGTAGTCGTTCAAGCCGAACATCTTCTGCCAGTAATCCAGCGTGCCGTTCGGCGTGCGGAAGCTCGAGGTCCAGTTGACTGTCGTCGACCCGCCGACTGCACGACCCTGCAGGATATTGATGGACTTGTCCTTGGTCTTGCGTGCTGCTGATTCCTGGTATAGCGTCGGATACGCCTGCGCTTCTCGCATCTTGAAGTCCTTCGACGACTTCAAAGGGCCTTCCTCAATCAGGAGAACGGACAGTCCCGCGAGCGTAAGAATTTCGGCGGTCACGCCGCCGCCCGCGCCTGTGCCGATGATTGCGACATCGACTTCAAAATCGCGGTTGTCGGTTAGTGTGGATGCATCGACGACTTTCCAGCCTGAGGCGAGGCCAGCCTGGATCGGATCGGGAATCGAATTGGGAGTCGGAACGGTCATGGTGTTTGTCATTGCATTCCTCAGCTAAGGGCTTTGATTGGGCCGGGATAGCCAATGGCCGCCCATGACGACTCCTTGCCATACCATGAACCGGTAATCAGGTCATGCAGGGCATGGTAAGCGCTTTGCAGCAAGGTGAAGCGACTGAAGCGCCAGCTTTGCAGGAATGCCTCCACGTCTTCCGCCTTTGCCTGCGGCCAGTCGTCCGGAAGTCCCGCCAGAAAGCGGCGCGTCGGCCCGAGTGTCAGCATGCCGAAGAGATCCTGAATTTCCTTTTGCGTTGCTAATGGCAGGCCCATGATCGCGTCGCGTACTCCCGCGATTGCGCTCTCCAAGTCAGGAGAGGCGGGTCTTATTGCATCCTTCAGCACTACGGGAATGAGCGCGCTCAGTACAGACTTGGTACTGTCATCGAGGACAAATTTCTCGGGGAGCTCCGCTTGCCGTGTCAGGCGGTAAATGCCGCCGGCGGCCGCAAGCGCAAAGGTGCCAGCAATCCCCGCCTTCAGGAATGTGCGGCGGGATAGTGTGATTGTCATGTCTCCAAGCCTCTTTTTTATGTGTCGTATCAGTGTAGCGCAAGGGCTTGAGGCCTCGCCGGCGGAAAATAGAGGTCTAGATCTAGTCCGAAATTATCGAGAACCGCGTTCGCCGCTTGGTTCAAAATTGAGGCGAATCTGGGGGCATTGAATCGCGCCCACAGAGTGCCCAAGCGACTACTGAGCGAACGACATACACATTCCATCATGACGAAGAAATCAATCATCGCACGCCTACGCAAGGAGCTGGACTCGGTGATTGCCGAGAGGCGAACTGTGAGCAATGACGAGGCTTCCCTGGCGGCACGTCTGGCTTTACGGCAATTTCAAGCGCAACGCATGGCCAGAACGCATGCCGATGTGCTCGCCAGTCCCGAAACGAATGCTGCTGCTACCTTCTTTCTGAGCGATTTATATGGAACCGAGGATCTGGCACAGCGAGATGCAAACCTCGAGCGCGTGGTGCCAGCAATGGAGCACCTCTTGCCGCCCGCTGCGCTGGAAACAGTCGCGGATGCTGTGGCGCTGGATGCGCTTTCCGAGCGGCTCGATGCGGCAATGGCCCGGCAGCTCGGTCCGGTGTTTTCAGAGGGTGAGTACATTGATGCGTATCGGAAAGTGACAACACGTAGCGACAGGACGCGCCAGATCGAGCACGTGGAATCAGTTGGGATGACCTTGTGCGAACTGGTGCGAGTCCCGCTAATCGGGAGCACGTTGTCCATGATGCGAGGTCCGGCCAAGCTCGCAGACTTGGCCGAACTGCAGAACTTTCTGGAGCGCGGGTTCAAGGCATTCAAGAGGATGAAGCGCCCGCAGGACTTTGTCTCTACAGTGGTAAGTCGAGAGAGGGCAATCATGGACCGGCTTTATGGTGGAGAGAGTCGGCCCTTTGAGCTTGAGGCAACAGCCGCGTGAGGCTGGCTGCCGCCGTTTTACGTGAGGGAATTCCCCACTGCGTGCATTACTTCTTTCTGCCTGCTTTCTCGTCAGGGAGGCCAACAATGCGTGTGCCGGCGAGCCTGTCGTGAAGGAATTGCCTTTGAGGATCCAGGTAAACGCTGACTCCCCATAGCAGAATATTTACTGCAGGAATCAGTACGGACACCCAGTTCTTGGCGCCAACCACCCAAGCGATAGCCAAGCCGGGCACAATCCAGAGCCAGGCCAGCAGATAACGTACGAGCGCGCGCTTTACGGTGACCTTCTCGCCGCCGTGCGTCTCCAGCCGGATCCGCCAAGTCTTCATTGCCAAAGTTTGGCCGCCATGTGTCCAGAACCAGATGAAGTAAATGCCCATCAAGAGAAACAGCCAGGTCTGCAATATCGATCGGAGATAGAGCGCATGCCTTTGCTCTAACAATGCAGCAAAGAGCAAGCTCGAAATGAATAACACGGCAAACATCAGCATGGCTTCATACAGCATGCTGGCGAGACGTCGCTTTAAGGAGGGTGTCGCAGAAGTGTTCAACGGCAAAATTACTTATTAGGTTGCTGAGAGGGTTGAAGCGCGGACTGGCGGGCTGCCTGGGGGGTCACGGAACGCTCCAGAACGGGCTTGGGAGCCGACTTGATTGGCGGTATCGGGCTCTTGCCCTGTGCAGAGGCTGGGGGAAGCGTCGCCACCGGTTTCTTGGCAGTGGCACCTGCCGCCAGCTTCTTTTTTTCTTCTTCTGGAAGTTGCTGGTACTGCTCCCAACGAGCGGACTTCTGGTCGGGATTCAGCTTCTTGGAGCGTGCATAGCTTTCGCGAGCCATGCGCCGCTGCTCAGGTGTCAGCGCAACCCAATCACGCATGCGCTCCTGTACGCGTTGCTGTTCATCCGGTTTCATACTGGGGAACTTGTTGCCAATGGCAAGCCACTTCCCCTTCCGGAAAGCGTCGAGCTGATCCCATTCGCTTGCTAACGGTGCGAGTGCTTGCTGTTGCACCGGTGACAGTTCCTTCCAGAGTGGTTTGACTGGCGACTGCGGGACGACGGTTCCTGGCGCTTTTACGGTAGGGGATATGGCCGTGGCGGTAGGTGCCTGGGTAGAAAAGCCTGCCGGATCTGCAGTCGGCCCGCCCGCGATGGCGATCGAAGTGGCGGCTGAAGTGGCCAGAAAGAATACCGCCCGCAGGCAGCGGGCGGTGCTTGGACCCAGGCTGCGCCTCATCTTAGTCATCTCGCTCGGCAAGGTAGGCATTGAATCCATGGTCCAGATAGACTGACAGGGGCAATTCATCGGCGAGTACGGCGGCATCCATTTCCGCCGTGTCGTTAATGCGGCGTTCCTGCTCGAACTCGTACAAAGCAACCAGACCGACAGCCAATACGATGAGGGGAATGGCAAGCCCCATGCGGTTTACCCAGGACAGCGGTGCGCTGAAAAAGCCGCCGACCTGTCCTGCAAATACATGCCGTGGCATGAGGACGGCAAAAGGCGATCCTTTTTTCTTGCGCGATATCGCAATTTTGCGTGCAGAAGCCAGCTTTTCCGTTACCGGCGCGGGAATGTTGTCAAGGTTCTCATTAAGCGCATGGCGAACCTTATACGCAAAGTTCAATTCTCTGGTGTTCATAACGTGATTCCTTTGGCTCTCAACGCTTGGGCTAAGGCGTGCGTGGCACGAGAACAATGTGTTTTGACGCTGCCTTCGGAGCAGCCCATCGCTGCAGCCGTTTCGGCTACATCCATATCTTGCCAGTAACGCATAAGAAAGGCTTCCCGTTGACGTGTCGGTAGTTTTCTTATCTCTTCATCGATGGCTGCCAAGACTTGGTCGCGCTCGACCTTGTCGGCACTGGACTCCGTGGCCTCAGTGCCTTCTTCCGCCCCGAATGTCTCCAGAAGGTCGAAACCTTCGGAATCCTCATGATCGCTTCCCGGGCCGGAAAACAGGCTGATCCACGAGCCGCGCGTCTTCTCGCGCCGGAAGTAATCGTGAATCGTGTTCTGCAGGATGCGCTGAAAGAGCAGGGGCAGTTCTGCTACAGGCTTGTCGCCGTACTTTTCTGCCAGCTTAATCATTGCATCTTGGACAATGTCGAGCGCTGCCTCGTCCTTGCGGACAGCGTACGCCGCTTGCTTGAATGCCCGGCGCTCCACGTTTTCCAGAAAGTCGGAAAGTTCTTTTTCAGTTGCCATGCGATACGGCGGGTTTTCTAACGGCTTTTCAAGGGAGCGAAGAGATGGCAGGGATTTGATGCTGTCAGGTATGTTTCCGAACTGTGCGCATGCTAGCAAAAAAGGCCGTGGTTGTCCCAAGCTTGTTCGGAAAACGCTTGATTTCAAAAGGATTTGATGGAATTTAGCTTGACCAAAATGGTGCAAGCCATTAACTTATTAGTCCCTTCACATCCCGGAAGGGAATGTCTTTTCGCGCGGTGCATGACGCCGCCTTCCGAACAGACGCGCTTTATATTTAAAAGCTGTTTGCTCTAACCCACGCCACAAGCGTGAGAAATTCCTGCCGTAACTGCAGATACCCTGGCTGAACGAGTCGCGTTTAGCGTCGCTTTGAATCACATCTACGGGTGTGCAACGAACCGGCGTGACCGCACAAAGAAGGGAAGCCACGGCGCTGTTGTTCCGCACGATTTCGCCAGGAGAGAGCATCCGATCAATCTCCAATGGACCTTGAAAGGAACCAAGCAATGAGTTTAGAACTGACAGGCGCGGAAATAGTCGTGCGCTGCCTGGCCGAAGAGGGCGTCGAACATGTGTTCGGTTATCCCGGCGGCGCGGTGCTCTACATCTACGACGCAATCTTCAATCAAGACAAATTCCAGCACATCCTGGTGCGCCACGAGCAGGCCGCCGTGCATGCTGCCGATGCGTATTCGCGCAGTTCGCAGAAGGTTGGCGTTGCCATCGTCACCTCCGGCCCCGGCGTAACCAATGCAGTCACCGGTCTTGCTACCGCCTATATGGATTCCATCCCGATGGTGGTGATTTCCGGCCAGGTACCCTCGCATGCGATCGGTCAGGACGCGTTCCAGGAATGCGACACTGTGGGTATTACCCGCCCATGCGTGAAGCACAACTTCCTCGTCAAGGACATCAAAGACCTTGCTGCGACGATGAAGAAGGCTTTCTATATTGCCACCACCGGCCGTCCGGGCCCTGTGCTGGTCGATATCCCGAAAGACATCACGATGCAGAAGTGCGCGTTCGAGTATCCGAAGGAACTCGAGATGCGCTCGTACAAGCCAGTTGACAAGGGCCATTCCGGACAAATCCGTAAGGCGGTGCAACTGTTGCTTTCCGCAGAGCGCCCGATGATATACACGGGCGGCGGCATTATCCTTGCCAATGCATCAGCTGAGCTGAACAAGCTCGTCGATAAGCTTGGCTTTCCTTGCACTAACACGTTGATGGGTCTTGGCGGCTATAAAGCTTCCAGCGACAAGTTTGTCGGCATGCCAGGCATGCACGGCACGTACGAAGCCAACATGGCGATGCAGCATTGCGACGTACTGATTGCCATCGGCGCCCGCTTCGACGACCGCGTGATCGGCAACCCGAAACACTTTGCGTCGCATCCCCGCAAGATCATTCACGTCGACATCGATCCGTCATCGATCTCCAAACGCGTCAAGGTCGATATACCGATCGTCGGCAATGTGAAAGACGTGTTGCAGGAAATGATTGCGCAACTCGATGCGGCAGAAGCAACTGCCAAACCGAATGCATCCGCTCTTGCAGCATGGTGGCGTCAGATCAATGAATGGCGCGGCCGCGAATGCCTGAAGTTTGCAACTTCCAGTGAAGTCATCAAGCCGCAGTCCGTGGTCGAAAAGCTTTGGGAAGTCACCAAGGGCGATGCATTCATTACCTCCGACGTTGGCCAGCACCAGATGTGGGCTGCACAGTACTACCGTTTCGACAAGCCGCGCCGCTGGATCAATTCCGGCGGCCTCGGCACGATGGGTGTCGGCTTGCCGTATGCAATGGGCGTGCAGATGGCGAACCCGGGTGCGACCGTTGCCTGTATCACCGGCGAAGCATCGATCCAGATGTGCATCCAGGAGCTCGCAACCTGCAAGCAGTACCACCTGACGCCGAAGATCATCCTGCTGAACAACCGTTTCCTTGGCATGGTGCGCCAGTGGCAACAGCTCGATTACGGCTCACGCTACTCCGAGTCGTACATGGACTCGCTGCCTGACTTCAACAAGCTCGCGGAATCCTTCGGCCATGTCGGCATGAAGATCGAGAAACCGGGCGACGTCGAAGGTGCGCTGAAAGAAGCGTTCGGCATGAAGGACAGGTTGGTATTCATGAACTTCATTACGGATCAAACCGAAAACGTCTGGCCAATGGTGAAAGCCGGCAAAGGCTTGACTGAAATGCTCTTGGGTTCGGAGGATCTGTAATGCGTCATATCATTTCTGTTTTGCTTGAGAATGAAGCAGGTGCATTGTCGCGTGTCGTCGGCCTGTTTTCCGCTCGCGGCTACAACATCGAAACTCTGACGGTAGCCCCGACCGAAGATCCGACCCTGTCGCGCATGACCATCGTCACGACGGGTTCGGACGATGTGATCGAGCAGATCACCAAACACCTGAATCGACTGATCGAAGTCGTCAAGGTCGTCGACCTGACCGAAGGCGCGCATATCGAACGCGAACTTATGCTCATCAAGGTGCGTGCTGTCGGCAAGGAGCGC